>Ga0316578_10000617_pt1 | contig 12484 bp, 9 predicted proteins | sample J0NA_2_FD_203076 | JGI IMG/M metagenome (GOLD analysis project Ga0316578, IMG submission 203076) | Rhizosphere microbial communities from salt marsh grasses in Alabama, United States - J0-2_160517rDrC | ecosystem: Host-associated > Plants > Roots > Rhizosphere | place: USA: Alabama | collected... | reverse complement strand
CCCCGCACTGATCCAGACCGCCGACCTCGACCCGTTGCGCGACGACGGCATCCGCTACGCCGACGCGCTGCGGGCGGCCGGGGTACCGGTCCGGCTGACGAACTACCAGCGGGCCCCTCACGGGTTCGTCCTGTTCCCCGGTGTCTGCCCGGCCGGCCCACAGCACCGGTGGGAGCTCGTCGAGGAGCTCACCCGGGCGCTGGCCCCGTAGCTACGCTGGCCGCATGCGGGAGATCGTGGTCTTCTCCGGGTCGGCCCACCCGGAGCTCGCCCAGCGGATCTGCGACCGGATGGGCGCACGGCTCTCGGAGACCGTGACGACCCGGTTCAGCAACGACTGCCTCCAGGTGCAGCTCCTGGCCAACTGCCGCCAACGCGACGTGTACCTCATCCAGCCGCTCGTGCCCCCCACCCAGGACTCGCTCATGGAGCTGCTGCTCATGATCGACGCCGCGCGCGGCGCCTCGGCCGGCATGGTCACGGCGGTGATCCCGCACTACGCCTACGCCCGCAGTGACAAGAAGGACGCCTCCCGGATCTCGCTCGGGGGACGGCTGGTGGCGGACCTCATCGTCGCGGCGGGAGCCGACCGGGTCATCACGATGAACCTCCACGCTCCGCAGGTGCACGGGTTCTTCTCCGTGCCCGTGGACCACCTCACCTCCCTCGGCGTGCTCGCCGACCACTTCCGCGAGCAGGACCTGTCCGGCCGGGTCGTCGTCTCGCCCGACCTCGGCAACGCCAAGGACGCCACCCAGTTCGCCCGGCTGCTCGGGCTGCCGGTCGCGGCCGGGTCCAAGCGCCGCCTCGCCGACGACCGCGTGGTCATCGACTCGATCGTCGGCGACGTCGAGGGCAAGCGGGCGATCGTCCTGGACGACGAGATCGCCACGGGCGGCAGCATCGTCGAGCTGCTCGACCGGCTCGCCGAGCAGGAGGTGACGGAGGTGGCCGTGGCCTGCACGCACGGGCTCTTCGCCGGGAGCGCGGTGGAGCGGCTGTCCGGCCATCCCATGGTGACGGAGGTCGTCACCACCGACACCGTCCCGGCACCGTCCGGCTGGGCGGAGCTCCGGGTGCGCTCGGTCGCGGGGCTGTTCGCCGAGGCGATCCATCGCATCCACGAGGGCGAGTCGGTGTCCAGCCTGTTCGACGGCGTGGACCCGACCCATGCGCCCCCGCGGCAGCGCTCCCTCTTCGAGCGGGTCGCGCCCTGATCGCGGCTACGGCTGGTCGAGCTGCCGGAGCACCTCGGCGATCAGCGCGTAGGCCGCGGGCGAGGTGTCGTTGGCCATCCCGAGGATCACGTGGTCGATGCCCGCGTCGCCGAGGCGGCCGAGCCGGTCGACCGCCTGGTCGACGGAGTGCTCGAGGCTGCCGTCGGGTGCCTCGCGCCCGGAGACCCCCAGGGTGAGCCGGGTGAGGACGCTCTTGCCGATCTCGTCGTAGTCGCGGCCGACGTCCTCGCAGTGGGCGCGGAGCACCTGGAGCTTGCGCGGGATCCCGTCGGGACCCAGGCCGGTGTCGAAGAGGTTGCACGCGTCGGCGTACTGCGCCACGAGGCGCAGGGTCCGCTTCTCCCCTCCCCCGCCGACCATGATCGGTGGCCGGCGGACCGGCCGCGGGTGGTTGAGCGGCCGGTCGAGGTGCAGCACCTCACCGTCGAACGCGCTGTCGTCGTCGGCGAACATCTGGCGCGCCAGACGCAGGGTGTCCTCGAGGAGGCGGAACCGCTCCCGGGTCGGCGGGTAGGGGACGCCGAGGCCCTGGTGCTCCTCCTCGCTCCACGCGGCGCCGATCCCGAGCCAGGCCCGACCACCGGAGAGGACGTCGAGGGTCGTGACCGTCTTGAGCAGGATCCCGGGGTGGCGGTAGGTGACGCCCGTGACGAGCGTCCCGAGCTCGATCCGCCGGGTCACGGCCGCGGCGTGCGCCAGGGTCGTGTAAGCCTCGAGCATGTCGAGCTCGGGAGGCCCGATGACGGGGATCTGGAAGAAGTGGTCCATGACCCACAACGAGGCCAGCCCGGCGTCGTCGGCGTCCCGGGCGATCCGCCGCCAGGTCGCCCCGGTGGTCTCCGGGGCGCCGTCCCACGTGAAGCTCGAGACCTGCAGTCCTACGCGCATGCGTCCGTCCCCCGGGCTCAGAGGTACTGCCCGGTGTTGGCGACGGTGTTGATCGACTTGCCGGGCTCGGAGCCCTCCTTGGTCTTGATGAGGGTGCGGATGTAGACGATCCGCTCCCCCTTCTTGCCGGAGATCCGCGCCCAGTCGTCGGGGTTGGTCGTGTTCGGGAGGTCTTCGTTCTCGCGGAACTCGTCGGAGCACGAGGACAGCAGGTGCTCGACCCGCAGCCCGCGCTGGCCGGTGTCGAGGAAGTCCTTGATGGCCATCTTCTTGGCCCGGTCGACGATGTTCTGGATCATCGCGCCGGAGTTGAAGTCCTTGAAGTAGAGAACCTCCTTGTCGCCGCCGGCGTACGTGACCTCGAGGAAGCGGTTGTCCTCCTCCTCGGAGTACATCCGCAGCACGACGGCGTCGATCATCGCCTCGACGGTGGCCTCGTCCGTGCCACCGTTCTGCTCGACGTCGTCGGGGTGGAGCGGCAGCCCCACGGTGAGGTACTTGGCGAAGATGTCGCGCGCGGACTCGGCGTCGGGGCGCTCGATCTTGATCTTGACGTCGAGACGTCCGGGCCGCAGGATCGCCGGGTCGATCATGTCCTCGCGGTTGGACGCGCCGATGACGATGACGTTCTCGAGCCCCTCGACCCCGTCGATCTCGGCGAGCAGCTGCGGCACGATGGTCGTCTCGACGTCGGAGGACACACCCGAGCCCCGCGTGCGGAAGAGCGACTCCATCTCGTCGAAGAAGACCACGACCGGGTAGCCCTCGTTGGACTTCTCGCGGGCCCGCTCGAAGATGAGCCGGATGTGCCGCTCGGTCTCGCCCACGTACTTGTTGAGCAGCTCGGGGCCCTTGATGTTGAGGAAGTACGACTTCCCGGGCTCACGTCCCTCCTTCTCGGCCACCTTGCGGGCCAGGGACGCGGCGACGGCCTTGGCGATCATCGTCTTGCCGCAGCCCGGAGGCCCGTAGAGCAGCACGCCCTTGGGGGGCTTGAGGCGGTGCTCGGTGTAGAGGTCGGGGTGCAGGTAGGGCAGCTCGACGGCGTCGCGGATCGCCTCGATCTGGCCGCCCAGCCCGCCGATGTCGCGGTAGTCGATGTCGGGGACCTCCTCGAGGACGAGGTCGGCGACCTCGGCCTTGGGGATCTGCTCGTAGACGAACCCCGACCGGGTCTCGAGCAGCAGCGCGTCGCCGGCGCGCAGCTTGACGTCGACCAGCGACCCGGCGATCCGGCAGACCCGCTCCTCGTCCGCCTGTGCGACGACGAGCACCCGGCCGTCGTCGAGCACCTCCTTGCACAGGACGACCTCGCCGACGGTCTCGTACCCGTGGGCCGCGACGACGTTCATCGCCTCGTTGAGCATGACCTCGCGGCCCTGCACGAGCTGCTCCGGCTCGATGGAGGGGCTGACCGCGACGTGCATCTTCCGGCCGCTGGTGAGGATGTCGGCGGTGCCGTCCTCGAAGAGCTCGAGCACCGTGCCGTAGGCCGCGGGTGGCTGCGCGAGCCGGTCGACCTCCGACTTCAGCGTGACGATCTGCTCGCGGGCGTCGCGCAGGGTGCGGACGAGCCGCTCGTTCTGTGCCGAGAGCGTCGCGGTCTGCGAGCGGAGCTGACCGAGCTCGCGCTCCACGGCCCTCAGCTGGGCCGGGGTGGCCTCGCCCCGCGAGCGCAGGGCGGCGATCTCCGCCTCGAGCGAGCGACGCTCGGCGTCGAGCCGCTCGCGCTGGACCTGCGGGTCCCGGGGCTGGTCGGTGCTCATGCTCGACCATAACCCCACCGGGTCAGGAAGTTTCGAACGTCTTGGTCACAGAACGGCGCACCTTGCGCACCTTCTTCTCCGACGGGACCCGCTCACCGACGCTCTCCGGGGTCCACTCCTCGTCCCCGGCGTCCTCGCTCGCGACGTATCCTCGGCCGGGCCGCCGCTTGCGCAGTGGCGGGGTCGTCCCGGGCGCCAGGCGACGGGTGGTCACGAGGAAGCCGGTGTGGCCGTGCATCCTGTGCTGGGGGCGGACCGCGAGCCCTTCGAGGTGCCAACCGCGCACGAGCGACTCCCACGCCTGCGGCTCGGTGAAGGTGCCGTGGTCCCGCATCGCCTCGGCCACCTTGGACAGCTGCGTGGCCGTCGCGACGTAGCAGATGAGAACGCCACCGGGGGCGAGCGCCTCGGAGACGGCGTCGAGGCACTCCCAGGGAGCCAGCATGTCGAGTACCGCCCGGTCCACCGTCCCCGGCGGGACGGCAGCCGGCAACGCCTCGACGAGGTCGCCCACCGTCACCGTCCACGCGGGATGGTCCTCGCCGAAGAAGTCGCGCGCGTTGGCGCGGGCGATGTCGGCGAAGTCCTCGCGCCGCTCGAACGACAGCAGCCGGCCCTGCTCCCCCACGGCCCGCAGCAGCGACATCGACAGGGCCCCGGACCCCACCCCGGCCTCGACGACGGTCGCACCCGGGAAGACGTCGGCCATCATCACGATCTGCCCGGCGTCCTTCGGGTACACGACGGCCGCGCCGCGCGGCATCGACATGACGTAGTCGGCGAGCAACGGGCGCAGCGCGAGGTACTCGACCCCCGCGGTGTTGGTGACGGTGGAGCCGTCCGGAGCCCCGATCAGGTCGTCGTGAGCGAGGTGGCCGCGGTGCGTGTGGAACTGCTTGCCCGGGGCGAGGGTGATGGTGTGCAGGCGGCCCTTGGGGTCGGTGAGCTGGACGCGCTCCCCCACCTGGAACGGTCCACGCCGACGCAGGGCTCCGCTGGCGGTCACGAGGTAGCCGTCTCGCTCTGGCCGAGCACCTGCTTGGCCGCCGCGTCGAGCCGCTCCGCGGTGACGACGCCACGGACCTCACCGCCGGAGGCCACGACGACCAGTCCCCAGCCGGTACCGCTCATCGCCCGGAGGACCGGCTCCACGTCGCCCCCCGGGGCGATCTCGACGAGGCAGGCGTCCGGGAGACGGACCACCGCCGCCGACAGTGGGATCTCGGGGGGCATCGTCCTGAGGTCGGGGGCGTCCGGCCTGGGAGGCGGCAGGACCAAGGTCGGGAGGTCGCGGTCGTCGCGGACGAGCACCTGCTCGGGGCGGTCGAGCGCCTCGCCCAGCGGCGTGGTCGGGGGCACGACGACGGCCGGCTCGAGCACCTGCTCGGGACGGAGCACGCGCAGGAGCCGCTCGAGGGGCACCCGGGCCAGCCCGGCGCTCGCGCCCTGCCAGAGGATCCAGCCCATGAGCAGGGAGATGACGACGTCGAAGGTGTCGAGCTCGCCCGAGAGCAGGGGACGCACGCCGAACCACAAGAACACGCCGACCGCCACGGCCCGGCCGGCCCAGCCCGCCACGACCAGGCCGCGGTCGCGCCGCCCGGTCACCCCCCACACGAGGGACTGCAGGATGGCGCCACCGTCCAGGGGCAGACCCGGGAGCAGGTTGAAGCCCGCGAGGAGCAGGTTGAGGAGCGCGAAGGACCACGCGAAGAACCAGGCCGGCCCGGACGTCAGCGCGGTGCCGACTCCGCCGACGGCCGCGAGCGCCAGGTTCGCGGCCGGGCCCGCAACCGCCACCGCGGCGGTGCGTCCGGCGGTCGCACCGGTGCCGTCGTAGGCCGTGTGGCCGCCGAAGAGCGTCGCCACGACCCGGTGCACGTGGAAGCCCAGGCTCCGGGCGGCGATGGCATGGCCCCCCTCGTGCGCGAGCACGGCGAGGAGGATGCTCACGACGAGCCAGACCGCGTAGGCGACCTGCGTGCCCGCGCCCAGGCCCTCCGCGGAGCTCCAGCCGACCCAGAGGAGGATGGCGGCCAGGACCAGCCAGCTCCGGTCGAGGTAGACCGGGACCCCCGCCACCCGGGCGAGCCGCAGCGCGCCGGCGGGCGGCTGGGACGTGGACATGCAGGGAGGCTACGCGACCCGGACGGCATACTGTCTGCCTGCCCATGACGATCGAGGACCCCCACCCACCGTGAGCCCACAGCACCGCCCCGACGCCACCGACGAGCTCGCCGCGGCCCTGCGGGAGCGCGTTCTCGTGCTCGACGGAGCCATGGGCACGATGATCCAGGGACACGGCCTCTCCGAGGCCGACTACAGGGGCGAGCGGTTCGCCGGACACCCGAGCGACCTGCGCGGCAACAACGACCTGCTCTCTCTCACCGCCCCGGACGTCGTGCGCGGCATCCATCGGGCCTACCTCGAGGCCGGTGCCGACCTCGTCTGCACCAACACCTTCAACGCGCAGCGCATCTCCCTCGCCGACTACGAGATGGCCGACCTCGCCTACGAGCTCAACGTCGCCGCCGCCGCGCTGGCCCGGGCGGAGGCCGACGCCGCCACGGCGCAGGGCCCCGACCGGCCGCGCTGGGTGGTCGGCTCCCTCGGGCCGACGAACCGGACCGCCTCCATCTCCCCGGACGTCAACGACCCCGGTGCGCGCAACATCACCTTCGACGAGCTCGCCGCCGCCTACCTCGAACAGGCCCGCGGCCTCGTCGACGGCGGCAGCGACGTGCTCATGGTCGAGACCGTCTTCGACACCCTCAACGCCAAGGCCGCGGTCTTCGCCCTCGAGACGCTCTTCGAGGTGCACGGACGCCGGTGGCCGGTGATGATCTCGGGCACGATCACGGACGCCTCCGGTCGCACGCTGTCCGGTCAGGTCACCGAGGCCTTCTGGTACTCGGTGCGCCACGCCCGGCCGCTCACCATCGGCCTGAACTGCGCGCTCGGTGCCGAGGAGCTGAGGCCGTACGTCGCCGAGCTGTCCCGACTCGCCGACTGCTTCGTCTCCGCGCACCCGAACGCCGGGCTGCCCAACGCCTTCGGCGAGTACGACGAGTCGGCCGAGCACATGGCCTCGGTCGTCGGGGAGTTCGCCGCGTCGGGGCTGGTCAACATCGTCGGCGGCTGCTGCGGAACCACCCCCGAGCACATCGCGGCCATCGGCGCAGCGGCGGCGGGTGGCCGGCCACGCCGCCCGGCCGACGTCCCTCCCGCACTGCGGCTCTCCGGCCTCGAGCCCCTCGTCGTCGACGAGGACTCGCTCTTCGTCAACGTGGGCGAGCGCACCAACGTCACCGGCTCGGCCCGCTTCCGGCGGCTGATCCAGGAGGACGACTACGACACCGCGTTGGGGGTGGCCCGCCAACAGGTGGAGGCGGGCGCACAGGTGATCGACGTCAACATGGACGAGGGGATGCTCGACGGTCCGGCCGCGATGGACCGGTTCCTGCGTCTCGTCGCTTCCGAGCCGGACGTGTGTCGTGTGCCCCTCATGATCGACTCGAGCAAGTGGGAGGTGATCGAGGCCGGGCTGAAGGTGACGCAGGGCAAGCCCGTCATCAACTCGATCTCGATGAAGGAGGGGGTCGAGCCCTTCCTCGAGCACGCCCGGCTGGCCCGACGGTACGGCGCCGCCGTCGTCGTCATGGCCTTCGACGAGCAGGGGCAGGCGGACAGCGTCGAGCGCCGGGTCCAGGTGTGCGAGCGCGCCTACCGGCTGCTCGTCGACGAGGTCGGGTTCCCACCCGAGGACGTCATCATGGACCCGAACGTCTTCGCCGTCGCCACCGGCATCGAGGAGCACGCCACCTACGGCACCGACTTCATCGAGGCCACGCGCTGGATCAGCGAGAACCTCCCCCACGCGCTGGTGTCGGGTGGCATCTCCAACGTCTCCTTCAGCTTCCGCGGCAACAACGCCGTCCGCGAGGCCATCCACGCGGTCTTCCTCTACCACGCGATCCGCGCCGGTCTCGACCTGGGCATCGTCAACGCCGGCGCCCTCCAGCCCTACGACACCGTCGACGCCGAGCTCCGCGAGCGGATCGAGGACGTCGTGCTGAACCGCCGGTCGGACGCGACCGAGCGGCTCATCGAGATCGCCGAGCAGCACCGCACCGACGGCGGCGCCGACGACCCGGCCGCCGAGGAGTGGCGCGAGCTGCCGGTCCGGGAGCGGATCACCCACGCCCTGGTCAAGGGCATCGACGACCACGTCGTCGACGACACCGAGGAGCTGCGGCTCGAGATCGACGCTGCCGGCGGGGCGCCGCTCGAGGTCATCGAGGGTCCGCTCATGGACGGGATGAACGTCGTCGGCGACCTCTTCGGCGACGGGAAGATGTTCCTCCCCCAGGTCGTCAAGTCCGCGCGGGTGATGAAGAAGGCCGTGGCGCACCTCATCCCCTTCATCGAGGCCGAGCAGGCGTCCGGCCCTGCCCGGCGGACCAACGGAACCGTGGTCACCGCCACGGTCAAGGGCGACGTCCACGACATCGGCAAGAACATCGTCGGCGTCGTGCTCCAGTGCAACAACTACGACGTCGTCGACCTCGGCGTCATGGTGCCGGCGCAGAGGGTCCTCGACACCGCGCGCGAGGTGGACGCCGACATCATCGGGCTCTCGGGGCTGATCACCCCGAGCCTGGACGAGATGGTCGGAGTGGCGGCCGAGATGGAGCGCCAGGGCTTCGAGCTCCCGCTGCTGCTCGGCGGAGCGACGACCTCGCGGGCGCACACAGCGGTCAAGGTGGACGGGCAGTACCACGGGCCGGTCGTGTGGGTGAAGGACGCCTCCCGCTCGGTGCAGGTCGTGAGCCAGCTCCTCTCCGAGCAGGCCCGGCCGGCCTTCGTCGAGCAGGTGGAGCGCGACTACGCCGCCGTCCGTGAGCGCCACGCGGCCCGTGCCGGAGAGCGGCCGCTGGCGACGCTCGACCGGGCCCGTGCCAACGCGCCGCGGATCGACTGGGGCGCCCACCGCCCCGAGCGCCCACTCCTGCTCGCCCAGCAGACCGGTGACCGCTGGAGTGGGCCGCGCGACGGCCACTGGCACCGCGCTGCGACCCAGTTCACCCGGTCGTGGGAGAGCTGCCCCGTGGAGGAGCTGCGGCCCTACATCGACTGGACGCCGTTCTTCGCCGCGTGGGAGATCCGCGGCCGCTACCCCGACGTGCTCAACGCCCCGGCGACGGCGGAGGCAGCGCGGCGTCTGCACGACGACGCGCTCGCCATGCTCGACCGGATGGAGGCCGAACGATGGGTCGACGCGCGGGGCGTCGTCGGCATCTTCCCGGCGGCGTCCGTGGGGGACGACATCGAGATCTACGCCGGCGAGGACCGTACCGAGGTGCTCACCCGGCTGCACACCCTCCGCCAGCAGGGGCGCCATCGTGAGGGCGTCGCCAACAAGGCCCTCGCCGACTTCGTCGCACCACGCTCCAGCGGGGTCGCCGACTACGTGGGGGCCTTCTCCGTCACGGCGGGGCTCGGCCTGGGCGACCGGGTCGACGCCTTCAAGGACGCCCTCGACGACTACTCGGCCATCCTGCTCGAGTCCCTCGCCGACCGCCTGGCCGAGGCGTTCGCGGAGCGGCTCCACGAGCGGGTCCGCCGCGAGGTCTGGGGGTATGCCCGCGACGAGCGCTTCACCCCCGAGGAGCTCGTCGGCGAGCGGTACCGCGGCATCCGCCCCGCGCCGGGCTACCCCGCGTGCCCGGACCACACCGAGAAGCAGACCCTGATGTCCCTGCTCGGCGGGGAGGCCGCGACGGGGGTCCGGCTCACCGAGTCGATGGCGATGTGGCCGGGCGCGTCGGTCTCGGGCTGGTACTTCGCCCACCCCGAGAGCCAGTACTTCGTCGTCGGCCGGCTGGGTCGAGACCAGGTGGAGGACTATGCCGCCCGCAAGGGGTGGGACCTGCGGACCGCGGAGCGGTGGCTCGCCCCCAACCTCGGGTACGACCCGGCCGACTGAGCCACGCCTTCTGCGGAGTCAGGAGGACCCCGCGCAGTCACCGCGCCAGGACATCCTGAGCCTGTGGGATCCTCCTGACTCCGCGGGAAGCGGCGTGGTAGTCGACCCGATGTCAGGGCGGACACCTACCGTTGGCTCCATGACCCCAGCCCTCTCGCCGAGCCGAGCCGCGGACTTCAAGCAGTGTCCGCTGCTCTTCCGGTTCCGGACGATCGACCGGCTCGAGGGTCCCCCGTCCCCCGCCGCCGCCCGAGGCACCCTCGTCCACGCGGTGCTCGAGCACCTCTTCGAGCTGCCGGCCGCACAGCGCACCCCCGAGGCCGCCGTCGAGCTGCTCCAGCCGCGCTGGGAGGCCCTCGTCGAGGACCGGCCCGAGCTCGCGGCGATGCTCGAGGACCACGAGCAGATCACCGAGGAGTCGTGGTTCGCCGGTGCGCGGACCCTCGTCGAGCAGTGGTTCGGTCTCGAGGACCCCAGCCGGCTGGAGCCCGAGGCGCGTGAGCTGTACGTCGAGACCGAGGTCGACGGCCTCACCCTGCGGGGCTACGTCGACCGCCTCGACGTCGCCCCGGACGGCTCGATGCGGGTGGTCGACTACAAGACCGGGCGCTCCCCCGGCGAGGCGTTCGAGGCCAAGGCGCTGTTCCAGATGAAGTTCTACGCGCTGGTGCTGTGGCGCACCCGCGGCGAGGTCCCCCGCATGCTCCAGCTGGTCTACCTCGGCAACGGTGAGGTCGTCCGGTACGCCCCCGACGAACGCGACCTGCTCGCGGTGGAGCGGAACCTGCGCGCCATCTGGGACGCGGTCGTCCGGGCCGCGTCCACGGGCGACTGGCGTCCCCGCGTGTCGCGGCTCTGCGACTGGTGTGACTTCCGCGAGTACTGCCCCGAGTTCGGCGGCACCCCGCCGCCGCTGCCCGAGGATGCGGGCCTCGTCGCGCTCGACCCCGCCCGCTCGGGCGCCGCCTCACCGGACGACGAGTGAGGGCCACACTGCAGGCCCGCCCGGCCCTGGTCGTCGTCGACGCCCAGGATGGCTTCGACGACCCCTCGTGGGGGCCGACGAACAACGCGGACTGCGACGACAACATCTCCCAACTCGTCTCCGGCTGGGTCGGACGCGGTCTGCCGCTGGTGTACGTCCGACACGACTCGGTGCTGCCGGACTCACCGCTCCACCCGTCGCGCCCCGGCAACCGGCTGCGCGGCTATCTGCGCGCCACACCCGACCTGCTGGTGGCCAAGAGCGTCAACTCCTCGTTCCACGGCAGTCCCGACCTGCAGGCATGGCTCTCCGGTGAAGGCATCGCCGGCATCGTCGTGTGCGGGATCACGACGAACCACTGCTGCGAGACCACCGCCCGCGTCGGCGGCAACCTCGGCTACGACGTGCTGTTCGCGATCGACGCCACGCGCACCTTCGACCGCACCGGTCCGGACGGAACCCTGCTCACCGCGGACGAGCTCGGCCGTGCCACGGCCACCAACCTCCACGGCGAGTTCGCCGAGGTGGTCACCACCGCACGCCTGCTGGAGGCCCTGGACGGGCTCGGCACCGAGGAGCTCGCCGCGTCACCCGACGACGAGTGACGCCGTCAGCTCGGCCAGCCGCTGCGGAGTCAGGCCGTCGAGGGTGTCCAGATGGACCACGCCGTGCGCGGACGGGACCGGGACGACGTGCGGCACCGCCACCGTCGGCACCCCGGCGGCCACCGCCGAACGGACCCCGGTGGGCGAGTCCTCGATCGCCACGCACGCCGAGGCCGCCACGCCCAGCAGGCCCGCCGCGCGGTGGTAGGGCGCCGGGTGGGGCTTCCCGTGGGGGACCTCGTCACCGGTGACCACCGCGGCGAAGGTCCCGGCGGGGAGCGCGGCCACCACCGCGTCGGCCAGCGACCGCCACGACATCGTCACGAGAGCGCTGGGGACGCCCTCCCGAGCCAGCGCCGCGAGCAGCTCACGGGCACCGGGCCGCCACGGGACGTGCCGCCGCACCTGGGCGACGACCCGGACGAGGAGCTCGTCGACGATCCGCTCCGGCTCCCAGCTGATCGGGGAGTTCTCGCGGATGAACGCCGCCGAGTGCATCAGGTCGTTCCCCACGAGCTCGTGGGCGTACTCGTCGTTCCAGGTCCCCCCGTGTTCCTCGACGATGGCGTGCTCGGCACTGATCCAGTACGGCTCGGTGTCGACGAGGGTGCCGTCCATGTCCCAGAGAACGGCGGCGGGCAGGCTCATGGGTCGTGAGCCTATCGACCCGTAGGGTGGAGTCCGGAACCCGAGAGGAGGGCCGCTCGTGATCGAGCTGGAGGATGTCGGCGAGCTCCGCGACCCGGTGATGATCTGCGCCTTCGAGGGCTGGAACGACGCCGGGGAGGCCGCGAGCGCCGTGGTGGAGCAGCTCGCGGAGAGCTGGGGTGCCGAGGTCGTCGCCGCCCTCGACCCGGAGGACTACTACGACTTCCAGGTCAACCGGCCACGCGTCCTCGTCGAGGGAGGGCGACGCCGGATCAGCTGGCGCACCACCCGGGTGCTCGTGGCGCGCGACACCCCGCTCGGCCGCGACGCCGTACTCGTCCAGGGGGTCGAGCCCTCGTTCCGGTGGC
>Ga0316578_10000613_pt1 | contig 12510 bp, 7 predicted proteins | sample J0NA_2_FD_203076 | JGI IMG/M metagenome (GOLD analysis project Ga0316578, IMG submission 203076) | Rhizosphere microbial communities from salt marsh grasses in Alabama, United States - J0-2_160517rDrC | ecosystem: Host-associated > Plants > Roots > Rhizosphere | place: USA: Alabama | collected... | reverse complement strand
GGGTCAGAGGGCCCCAGCCCGGTGCGTCGGCGCGCGAGTGCTCTCTTCGCGCGCCCAACGAGTCCCAGGAGGCCCTCCATGACCCTGACCGCCGATCGCTCCGAGACCGGCATCGACCACAAGGTCGCCGACCTCTCCCTCGCCGCCTTCGGGCGCAAGGAGATCCAGCTCGCCGAGCACGAGATGCCCGGCCTCATGGCCCTCCGGGCCGAGTACGCCGACCGCCAGCCGCTCGCCGGCGCGCGCGTCACCGGCTCGTTGCACATGACGATCCAGACCGCGGTGCTCATCGAGACCCTCGTGGCCCTCGGCGCCGAGGTCCGGTGGGCGAGCTGCAACATCTTCTCCACCCAGGACCACGCCGCCGCTGCGGTCGTGGTCGGACCCGAGGGCACCCTCGAGCGTCCTCGGGGTGTGCCCGTGTTCGCCTGGAAGGGCGAGTCGCTGGAGGAGTACTGGTGGTGCACCGAGCAGATCCTGCGTTGGCCCGACGGCGCCGGCCCCAACATGATCCTCGACGACGGGGGTGACGCCACCCTGCTCGTCCACAAGGGGGTGGAGTACGAGCGCAACGGCACCGTGCCGGAGCCCACCGAGGACGACTCGGAGGAGTGGGCCGTGGTGCTGGGGGTGCTCGCCCGCACCGTGGTCGAGGACCCCCGCCTCTGGCACGGGGTGGCCGAGGGCATCCGGGGGGTCACCGAGGAGACGACGACCGGGGTCCACCGCCTCTACCAGATGATGGAGGCGGGCCAGCTGCTGTTCCCCGCCATCAACGTCAACGACTCGGTGACCAAGTCCAAGTTCGACAACCTCTACGGCTGCCGCCACAGCCTGATCGACGGCATCAACCGGGCGACCGACGTCATGATCGGCGGCAAGGTGGCGGTGGTCTGCGGTTACGGCGACGTCGGCAAGGGGTGCGCGGCCTCTCTCCGGGGTCAGGGCGCCCGGGTGATCGTGACCGAGATCGACCCCATCTGCGCGCTGCAGGCTGCCATGGAGGGCTACCAGGTCGCCCGCCTCGAGGACGTCCTCGACATCGCCGACATCTACGTCACCGCCACCGGGAACTTCAACGTGATCAGCGCCGAGCACATGGCGCGGATGAAGCACCAGGCGATCGTCGGCAACATCGGCCACTTCGACAACGAGATCGACATGGCCGGGCTGAAGAAGATGAGCGACGTGCAGCGGGTGAACGTCAAGCCCCAGGTCGACGAGTTCGTCTTCCCCGACGGGCACTCGGTGATCGTGCTCGCCGAGGGCCGACTCCTGAACCTCGGCTGCGCCACCGGCCACCCGAGCTTCGTGATGTCGAACAGCTTCTCCAACCAGGTGATCGCCCAGCTCGAGCTCTACACCCATCGGGACTTCTACGAGACGAAGGTGTACACGCTCCCCAAGCACCTCGACGAGAAGGTCGCGTCGCTGCACCTGGAGGCACTCGGTGCCCGGCTCACGACGCTCAGCGAGGACCAGGCCGCCTACCTGGGAATCCCCCAGCACGGACCGTTCAAGCCCGACCACTACCGCTACTGACCCGACCTGCGGCGCTCGCCGGAACCACGAGCCTCGCCGGCTCGCCGCGTCGCCGCGACCGGGTCGCCGGGAGCAGCGAGCGCGGGCCGGAGCGCGCCGGCCGGGCTCCCCGTCGGGGCCCGGCCCGGGCGGAGGGTGGGGGGTGCCGCTACGGTCCGGGCGTGAGCGCCTTCGCCCACCTGCTGTCCCCGGGCCGGATCGGGCCCCTGGAGCTGCGCAACCGGATCCTGATGTGCCCCATGGGCGACTCGCTGGCCGACGGGGACGGCTCGGTCAGCGATGCGCAGGTCGCCTACTACGAGGCGCGGGCGAGGGGAGGTGCCGCCCTCCTGCTGGTGGGGTCGGTGGCGGTGGACCACCCCGACGGGGCCGTGGAGGAGCACCAGACCGCTGCCTCGGACGACGGCCAGCTGCCCGGGCTCGCCCGGCTGGCCGACGCCGTGCACGCCCACGGGGCTCGGATCGCGGCACAGCTCGTGCACAACGGTGCGATGGCGCTCCTGGCCGTGGCGGCCGGTCGGCCGGTGCTGGTGCCGAGCGCGCCGAAGCCGCTCAGGCCGGACCGGTTGTCCCGCATGGTGACCGCCGAGGAGGCGGCGGCGATGGCGGAGCCCTTCACCCGGCCGGGCGCACGGTACGAGCCACGGGTGGTCGACGAACGGGACCTCTTGCGCGTCGTCGAGGCCTACGCCGCGGCGGCGGAGCGCTGCGCCCGAGCCGGGTTCGACGGCATCGAGGTGCACGCCGGCCACGGCTACCTCATCGACGCCTTCCTCTCGCCGTCGACCAACCGGCGGACGGACGGGTGGGGCGGCACGCTCGCCGGGCGGTCGCGCCTGCTGATCGAGGTCCTCGCCGCGATCAGGACGCGGGTCGGGCCCGACGTGGCCGTCTGGATCCGCATCAACGCCGTGGAGCACCACAAGGCCGATGGCGAGGTCTTCGAGGAGCAGCTCGAGGTCATGCGGTCCGCCGTCGCTGCCGGCGCGGATGCCGTGCACGTGAGCGCCTACGGAGACCCCGACGTGGCGACCACGCCGACCGACGGGTACGCGCCGCACACCTACGAGCGGGGCCGTCCGGGTTCGCTGGTGGAGCACGCACGAGCCGTGCGCGCCGCGTTGGACGTGCCGGTGGTCACCATGGGCCGCATGGAGCCCGCCGACGCCGAGGAGGCCCTGGCGAGCGGCGCAGCCGACCTGGTCGCCATGGGGCGAAAGCTCCTGGCCGACCCGGATCTGCCCCGGAAGCTGGCCGAGGGCCGAGACGACGAGGTGCGACCGTGCCTCTACCAGTACCGGTGCATCGGCAACATCTTCGTCCGCCGACCCCTCCGTTGCGTCGCCAACGCCGCGACCGGTCGCGAGCACGAGGTCGGCGTCGGGCCGGCGGTCGCACCCCGGCGGGTCCTCGTGGTGGGCGGAGGGGCGGCAGGGCTGGAGGCGGCGCGGGTCCTCGCCGGCACGGGCCACCACGTCGAGCTGTGGGAGGCGGGCACGGAGCTCGGGGGCACGCTGCTGGCGGCCGGCGGTGCCGACGAGGTGGTGGAGCAGTACCGACGCTGGCTGGTGGGCGAGGTCGAGCGGGCCGGGGTGGTGCTGCGGACCGGGAAGGCGACCGGGCCCGCCGGCGTGGCGCACACCGGCGCCGACGAGGTCGTCGTGGCTGCTGGTGCCACCTGGGACCGACCGGAGCTCGACGGTTCGGAGCTCCTGCTCACCGTTCCGGAGCTGTCGGGCTGGCTCCGTCACGGCACCTCGGCGTCGTCCACGGTGGGCGACCGGGTGGTCGTGCTCGGCGGCGGGAAGCCGGGGCTGAGCATCGCCCGGGCCTGCGCCGAGCGCGGCCGGGCCGTCACCCTCGTCGAGCCCTCGGGCGTCCTCGGGGCCGAGCTGGGGCTGCCGGGCCGGTGGCGGCTGGTGGCCGACCTGGAGGCGCTCGGCGTCGAGACGGTGACCGGCGTCGAGCCGGTCGGGGTCACGGCGGAGGGGCTGGCGGTCGAGCACCCCGACGGCCGTCGGGTCCTCACCGGCGACACCTTCGTCAGCACCTTCGCGGGTCGTCCGCGCCACGAGCTGGCCGATGCGCTCGTCGCCGCCGGCCTCTCCGTGCACCGGGTCGGCGACTGTGCCGGCGTGCGCCGCATCGAGGGGGCGAACCTCGACGCGCTGGCGCTGGCGCGGACCCTCGGCTGAGGCCGGGCTCGCCGACGGCGCTGTCGCACCCGACCCGTAGCGTCGTAGGGGTGGGGCTCCTGGACCTGGTGCTGCCCGTGCGCTGCGCGGCCTGCGGTGTACTCGGGGCGTCGCCCTGCCCGACGTGCGCCGCCGCGCTGGCGCCGGCGGCGCCGGCGCCGCCACCGCCCGGGCTGGACACGCTCGCTGCGCTGCTCCGCTACGAGGGCGTGGCCCGGCAGGTCGTCACCGAGGCCAAGTACGGCCACGCGCGGGCATCGTTGCGGCCGCTGGCCGCCGCCGCCGTCGGCCTCGTCGAGGCCCTCACGCCAGCGCCCGTCGCCGTCACCTGGGCGCCCACCACCGCGCCGCGGGCCCGGGCCCGTGGCTACGACCAGGCCCGAACGCTCGCCACGGTCGTCGCGCGCGGCCTCGGGCTGCCCGTTCGCCGGTGCCTGGACCGGGCGCCGGGGCCCCACCAGACCGGGCGATCGGCGGCCGAGCGGCGGGTCGGTCCCGACTTCACCCCCCGGGGTCGTGCGCCGGCGTCGCTGCTGCTGGTCGACGACGTGAGCACGACCGGCGCCACCCTGTCGGCGGCGGCGGGGGTGCTCCGCTCGGCGGGGGCGCGAACCGTTCACGGCCTGGTCCTCGCGCGGACACCGGCGCCCAGGGCCCGTCGGTAGACTCGGGCTTCCCATGGGCGTCTTCGACAAGCTGCTGCGCGCCGGCGAGGGCCGGAAGCTCAAGGCCCTCCACGGCCTGGTCCCCGACATCAACGCGCTCGAACCCGAGGTAGAGGCCCTCTCCGACGACGCGCTGGCCCACAAGACCGTGGAGTTCCGCGAGCGCCTCGAGGCGGGGGCCGAGCTCGACGACCTCCTGGTCGAGGCCTTCGCCGTCGTCCGCGAGGCGGCCCGGCGGGAGATCGGCCAGCGCCACTACGACGTGCAGCTCATGGGCGGCGCCGCCCTCCACTTCGGCTGGGTGGCGGAGATGAAGACCGGCGAGGGGAAGACCCTCGTCTCCACGCTGCCGGTGTACCTCAACGCCCTCGCCGGGCGGGGCGTGCACGTCGTCACGGTCAACGACTACCTCGCCACCCGTGACGCCGAGTGGATGGGCCGTATCCACCGTCGCCTGGGCCTCGGCGTGGGCCTCGTCGTGCCCGGTGCCCACGACCCCGAGCACAAGCGCCAGCAGTACGCCTGCGACATCACCTACGGCACCAACAACGAGTTCGGCTTCGACTACCTGCGCGACAACATGTCGATGAGCCGGGCCGACCAGGTCCAGCGCGGCCACTTCTACTGCATCGTCGACGAGGTCGACTCGATCCTCATCGACGAGGCCCGCACCCCGCTCATCATCTCCGGCCGGGTCGCCGACGCCGCCAAGGTCTACTACCAGTTCGCCTCGATCGTGCGGGGCCTCAAGCGAGACGTGCACTACGACGTCGACGAGGAGAAGCGAACCGTCGCCCCCACCGACGAGGGCGTGGAGGCGGTCGAGAAGGCCCTGGGCGTCGAGAACATGTACGACGAGGTGTCCCAGAACCTCGTGCACCAGCTCCAGGCGGCGCTGCGGGCCAAGGAGCTCTTCAAGCGCGACAAGGACTACGTCGTGCAGCACGGCGAGGTGAAGATCGTCGACGAGTTCACCGGCCGCATCCTGGAGGGCCGGCGGTGGTCGGAGGGCCTGCACCAGGCGGTCGAGGCCAAGGAGGGGGTGCGGATCAAGGAGGAGAACCAGACCCTCGCGACCGTGACCCTCCAGAACTACTTCCGCATGTACGAGAAGCTCGCCGGGATGACGGGCACGGCCGAGACGGAGGCCTCGGAGTTCGCGTCCACCTACGACCTGCAGGTCGTCCCGATCCCCACCCACAAGCCGCTCATCCGGCTCGACCAGGGCGACCTCATCTACAAGGGCGAGGACGCCAAGTTCAACGCCGTGGTGGAGGACATCGTCGAGCGCCACGAGGCCGGCCAGCCGGTGCTGGTGGGCACCATCTCCGTGGAGAAGTCCGAGAAGCTCTCGCGTGTGCTCGACAAGCGGGGAGTGACCCACGAGGTCCTCAACGCCAAGCTGCACTTCCGCGAGGCGGAGATCGTCGCCCAGGCCGGGCGCCTCGGGGCGGTCACCGTGGCCACCAACATGGCCGGTCGAGGCGTCGACATCATCCTCGGAGGGAACGCCGAGCAGCTGGCGCAGCGCGACGTCCAGGCCGAGGGCCTCGAGGTCGACTCGGAGGAGGGCCAGCAGCGCTACGGGGAGCTTCTCGCCAAGTTCGAGCCCGAGTGCAGGGCCGAGGGCGACCAGGTCCGCGAGGTCGGCGGCCTCTACGTCCTCGGCACCGAGCGCCACGAGAGCCGCCGCATCGACAACCAGCTGCGGGGCCGCTCCGGGCGCCAGGGTGACCCCGGCGAGAGCCGCTTCTACCTCTCCCTCGAGGACGACCTGATGCGGCTGTTCGCCACCGGCGCCATGAACTGGGTCATGGGCAAGACCCTCGAAGAGGACGTCCCGATCGAGGCGAAGATGGTCACCAAGGCCATCGAGCGCGCCCAGAACACCGTCGAGCAGCGCAACGCCGAGATCCGCAAGAACGTGCTGAAGTACGACGAGGTGATGAACGAGCAGCGCAAGGTCATCTACCGGCGCCGCGACCAGATCCTCGACGCCGCCGACCTGCGCGACGAGGCCATGGAGTACCTCGCCGAGGCCGTCGACGGCACGATCGGGGTCTTCTGCGTGACCGACGAGGTCGACGAGTGGGACCTCGAGGGCCTCCACAGCGAGATGGCGACCTTCTGGCCGCTCGAGGCGACCCTGGACGACCTCGCCGCCTGCACCAGCACCGACGAGCTCTACGACCTGCTCATCACCGAGGGTACGGCGTACTACGAGCAGCGCGAGGCCGAGTTCGGTCCCGAGGCCATGCGCCAGGTGGAGCGCCAGGTGATGCTCCGCATCATCGACCAGAAGTGGCGCGAGCACCTCTACGAGATGGACTACCTGCAGGAGGGCATCAACCTGCGGGCCATGGGCCAGAAGGACCCGCTGGTCGAGTGGCAGCGCGAGGGCTACGAGATGTTCGGGGCGATGGTGCAGGGCATCGCGACCGACTTCGTCAAGTACGTGATGCACGCGCAGGTCACCGTCGCGCAGCCGAGGCTGGAGACCCCGACCCCGATCGGCAACCTCAAGTACACCGCCCCGACCGACCCCAGCGAGTCCGGAGGTGGCATGCAGGCCGCGGCGCGTGCCCAGGCCGCCGCCGAGGGGTCCGCGCCGGCCGAGCCGGCGCCCGAGGAGGTCACCCAGACCCCGGTGGTGAAGTCGGAGTGGGACAAGACGCCGCGCAACGCTCCGTGCCCGTGCGGGTCGGGCAAGAAGTTCAAGCTCTGCCACGGGCAGTAGATCGGCCGAGCGCTCCATGAGGGACTACACCGACGACATCGCCGCGCTGCGCCGCCGCCTCGACGAGGCCCACGGCTACCTGCGCATCGACGAGCTCGAGGCGGCCCGGCCCCAGCTGGAGACCGAGGCCAGCCGGCCCGACCTCTGGGACGACCCGGACCAGGCCCGGCGCGTGAACGGCGAGCTGGCCGCGGTCACCGACGACCTCGACCTGTACGCCTCGTTGGCCGGTCGGATCGACGACGCGGACATCCTCTTCGAGCTCGGTCGGGAGGAGGCCGACGACTCGGTCACCACCGAGATCGACGAGTCGCTCGAGGAGCTGCGCGGCTCGTTCGACGAGCTGGAGCTGCGGGCGCTCTTCACCGGAGAGCACGACGACACCGACGCCATCTGCGAGATCCAGTCGGGAGAGGGCGGTGCGGACGCCCAGGACTGGGCGAACATGCTGCTGCGGATGTACCTGCGGTGGGCGGAGGGTCGAGGCTTCGACGTGGAGCTCGACGAGCTCTCGCCCGGCAGCGAGGCCGGCATCTCGTCGGCCACGTTCCTCGTGCACGGGCGCCACGCCTACGGGCGCCTGCGCTCGGAGCACGGTGTGCACCGTCTGGTGCGCATGTCGCCGTTCAACGCCCAGGGCAAGCGCCAGACCGCGTTCGCCGCGCTCAAGGTCACGCCCTTCCTCGAGGACGTGCCCGAGATCGAGGTCGACGAGAAGGACCTCCGCGTCGACACCTACCGCTCGTCGGGCGCGGGCGGCCAGCACGTGAACGTGACCGACTCGGCAGTGAGGATCACCCACCTGCCCACCGGCATCGTCACGTCCTGCCAGAACGAGCGCAGCCAGCACCAGAACAAGGATCGAGCCCTCCAGATCCTCAAGGCCAAGCTGGCCGAGCGCCAGCGCGAGGAGCGCGAGGCCGAGCTCGCCGCCATCCGGGGCGAGCAGCGCTCCGTCGGCTTCGGCTCGCAGATCCGCTCCTACGTCATGCAGCCCTACCAGATGGTCAAGGACCTCCGCTCGGGCCACGAGGTCGGCAACGTCGAGTCGGTGCTCGACGGGGACCTCGACGGCTTCATGGAGGCCTACCTGCGCTGGGAGCGCGGCGGGGGAGCCCCGGCGGACGAGGAGTAGGGCCCACCCGCCGTCGCCTGGTGGGCACGGCCGCGGCGTCGTCGTCGGGGGCTGTGAGAGCGACCACGGAGCGTGAGGACGGGTAAAGGTCCTGGTGCTCCGTGCCGATCACGTGGAGGCGAGCGAGGACCACCGCGCGCAGGCTGCGATCGCAGGGAGACGGACGATGCCCGAGCAAGCGGGTGGGCGACATCACGAGGTGCGCACGCGCCTGTGGATGTACGTCGGCGCCGCTGGGCTCCTGTGGGCCCTCCTGCACGGCCTCGGCGTGGTCGACCCGACCGGCTTGCTGACGAAGTCCCTGGGTGCGGTGCTGGCCGTGGTGGCCACCGTGCTCGGCATCCGTTGGTGGCGCCCCGAGCCGGTGTGGCCCTGGCGGATGGTGCTGGCGGCGCTCGGGCTGTTCGCCGTCGAGCTGACGCTCCGGCTCTTCCTGGTGGGCCCGGACAAGGGCGTCGACGCGGCCCGACCCCTGGTCCCGGACCTGCTGGCGTTGGCTGCCTACGTCGTGCTCGCCATCGGGGTGGCCGGCGTGGCGGGGGTGGGCAAGGGGGACCGCGACGACGCCGACGCCGTCCTCGACGCGGTGATCGCCGCACTCGCCGTGCTCGCCCTGCTGTGGGTGTTCCTGGTCCTGCCCTTCCTCGCCCAGGACAACGTCTCCCTGACCAACGAGATCGTGCTGGTCGGCTACCCGGTGGGCTCCGTGTTCGTCTTCGCCATGGGCGCTCGCCTGATGTTCGGCCGGGGGGCGAGGACCGCCCCGGCGATGGTGCTGTGCCTGGTGGCGGTGCTGTTCCTGCTCATCGGGGACACCACGTACGCGTTGAAGGACAGCGCCGTGCTGGACGTGCCCTCGAGCCTCCGGGACGTCCCCTACTTCATCGCACTGCTGGCGTACTCGGTGGCCGTGCTGCACCCCACCATGGCCCAGGTCGGCCAGCGGCGGCGATCGGACCAGATGGCACCCACCCGCAGCCGGCTGCTGTCGGTGGCCCTCGCCCTGTGCGTGTCGAACGTGGTCCTGTTCCTCGGCGTCGGCAACAGCGAAGGGGCCGACCGCGTGGCGCTCTGGGTGATCACCACCCTCATGATGGTCGCCGCCGTGGTCCGCATGACCCGAGCGCTCAGCCAGCATGCCGCCTCGCAGAAGCGCCTCGCCTACCAGGCCACCCACGACGACCTCACCGGCCTGCCCAACCGGGCCTTCCTCGTCGAGCACATCCAGCGGGCGCTCGTCGAGCAGCAGGCGTCGGTCGGCACGGTGTCGCTCCTGCACCTCAACCTCGACCGCTTCGGCCTGGTGAACGACACCATGGGCCACTCCGTCGGCGACGAGCTGCTGCAGGCGGCGGGCCGCCGCCTGGTGGCCAGCGTGCGCCAGGGCGACGTCGTCGGCCGCATCGGCGGCGACGAGTTCGCGGTCGTGGTGACCGGGCTCGAGAGCGAGGCCCGGGCCAAGGAGTTCGGCGAGCGGGCCCGGATGGTGTTCCTCGAGGCGTTCCAGGTCGACGGCACCGACGTGCCGGTGACCGTCAGCGTCGGCGTCGCCCACCACGCCGCCCGCGAGGCGGCCGCCGTGTTGCTCCTGCGCGACGCCGACACGGCGGTGAGCCACGCCCGGGCGCTCGGCGGCGACACCGTGCTGCTGTGCAACGACGCCATGCGCCAGCGGGTGGCGGAGGACCACCGGCTGGAGCGCGAGCTGCGCCACGCGCTGGAGCGTGGCCAGCTCTCGCTGCACTACCAGCCCAAGATCGACCTGGGCGACGAGGTCGCCATCGGCATGGAGGCCCTGCTGCGCTGGGACCACCCCGAGCTCGGCCGGGTACCGCCGGACCGGTTCATCCCGATCGCCGAGGACACCGGCATGATCGTCGAGATCGGTGCCTGGGTGATCGACCAGGCGTGCACCGACGTGGCCCGCCTGCGTGACGAGTACTCCATCCTCGGCGTCCCGGTGTCGGTGAACGTCTCGGCTCGGCAGCTGCGCAGCAACTCGCTCGTGGACACCGCCATCAAGTCGCTGGTGCGCCACGAGCTCTCCTCCGACTCGCTGTGCGTCGAGCTCACCGAGTCGGTCCTGATGGACAACCTCGCGGCGGCGTCGGGCCAGCTCGGCATGCTGCGCACCTACGGCTCTCGCGTCTCCATCGACGACTTCGGCACCGGCTACTCGTCGCTGGCCTACCTCTCGAGCCTGCCGGTCGACGAGCTGAAGATCGACCGGGAGTTCGTGAAGGTGCTGACCACCGACCCGCACGCCGGCGAGGTCATCGGCGCCGTCGTGACCCTCGCCAAGGCGCTCGACATCCGCACGGTCGCCGAGGGGACCGAGACCCGCGCCGAGGTCGACCGGCTGAAGGCGCTGGGGTGCGACGAGGCCCAGGGGTACCACTTCAGCCGCCCGGTCCCGTTCGAGGAGCTGCCGACCACACTGCTGCACCTGGGCCTGCGCCGTCGACCGCCGCTGCGATCGGTGCCGGCGCCCGAGCTCAGGTACCAGACGGGCGGCTGATCCGGCGCCGGAGGGCTGCCGGGACGGGGACGGTCAGCGTCGGCCCTCGTCGCGCGGTGAGGGGGCGAGCCCGTAGCGGCCCAGGCACTCCGGAGGGATGCGCTCGAGCATGAACTCGGCGAGCTCGACCCGGCTGGGAGGCGCGGGACGACGCTCGGTCACCGCCGGGCCCACGAGGCGGGCGAAGTCGTCGGGGATGCGGATGTGCATCGGCACGACGGTGCCGCCACGGAAGTAGGTGGGCTCGCCGGCGACCTCGATGGCATCGCCGAGGAGGCGGGTCAGGCGGCGGCTCAGGCTCACGTCGGCCGCCATGATCCAGTGCCGGTGGCCCACCTCCAGCCCGTAGGCCCCCATCTCCCGGTAGAGGTGGAGGGTGGCGGTGGGGTTGACGCCGAGCGACTTGGCCAGGCCGGACACCTCGGCGACGGTGCCCACCTCCGCCTCCTCGAGCTCGGCGCGCAGAGAGGCATCGAGGTGGCAGGCCGCGTAGGTCTGGAGCACGCTGGCCCCGAGGTCTCCCGGCTCGAGGATCCGACCCGACACCACGAGGTCACCGGACGGGTTCCACAGGTCCTTCACGCCGAAGTAGACGGCGAGGGGGTGCCAGATGTCGTAGCTGCTGGAGAGCGTGCCCTCGTCGGTCAGGTCGATGGGCCCGGCCCACCCCTTCTCCTGGTACACGTTCGCGATGAGCCGGCGGGCGGCGTTGACGTCGGTGGGGGTCTCGAGCCGTTGGGCCACGTAGCGCTTGTGGTCAGCCGAGATGAGCGAGACCAAGGTGAGGCCACTCCCTGTTGGTCGGGTGGCCCCCCGGGCCGCCGTCGTCCTGCCGTCGATGCGCCCCGAGCGGTCCGACGCGGAGCGTGGGGCGCCATGGCGTAGGGCGCCAGTATGGCCGCGCTGCGCGTCGCGAAGGGGAACCCATGTGCTCACACCCGCGCGGAGCGTGTCAACCGGTGGTGGTCCAGGGCGGCTGAGGGTCATCCGGGTCGGTCGGCGGGCCGACGAAGACGGCCACCGGATCGCCCCGCCGGCGGGTGGCCTCGACGCGGGCCAGGAGCTCGGGATCCACCCCCGGGATCTCGCCGGCGGCGTCGACTCCGCCGCCGCCCGTCCCGAGCGCCGAGGCCAGGTCCTCGCGGCCCGCGGCGAGCAGCTGGTCGCGCAGGCGGGCCTCCTCGACGACGTAGGAAGCGCGCTCGTCGGGGGTGAGCGGGTCCCAGGAGGCGAGCAGCGGGAGCTCGTCGCGCCGCCTCCACTCCGTCGCCGCGTCCGCGCTCACGACCCAGACGGTCGCCACCGGCTGACGTCGGTCGGTGGACCGCTGGGCACCCAAGCGGAAGGTGTCGGTCGGGGGAGCGGCCACCTCGATCCCGTGGCGCTCGAGCTCGAGGCGTACGGCGTCGGCCGTGGTGCCCCACACGGAGCCCCAGCCGACGACGAGCACGGGACCACTCCCGCGCAGCGCCTCGACCGTCTGGGGGAGCAGGTGAGCGAGGACGGCGGTCGAGGAGGGAGCGGGTGTCGGCGCGCCCTCGGCGGCACGCGCGGTGGGCAGGGCTGCGCCGAGAAGGAGCACCCCGGCGAGCGCCCCCGCGACCCACGGCAGCACGGCGTGGGCCCGATCGTGTCGCGCGAGCCATGCCCGCAGGGCGACGTAGCCCGACCAGAGCGACGCCAGCCACCACACGCAGGCCACGACCCACCACCACCGC
>Ga0316578_10000612_pt1 | contig 12512 bp, 10 predicted proteins | sample J0NA_2_FD_203076 | JGI IMG/M metagenome (GOLD analysis project Ga0316578, IMG submission 203076) | Rhizosphere microbial communities from salt marsh grasses in Alabama, United States - J0-2_160517rDrC | ecosystem: Host-associated > Plants > Roots > Rhizosphere | place: USA: Alabama | collected... | reverse complement strand
GGACTCCCGGCCCAGGGTCCCATACCGCCGGGGATCTTCGGCTACCGGGAGGGTGAGGCGGGGATCAATCCCTACGTCTACGAGTGGAGGGATGGCCGCCCGGTGCGTCGCGGGATCGAGGAGGCCCGAGGGCTGTTGGAGCAGGCGGGCTACCCAGGTGGGCGGGACCGGGAGACAGGGCGGGCCCTGAGCATCAACTTCGAGGCGGTCGCCACGGGTCCGGACGACAAGTCCAGGCTCAACTGGATCCGCAAGCAATTCGCCAAGCTCGGGATCGAGCTGGTGATCCGCTCCACGGACTACAACCGCTTCCAGGAGAAGATGCACAACGGCACGGGCCAGGTCTTCATGTGGGGCTGGAATGCCGATTATCCGGACCCCGAGAACTTCCTCTTCCTTCTCTATGGCCCCAATGGAAAGGTGGAGCATCAGGGGGAGAACGCGGCGAACTATGCCAGCCCGGAGTTCGACCGGCTCTTCGACGTCATGAAGTACATGGACGACGGTCCCGAGCGCCAGGCCGTGATCGATCAGTTGGTGGAGATCGCCCGCAGGGACGCCCCCTGGGCCTGGGGCTTCAACCCCAAGTCCTTCAGCCTCCACCACCAATGGGTGCACAACGCGGTGCCTAACACGATGGCCAACAACACCCTCAAGTACCGCCGGCTGGAGCCCGGGTTGCGGGAGCGGCTGCGGGCTCAGTGGAATCCACCCGTTCTGTGGCCCCTGTGGACCCTATTGGGGTTGTTCGTGGCATTGGTGCTGCCCGCCCTCTGGCTGGTGCGCCGGCGCGAGCGGAGCACCGCCCTGTGACCGCCTACGTCATCCGCCGGCTGCTCTATGCGATCCCCATCCTGATCGGGGTCAATCTCATCACCTTCGTCCTGTTCTTCGTGCTGAACTCCCCCGACGAGATGGCCCGCATGCACCTGGGGGAGAAGCGGGTCACCGAGGAGGCGATTGGCAACTGGAAGCGGGAGCACGGCTACGACAAGCCCCTGCTGTTCAACGACTCGGTCTCCGGGCTCGCGCGTTTCACCGAGACCATCTTCTTCGAGCGCTCGGTGCGGTTGTTCGTCTTCGACTTCGGCTCATCGGACGACGGCCGGGACATTGGCTATGACATCGCTCAACGCATGTGGCCGAGTCTCGCCATTGCGGTGCCGGTGCTGTTGGTAGGCCTGGCCTTCAACATCAGCCTGGCGCTCTTCATCGTCCTGTTTCGGGCCACCTATGTGGATCTGGGAAGCGTCGTGGTCCTGGTCGCCATGATGTCTATCTCAGGCCTCTTCTACATCATCGGGGGTCAGTTCCTGCTCAGCAAGGTCTTCCACCTGGTGCCCATCTCGGGGTACGACACGGGGCTACATGCCTGGAAGTTCCTGGTCCTTCCGGTGATCGTGGGCGTGATCGGCGGGATCGGGGCGGGCACCCGCTGGTACCGCACCCTGTTCCTGGAGGAGGTCTCCAAGGACTATGTGCGCACGGCCCGGGCCAAGGGGCTGGGGGAGCGGCGGGTGTTGTTCCGCCACGTCCTGGGGAATGCCCTGATCCCCATCCTGACCGGGGTGGTGGTCGTTCTGCCCCTCCTATTCATGGGGAGCCTGATCACCGAGTCCTTCTTCGGGATCCCGGGTCTGGGCAGCTATACCATCGACGCCATCAACAACCAGGACTTCGCCATCGTCCGGGCCATGGTCTTCCTCGGGGCCGTGCTCTATATCCTGGGGCTGCTCCTGACCGATATCTCCTACACGCTGGTGGACCCCCGTGTCCGCCTGCAATGAGGGCTCATCGACATGAGCGCGACCGAATGATCAGGGTCGGCCCATGGCACTGATGCCGGTCGTCCTGTGGACCGACGCCCTGGTCTTCCTGCTGATCGCGCTGGCAATCGGCTTCGCCCTCTACGCGTGCCGCCATGAGCACCTGCGCGCCCCCTGGCAGCGGGTGATGCGCTCCCGCGTCGGGATGGTGACCCTGGTGGTCCTCGCCTTCTATGTCCTCATCGGGCTACTGGACACGGTGCACTTCCGGTTGCGGCTGCCGGAGCAGCAGCCCGGTGCGCAGGCCCAGTTCTCTCCCGAGGTCTTGAGTCTCCTGGATGTCCTGCTCCGGTCATTGCGGGAGGGCCAGGAGAAGACTTACTCCGCTCCCTTTGCGACGCACCTCTTCGTCAAGGAGGCCATTGCCCAGCCGGACGGGTCAGTGGTGCGGGATTATCCGCGTCTCCTGCACGGCGGGAGCCACCTGCGGGACCTGGATCAACGGGGTCTGGACATCTTGTTTCGAGGCCTCGGGGGGGCCGTTCAGGGTCTCCTGGTCTGGTGTCTGCTGACCTGGGGTCTGGTGTGGCTCATCGCGCAGGGCCAGGGCCGGGCTTTGGGTGAGATGGGGTCCCTGATCCGAAGGGGGCGGACCCGGCTCCCCTGGCGCGCCGGTCTGATGACGCTGCTGCTGATGCTGGTCATCGCCTTCGTTGCCGGCAACCTGGCCCTCAAGTATCACATCTTGGGTACCGACAAGGTGGGGGAGGACGTCTTCTATCAGGCGCTGAAGTCCATCCGCACCGGGCTCGTCATCGGGACCCTGACCACTCTGGTGATGCTGCCCGCGGCCATCCTCTTGGGGATCATGGCCGGCTACTTCCGGGGCTGGGTGGACGATGTCATCCAGTACCTGTACACCACCCTGAACTCGATCCCCGGCGTGCTTCTGATCGCCGCTGCCATCCTGATGCTTCAGGTCTATATGAGCAACAACGCGGACCGCTTCGAGAGCCTGGTGGAGCGGGCGGACCTGCGATTGCTCTTCCTGTGCCTGATCCTGGGGGTCACCAGCTGGACGGGGCTCTGCCGGCTGCTGCGGGGCGATGCCCTGAAGCTCCGGGAGTCCGACTATGTCCAGGCGGCAGTCTCGCTGGGGGTGGGGCACTTCGCCGTCATCGGGCGCCACATCCTGCCCAACGTGCTCCATATCGTCATGATCACCCTGGTCCTCGACTTCAGCGGGCTGGTCCTGGCCGAGGCGGTGCTGTCCTACGTGAACATTGGCGTGGACCCCACCATGAACAGCTGGGGCAACATGATCAACAGCTCGAGGCTCGAGATGGCCCGGGAGCCGGTGGTCTGGTGGTCCCTGGCAGCGGCCTTCCTGTTCATGTTCACCCTGGTGCTCATGGCCAATCTGTTCGCGGATGTGGTGCGAGACGCCTTCGACCCGCGGCTGCGGGGGACGCGGTGACGCCGGATCAGTCCGGGTCCCCGGGTCTCGAGGGCGGGCCCCCCCTCTATCAACGGACCCACATCCTGGTCGGGGACCAAGGCATCACCCGGTTGCGGTCCGCCCGGGTCCTGGTGGTCGGACTGGGCGGGGTGGGCTCCTGCGCGGCCGAGGCCCTCGCCCGGGCCGGAGTGGGTGAGCTGACGCTGGTGGATCACGATCGGGTGGCGGGCTCCAACCTCAACCGTCAGGTCGTCGCCCTGGTGTCCACCCTGGGGCGGCCCAAGGTGGAGGTCATGGCCGAGCGCATCCGTGACATCAATCCCGACTGCCGCATGACCCTCATCCAGCGGTTCCTGGGGCCGGACGACATCCCTGCGCTCTTGGGAGATGGCTTCGATCAGGTGCTGGACGCCATCGACAGCCTCTCGAGCAAGGTGGAGCTGATCGCGGCCGCGGTGGTGCAGGGTGTCCCGATCCTGAGCAGCATGGGGGCAGGGGGGCGGCTCGACCCCACCCGGGTGCATGTCGGGGACCTCATGGACACGCGGGTCTGCCCCCTGGCCCGGGTGGTGCGCTCCCGCCTGCGTCGGCGCGGCATCGAGCGTGGGGTCACCGTGGTGTGGTCCGCCGAGCCGCCGCGCCCACCCCTGCCCCCGGAGGCACTGGGGCGCGGGCGGCCCCGGGCGGTCAACGGCACCGTCAGCTATCTGCCCGCACTCTTCGGGCTGACCCTGGCGGGCGTCCTGGTGCAGCGGCTCCTGAATGCAGACCCCGGAGCCCGGTTCGGGGAAGGCCGGTGACGGACATGGACACGCCGGATCCGCGCGAATACCAACTAGGGCCTCAGCCCATCTCAATGGACACCCTGAGGCGCAAGTACGCCGCGGCGGGCGAGCGGGACCTGGACGCGGTGCGTCGGCGTGTGGCCAGGGCCCTGGCGGCCCCGGAGCGGGATAGGGTCCAATGGGAACGGGTCTTCTACGACACCCAGCGCGCCGGGTTCATCCCCGGTGGCCGCATCAACGCCGCAGCCGGGACCGCGCTCGAAGCCACCCTGGTCAACTGCTTCGTCCAGCCCCTGGGTGACAGTATCGGTGGTCGGGACGGGGGCGTTCCAGGCATCTATCCGGCGCTCCAGGAGGCCGCCGAGACCCTGAGACGCGGGGGTGGCGTGGGTCTGGACTTTTCCGCGCTCAGGCCCAAGGGGGCCCTTGTCCACAGCACCGCCTCGCTGGCCAGTGGCCCCGTCTCCTTCATGCGCCTCTTCGACCGTTCCTGCGAGACCCTGGAGTCCGCCGGGGCCCGCCGCGGTGCCCAGATGGCGGTGCTGAGGGCGGACCATCCGGACGTCGAGCGGTTCATCCATGCCAAGGACATCCCCGGGGAGCTCGCCAATTTCAACCTCTCGGTCGCCGTCACGGATGCCTTCCTGGAGTCCGTCGTCGAGGGTCGGTCCATCGAGCTGGTCCATCCCGCCGAGCCCGGGTCGGCCCTGAAGGCCGCGGGGGCCCATCGGCGCGCCGACGGTCGCTGGCTGTACGGCCGCCGCAAGGCGCGTGAGCTGCTCGCGAGCCTGGTGGACCGGGCCCACCGCCATGGGGACCCTGGACTGCTCTTCATCGATCGCATCAACCGCGAGAATAATCTGCGGTATCTGGAGACGATCGAGGCCACCAACCCCTGCGGCGAGCAGCCGCTGCCGCCCTATGGCTGCTGTTGCCTGGGCTCTTTCGATCTGACCCGCTTCGTCCGCAATCCATTCGGCCCGAAGGCCCAAATCGATCTCGAGGCCCTCGAGTCCCTGGTGCCGGCCGCGGTGCGACTGCTCGACAACGTCCTGGATCTGACCCTGTGGCCACTCCCGGAGCAGGAGGTCGAGGCGTTGGCCAAGCGCCGGATCGGACTGGGGTTCACCGGGCTTGGTGATGCCCTGATCCTTCTAGGGCTCCAATACGACAGCGCCCAGGCACGGGACACCGCCGTCGCCATTGCCCGCACCCTTCGGGACGCGGCCTATGGGGCGTCGGTGGCGCTGGCCCGGGAGCGGGGTCCCTTCCCCGCGTTCGACCCGGACCACTATGGTGAGAGTCCCTTCATCGGGCGTCTCCCGGAGCGGCTCCAGACGGCCATCCGGACCCACGGGATCCGCAACAGCCATCTACTCTCCATCGCGCCCACGGGGACAATCTCGCTCGCCTTTGCGGACAATGCGAGCAACGGCATCGAGCCCGCCTACGCCTGGTCCTATCGGCGGCGCGTTCGGGTTGGAGATAAGACTCAGGAGTACCAGGTCCTGGACCCCGCCTATCGGCGCTTCCGCGCCCGTTTCGGAAAGGACGCGCCCTTGCCCGAGTCTTTCGTATCGGCGCTGCAGGTGGAGCCCGCTGGCCATTTGGGCATGTTGTCCGCGATCGCCCCCTTCGTGGACGCCGCGATCAGCAAGACCCTGAATCTCGCCCCCGATCAGCCGGTGGAGGGACTTGAGGGCCTCTATCTCCAGGCCTGGCGCCTTGGGTTGAAGGGGCTTGCGACCTTCCGCTCGAGCGCCGAGCGGGCCGGCGTGCTCGACGCCGGGACCCCCGAGGGGTCACCTCGTTCTGTAACCGGCTGCGAGCAGGAGCCCCAGAGCGGTCCTCGCTGCCCCCGATGCGACCCCCACTGATCCAGGATCCAAGGTGGGTGAGGGTTGCGGGGCCAGGGCCGCGACTTGGTTTGGTGGAAAGGGATGCAGCTGGGGTGTCGCGGGTCCGGCCCTAAGGGTTGAAGGGACGGCGCCTCTTGTCTAACCTCCGATTATGATTTTGACGGCTCCGCGTTGCAGGAAAGAGGGATGACCTATGGCTCGCTCGATTGGCGCTAACCAGCATCTCCCGGGATCAGATGCACGAGATCCGAAGGCCCTGACGGCGCCCCCACGGTTTCTCGCGCGGCTCGCCGCAGAGGCTGGGATCAGTTTCAATGGTGACAGACCCTGGGATATCCAGGTGCATGATCCCGCTCTCTATCGGCGCGTCCTGCGCCAGGGCTCCTTGGGATTCGGGGAGGCCTATATGGACGGTCTCTGGGACTCGGAGCGCCTGGACGAGACCATGACCCGATTGATTCGCGTCTCCGCCGGCCAGCGCCTGAGCGGAGTCGCGGCCCTGCGCGCTGCGCTGGCCCAAGCGGAGGACCTCCTGCTCAACCGGCAGAGCCGAAGCCGCGCCTTCCAGGTAGGGGAACGGCACTACGATATCGGCAACGATATCTACAGGGCCATGCTGGATCCGACCATGAGCTACAGCTGCGGCTACTGGCGGGATGCACGTACCCTGGAGGAGGCCCAGCTGGCCAAGCTGGACCTGATCTGTCGCAAGCTGGAGCTGGCCCCCGGTGAGCGTCTGCTGGACATCGGGTGTGGCTGGGGTGGGCTGGCGGAGCACGCGGCCCGTCACTATGGGGTCGAGGTCGAGGGGGTCACCATCTCTCGGGAGCAGTTTGGGCTCGCCCAGGAACGGTGCCGGGGGCTGCCGGTGGAGATCCGGCTGATGGACTACCGGGAGATCCGGGGCCGTTACGACAAGATCGTCTCGGTCGGGATGTTCGAGCACGTCGGACACAAAAACTATCGGACCTTTTTCCGGACGGCGGCCGACGCGCTGGCGGACCAGGGCCTGATGCTGCTCCATACCATCGGATCCAGTGAGAGCGCTCGTGGCACCGAGCCCTGGGTCCAGAAGTACATCTTTCCAAACGGTGCCCTGCCCTCGGTGACTCAGCTCGGGGCCGCAATCGAGCCCTGGCTGTTGCTCGATGACTGGCACTGCTTCGGCCAAGACTATGACCTCACCCTCCAGGCCTGGTGGAAGCGATTCGACGCCGCCTGGCCCGACCTGAAGGGGGACCGCTACGATCAGCGCTTCTACCGCATGTGGAAGTACTATCTGCACATCTACATGGGCTATTTCCGATGCCGTCGAGGGCTGCTCTGGCAGCTCGTCCTCTCCAAGCCCAGCCGTGGTGCAATCTACCGCGCACCCCGATGAGCGCTGCACCTTGATTCACCCAGGTCTCTGCGAATGCCTTGAGCTGGCCAGCCACCGAGGCAACCGACTGGGGTCGTCGGTTGCCTCCGCTGGCTGACGCGGATGCCCCCGACTGGCGCGCAGGTCCGGAGGGCGGCGAGACGGAAAGACCGATTGGCCGAGCCCGCTCGGCTGGAATGGAGCAAGGAGGTGCGCACCCTGCGGCTCCTCGGGAGCTGGACCACCGCGGCCCTGGCAGAGCTGGGGGATCTTCCGGCGGGGGTAGGTCCACCCGCGGGGGCCGTCACCATCGATGGGGCGGGTCTATTGGGGCTCGATACCGCCGGGGCCCTGGTGCTCCATCGCCTGATCGAGCGTCTCGAAGGGGAGGGGATCTCGGCCCGATTGGCCGGGCTCAGCGATCGTCAAGGCGACTTGCTGGAACTGGTGGCGGCGAGGGCCGAGCCGCCGTCCGCGGGGATCGCCGAGCAGGGAGGGCCTCGACCGGGGTCCCTGGAGGTGCTCGGTCGCGCGACCCTGGGATTGGCGGGGGAGGGGCTCGGCATGCTCTCCTTTGGCGGGGCCGTCTCCCTGGCCCTGCTGAGCGCCCTGGTCAGGCCGTTGCGGGTGCGCTGGCGGCAGGTCCTGCGCGTGGTGGAGCTGGATGGGGTGCGTGCCCTCCCGGTGCTCGGCATGCTCGCCTTCCTGCTGGGCGTGGTCATTGCCTACCAGTCCGGGGTTCAGCTGCGGGTCTATGGAGGCAACCTCTATGTGGTCGACCTGGTCACCATCACGGTCCTGCGGGAGCTCGGCCCCATGATGACCGCGATCGTGGTGGCCGGCCGCAGCGGCTCCGCCTATGCGGCTCAGATCGGGACCATGCAGGTGACCGAGGAGGTCGACGCCTTGCGCAGCATCGGGGTGGCTCCACTCGACCTTCTGGTGCTGCCCAAGGTCCTGGGTCTGGTCGTTGTCCTACCGCTCCTGACGGTCTTCGCAAACGTCGCGGCCGTCGGCGGGGCCATGGTCATGTCGGCCATGATGCTCGATCTGAGCCCCGAGATCTTCGTTCGGCGCATCCCCGAGGCGGTCTCCCTAAGCTCACTGATGACCGGGATCGCCAAGGCCCCGGTCTTTGCCGTCGCGATCGCGGCGGTGGGGTGCTATCACGGGTTTCAGGTCCGGGGCGGGGCGGACAGCGTGGGGAGCCACACGACCACCAGCGTGGTTCAGGCCATCGTGCTGGTGCTCGTGCTAGACGCCGCCTTCTCGGTGGTCTACAGCTGGATCGGGATCTGAGTCTTGGACGGGAAGCAGGAATTGGCATGGGACGGCCCCCTCGACCAGGCCTTGGAGCATCCGGTGGAGCTACGGGGGATCCGCACCTGTTTCGGCGCCACCTGCATCCATGACGGCCTGGACCTTTGGGTGAACCCGGGCGAGATCCTCGCCCTGGTGGGTGCGAGCGGCTGCGGCAAGTCGGTCCTGTTGCGAGAGATGATCCTGCTGGCGCGTCCCACCGCCGGCCGGGTACGCCTCTTCGGGGAGGAGGTGGCCAACCTGGACGCGCCCGCGGCCAATCGGCTGCGTCGCCGCATCGGCATCCTGTTCCAGCAGGGGGCCCTGTTCAACTCCCTCACCGTCCTCGAGAATATCTCGGTCCCCCTGAAGGAGCAGACGGATCTGTCGCGCCCCAGGATCCGCGACATCGCTCTGCTGAAGCTGCGTCTCGCGGGGCTGAGCGCGGACGCCGCGCCCAAATATCCCTCGCAGCTCAGCGGTGGAATGCACAAGCGCGCGGCCCTGGCGCGGGCCCTGGCCATGGACCCGGATCTGCTCGTGCTGGACGAGCCGGGTACCGGGCTGGACCCCGCCGGGGCCGACGCCTTGGACGAGCTGATCCAGGATCTGCACCAGTCATTGGGTCTTACGGTGGTCATGACGACCCACGATCTCGATACCCTCTGGCGGGTCTCCCACCGTGTGGCCTTCCTCGCTGAGCGGCGAATCCTGGCCAGCGGGACCATGGCCGAGCTGAGCGAATCGGATGACCCGAAGGTGGCCGCCTATTTCCAAGGTCCCCGTGCCAGGGCCGCCAGGAGCCTCGAGTGGAATCGCGGTTGAGCTATGCCCTGGTGGGGCTCTTCGTCCTCGTCCTTGGCGGCGCCTTCGTGGCCATGAGCCTGTGGTTGATGGGGGTCGGTCCACGTGGGGACTATCGGACTTTCGCCGTCTATCCACCCGAGTCCGTGGCCGGGATCGCCGGGGAGTCCTTGGTCCGCTTCCAGGGGGTGGACGTCGGCAAGGTGCGGGAGGTGGGCGTGGACCCCAGGGATCCGCGCAAGGTTCGTCTCCTGATCGACGTGCGCCGGGATCTACCGATCCAGGTGGATACAACGGCGCGCATCGCGAGCCAGGGCCTCACCGGCCTCGTCTACTACATCGAGCTCAAGGCGGGCGAGCCCGGAAGCCCACTCTTGGAGACCGAGCCGGGGGACTCCTATCCGGTGATCCGCTCGGAGCCCTCGGACTTTGCCCGTCTGCAGCAGACGGGCACCGAGCTGCTCGACCGTTCCACGCAGGCGGCGGGTGAGCTGAGATCCGTCCTGGTGGCGCTGAACGATCTACTGGGCGATGAGGAGCGCGGGCTGATCCGGACGACCATCGAGGAGACGAGCCGCGCCGCCGCCCGTCTGTCCGCGGCCGGCGAGACCCTGGATGCGCAGCTCCAGCGGATCGGTCCCTTGCTGGATCACCTCACCGCCGTTCTCGACCGGCTCGCGGAGCAGGGCGGTACTGCCCTTGAACAGGTTGGGGAGGCCGCCCAGGCGACCGATCAGGCGGCCCGCCGGGTCGATCGTCTGGCGACGGATGCCGCACCGGTGGTCAAGACCCTGAGCCGGGATGGGATGCCCGAGCTCGTCGCCCTGCTGCGTGACCTGCGGGGTCTCACCGGGCGGCTCGACCGCATCGCGGCGGAGCTGGAACAGGACCCCAACCTGCTGCTGTATGGCCGTCCGCGGCGGCCCGGACCGGGGGAGCGTTGAGGGTGATCTTGAGCCGGTTGGGATCCTCGGTCGTTGTGGCGATGCTGCTGGTCCACGCGAGTGGGTGCTCGGGCCTCCTCCCAAATCCGCCCGAGGCCCCATCCGCGTCTTTCGTCCTGGCGCCAAACCTCGCCTCGATTCATCCGGCCTCCAGGGTCTCGGGGCCGGGACCGACCCTCCTGGTGTCCAGACCCGAGCCGAGCGCCGGCTATGGCAGCCAGCGGATGGCCTACCTGGAGCAGGACTACCGGCTCGACTACTTCGCCGACCATCAATGGGTGGACGCACCGGCCGCCATGCTGGGGCCCCTATTGGTCGAGGCCCTTGGGGCCCATCCCGCCTTCGGCGCAGTGGGCGCCGACGGCCGGGGAATCCGCGCGGACCTGCGCCTGGACAGCACGATCGAGGCCCTCTACCAGGACTTTCGCCGGCGTCCCAGTGAGGTCCGAGTGGCTCTGCGGGTCCGACTGGTGGACCTTAGAAGCGGACGGATCCTGGCGACGCGGCTGTTCGATGAAACAGAGCCGGCCCCGGTTGACACAGCCTACGGGGGGGTTCAGGCGATCAATCGCGTGCTGGCCCGATTGCTCCCCGAGGTTGCAGACTTTGCGGCCCGGGCGGCCCCCGTCCGGAGCGCGTCGGAGGAATCGCGCAACGCGGGGGAGGGACGGAGATGACCCTGCATTTGAAGGGATCAATGACGGTGCGAGGTCAGAATGACCGGGTCCCGACATCACGTCCCGGAACTCCAATCTTAAGTCCTTCCCGATGAGCGTCCTGCCCGAGCCTATGGCCGAGAATGGCTACCTCGCGGACCATGTCGATCTGCTGCAGCGCAGCCTTCGCCATTGGAGCGGCCGTGATCTGATCGAGGTGGATGGCTCGCTGGCCGATGCGGCCAAACGGGTCTGGGAGGCGCCTTTCGTGGTGCTATCCCACGGTACAGGGCCCGATCCGATCCTGACCTATGGGAACCGCATGGCCCTGGAGCTGTTCGAACTGTCGTGGGACGAGCTCACCCGGCTGCCGTCCCGGCTCACAGCCGAGGCCCCCGAACGGGAGGAGCGTGCGCGGCTGCTCGCCCGGGTCAGGGACCGGGGCTACATCGACGACTATACGGGGATTCGGGTGTCGCGCAGCGGCCGCCGCTTCCGGATCGAGGCGGCGACCGTGTGGAACCTCATCGAGCCCAATGGAATGGTGGTGGGGCAGGCCGCGACCTTCGACACCTGGCGGGACCTGTAGGTCTGGTCTTTCGGTCGGGGCTGTGTGACCCCTGGGCCGTTGCCTCCGACTCGACGCCGATGACACATCACGGCGAGGCCGCCCCCACCTGAGCAAGAATATCGACAAAGCGTTTAGCCGCCGGATGCACTCTATTGCCGAGTTTCCCCTGCCCGACGAAGAACATCGCGAACATTTGGTGCGGGCTATGGCGCGCCAAATGCTCAAACAGGGGCGCATCCCTTTCTCATCCGATTTCCGCCACTATTTCGCCTTGCTTTCACAGGAGTAAGCGATGGGGGGCAAGACAAAATCGCTTGTCAAGATGTCTGACGAGACGACGGAGACACACCTGCCTGCTCGCGCGCGTGCGTTTACCGCAGCCCCCGGTAGTTCAGGCCAAGTAACGCGCCAGGAAACGGGCAGCAACATGGCGACGCAGCACGCGGTGCGCTCAGATGCGGCGGCGAGCTTGAAAAGCGCCTTGATGTCCCTATCCGTCACCGCACCAGCCGCCCCCATCCCATCCACTGCATCTTGGCTCGCTAGCCTGGGCATCGCAACAACTGACACACGCGATGATACGGCGGAGATTGCGAGCATCGACGCGCAACTCACATCATTGGTCATTTCGGATACCTATCGCGCGGAGCTGGAACAGCGACGCTCCGAGGTAGAACTTGTTGTGCAGTTGCGTAAGGAGGCCGCGGCGCGGCTTGATCTGATTGCGCTCGAACAAGAGGCACAGCAGCGCACGGCGGATGCCGCGCACCAGGCCTCCACACCGACAACCGGTCCGACAAGTATCACCGTACCATTGCGGACCCTGTTCGCCGTGCCCGACCCCTACGATCAGTACATGCTCTACTTTCAGATTGTCAAAGATCCTGGAAGCGAGCAAACCGTGGAGCTTGCAGGTCGCTATATCGTCGATCAGTACCTTACGGACAAGCTGGACTGGCTGGTCACCATTGACATCATCCAGCCGGAAGGCAGCGTTTGGTTCAAGTTC
>Ga0316578_10000611_pt1 | contig 12514 bp, 12 predicted proteins | sample J0NA_2_FD_203076 | JGI IMG/M metagenome (GOLD analysis project Ga0316578, IMG submission 203076) | Rhizosphere microbial communities from salt marsh grasses in Alabama, United States - J0-2_160517rDrC | ecosystem: Host-associated > Plants > Roots > Rhizosphere | place: USA: Alabama | collected... | reverse complement strand
TCCTCCGCCGAGCGCAGCACCCCCCGCGCGCAGTGAGGACGACATGCTGACGCAGCTGCAGAAGCTCGGTCAGCTTCGCGACGCGGGAGTGCTGACGGAGGAGGAGTTCGCCGCACAGAAGGCGCGCATTCTCGGCACGTGACGGGGCGGGTGTGAACCCTCGTTTGTCGCCGGAGTGCGAGGGACCATACCGTTCTGACATGCGAGCCATGATTCTCAAGGAGTTCCGCGAGCTCCGCCGGGACCGCCGCACCATGGGCATGCTGATCGCGCTGCCGATCCTGCTGCTCGTCGTGTTCGGCTACGCCGCCAACTTCACCGTGGACACCATCGAGACCGCTGCACTAGGGCCGCAGGCGGACCAGGTCGCCGCACAGGCACCCACGCTGTTCGACGTGACCGAGGTGGACGTCGACGGTGATCGCGACACTGCCGAGACGATGCTGCGGGACAACGTCGTCGACGTCGCCATCGTGACGGGCGAGCAGCCCCCGCTGGCCCTGGTCGACGGCTCCGCCCTGTTCACCGCGCAGACCGCCGTCTCCGTGCTCAACCGGCTCGGGGACCAGGTTCAGGTCCAGGTTCTCTTCAACCCCATGCTCGAGACCTCGTGGGTGATGGTGCCGGCCATCATCGGGCTGATCCTGGCGTTCATCGGCACAGTCGTGACCAGCATCGGTCTGGTCAAGGAACGGCAGTCGGGCACGCTGGAGCAGCTCGCCGTCATGCCGATCAAGCCGAGCGCGATCATCCTCGGAAAGATCGCGCCATACTTCCTGCTGGCATCGATCGACATGATCCTCGTGACCGTACTGGGGATGCTGCTGTTCGACGTCCCCTTCAACGGGAACCCCATCGCCTTCGGGGCGGGCGCGGCGCTGTTCCTGTTCGTCGTGCTGGGCCTGGGGGTGTTCATCTCGACCATCTCCAAGACCACCGGTCAGGCCATTCAGACGGCGCTGTTCTTCATGCTGCCCCAGATTCTGCTGTCCGGAATGATCTTCCCGCTGGAGGCGATGCCCTGGGGAGTCCGATGGATCAGCTACCTACTTCCGCTGACCTACTTCACGATGATCTCCCAAGGCGTGATGCTCCGGGGAGCGACGATCGAGTCCCTGTGGCCGGCGTTCCTGGTACTCGCAGTGATGGCGGTGGCCGTGTTCTCCGGCGCGGTGCTGCGATTCCGGCGCGACCTGGCGCCGAGCCGCAGGCGGCACCGTGCGAGCCCCTCGCGGGGGAGGGCCGGCTCTGGGGAGGCCTCGTGACCGACGGGACCTACGGAGTGAAGGACCTCTACGTCACCTTCGGGAGGAACCGCGCCCTGGAAGACGTGACTCTGGCGATCCCGGCTCGTCAGATCACGGCTGTCGTGGGCGGGGACGGAGCCGGCAAGTCGACGCTGATGCGCACACTGGCGGGCCGGTACGCGCCGAGCGCCGGTCTGGTGGCGGCGCCCGACGCTCGGCGGATCGGCTACCAGTCGGCCGCCTCCGGCAGCTGGGCCGACCTGACGGTGGGCGAGAACGTGGCCTTCGTCGGCGCTTCTTACGGACTGAGCGGCGAGCGGCTGGCTCGGCGAGCCGAGGAGTTGTTGGGCCGTGCCGGGCTGGGCGACGTCCGGGACCGGCTGGCCGGAGACCTCTCCGGCGGGATGCGTGCCAAGCTGGGCTTCTGCCTGGCGATGCTGCACGAGCCGGACCTGCTGATCCTCGACGAGCCGACCACCGGTGTCGACCCGGTCAGCCGCGTCGAGGTGTGGCGCCTGATCAGTGAAGCCGCAGCTGACGGGGCCTCGGTCGTGCTCGCCACCACGTACATGGACGAGGCGGAACGTGCCGCGTCCCTCCTTGTGCTGGAGAACGGGCGGACCCTGCTGTCAGGCTCACCCGAGGACGTCGTGGCTTCCCTGCCGGGTGCGATCGTCGAGACCACAGCGGCGCGGCGGCCCGAGTTCTCCTGGCGTAGGGGCAGCGCCCACCGGGAGTGGTGGCCCGCGGGCGCGCCCGAGGGTGAGGCCACCATCAGGCCCGACCTGGAGGACGTCGTCATCGTGGCCTCGCTGCGAGAGCTCCAGACGCACAGGGGTGTCCGGTGAGCGGCCCGCTGCTGAGGGCCGACCACCTGACCCGCAGGTTCGGGTCGTTCGTGGCGGTGGACGATGTCTCCTTCGCGGTGGCGGCCGGTGAGGTCGTGGGACTGCTGGGGGCGAACGGGGCGGGCAAGACAACGGTGCTCCGGATGCTGCTGGGGTTGCTGGAGCCGACGGATGGTCTGGCAGATCTGCTGGGGGGGCCGCCGGACAGGTCCGCTCGGGCCCGGCTGGGCTACGTGCCGCAGAGCCTCGGGCTGTACGGGGAGCTGACGGCCTGGGAGAACGCCGAGTTCAGCGCTCAGGCCTACGGCGGCGCCGCGGTTCCCCTGACGGGTCCGCTGGCCGACCAGGCGGACCACCTCGTATCCGACATCGGTCTGGGTCTGCAGCGCCAGCTCGCTTTCCACGTCGCGCTGCAGCATCGCCCGGACGTACTCGTGCTCGACGAGCCGACCTCGGGGGTGGAGCCGCTGGCGCGTGCCCGGCTGTGGGACATCGTGCGGGCACAGGCGGACCACGGCGTCGGGATCCTGGTCACCACGCACTACATGCAGGAGGCTCGACAGTGCGACCGCCTGCTGCTGATGTCCCGCGGGCGTCTGGTGGCCAGCGGTTCCGAAGCGGACATCGTTGCCGGGACGCGAGTCGTCGAGATCATCGCCAGCTCCTGGACCGCGGTCTTCGCCGCGCTGAGCTCAGCGAGCCTTCCGGTGAGCCTTGCCGGTCGAACCGTGCGCGTCGTCGACGCGGACCCGCACCGGATCGAGGCAATCCTCGACAAGGCAGGGATCTCCGCGGAGCTGCGGTCCGTCTCCCCCACCATCGAAGAGCGCATGACCGCCCTGGCCCGGGAAGCGGCGCCCTCCTCGTAGGTCAGCCGGGGCAGCGGAGTCAGGTGCCGGCGACTGGTGTGGCCACGAAGACCGGGATCTGGCGGTCAGTACGAGTCTGGTACTCGGCGTAGTCCGGCCAGGCCCGTACCGCCCGTCGCCACCACAGCTCCCGTTCGTCACCCTCGACCAGTCTGACGACCATCTCCTGACGCAGCGGTCCGTCCTGGAGCTCGATGCGAGGGTCGGCGACCAGGTTGCGGTACCAGTGAGGGTGGGTGGGCGCTCCGCCCTGCGACGCCACCAGAGCATAGGCGCCGTTGTGCTCCACCCGCATCAGCGGCGTCTTGCGGACCTTCCCCGAGCGCACCCCACGGCTGGTCAGAATGATCACCGGCCGGCCCCGCATCGTGCCGCCCTCCGTGCCTGCGCTGCGCTCGTAGGCTGCGACCTGGTCGCGCACGTACTCTCGCGGGCTCGGCGCGTACTCTCCCTGAATCGTCATGCTCCCATTCAAGCGGCACTGGGTGACCGACGCCCGCTCCGCCGTCGATCGGAGAACGGATTCCTTGGTGACCCGTCGGTGCGAAGGGGCGATCAGACCGGTCTGGCCGGCCCGTCCCGGAAGTCCTTCTCCCAGGTGAGCGCACCGTCGACGCCGAGACCCAGACCACGGACGACGCCCTCGAGCGGTGAGAACTCGGTCACGGTGGTCAGGGCCGGCCCGAGCAGTGTCGGATCGAGCCTGGTCGCCAGGGTGCAGTGGGCGACCCACCGGCCCGGCTCGTACTCCGGCCATGGTCCGACCGACCAGGAGCCCATGCGTTCCCAGAGGGCGGCTTGGACTGTGGCGAGCTCCGCCGACCAGCCGGGGGCCAGGTAGAGCACTCCCCCCGAGAACCAGCCGACGGACTCCATCCGGATTCGCACCCCCGCGGCCGGAGCGGCCAGCGTAGCCAGCTCTTCCCCGTGGGACGGCTCCAGTGCGTCGGACACAGCGAGAGAGATGTGAGGTCGTCGCTTCGGCCCGGGCCACTGGTCCGGGGTCGAGATGCCCACGGCGGCCAGCCGGCGCCACAAGGCGCGCACCCGGTTCTCCAGGCGCTCGTCGAAGAGCAGCTCGACCGCCGCGGTCACGGCGTCTCGGACACCGACGGGCGCTGTGGGTCGGGGAACTCCTGCTGCCGGCCAGGTCCCGCTTGGGCGGGCCCGGTCGCATCGGTCTCTGCCACGATGCGATGCTCCACGAAGAAGACTGCGAACGGGATCGTGCCCGCCAGGACCACCAGCAGGCTGCGGCCGAGCGACCAGCGTCGCACGTACGCGAGGTTCACCGTAGCCAGGACGTAGAACAGGTAGAGCCAGCCGTGCAGGGTCCCGACCACGGCGACCATCCGATCGTCGTCGCCGAGGTACTTCAGCGGCATGGCGACGCACACCAGGATGACCAGCACCACGCCGGTGACGTAGGCCATGATGCGGTAGCGGGTCAGTGGACTCGACAGCGCAGCGAACACGGAAACCAGTGTCCCAGCCTCGCGCGTCGTTCGCCGCAGCCCCAGGCAGGAGGATCCCCCGCTCGCTCTCCGCCAGCTCAGGCCCGTCCCCGCTCAGGTCGTGCTCAGTCCATGGTCAGGCCCAGCCACCGCCCCTCGTCGTGGTCAGGCGACCCGGACATCACCGCTCCGCCACCTTTGACGTGCGCGATGTGTCGCTGCTGCGAGCGGCGGACCTCGGCCTCCGCCGCCTCGCGTCCGACCCAGTCCGCACCCTGTACCGACTTGCCCGGCTCCAGGTCCTTGTAGACCTCGAAGAAGTGCTTCATCTCCTGCAGGTTGTGCTCGTAGACATCACCGATGTCCTGGATATGGTCCATCCGGGGGTCAGCCGACGGGACGCAGAGCACCTTGTCGTCGCCGCCCTTCTCGTCCTGCATCCGGAACATCGCGACCGCGCGACAGCGGATCAGACACCCCGGGAAGGTCGGCTCGTCGAGCAGCACGAAGGCGTCGAGGGGGTCGCCGTCGTCACCCAGGGTGTCATCTACGAAGCCGTAGTCATGCGGGTAGCGAGTCGCGGTGAACAGCATCCGGTCGAGCCTGATCCGCCCCGTGACGTGGTCCATCTCGTACTTGTTCCGCTGTCCCGCGGGGATCTCGATGGTGACGTCGAACTCCATGAGCCCTCCAGTGCCGTCCGTGCTCGCCCGCGGTGGGCCGGTTTCGCCACGCGCTCAGCGATCATGTGTAGAGATGAACGGTAGCCGGTCGGTCCGGCGCTGACGTACGGGGGCCTGCGATGTCGGATGAGACGGGGGTCCGGGCGCGCTTCCTTCCGCCAGGCCCGCTCGTCGTCGTTCTGCTGATAGCGCTGCTCGGCGCCGCCACCGTGATCACGGTGGCCTTCCTGAACAAGCCCGTCGAACCGGTCGGTTGGACAGATCCGCTGCCTGAACCGGAGGTTGCGGTTCCGGCGAGCCCGCACCCGGCCGTCGAGACGCCCCCCGCGAACGGACCACCGCGCCCTGGCGCAGCCATCTCGGCCCGCGCCGCGGTCGAACCGGCCCTGACCGACCCCGCCGTCGGCCCGGTGGCGGTGTCCGTGGTCGACGTCGCCACTGATGACGCGCTCCTTCAGGTGGATCCGGACCGGCCGGTCACCCCCGCATCCACCACCAAGCTGCTGACGGCGGCCAGTGCACTGACCGTGCTGCCGCGCGGAGCGCGGCTGGCCACGACGGTCCTCGTCGGGTCGGCTCCGGGGGAGATCGTGCTCGTCGGTGGAGGAGACCCCACGCTGCGGCGTACCGAGGCCGCGGGAACCTACCGGGGGGCGGGCACGGTTGCGGACCTCGCGCAACAGGTCAGGGACAGTGGAGTGGGTCCGGTGGAGCGGATCGTCGTCGACTCGACCAGGTACTCCGGACCGCTGCTGGCGCCCGGCGTGCCGCAGACCTGGATCGCCGGGGGAAGCATCGCTGCGATGCGGCCAGTCATGGTCGATGGCGGGCGGCAGAACTTCGACGACGACAGCCCCCGGGTGACGGAGCCGGACCTGGTGGCTGGCCGGGCACTCGCGGACGCGCTGGGGAACCCGGACGCCGAGGTGGTGCGGGGTGGTGCGACGCCAGGCGCGCGCCGGCTCGCGGTGGTGGAGTCCCCACCGATGGAGGACCTGGTGGCGTTCATGGTTGTGAGCTCGGACAACGTCCTGGCGGAGGCACTGGGGAGGTGGGTGGCGGCCGAGATGGGCCTGCCTGCTTCCTACCAGGGTGCCGCCCAGGCGGTGCGCCGGGGAGCCACCCTGGTGGGGGTGTCCTCAGCAGGCATCCAGCTGCAGGACGCGAGCGGGCTCTCGCCGCTGAACACGATCACACCCAGGACGCTGACCAGCCTGATGACCAGGGCCGCCCTGGACTCCGTCGTGCTGGACCCCCTGGTTGCCACGCTGCCGGTGGCCGGATTCAGCGGAACGCTGGCCGACCGTTACCGCGACGACGCAGCCGCCCGCGCAGGGGCCGGGATGGTACGGGCCAAGACAGGCCGGCTGCCAGGCGTGGCAGCTCTGGCGGGCCTCGTGCAGAGTGCCGACGGTCGGTTGCTGGCCTTCGCGTTCATGGCTGGCGACGTTCCCTCGGACCCGCTGAAGGCGTCCGAGATGCTCGACCGGGCAGCCGCCGGACTGGCTCGGTGCGCCTGCGGCGGGTGAGCCCGCCGCATCGGCCGTACGGTTGGGTGGTGGACGACAGCAACGGGGCACGACTCATCGACTGGGAGATGGCGCGTTCGGTCGGTCGCCGACTGAGCCCGTCCGGGCCCACGGTGAGCTTCACCGAGGCCGCAGACGTCGTTGCGGACCTGCGGCAGCACTCGGTGGATGCGGCGTCGCTGGTGGCGGCGGTCACGGGACTGCACGGCGCATCGGGGGCGGGGGGGGACGGCCGGGCTACCCCGGCCGCCCCGGCAGCTGAGGTCATCGACCGTCCTGCCTGGATCGACCTCAACCTCGACTCCTTCCGTGCCATCGTTGGACCCCTGCTGGACCAGCTCCGCGCGGATGTCCCGAAGGGCCTGCCCGGAGTCGAAGCGATGGGGCGCAAGGTGACGGCGACCGAGCTGGGCGCGATGCTGGGCTTCCTGTCCGGCCGGGTCTTGGGTCAGTTCGAGGCGCTGGAGTCGGACCCGGGCCGTCTCGTGCTGGTCGCCCCCAACGTGCTCTCCGCCGAGCGCGCGATGAACGTGGAGCCGGCGGACTTCCGGCTGTGGGTCGCGGTCCACGAGGTGACCCACCGCACGCAGTTCGAGTCGGCCCCCTGGCTGAGGCCGCACCTGCTGTCGCAGATCGAGAGCCTGCTCGGATCTCAGGACATGCGGCCGGCGGAGCTTCGCCGTCGCGTGAGTGCCGCAGTCACCGAGTCGTTCCGCGCCGTGCGGGAGCAACGGGCCGCACCCTCGCTGCTGGACCTCGCGCAGTCCCCGGCCCAGCGGGAGATCATCGACAGCCTGGGCGCGACGATGGCGCTGCTCGAGGGTCACGCTGAGTACGTCATGAACGATGTGGGGACTGCCGCCATCCCGACCCTGCCGGCCATCCGGGAGCGGTTCCAGCAACGCAGGGCCTCGACCGGGACCCTGAGCCGGCTGCTGAGACAGCTGATCGGGTTCGAGGCGAAGCTGAAGCAGTACGCGGATGGCTCACGGTTCGTTGGCGCTGTCGTGGCACAGGCCGGGATGCCCGCGCTTAACCGCGTGTGGGCGGGGCCGAGCTTCCTTCCCACCAGCGAGGAGCTCCACGACCCGGCTGCCTGGACGCGCCGCGTCGTCGGGTGATGGCGCGGCTTGCGGCCCCCGTCGCCGAGATCCGTACTGCGGTGCGGGACTCGCTGCGAGAGGTGGCCGAGGTGCAGCCCGGCGCACTGGTCCTGGTCGCCGTCAGCGGAGGAGCCGACTCGCTGGCGCTGGCCGACGGCGCCCATTTCGTGTCCCGGGAGCTGGGGCTGCGCTGCGGAGCTGCCACGGTGGACCACGGGCTGCAGCCCGAGTCCGGGGCGCAGGCGCGTGCAGTGTGCGAGTGGGCGACCGATCGCGGTTTCGACCCGGTGGAGGTGCTGCCGGTTCGGGTGGGCACCCTCGGTGGTCCCGAGGCGGCGGCGCGGGTGGCTCGCTACGCAGCCCTGGAGGCGGCCGTGCAGCGGCATGGGGCGGCCGCCGTGCTGCTGGGACACACGCGCGAGGACCAGGCCGAATCCGTGCTGCTGGGCCTGGTGCGAGGGTCGGGTGCGCGCTCGCTTGCGGGGATGGCGCCGGTTCGCGGGAGCTATCGGCGGCCGCTGCTGGCTGTCAGCCGGGAGAGTACCCGCGCTGCCTGCGCCGCACTGAATCTGTCCGTCTGGGAAGACCCGCACAACACTGACGACACCTATCTGCGGGTGCGGGCGCGGTCCTTGCTGTCGACTCTCGAGCAGACGCTGGGCCCGGGCGTCGTAGCGGGTCTGGCTCGTACCGCTGAGCTGGCCCGCGCGGATGCCGACGCACTGGACGCGGAAGCCGAGCGAGCCGCCGCCGCGCTGCGCCAGGACCGCGAAGGGTCCACCGAGCATTCGGACCGTGGTGGGGGGCTGGAGGTCGCCGGTATGCAGCAGCTGCCGGAGGCGGTTCGGACGCGGGTGCTCCGCAGCGCCGCCGTCGAGGCAGGCTCGCCGCCCGGACTGCTGGGTCAGGTGCACGTCAAGGCCATGGAAGCGCTGGTGAGCAGGTGGAGCGGGCAGGGTCCGGTGTCGCTGCCGGGCGGAGTCCGGTGCCGGCGAACCCGCGGGGTGCTGGTGTTCGACCTCCCGCATCGGGCTCGGGTGCGGCATGCTGGAAGCCGCGTGGAGACCGTCCGTCAGGGGACGCTCCCGGTCGGCGGGGGAGGGGAATCCATGGGTCTGGACCGGAGCCTGTGGTACTCGGACGACATCGAGCGGGTTCTGCTGTCCGAGCAGCAGATCCGCGAGCGCATCGACGAGCTCGCACAGGACGTAGCCCGTGACTACAACGGCAAGGACCTGATGCTCGTGGCCGTTCTGAAGGGGGCCGCAATGTTCCTCGCGGACTTCGCGCGGGCGCTGCCGAACCGCGTGGAGATTGACTTCATGGCCGTTTCCTCCTACGGCTCCTCGACGTCGTCCTCGGGTGTCGTCCGAATTCTCAAGGACCTCGAGACGGCGATCGCGGGCCGGCACGTCCTGCTGGTCGAGGACATCATCGACTCAGGTCTGACGCTGTCGTGGCTGCTGAAGAACCTCGCGAGCCGAGGGCCCGCGTCGATCGACGTCGTGGCACTGCTGCGCAAGCCGGACGCAGCACGGGTACAGGTCGACGTCCGGTACGTGGGCTTCGACATCCCCAACGAGTTCGTCGTCGGGTACGGCCTGGACTTCGCGCAGCAGTACCGTGCGCTGCCGTTCGTGGGGACCCTCAAGCCCGAGGTCTATACCTGAGCAGGTTGGCCATCGGCCATGCAGCCCGCTCCACAGCGGTGTACCGTCCAAAGGGGCGTTATGTCCGCTCATGCGCACGTCCCAGCGTGCCCTCAGGGGCAGGTCCCAGAGATGGGTTCCAGAGACCGGGGGCATGAGACGGCCCAGTTCGGCGGTACAGGAAGTCCGCCCTAGTCCGCGAGGAGCGAATGGCACTCAAGCGAGGTATCCGCGGACCGCTGATCTGGATAGTGATCGCGGTCCTGGGCGCGCTCCTGCTGACGACCCTGTTTCGGGGCGGCGGGGGGTACGAGGAGGTCGACACCTCCGTCGCGCTCGAGCAGATCGAGGCGGGCAACTACAGCAAGGCTGTCCTGTACGACAAGGAGCAGTACATCGAGCTCGACCTCGTCCAGCCGGTCGACGACGCCGAGAAGATCAAGGCCTCCTACCCGGAGCGCACGTCGCAAGAGTTCTTCGACGCGCTCGCTGCGGAGGATGCGCCCGTCGGCTTCAACACCGAGGTCTCTCAGGAGAGCATCCTCGTCACGCTGCTGTTCAGCCTGCTGCCTCTGCTGATCATCGTCGGCCTGCTGTTCTTCTTCATGAGCCAGATGCAGGGCGGCGGCGGGCGCATCATGTCGTTCGGCAAGTCCAAGGCCAAGATGGTCTCCAAGGACATGCCGCAGACGACCTTCGCCGATGTGGCGGGAGCCGACGAGGCGATCCAGGAGCTCCATGAGATCAAGGAGTTCCTGCAGTCGCCCGGCAAGTTCCAGGCCGTCGGCGCCAAGATCCCTAAGGGAGTCCTGCTCTACGGACCGCCGGGAACCGGCAAGACCCTCCTCGCCCGAGCCGTCGCTGGCGAGGCGGGGGTGCCCTTCTACTCGATATCGGGCTCCGACTTCGTGGAGATGTTCGTCGGCGTGGGTGCCTCGCGGGTCCGGGACCTCTTCGAGCAGGCCAAGACCAACGCTCCGGCCATCATCTTCGTCGACGAGATCGACGCCGTGGGAAGGCACCGGGGCGCCGGGCTCGGCGGTGGCCATGACGAGCGCGAGCAGACCCTCAACCAGATGCTCGTCGAGATGGACGGCTTCGACGTCAAGGGCGGTGTGATCCTGATCGCCGCCACGAACCGGCCCGACATCCTCGACCCGGCGCTGCTGCGACCGGGTCGGTTCGACCGGCAGATCCAGGTGGGCGCACCTGACCTTGAGGGCCGCAGCAAGATCCTCGAGGTCCACTCGCGAGGCAAGCCACTTGACGCCGACGTGGACCTCATGACGATCGCGCGGCGCACCCCCGGCTTCACGGGCGCGGACCTGGCGAACGTGCTCAACGAGGCGGCGCTGCTCACAGCACGCGAGAACCGCCAGCTGGTGAACATGGCCTCCGTCGAGGAGGCGATCGACCGGGTTATCGCCGGCCCGGAACGCCAGACCAAGGCCATGAGCGAGAAGGAGAAGCGGGTCACCGCCTACCACGAAGGCGGCCACGCGCTCGTGGCGCACGCGCTGCCCAACGCTGACCCGGTGCACAAGGTCACGATCCTTCCCCGGGGGCGCTCGCTGGGACACACCCTGGTGCTCCCCACCGAGGACAAGTACACGCAGACCTGGTCGGAGATGCTGGACACGCTGGCCTACCTGCTGGGCGGCCGGGCCGCCGAGGAGATGGTCTTCGGGGAGCCGACGACCGGAGCCGCGAACGACATCGAGAAGGCAACCCGCATCGCGCGTGCGATGGTCACCGAGTATGGAATGAGCTCGCGCCTCGGGGCGGTCAAGCTGGGGCAGTCGAGCGGGGAGCCGTTCCTGGGTCGGGACATGGGCCACGAGCGTGACTACTCGGAGCAGGTCGCAGGGGAGATCGACAGTGAGGTCCGCGACCTGATCGAGAAGGCGCACGACGAGGCCTGGCAGATCCTCGTGGAGTACCGCACGGTGCTGGACCGACTCGTCGTAGAGCTCATGGAAACCGAGACGCTGGGGAAGGACGACATCCTGCGCATCTTCGCGGACGTGCACAAGCGACCGGTTCACAACGAGTACGACATCTCGGCCCGGCGACACGGCCCCGGCTCGACGAACCAGCCTGGCATCATGCGCTCGCCGGCGGATGCCACGCTCCGCAACACCGAACCTCCCTCGCGAGGCTGACGCACGGCATGGGCACCGACTCCGGCAACGTGGACCTGGAGCGGATCGAAGGAGCGGTCCGGGAGATCCTGCTCGCAGTGGGGGAGGACCCCGACCGGGAGGGTCTGCGCCGCACTCCGCACCGGGTGGCGCGATACCTGGCGGAGGCGTTCCGGGGACTTCACCAGGAGCCGTCCGACGTCCTCAATGTCACCTTCGACGAACAGCACGACGAGCTTGTCCTGGTCAAGGACATACCGACGTACTCGATGTGCGAGCATCACCTCGCGCCGTTCTTCGGCAGAGCCCATGTTGGCTACATCCCCGGCGACAAGGGCGAGGTCACCGGCTTGTCCAAGCTGGCGCGCCTGGTCGATGTCTACGCCCGGCGTCCGCAGGTGCAGGAGCGGATGACCTCCCAGATCGCCGACGCTCTGGTCGACCTGCTCGATGCGCGGGGTGTCATCGTCGTGATCGAGGCCGAGCACCTCTGCATGAACATGCGTGGCGTTCGCAAGCCGGGGTCGCGGACCGTCACCAGTGCGGTCCGGGGGCTGTTCAAGGAGAACCAGGCGAGCCGCGCGGAGGCCCTCAGCCTCATCAGAGGGGTCTAGGGTTGCACTCCGGGACTCCCCCCTGTCCGCGAGATCTGCCCTGGCCGGGACGCTGTGCGGTCGTCGGGGTGCTGAACGTGACTCCGGACTCCTTCTCCGATGGCGGCCGCTTCTCCGATGCGGCCGCGGCTGTCGCACACGGTCGTCGCCTCGCGACGGAGGGCGCCGACCTCATCGACGTAGGCGGCGAGTCGACCCGGCCCGGCGCCGGCCGGGTATCGGCGGACGTGGAGCTGGAGCGGGTCCGACCAGTGGTCGCAGCGCTCGTGGCTTCGAACGTCCCGGTGTCGATCGACACCACCCGCGCGGATGTGGCGGCCGCCTGCCTGCGAGAGGGCGCGAGAGTCGTCAACGACGTCAGCGGCGGCCTGGCGGAT
>Ga0316578_10000610_pt1 | contig 12523 bp, 9 predicted proteins | sample J0NA_2_FD_203076 | JGI IMG/M metagenome (GOLD analysis project Ga0316578, IMG submission 203076) | Rhizosphere microbial communities from salt marsh grasses in Alabama, United States - J0-2_160517rDrC | ecosystem: Host-associated > Plants > Roots > Rhizosphere | place: USA: Alabama | collected... | reverse complement strand
TCGCCCAAAGGCTCAAGTTCCTGGCCGATGTGGGCCTCGATTACCTGACGCTCGAGCGTAGCGCCGAGACCCTGTCCGGGGGGGAGGCCCAGCGGATTCGCCTGGCGAGCCAGATCGGCGCCGGGCTTGTGGGCGTCATGTACGTGCTGGACGAGCCCTCCATTGGTCTGCACCAGCGTGACAACGAGCGCCTGCTGGCCACCCTGACCCGCCTTCGGGACCTCGGCAACACGGTCATCGTGGTGGAGCACGACGCCGACGCCATCCGTGCTGCCGATCACGTGGTGGACCTCGGCCCCGGCGCCGGTGCCCACGGCGGCGAGCTGGTGGCTCAGGGCACCGCGGACGAGATCGCGGCCAATCCGAACTCCCTCACCGGTCGCTACCTGTCGGGATCACTGCGTATCGAGATCCCGGCTGAGCGCAAGCCGGCCAAGGACGGCAACCAGCTCATCGTCCGCGGCGCCGCCGGCAACAACCTGCGCGGCATCGATACGGCCATACCGGTCGGCACCTTCTGCTGCGTCACCGGCGTCTCGGGCTCCGGCAAGTCGACGCTCATCAACGACACGCTGTATCCCGCCGCGGCGCGCCGGCTCAATGGCGCCAGCCTGCGCGCGGCGGCGCACGCCGCCATCGAGGGGCTGGAGCACTTCGACAAGGTGGTGGACATCGACCAGAGCCCCATCGGCCGCACGCCCCGCTCGAACCCGGCCACCTACACCGGCGTGTTCAACCTGATCCGGGACCTGTTCGCCAACGTCCCGGAGGCGCGCTCGCGCGGCTATGGACCCGGGCGCTTCAGCTTCAACGTCAAGGGCGGTCGGTGCGAAGCCTGCAAGGGCGACGGGCTGATCCGGGTGGAGATGCACTTCCTGCCGGATGTCTACGTCCAATGCGACGTCTGCCACGGTCGCCGCTACAACCGCGAGACCCTGGAGATCCGCTACAAGGGCAAGACCATCGACGAGGCGCTCGATCTCACGGTCGAGGACGCACTGACCTTTTTCCTGCCGGTGCAGGTGATCCACCGCAAGCTCAAGACCCTGGTGGACGTGGGGCTCGGGTACCTCCGGCTCGGCCAGAACGCCGTCACGCTCTCCGGCGGCGAGGCGCAGCGGGTGAAGCTCTCCCGCGAGCTGTCGAAGCGCGACACCGGTCGCACGCTCTACATCCTGGACGAGCCCACCACGGGCCTGCACTTCCACGACGTCAAGCACCTGCTGGAAGTCCTGCATCGGCTGCGCGACGCCGGCAACACCATCGTCGTCATCGAGCACAACCTCGACGTCATCAAGACCGCCGACTGGATCATCGACCTCGGCCCCGAGGGCGGCGACAAGGGCGGTGAGGTGATCGCCACCGGCACGCCGGAGGCCATTGCCGCCTGTGCGGACTCCTATACGGGGCAGCTCCTGAAGCCGCTACTGGAGCGCGGGTGGTGACAACACCACGGTTGCCGAATGCCGAGGCTTCGCTCTCGTGCGCGAATTCGCACAAAGCTCCCGGCCCGCGGAGCCCAGCCGACCAACCAGTACCGACGCCCTGGAATATGAGTGAGGCAAACCAGCACACCACCCAGAGCCTTGCCGACAAGCTAACCGAACTGCAAGCATTGATGCAGGCGGAAGGCTACGACTTGCCGCTGCCGCCTCGGACAACACGGCCGAACGCCTTCATCCGGGCATGCGAGGCCGATGGTCCGCAGCGCGGACCCGGCCCCGGGCCTTTGTAAGGTGCGCTTTGCGGACCATCCGCGGCGTGATCGAACCAAATGATCAAGGCCGGCATGGGACGACCAGCGACATCGGTCAGCCCGCCGACTTCATACCAGCGCGGAATGCGCACACCGCATCATATTGATCAGTCATGGTGACGCACCGCTCCAGCAACGGCACATCGAGCCCCGGCAGCAGCTTGCTGTGCGGGCGGACCCCATAGGCTCCCTCCTCGATGCAGTGGATACGGAGGCGCTCGTCCTGCCAGATCCACACCTCCGCAACACCCTTTGCGCGATACAGCGGTAGCTTGCTCAGCGCATCGCTGGAGACCACGACCTCGATCACGAGGTCGGGAACGGCCTTATCCGCGCCGATGCAGTAGGACTCGTCCGGCTCTCCGGCGGCCCGGCCCGGCAGCTTCAGCGTGAAGCCGCCGCGCCGGTAGAAGCGAATGCCACAGATATCGAAATACGCCTCCAGCAGGACGCCCAAAGTGCTCTTGATGCGCGCGTGCTCCTCGCTGATGGGCGACATGATCTCCAGACTCCCGTCGATATAGGTCAGCCGCACGGCACGCGTATCGCCGAAGCAGGCGGCCAGTTGCTCGTAGCGCTCCCAAGGCAGGCCCTCCACCAGGACATGACGCTCCTCCGTGCGAGGGGGGGCTGTTGTTTCGACCACTGCGGACATGGGGACCTCCACCAGCGCAGGTTTCGAGTCGGTCGGCTGTTCCCCGGAGTTTAGCCACTGCTTCCGATGCCGTCGAACGGCACCCGAATACCCACGGGCACGATCTGCGCAGCACCGATAGAACACGCTCGCTCATGCCATCGCATCGGCCCTTGATACACTCACCACATCGACAACAACGCAGCAGGGGCCGCCAGGCATGGGCAAAGCCAAGCGCTTTCAGGTCGCACTGTCCTTCCCGGGCGAGCGGCGACCGTATGTTGCAGCGGTCGCAGAGCACCTCGCGGCCAGCCTCGGCCGCGAGCGCGTGCTCTACGACCAGTGGCACGAGGCCGAATTCGCCCGCCCGGACCTGGACACCTACCTCCAGACCCTCTACCACGACCAGTCCGCTCTGATCGCGGTCTTCCTGTGCGCCGACTATGAGCGCAAGGACTGGTGCGGCGGCGTCGAATGGCGGGCGGTGAAGGACCTCATCAAGCGCCGCGAGGGCGCAGCGATCATGCCGCTGCGCTTCGACAACACCGAGATCCCCGGTCTCTTTTCCACCGACGGCTACGTCTGGCTCGGCGACCACCGCGACCCCGCCCGAGGTCGCCGGCCTGATCATCCGGCGCTGGCAGTTGAACAGCGGCGTCCTGCCGTCGCCGCCCTACCCCAGCGCCGCGTCGCCGCCGAAGATCGACCTCACCCAGCTCCCCGCCGGCGCCGAGCACTTCCTCGGCCGCCACCCAGAGTTGGCCGCGCTGGACACCGCCTGGGCGGAAGGCTCGGCGACCTCCGTCGTCGAGCTGATCGCCCCCGGCGGCACCGGCAAGACCGCGCTGATCAAGCGCTGGCTGGAGCGGCTGAGAACGGACGACTGGGGCGGTGCCGCGCAGGTCTTCGGCTGGTCCTTCTACAGCCAGGGCGGCGGCGACGACCGCCAGGCCTCGGAGGATAACTTCCTCGCCGCCGCCATCGACCGGCTCGGTATCCCCATCGACCCCGCCGCCCACCCCGCCGACACGGGCCGGGCGCTGTCCGAGGCGGTGGCCGGCCAGCGCGCGCTGCTGATCCTCGACGGCCTGGAGCCGCTGCAATACCCGCCCGGCCCCCTGGCCGGGGAGCTGCGTGCACCGGGCCTCAAGACCCTGCTGACCCAGGTCGCCGCCACCGGCCAGCCGGGCTTGTGCCTGGTCACCAGCCGTGCCCGGCTCCGGGACCTGGCCGAATGGGTACGCACCGAAACCCATCCGGACGGCAGCGTGCTGCGCATCGACCTCGAAAACTTGTGCGACCGCGACGGTGCCCGGCTGCTGCACGCCCGCGGCGCGACCCGCGCCGGCGCCGCCGTCATCGAGCCCGACGACCCGGAGCTGCGCCAGGCCAGCCGCGAGGTCCAAGGCCATGCCCTGACCCTCTCGCTGCTCGGCCGCTACCTGGGCCGGGTCAGAAAAGGCGACATCCGCCGGCGCGGCGAGATCGACCTGGTCCGCGCCGGTCGCGATGCCGGCAAGCAAGCCGCCCGGGTCGTCGCCGCCTACGAGACCTGGCTCGCCCGCGCCGGCGCGGATGGCGCCCGCGAGCTGGCCGCGCTGCGCCTGCTCGGCCTGTTCGACCGCCCGGCCGGTGCCGAGCTGCTCGACGCCCTGCGCGAGGCCCCGCCGATCCCGGGCCTGACCGAGCCGCTGCAGGACCTGGACGCCGACACCTGGGCGACGACCCTCGCCAACCTCGCCGACGGCGGCCTGATCCAGCGGCACGAGGCACCGGAGCCGGCGACGGATCGGGCCGGCGGCGGCCTCGACGCCCATCCGCTGGTGCGCGAGCACCTGGCCGAGCGACTGCGCAGCGACCACCCCGAGGCCTGGCGCGAGGGCCATCGGCGGCTCTACGAACGGCTCAAGGCCAGCGTCCCGCGCCGACCGGACGGCCTCGACGGTCTCCAGCCCATCTACCAGGCCGTCGCCCACGGCTGCCTGGCAGGCCTATGGGAAGAGGCGCTCGCCGAGGTCTATATCGACCGGGTCCTGCGCGGCACGAGGAACGACGGCTTCTCCAGTTGGAAGCAGCTTGGGGCCTTCGGCGCGAACCTGAGCGCTCTTGCCTATCTGTTCGCCGAGCCCTGGCGGCGCCCGGTCCCAGCCCTGAGTACGCCCTACCAGGGCTGGCTGCTCAACGAGGCAGCCATCCAACTGCGCGGCCTGGGCCGGCTCGCGGATGCCCTTGAGCCAATGCGGGTCGCGGCAGAGATAGCCGTCGAGCGGCAGGCATGGCAGAACGCCGCGCAGGGCTACGGCAACCTCAGCGAGCTACTGCTCGCGCTGGGACGGATCGATGAGGCGGTCGCTGACGCCCGCCGCTCGGTGGACTACGCCGACCCCAGGGACTATGCTTTCCTGAGCATGGGCGCGCGCACCACGCTGGCGGACGCCCTGCACCAGCAGGGCGAGGTCGCCGCGGCCCAGGCCGCCTTCGCCGAGGCCGAGGCGCTGCAGGCTGAGCGGCAGCCCCAGTACCCGCTCCTCTACTCGCTTGGAGGCTTTGGATATTGCGACCTGCTTCTGGCCGCACCCGAGCGCGCCGCCTGGTCCGATCCTGGCGATGGCCCGCGGCTCGGCGGCGGGGACGGCAATCGGGATGCGCCTAGTGACGGGGCGGGGCTGGTCGCGGCCTGCGCCGCGGTCGCTCGGCGGGCCATGCAGACGCTGGAGTGGGCGGAAGCGTTACAAGGCGTATCGATACTCGACTTCGCTCTGATATATCTGACCCTCGCCCGCTTTGCCCTCTGCAGCGACCGCCTCCAAGGCCGCCCGCCCGGCCCTAAGGCCCGCAACCCCACCGAGCAGGCCCTCGACCGCTTGCGCGCCGCCGGCGACCAGATGTACATCTCTACGGCCTCCGCACCCGCGCGCGGCTCCATCACGCCCTCGCCGATCCCGCCGCCGCCGACACTGATCTGCGCGAGGCCCAGCGCATCGCCGAGCGCGGCGGTATGGCCCTGCATCTGGCCGACATCGCCCTGACCCGCCCCCGGCTGTTCCACGACCGCGCCGCGCTGGTCGAGGCGCGCCGGCTGATCGAGCACTGCGGCTACGGCCGCCGGCTGCCGGAGCTGACCGACGCCGAGGTGGCAGCCGCGGACTGGTGACTGGGATCGCCGGCCGTCGAGCTTGGCGCGAAAGTAGTCCCAGAAGGGGGCGCGAAGCTGGGAGCGGCCTCGAGGCTCGCACGGCGGCGCTAGCGCCCCAGCCAGTCGTCGTTGGCGTTCGGATAGAGGGTGCGCACGCTGAATACGTCGTCGGCATCGGGATCGACGCTGACCCAGACGCCGGCGACGCCGGGGGATCCGGGCACCTCCAGACGCTGCACGCGGTCAACTGGCGCGCTGGTCCCCGGATCGCTGAGCGGCCGATCGAACTTGTAGCGGTGCGTATCGCCGTGGATCAGCAGCACGGGGCCGTCGAAGCGGTCCAGGAGGCGCGCGAGATCCTGCTTGAAGGGACGATAGCCCGGGGTGCGGGGTGCCTCGAACAGCGGATTGGCGTGGAACATCAGCACCACGGCGCGCATGCCGGCGCGCTGGCCGGCCGCGAGCGCTTGTTCGAGCAACGCCCGATTGGCCGCCGTCCTGGCCTCGAACTCGGCGTGGCCCGCCGGTCTGCGCGGCTGCCAGGCATTGTTGCTACCGACGAGGTGCAGCATGACGAAGAGCATGTGACCGCGGATGAGCCAGGCGTTCTCCGGGAACCGCGGGTCCGGAGCCGTCAGCCCGAGCGCGGCGTTGTGCAGCACCCCCGGGTCGGCGAAAAATAGGCGCCGGACGCTGTCCAGCCGCACCAGCGGGTCGAGCCCGCCGGCCGCCCCGCGGTGACAGTCGGTCCACTCGTTGTCGCCGGGCGTGTAGATCACCGGCACCGGCTGGGCGCGGAAGAGCTGTGCGACGACGCGGTTGCGGGCATCGGTGCAGGGCTCACCGCCGCCCTTGATGTCGCCGACGTGGACGATAAAGGCCGGCTCCTGTGCCGCGGCCTGCGCCAGCAGCGTTTCGAGCTGCTCATGCTCCGCATCCGAGTAAGGCACATCGCCGGCTGCGAAGAAGCGCAGGGGCGCGGCGGTGGGCGCCAGGGTCACCGCCAGCAGCAGCAAGGCGATGCAGGCTTTCGTAAGACTGACGGGGAGGCGTGGCATCGTTACGGGCAGACGGATCGACATACCCCTACACCGCCCGCTGGCCGCTCGCGGCGCGCACGTCTAGCGTGATCAAGGGCATCGGCGTCCCATCGCGGATCACGGCACGGTTCCAGGGGATTAGCGCGGCGTCCAGGGCCTCGCGTGCACGGGCGCGGGCGTAGGGGTCCAGGTTGACCTCCACCGCGCAGCGCCAACGCCGAAGACCGAAGCCATCCTCGCAGCGGGCCAAGAGCCGGTAGCGGGCCGGCGGCACCAGCCCCTCGGCGATGCAGGCGTCCAGCGCCCGGCGCAGCAGCGCGACGGCGGCGTCGGCACTCCCCGGGCACTGGTGCCGCGAGCCCTGCCAGGCACGGGCCTGCTCGGCCAGCGCGCGCTCCGGTTGGGCAAGCAGGCGCCGGCGGCATTCGCCGATCCAGTCACCGGCCACCAGCTGCAGTGCCACCGACGCCACCTGCTCGGAGGCGAAGCGCCGGCCGGCCAAGGAGACCACGGCGGGCGGGACATAGACGCCGAGCAGGCGCATGGCGCGCCGCTGCTCGGCGGCGGTGAGCGGCCGGCGCCGGGCGCTGCCGTCGTTGCGACCGGCCATCTCGAACCAGCGCCGCGCCTCGGCCATCGCATGGGTGTCGACGACGCGCACGGCGCCATCCGGCTCCAGCACCCAGCCATCGGGCCAGAGCGCGACGCGGTAGGCCGGCAGGGCCTTGATGGCGGTGATGGCGGCACGGCGCGCGGCACTGCCGGTGCGCAGAGACGGGGAACGCAGGATGGTTCGACTCGCCAGCATGCCGCGGTACCTCGGGTGCCCGATGGCGGGACTATACCGGACCTTCCCGCTACCCAAGCAAGGCGCGACGTACGCGGGGGCCGCCCCCGGCGCAACGTACGAGGTGGAGTAAGCGGATCCGGCGACGGGCAGGCCAGTCCGGCTGGCGACGCCTAGTGCAAGGCCGCGGAAGTTCCGAAACCATTCGATACCGTGCCTGCACCGGACTGAAGTCCGCCTTCCCGGGGGTGCCGACTGAAGTCGGCGTACCCAGGAACGGCCCCGCTACTTCCGCAGTGGTGCACTAGTGCAAGCGCATGGGGCGCTCGGAGAGCTCGTCGATCACCGGCGCAACGGTGGCGATCTGCTCCGCGTCGTCGGACACCTCGGCGAAGCGCCGCAGGTCGGCGAGTGCCGCCGGCGCGTGGCCCAGCTTGCGCAGCAGCAAGCCGCGCTGGTGCAGCGCGTCGGGCAAGTCCGGCAGCAGGCTCAACATACCGGTCAGCGCATCCAGTAGGCTGCCGTCGTCGTTGCGCCCGGCGTAGATGCCGGCCAGATTGCGCAGCATCCGCACCAGGGTCTCGCGCCGGCTGGCCGGACGGAGCAGGGACGGGTTGGCACGGATGGTGACGGCGCCCTCGCCGTACACCGCCGCGAGGCGGCGATCGAGCTCGGCCTCCGGCAGCGCAATCCCCCCCGCGTAGACGTCCAGCACCAGCACGCCGTCGCCGCGGCCGACCCGCACCAGAAAGTGCGCCGGAAAGCTGACACCGCGCGCCGGCAGCCCGAGTCTGCGCGCGACCTCACAGTAGAGCACCGCCAGCGAGATGGGGATCCCGCGCCGGCGCCGCAGGACCTGGTCCAGAAAGCTGTTCCGCGGGTCGTCGAAGTCGTCCCGCGCACCAGCGAAGCCGAGCTCGTCGAACAGCAAGGCATTCAGCGCCTGGACCCGTGCCAACAGATCGTCGTGGCTCGGTATCGTGCGCCGGGCCGCCGCGGCGAGCAGGTCCAGCTCGGCGAGGCTGGCGGCGGGGTCCAGCTGCGGCTGAAACAGGCGACTTACCGCCAGCGCCGCCTGGCCGAGATCGATGGCGTCGTCGGGACAGCGGCCGAGCGCGGCAAGCGCGCGTTGCGGGTCGTCCATCGTTGGCTCCGTGATGTGCTCGTGGCGGGCCCGGCAGCGGTCGGGCCGAACGCCGATCGACCGCCGGGGCTGTGGCTGGGCGGGGTACAGGATCGCCTGTCCCACTCGGGCTATACTTGCAGTCCTTCGCAGCAAACCAAACCCCGCCATGGCCGCCAATCCCGCCACCGGTGCGCTGTATTTGCTCCGCGGCATCGGCTTGCTGAGCCGTCCGGGGCTGAAGCGCTACGTCCTGATCCCTCTCATGGTGAACATTCTCGTGTTCGCCGTGGGCATCTGGCTCGGCGCCGCCGGCTTCGAGCGCCTGATGGCGCGCATGCAGGCGCACATCCCCACTTGGCTCGGCTGGTTGGAGTGGCTGCTGTGGCCGTTGTTCGTCCTGGCGTTGCTGGTGATCGTCTTCTACAGCTTCACGCTGGTGGCCAATTTGCTCGCGGCGCCCTTCAATGGGTTGCTCGCGGAGCAGGCCGAGAAGCTGATCAGGGGATGGTCGATTGACCAGGATACCAACTGGAAGAAGCTGCTCCGGGAGCTGCCGGGCGCACTCTGGGATGAGGTGCGCAAGATCCTCTACGCGGTCCTCTGGAGTCTGCCCTTCCTGTTGCTGGCCTTCGTCGTGCCGCTGATCGGCCCGCTACTGTGGTTTCTGTTCAGCGCCTGGCTGCTGGCGCTCCAATATGTGGATTTCCCCATGGGTAACCATGGCCTCAAGTTCCGGCAGATGCGTGCCACGCTGCGCCGACGGCTGCTGCCGGGCCTGGGCTTTGGCGCCGCGGTTGCAGGGCTCACGATGATCCCCGTGGTGAACTTCATCGTGATGCCCGCCGCCGTGGCCGGTGCGACGCTGATGTGGGTGGAAGAGCTGGATCGCGGCCTCGTGTCCGGATAACGGATAAGCAACGGTTCAAAGCAAGGTGATCGTTGGTAGGGTGGATGAGCGCAGCGTAATCCACCGATTGCGCTGGTGGATTCGCTGCGCTCGTCCACCCTACCCCCGCCGCGTTTCAGTGGTTCTTGCATCGTGCCTAAGGTCCTTCACAGAAAGATGACCCGGTAGGACACCTCTCGGTCATCCCAGGGCTTCCAAGGCCTGCTGCGCGATCTCGAGCTCCTCGTCGGTGGGCACGACCAGAACGGCGACGCGGCTGTCGACCGCCGAGATGACCCGCGCCTGCGTCGCCGCCGCATCGTTGGCGTCCGTGTCCAGCGCGACGCCAAGGGCTTCCAGCCCCGCGCAGGCACAGTGGCGGACCTCCGCGTCGTTCTCGCCGATGCCGCCGGTGAACACCAGGGCATCGACGCGCCCGAGCAGCGCCATGTAGGCGCCGATGTACTTCTTGAGCCGGTGGCAGGTCACGCCCAGGGCCAGCTCGGCGTCCTCGTCGCCGGCCTCGGCCAGGCGGTGGACCTCGCGCATGTCGTTGACCCCGCACAGGCCGAGGAGTCCGCTCTGGCGGTTCAGCAGGTCGTCCAGGGTATCGTTGTCGAAGCCCAGATGGCGGCACAGGTAGAAGTGCACCGCCGGGTCGATGTCGCCGCAGCGCGAGCCCATGACGAGTCCCTCCAGCGGCGTCATCCCCATGGAGGTGTCCACGCTGGCCCCGTCGCGGATGGCCGTCGCGCTGGCGCCATTGCCCAGATGCAGCGTGATCAGGTTGCACTGCGACAACGGCTTGCCCAGCAGCCGCGCCGCCTGCTTGGCCACGTAGTGGTGCGAGGTGCCGTGGAAGCCGTAGCGGCGCACATGGTGCTCGCGATACAGGTAGCCGGGGATGGCATAGCGGTAGGCGGTGCGCGGCATGGTCTGGTGGAAGGCCGTGTCGAACACTGCCACCTGCGGCACGTCGGGAAAGAGGTCCCGCGCGACCAGGATGCCGTCGAGGTTGGCCGGATTGTGCAGCGGCGCCAGCGGGATCATTTGCCGAATGGCGGCGATGACGTCGTCGTCCACCAGGGTCGGCGCATGGAAAGCCTCGCCGCCGTGCACGACGCGGTGGCCGATGGCCGCCAGCTCTTCCACCCCGCCGAGGGCACCGGTCTCACGCAGCAGCGCGACGATGCGCTCCATGCCGGCTTGGTGGGAGCCGATCGCCGCGGTCTCCTCACGGGCTTGGATCCCATCGGCACCATCGGTCCAGCTGAGCTTCACCTGCCCCGACGCCTCGCCGATACGCGTCGCCGCGCCGCTGGCGGCGACCTGCCAGTCTGCGGCCCCAACGGCGCTGACCGAGGGGGCTAGAAACAGACGGAACTTGAGGGACGAGCTGCCGGAGTTCAGCACCAGAATCTTCATGCAGTCTCTCGCTCCAAGTCGGGACGCTCGCCCTGCGCTGACGCCTGCGCGGTGCTCTGCGCCTGGATGGCGGTAATGGTGACCGTGTTGACGATGTCGGTGACGGTGCAGCCGCGGCTCAGGTCGTTGACGGGCTTGTTCAGACCTTGCAGCACGGGGCCGATGGCCACCGCGCCGGCGCTACGCTGCACCGCCTTGTAGGTGTTGTTGCCCGTGTTGAGGTCCGGAAAGATGAAAACGGTCGCGTGACCCGCCACCTCGCTACCCGGCAGCTTGGAGCGCGCCACGCTGGCATCCACGGCCGCGTCGTACTGGATCGGCCCCTCCAGCTTCAGATCCGGACGCAGGGCACGCGCGATGCGCACCGCCTCGCGCACCCGTTCCACGTCCTCGCCCTTGCCGGACTCGCCGGTGGAATAGGACAGCATCGCCACCCGTGGCTCGATGCCGAAGGCCGCCGCAGTGCCCGCGGAGGTGATCGCAATATCCGCCAACTGGTCGGCGTCCGGATTGGGGTTCACGGCGCAGTCGCCGTAGACCAGCACCCGGTCCGCCAGGCACATGAAAAACACGCTGGACACCAGCTTGGTGCCGGGCTTGGTTTTGATGGTCTCGAACGATGGGCGGATGGTGTGCTGCGTGGTGTGGGCGGCACCGGACACCATGCCGTCGGCATCGCCGGTGTAGACCATCAGGGTGCCGAAGTAGCTCACGTCCTCCAGCGCGTCGTGCGCCATCTGCTCGGAGATGCCCTTGTGCTTGCGCAGCTCGTAGTAGACGGCCGCGTACTCATCGCGCTTTGGCGAGGTCACCGGGTCGATGATCGGTATGTCTGCGAGCTGCAGACCCAGCTCGCCGATACGCCGGCGGATCTTGTCCGGATCGCCCAGCAGGGTCAGATCCGCAACGCCGCGCAGGGTCAGGATCTCCGCTGCACGCAAGATGCGCTCGTCACTGCCCTCCGGTAGCACGATGTGCTTGCGGTCGGCCTTGGCGCGGTGCACCAGCTGATATTCGAACATCAACGGCGTCATGCGCACGCTTTGATGCACGGCGATGCGCTGCTGTAAGTCCTTGATCTCGACGTTGTGCTCGAACACCCCGAGCGCCGCGGCGATCTTGCGCTCGTCACCGGGCAGGATCGTGGACTCCACACGATTCACCGCCAGCGCCGTCTGGAAGGTGTCCCAGGGGACGCTCAGAATGGCCACCTTGTTGCGGCGCAGGCCCGCCAGCAGGCGCTGCACGTTCTCCGCCGGCTGCAGGCCGCCGGTCAGAAGAAGCCCCGCCACGCGCGGATAGGCCGCCGAGACATCCGCGGCCAAACTGGCCAGAATAATGTCGCTGCGGTCGCCGGGCGTGATGATCAGGGAGCCGTCCTCGATGTAGTTCAAAAAGTCCGGGATCTCCATGGCGGCCACTTTGTAGTTGGTGACCACCTGGTTCAGGGCATCGTCCTCACCGCACAGACATTCACCGCCGAGCATCTTGCTGATCTCACCGATGGTGGGCTTGGCCAGTGCCTCGGTCTCGGGCAGGACGTAGAGCGTCTCATTGGCGGGCAGCACGGCGCGGGCGCGGCGCTTGATCAGCTCGACGAAGTCCGGATCCACGCCGTTGACGATGGTGGCGAGCAGGTCCGCGCGGCGGTCGAGCATGGACTCGTGCGCCATGTGCACGGCATGCAGGGCCTCGTCCGGGCTGCGGCGGAAGCCCTTGACCACCACGACGAT
>Ga0316578_10000609_pt1 | contig 12526 bp, 11 predicted proteins | sample J0NA_2_FD_203076 | JGI IMG/M metagenome (GOLD analysis project Ga0316578, IMG submission 203076) | Rhizosphere microbial communities from salt marsh grasses in Alabama, United States - J0-2_160517rDrC | ecosystem: Host-associated > Plants > Roots > Rhizosphere | place: USA: Alabama | collected... | reverse complement strand
TGGATGATGTCTATGAAAAGGAGATCAGGCCCGGTCGCGATCTGGCAACTAAATAATAAATTCCCTGAATGGGCTGGTTCGTAAAGAGACGAACCAGCCCATAGTTTTTGCGAATTATGCGCCGTCTTGATGCCTACCCCATTTATCTTATCTCCAGGGCAATTTCGACCTTTGCCTTTGCAACCGCTTTTACGACCAGCGCAGTTTATCGTTACGAGGCGGCCGGTCTCGACCCGCTGCAGCTGGTGCTATTAGGAACAGCTCTGGAACTGTCGGTCTTTTTATTTGAGATTCCTACGGGCGTTGTTGCCGATCTGGTCAGCCGGCGCCTTTCTGTGATAATCGGCTATGTCCTGATTGGTTTGGGCATGCTGCTCGAGGGCTCTTTTCCGGTGTTTCTAACCATCCTGCTGGCACAAATCGTTTGGGGCGCAGGTGATACCTTCATCAGCGGTGCAGAAGATGCCTGGCTGGCTGATGAGGTTGGTGAGTCGCGGCTGACGGCCGTTTATCTGCGCGGATCGCAGGTTTCCCAAATTGCCGTTCTGGCAGGGATCGGGGCCAACGTGCTTTTAGCAAATCAGCAGTTAAATTTCCCCTTTTTTGCCGGAGGGCTGGTTCATCTCTTCCTGGCGCTATTTTTAGCTATATTTATGCCGGAACACTACTTCAGACCAACTCCAACTGCAGATCGCAATACCTGGCAAAAATTGAGCGGCACTTTCCAGGCCGGGTTGGAGACTATTCGGATACGTCCTTTATTGGTTACGATCCTGGGTATTTCCTTCGTCTACGGCCTGTACAGCGAAGCGCTGGATCGTTTATGGCAGCCGCATTTCCTCGAGGATATCACGTTTCCCGCCGTTAGCGACATCAGTTCTGTAACCTGGTTCGGCATGCTTAATGCCTCAATTCTTCTCATTTCCCTGCTAACAATTGAAATCGCACGCCGCAGGACGCAATCGTTTCAGCCACAGCAAATGACACGTTTGCTGGCGGGCATGAGCGGCGTTATTTCCGGGGGTATGGTTGTATTTGGCCTGGCTGCAAATTTCCCTCTGGCAGTCGCATCTTATGGGACAGTCATCATCGTACGCCGGACTTTACAACCACTTTACAGCGCCTGGATCAATCGCGGTATCCCCTCTACTGTTCGCGCGACAGTACTTTCAACATTTGGACAAATGGACGCCATCGGGCAGATAACCGGCGGTCCTGCTATCGGCTTGATCGCCAATCAGTTTGGAATGCGGGTCGCCCTTGTTCTGGCAGGATTTTTGCTTTCGCCGGTGCTGCTTCTCTACCGCAGGGCTGCCGGCCAGACAACGGCCGTTTCAGAAACCGCTGCTGACACGTAGCGGCCGACCGCGTCCCGTCACAGCGCGTTTGTGCCGGTTCAAACATTTAAAAAATCGCGGCGCCGGTTTGAACCCGCCAGAGGGAGGCATAAACACCATTCGCCTCGACCAGGTCGTCATGCTGCCCCCACTCCACAATTTCACCATTTTCCATGACATAAATCATGTCCGCATTGCGCACGGTTGACAGGCGATGGGCAATGACGATCGTTGTACGGCCGATGATGATCCGCTCCATCGATCGTTGAATAGCAACCTCAGTCTCGTTATCCACCGAAGAAGTCGCCTCATCCAGAACCAGGATGGGCGGATTCTTAAGCACGGCGCGGGCAATTGAGATTCGCTGTCGCTGGCCTCCAGACAACTTTTGCCCGCGCTCACCGACAATAGTGTCATAGCCATTTGACAATTCCAGAATGAAGTCATGCGCTTCCGCGACTTTCGCCGCCTCGATGATTTCATCGAGTGTGGCATCAAAAGAGCCGTAAGCGATGTTATCACGAACCGTTCCATGAAACAGGAAAACATCCTGGCTCACCAGGCCGATTGCCCGCCTGAGATCGGATATTTTTAGCTGGCGAATTTCCTGGCCATCAAGGCATATAGCCCCTTTTTGAACATCATAAAATCGAAGTAGAAGTTTAACGAGCGTGCTTTTACCTGAACCGGTCGCGCCGACGATGGCGACTGTATCCCCCGCCGGAATGCGCAGGGTTAAATCTTGAATGATCGCCCGATTCTGGCCAGGACCCGATCCGTTTGCGCGCCGAAGATTCTCCGGATAAGTGAAATTGATATCATCAAATACAACCTCCCCTTCAACTTCATCGAGCGGGAGCGTATCCGGTCCACTAATGATATGCGGTTGAACGTCCAGCAAGTCGAGGATGCGTGTGGTTGACGCCATGGCTCTTTGATAGAGGTCGAGGGTTTGGCCGATGGTTGTCAATGGCCACAAGAGACGCTGGGTCATAAAAACCAGAATCGTATAGGCGCCGACATTCAACTGGCCTTGAAGCACCAGGATCCCGCCGAAGACCATGATCGCGAAAAAACCGATGACGATGACCATACGAATCAGGGGTACAAAAGCGGAGCTGAGCCTGATCGCTTCTGAATTACTCTGGCGATAATCTTCGCTCAATGATTCAATGCGCTGATTCTCATACGCCTCAGATGTAAAACTTTTGATGGTAGCCATGCCGCCGATGTTGTTGGCCAACTGCCCGCTAAGGAGAGCAACACGCTCGCGGACATCAGCATAACGAGGCGCCAGCCGACGCTGAAAGAGAACCGATCCGTAAAAAACAAATGGCATGGGTAAGACAGCCATCCAGGCAACCGACGGTGCAAGGACGAAGAACAAAATGCCGATGACGATGATAGATGTGATCAACTGAATGATATCGTTGGCACCATAATCCAGGAAACGCTCCAGTTGGTTAATATCATCATTCAGGATTGCCATCAGACCACCGGTACTTTGATCTTCCAGGTAAGCCATATCCATATCCTGCAGATGATCGTAGGCATCCTGGCGAAGGTCATGCTCAATGCTCTGGGCCAGATTGCGCCACAAGATACTGTAAATATATTGAAACAATGACTCTGTGCCCCAAACGATAAGTGTTAATACACCCAAAATCCAAAGTTGGGTTACCGGATCGGTGAAGCCAAAATCACCGAGGAAGGAATTTTGCTGCGAGACCACGACGTCAACAGACATACCGATTAAGACCGGTGGTGCGAGATCAAAGAGTCTATTCAATATAGAAGCGATTGTGGCTAATATCGCCTGCTTGCGATATTTATCGCCGTAGTCTGCAAGCCGTCTTAAAGGGTTTTTATTTGTTGAATTTTTCATTTGCTCTACCGTGTTCTTAGTCTTCGAAGTTGAATCAGATGCAACCCTCAGCAAGATGCTGCGTACTGATTATTAGCACACTCGTGAGAGCTTACTGCTCTCCGAAAAAATAGTCAAAGGAGCTTATAACATGAGTGATAAAAAATTAATGCGTTCAGAGGATAGAATGATCGCCGGTGTCGCGGGAGGATTAGCTAATTACTTCGACACCGATCCGACACTGGTTCGGATTCTGTTTGTTTTGCTAACCCTCTTAGGCGGAGGCGGACTGGGCATCCTTGTCTATATTGTATTGTGGATCGTCATGCCCGAGCCCTTCGACGTGGTCTAAGAACGTAAGCAGCAGCCATCCCAATCCGCTTTTTCAGAAAATACATGACAAGTGCCACGTGACAAGCTGCGGTAATTTCTGCTAATATGACAGTAGATTTATGTTGTATTGAGTAGGAACATGGTGCCGTGAATAAAGATTATGCAGCATTTGCACATGACCTTACAATAATGGAAGAGATGGCCGCGAATATGGCCCTCTACCTCGATAGTGATGTTGTCGACTGGACTATCCCGCAGGCTAACATGCCCAGGTTAACAATCGGTGGTTACCTGATGCGTCAGCAACGACTCCTGGCGTTTCAAGACATATTATCCGCCAAAGACCAGGTCAGACTGGTAGAAGCCATTTCCCAATTTAACGCTGATCTGAAAGAGCGTGTCGTGCGTTTTGAGGTTCGTGCACATCAGGAACTCCATATGCGCATTGCCGAGTGGATCGGCTTTCTACGAGACTTGAAGCGCTATTCTGCTGTGGAAGTGAACTATTACGCACGCATTGTAGACACGCGAGTCGTGATGAAGGAGCTTCTGGATAAGCTGCAAACACCCCCCTACAAATTGGACGAAGGCGTTTTGGATGAGGTGTTAACGATAGATCGCCTGCTGATGAGCCGCTTCACAAAAGGAGGGTTCGTCTGGGATCCGATGTGGGAGGCAGCCTATCCGCGCAGCGAGTATTGGTGGCTGTATGGCACTCCGGACTGACTCATTCGGCCGATTCAATTAAAACGCAGTATCTGGCTCAGAACCATCAACTGGGGTCACCACCCTCGACTTTGGGCACCGGCAGCCCAGCCAGCTCCATGATGCGCAGGGCATTGGTTGTGGGGCACGGTCCGGGATGGATTTTATAATCAAATTCCATCCGGCCGTTTATCACATCATCGCGAAAATGATAATTGCTGACATAAGCATTATCCTGGGCCAGGGTGACAAGTTCCAGGTCATGAGTGGCGATTGCACCACAGCCATTCCCGCCGATTAAAGCGTTCATATAAGAACTGCTGCCGATGAGCCTTTCGCGGTTATTCGTACCGCGAAAAATCTCGTCAATCAGAAAAAGCAAAGGTATGGCATCGGGTTCTTGTAAAGCCGCCAACAGCATCTTTAAACGCCGGACTTCAGCATAAAAGAATGAAAAGCCATCGGTCACAGAATCCGTCACAGTAATCGAAGCGAAAACACGCAGCGGGATCAACGTGAGAGACTCTGCCAACACGGGCGCACCCGATAGGGCAAGACAGGTATTCATCCCCAGGGTACGTAAGAAAGTACTCTTTCCCGCCATATTGGATCCGGTGATCATCACCAGGCTGCCCAGGTGATCGATGGTAAAATCGTTGCATACACGCTTTTCTTCTCTAATTAACGGGTGCCCAAGCGCACATCCTGAAAATGGCGAACTTGCCTCCCCAACCGGGTTTATCTCGGCAAAAGTCGCTCCCGGATAGAGATAAGCAAAATTTGCCAGACTACCCAACGCCTCCAGCCTGTGCCACATGGTAAGCCAGTCCGGCAATATCGTCAGGAGCTCCTGTTTTAGTCCTTGCAGGCGATAGGCCACGAGAACATCCAGAGGAAACAGGGCATTTAATAAAAAAGCAACAAAGGGATTGTATCGGAGTCCTGCCGCCGCCAGCAGGCGGTTTGTGCGTGTCAGCATTTCACCCAGACCCTGTCCCTCTTTGCGCAATGGTTCAGTGAAAGACTGTAGGGAAGGATATTTTGCAAACGAACGATTTTCCAGGCTGGAAAAGACTGCTTCTAACTGGCGCAGGCTGTCACCGATTAAAGCAGATTCCTGGAATACCGGCGCAACATGGCGCAGCTGGCTTATGGTCACACCCCCATAAATAAGCCCGGTGATCAGAAACAAAGGTGGTATCCAGCCTTGTAAATAGGCCAAAAAAAGTACGATATTAAGCGGCGCCAGTATCAGCAAAATAATTAGCGCTGTGCGCAGGGATCCCGTGTCAGTTTTTAAATTCAACCAGGCCAACAACCTCGCGCTGGACCACCTACCTGATGCGGCCGAACCACCTTGACCGGCAGCTTCCAGCGCCCCAAGCATCAGACGGGTTGTTAATGCCGGAAGGTTAATGAGTTCACGCACCAGCTTTTGCCTGGTTGGCAGTGCAGCCAGATCCGGTTCAATTGCTAAAAGCCATTGGCGAAGTTGATCGCTGCCCTCTATGGTGATCGATAAATCAATCACTCTTTGCAAAGAGCGGTCGCCGACAATATCCAGATCGAGGCCAAAGGGGTGTTCGAAACGCTCGTCGATAGGCTCGGTTGGAGGAATATGATCCCAATCCAGTGTCATACGCGCCACCTGATCGCGTTTGAGCTGCTGCCAGATTCGCAAACTTCGGGCAGATGACTCGATTTTGCGATGCTGCCAGACCCAATAAATGAATAGAAGGAATAGGACCATACCAACTATTAGAAATGCAATGTGACCCCAGGTGAGCAAGGCTGCCGCACTTCCAAACAAGAAGAGAGCAAACGTAAGCAAGCGCCAGCGAACAACCCGGCGGCTATCCGCTTCCAATTCCAATAGGCAGCGATCCAATCGTTCGATTTGTCGCCGCAGGGCTTGCAGGCGTGGTTGGTATCCCTCCTGCCCAGGCGGTTCAGAACAAGTCATCAATAAACAATCCTAGTTGAGCACAGGCTGCCCGAAGTTGGCGCCACTGCCCTGGTTTAATCGCTACCGCCAGGTCTCCTAGAGACTCGCCTAGAAAATCGCGCGTTTTGGGATTGTTTCGCAGCGTCTGTAAAATCTCCGCGTCACTAACTCGCAATACGATGACTGATTCCAGGCGACCTTCAACGCCTCTTTCAGACCATCGTTCCACCGCTCTCACGAGGCTTTTTGGCAAGGATGACCCACTCGCCTGGGTAAGAAATCGAAGCAAACGATCGACCGAAATATCCTGATCACCGGCTGCAGCCAATGAATCAGGCGTCAACCGGTAACCATATGGTTTGCGTCCATCAACTATTTCAAGTTCAGCTACACGCGCGACCTGGAACCGTAAATAGCGATCGGCGTTATGGGCAACCAGGATGCTGGCGTCGGGGTGCACGACAATGGGAATTTTGTCCTCCTGCTCCTGGGGCTGCTCGCCGCCAAGCCATCTTAAACCCTGGTCACTAAGGCGGAATAAGACATTTTCAGGGGAACCGGAGATAAGCGTGATCCCCAGCCAATACATCGGGCCTGTGAGTAGAAATGGGATTAAACGCCCTTCTACCAGATTCCATGAATCAAACCCGCTCAGATAATTGTTCGTCTGGCTATCACGTACATACCAGGTATCGTAGTTGCCGTCAGGTCGTTGAAAATCGGGATTTGTATCTCTGATCAGGTTCACCAGGGATCTTAAGGAATACCAGGAGTCTGTTGATGGTAGAACGTCCAATACGGCCGTGCGCGCCAGAATGGGGTCATTCTGCCAGTTATGGCCATCACAGATTAATCCCGGCGTGTGACAAAGATCGTTCCAGCTGCTTTTGCTCCAGGCATCGGCAAGATCAAACAACTGCGCCTCACGTCCTTTCTTTAACCAATCAACGGCCGTCCGGGTAGGCTTTAAACCTGATTCATCCTCCCGCAACCAACCCTGTTCGACGGCTAGATTTAATAACAACGATTTTCGATCGGGATTTTGGTCAAGCAGAAAATCATCTCCTTGTGCCTGCTCATTTCCTATCTCAATCGATTGCAAAGCAGCGGCGAGAAGGGTTGTTAAATCATCAACGCTGTTCACCAATCCCCTGGAATGCGTCCCCGCGGGTGCTTCAACAGGTTCAAGAAGCGCCGGCATTTCTTGCGCATCTTCTTCAACGATCCCGGGAAATTGCTCAAGCAGTTCTTGCGGTAAATAATAAAACTCAAGAACCCCTTCGGCCGTGTCATCAAAAGCGCGAAACAGGAAACCCCGATACCAGAGCGCCTCCAGTGGGCTGGCCGGATCGAGCCAGGGTTCTTCTCGCTCCATTCTGCCTGGCCCCATCAAACGAACTTCACCATATAAGCGGTTGAAGGCAGCCACCGCGGCCCGCCCACCCTGCGAGATCAAATCCTGCAGTGCCGCCACTTCCTCCGGCGGCAAGTATGACATTTCCTGCTGCATGTCCAATCGGGTCAAAGCCCCGGCCAGGACATCAACGGCTTCACTTTTCTCCATACCCGTAAGATCAAGTTCCCACCATTCGCCAATAACGCGGAGGGTAATCAATTCATGTTCAAGCAGTGCTTGTTCCAGGCTTTTCATGTTAAACAATCACCTCTAAAGCAGCAGGAAGGCTGGTGACCATAATCTGGTGGATGCCATCTTCCGGTATGGCGTAGATCTCTCCTTCAATTTGGATCGGCATGGCCTCGATAGAATTAATAACTATTTGTTTGTTCCGGCGCATCTGGGGATAAGGGGTGTGCACATGTGTCCCTTTAACGGCCGAAGAGATCAAGGATACCAATCTTAATCTCCCCAACATGGGTACCGTACAGGAATCTATCAGGTCATCATCGTGGAGGGCATCAGGTGTTAATAAAAAACCGCCACCGCCACGGATGCCAACTCCCATATAGAGGAATAATGTTTCATAATCGACTATCTCTTCTTCATCATAACGAACATGCAGGTGAAGCGGTTCATAATCCAGGGCGAGCGTGGTTAACACGGCAGCCAGGTATTTAGGAAAACCACGCAGCCTGGTTATATCCTGGGTGCGAATAATCACATTGGCGTCAAACCCAACACCTAAATTATTTGCAAAATAGCGCTGGCGCCCTTTGTCATCCTCTAACAAACCCAGGTCAACCGTTCGCGTCCGGCCTCCTGAAATATTTCTTACGGCTGTGGGCACATCATTACTTACCCCCAATGAATGAGCAAAATCGTTACCGGACCCTATAGGAATTACGCCTAACTTGACCCCTGACTTACCGGATGTCATGATCCCGTTAATAACCTCATTGATTGTCCCATCACCTCCGGCAGCGACCAGAATATCATATCCATCTTCTAAAGCCTGCTGGGCAAGCGCTTTGGCATGTCCTGATCGCTCGGTGAGCGCAAGGTCAACGCCATCCAATGACCCGATCATTTCCTTGATAACATTAAAATAGTCAGCACCATGTCCCAAATCTGCATTTGGGTTCAAGATTATTTTCGTTGGCATAAATTCCGTCTTTTCCTGGCCGGTTGAGCAATTAAATCCGGTTCACACTCGGCGCAAGGTATTATACCTTATTGACCTGCAACAAAGGACCGCCATTTTCCGAAGATTCTCCAGACCTGGTATCCAGCGATAGATGATATGATCCAATATAATTGCTTGTCCAGCATTGATAATCCCCGATCATTGATTTACAATGATTGCTGCCGGTATATCCGCTACAGCAATAAGGAGAAACGATATGGCATCCCTTTTAGAAAAGACACAGACCTTGATTCAAGCCAATCTTCACGACATGGTTGATCGCGCCTTGGAAGCGAATTCCGTGGCCGTAATGAAACAATACATTCGCGACGCAGAGGATAACCTTGACGAACTCGAAGACGCCACGGCCACCGTTGGCGGTGAAGTAAAAACGCTCGAGCGAAAATACCGCGATTATAAGAAAAGTGGTGATGAACTTGATCGCAATATCGACTTGTTCCTCATGCAGGGAAAAGCGGACCTGGCCGCAGCAGCCCAGAGTGAATTGAACTCCATTCGACGGTTGCAGGAACAATATCAGGAACAATGGATACGGCAGCAAAAAGAATATGAAACGCTGAAAAGCGCGCGCCTCAAGCTTGAAGCCAAGGTGCGCCTGATTCGAGAAGAACAGAGAGAAATGGAATCTCTGTTAAAGTTGGCTAAATCGAAGGAAATTACGGTCAAGGCCATTAAAAGCCTGGATGATCTTGAAGGCGTGTCAGATAGTGATATTGCCCGGATGCGTGATTCCATTCGTAATCGCCTTGATAAAGCGGATGCCTACAGCGAACTTTATGCCGATCGCCTGGATAGCCAGATGGATGAGGCGCTCGGACGTGCGGAGGTTGATCTGCAGTTGGAAGAACGTAAACGACGCCTGGGGTTGAGCGATGCACCGCCGGCTCTAGAAGAGGAAGCCGGAGAAGAAGCTGCCTCCAGCCTTGAATAACAACATTGCCGCCGATGGCCAGTAAAGAAGACGAACAGCTACGCGATCGCGTACAGAGTGCGCTTATCCGGGAGGCTATATTCCGCCCGGAGAGCGCTCTGGTTATTTCCATTTCTCTATTACTGGCTGTTTTTGCTCCGCAGGTCGGCTTTCTAGAATTCATCCCCTTTTGGGTATGGTTGTTGGGCGGACTGGCCGCAGAAGGCGCCTTGGTCTACAGCAGTCTGACCGATCCTGAATTCGGCCGTAAGGTGGCCGAAGATGTGCTGAAGAAAGAGTTTGAGCCCAAGAAATTACACGATCGCTACCTCCAGGAACGCATGAACGAGGCATTAGATTATCGTGTGCGTATCGAGAAAGCCATCCGCCAACAGGATGATTCGCTAATTAAAGACGAGTTGACCCAGACGGCCGCCCAGATGGACGAATGGCTGGAACATATATATAACCTGGCCTCGCGCATCGACCGCTACCGGCAAGAACGCGGGGTCTTGGAAAGAGACTATAGTAGAACCAGGCAGCGCATATCGGAGTTAGAAAAGCAGCTTGCGGTCGAACAAAATCCAAAAATTCAGGATCAGATAAAGGCCACACTGGAGAGCAAGCAGCGACAGCTGGCAACCCTTGAAAAGCTAAGCGATACCATCCGGCGGGCGGAACTGCAGTTCGAAACTTCCTATACGCAGTTGGGAACAATCTATTCACAGACTATGTTAGTGGATGCTAAGGACATTGACAGCAGCCAGGCACGGCGTTTGCGGCTTGAGATTTCGAGCGAAGTAGACGAAATTCAAGACATCTTGTCAGCCATGGATGAGGTATACGCCGCCAACGCACAGCATGGCTGATCTAATCCGTTTATTAACATTCATGCACCAAAGGCAATTAATAAAGGTCCTCCTATTGTCAAAAGGAACGCCCTTTGATAACATCATTTGTTGGCAAATTCACTTATTTGCCGGCAAAAAAGCTTAATTTGGAGAATATATTCAGCTATGAAAGTGCTGCTTAAAGAAGATGTAGATAATCTTGGTTATGCCGGTGAGGTGCATAGCGTCGCCGATGGTTACGGCCGTAATTACCTGATCCCCCAGGGATTCGCTGTTATAGCGTCGCCCAGTGTCATGAAACAAGCCGATATTTGGCGCAGGAAAGCGGAAGCGCGCCGTGAAGAACTGCGCGCTGAATACGAGCAGCTTTCCGAGAAAATCAACGAGACAACAATTACTTTTGTCGCACGCGCCGGGGAAACCGGGAAACTGTATGGTTCAATAACCACCTCGCAGATCACCGACGAACTGAACGAAAAACTAGGGACCGATATCGACCGCCACAAGGTCGGAGTCGAACCTTTGCGCCAGCTTGGAGAACACCAGGTTGTCGTGCGTTTGAGCGCTGACTTCCAGCCCCATGTAATGGTCGTCATTGAACCCGAAGAAGGGTCTCCCGCCTACTTGAGCCTCGAAGAAGCAGCTGCAGAGGTCGACGAGGTAGAAGAAGTTGAAACCGACGAATCAATTGAAGATGAAGCCGGTGAAGAAGACTTTGAAGAGTTTGACGACTTCTTGGAAGAAGAAATCGACTTTTAGGATAGCGTAAAACGCTAACGGTGGAAAATGGATATTTCACAATGGAAATATCCATGGGTATAAATAGCGGTTACGCTGTTCCAATACAATAATGGATGAACTCGGGCAAATTCTGCGCCAGGCACGTGAGAACAAAGGGCTTTCTCTTGAAGAAGCTTATAAGGAAACGCGCATTAATGCCCAATACCTGGAAGCGTTGGAGAACGGCGATTATTCTGCTCTTCCTTCAGCGACGCATACCCGTGGATTTCTACGAAATTACGCCCGGTTTTTGGGACTTGATCCAAATCCGCTGCTAGAAAGGTATTCACAAAGCCAGACTCATCAACCGCGGGTGGAATCCCGGCAACAGCCAATACAGGAAACCACAGCGCCACTGCCCACTCACCAAATCGATGAGCAGCCCTTCTTTGATCCGGTCAATGTTGAAGTAGATCTTGGCTCGCGGCGCGATCCTGAATCGGCCGTACGGCTGGTCATTATCGCCGCGTTAATCATCGCTTTGGTACTGGTCGGTAACCGTTTTTTGCCTCTACTGCTCAATAATAACGATGGCAGCGAAGCGGTTACGGAAGGCATTACGGAAATGGTCCAGAATTTGATGAATGATGAAGCAGCCACTGAGGAAGGGCTGGGAGATGGATCGATGGAAAGTGATCCGCTGGCCACACCGGATGCCACGGACGAAGCGATCACGTCAACCAGCCGTACGAGCACCGGCTCTGAAACAATCATCCTGCCCACCCCTTCCCCGACGCGTCCAGCTTTACCGGCAACGCTTGATGAGATCAGGCTCAAGCTGGAAATAACTGAACGAACCTGGCTGGAATCAACCATCGACGGGGAGGTTGTGTTCTCCGGCATCGCGCGCGCCGGCGATGAATTTGAGTGGACGGCTCAAGAAGAGGCGAAGCTGTTGACCGGCAATGCCATCGGCATCTTTGTCACCATAAATGATATACCACTCGGCCGTCTTGGCGATCGCGGTCAAAACAAGGAAGAAATCTGGCGCACTACTCAAGAGTAAGGGCGCCTGGAGTGGATGATCGCCGCGGCGATTGAAGCCCAAATTTTTCTCCACAGTATGAATAAACAAGCTAAAAAACAATTCTATTTGCTCAGTTTAGGCTGCAGCAAGAATACCGTTGATTCCGAGAGCATGGGCAGCCTGCTGCACCGGGCCGGATTTAATGGCGTAGCCGATCCTGACGATGCCTCT
>Ga0316578_10000608_pt1 | contig 12532 bp, 6 predicted proteins | sample J0NA_2_FD_203076 | JGI IMG/M metagenome (GOLD analysis project Ga0316578, IMG submission 203076) | Rhizosphere microbial communities from salt marsh grasses in Alabama, United States - J0-2_160517rDrC | ecosystem: Host-associated > Plants > Roots > Rhizosphere | place: USA: Alabama | collected... | reverse complement strand
ACTGCGCTGCTTGTCTAAAAGAAAATAGACTGCAGCTCCAACGCCAATGCAGATGAAAGGAATTCCAATATAGAAAGTGATCCCGGATAATATCCAGATCGGATTGTTGTTGACCCATCCAAAACCTTCCAGCCATTTACCTGGATTTGAAATGAATTGATAACTGCCAACTATTCCGATCAATAAAGTTGGAACCAGCAAGATCCAGATATTCCTCCAGCGGAATCCTTTTGGCTTTTCTATGGGCAGTATTTTCAACCCGAGCAGGTAGCTTGCTACCACGGATACCAGGAGGACTGCAAATAATCTCTCGAGTACTGCAATACCAAAAAGCAGCAGGGCAAACACCAAGTACCAGGGCTTATCCTCCTCGAATGCAAAGTAGACCAGGAATAAACTTAAAGTGTAAAAAAGTATTAGCGTTGTGTAGAAGCGGGCATTCTGTGACCAGTAAAGATGCCATGGCGACACCGCCAGGAACAGCGCAAAAAGGATCGCGGTGGGTGATCCAAACATTTTTCGAGTGGGAAAATACAAAATTGGAATCGATAATATCCCCACCAGGGCTGGTGCCAACCTGGCGGTAAATTCATCGGTTCCCAACCAATTAACAGTTAGATAAATCAACCACCGGGAAAGTTGCTGGTTAGATGCAGAAAATTCAAATACCCTTGCCACGTCCCGTAATGTAAAAATCTCATCGTACCAGAAGCTCCATTCGCCCAGTTTATAAAAGCGGAGTAAGGCAGCGAATAGGGTAATCCCTGCCAGGATGAGATATTGAACTACACGGTTATCTAGTTTTTGTTCGATGAAATTGATCATTTACGGATTAAGGTACAAAGATAGGGTTATACAAATTTGAAATGCTCAATACCTTAGATTTCAATATAGATCACCGGGCATATGAACCTATGGAAATACCTTCAAGCCTGAAAATGGTCCTGTAAAGCCACCTGCTTGATAAAAATTGGATCTGGTGCTTAATTTCGATCCATCAGCAAAGAAAGTGCTGCCTATAATAGTAAACTGGTTTTGCACTCAAAACATCTTCTTGGCATTTCTGTAAGCAATTAAATGAGGCCTCAAGCACCATCGGCATCAAGCAGTAGCAGCCAATCTTGATCGCTGGGTGCAGTGATGGAGACCAATTCACCACTTTGGACCATACCTGGCTCCTCTGACTCTCCAGATTGAGGATCAATCCAATGCGTCTTGAAGTTACCATTTATTTGGGTGAGATCAATGGTCTCTGAACCTCCTCCAGGTAGATAGATGACCATGACGCTGTCGGGATCGCCGAAACAGAGGTTGTCTGGATTAGACAACAATTGGTTGCAGGGAAGCATTTCCAAAACTGGCAGGGGCTCCAGTACGAAACGGAGATTGACCATATCCTGGATCAAGGGTCGTAAATCATCGATAGCCACCGAGCCATTTTGTCCATAGGCATCCCTGTAATGTAATTCAAAATTTCCGCCCCCAAGATAGATCGGATAAAGCACCTGAGTTCGAAATTTATTCTGGACATTCTCGTTAATTTCTGTAATGCGCGGTGTTTCATCAATCATGATCGGGATCGGGTTTCCCAGCTGGTTGGAGCGTTCCCTGTGTTCTATCACGATTTTGTTGTAATCCATCAGCTCGGAGGTGGAGAAATCCGAGCTTCCGTCACCCATCTGGATGCTTGCCAGGTTAAAAGTTTTATTTCCAAGAAACGGCCAGGGCGATTTCCTGTGTACAGTTACCGGGTGATCGAAGGGATCCAATTCTTTAATCAAAGCAGCAAAGGTTTCTTGTTCTTGATCGGAGTAGATCTCATTTGCTTCTTCACCAACATTCCAGATGATTCCAGGGTGGTGTCCGAAGCGGGATACCATCTCACGGATATAGAGCTGCTCGTCATAACCCCTCCAGGCGCTGTCATCATTCAATACCAGGTGCAGTACAATACCTTTCTGCTGTGCATACGAGAATAAATCTTCCCATTCTTGAAGCTTTGCCACATCAAAACGATCAGGATTGGTTTTGACTTGTGCTTCAGTTTCTCCGACCCAGGGCCAGGTGTCCCTCCTATCACCGTCGATATTATTCGTGATCACATAGATGCTGTTGATACCCAGCTGGCTGAGCAGGTCAAGCTGACTTCGTTTTGCATCCCAATCTCCAAATGCTGTCCCCAGGAAGTTTTCAGGATCATCCAAGCCTGTCTTGATCCAACTCTCCCCATCCTGAAATTGCAGATAGTAGCCGCCTGTGTGCCCCAAGTGACCCTTGCACCTTAAATCTTCGGTGAGGTTATATTCAAGATCACATTCGGGGTTCAGCACGACTTCAAAACTGCCCTGGGTGCCATCCAATATTGTTTCTTCACTCATCACTGTGTAGTGCCAGAGGCCAGTTTCAACAGTTGAATAGCGGAATTTCCAAACATCACCATCCAGCCCGCCGAAGCCATCCCCGTCATAAAATGCGGGCAGGAGGATCACATTTCCATCCGGACTCTCGAGTTTAATATCCACAATAATTTCAAATGGATTAGACTCCGGATCGAGACCGGCTGAAGGTGGACCTGTAAACGAGACTTCAACCTTTGATCCCGAATAGAACCGGGTAATCTCCTCATCTGGTTGGCTCACGTTTGTTCCGCTCGGAGTGAGCGTTGCAGTTTCAGCAGGCATCGATCCATTAGAAGGTGGAGTCGGAAACGCGGTTTCTGTTTTTTCCGGTAGCCTGGTACTTTCCTGGGTCTTTTCGAGCGGTTTCTCCGTTTGGCAGCTGGCCAGAAAAAAAACGCAGCAGACGACCCCTGTAATTTTGAATACAGTCAGTGTCTTTGGCAATGCAAAAAGGGTCCAAAAAAGACTAAATTTTCTCTATTAACTGCCTACTGAATTCAGGATCCTATCCAGGCGGTATTTCAGGAGACTCAAGGATAAACGGGAGTAAATTCCTCTCAGAGGTCCCGGCAGTTTACTCATCTCTGTTCCATACATGTGATCTGATAGGGGTATTTCACTCCAATTGTAGAGACCGGGACAGGCCTCCGAAAGAGATTTATAAGCTTCCCAGTGTGCCGGAATAGCGTCATCCTGGCTGGCAAAGACGAACCAGACGGGCGACTCGGGACACCCACGGGAAAAGGACTCCGTCGTAAATTTCCCCGCATCTTCGATCAGGACGCTCCTGTCCACGCGGATGCCTGTGTTGGCGTAAAATTTTTCGATATAGCCATCAATTTCAGAATCAGAATCGAGCAGGGCATCCCAATCACCCAGACCGATCGGAATTACCAGCAAATAATCCTGGTCTTGGGCTGCACTGATCACTTGTGCGGCTCCAAAGGAGTGCCCGATTAATACAGTTTGATCCTCCTGAATTCCATAATTCTCATAGAGGAAATTGCTCACGACCGCCAGATCAGCCCCGCGATCAATCGTCTCAGGTAGCTGGTTTTCACCATTTCCCACCGAGCCCCCGAAACCTCGTAAATCAACCGCAAATACGGAATACTCAGGTGGCAAAATTGCTCTGATATTCTGGTAGAGTTCGTGTTCTTGACCTTCGCTGCGGTTTCCATGCACCAGGATCACCCATTTGCCATCTGGTCCAGTACCTTCTGAAAGATAACCATGAAGCTGGAAACCCTGCCCTTCAATGGATTGTTCTTCAAATTGCCGTGTGCTTGACAGGTAGAAAGATGGCAGAACGAACAATCCGATCACCACCAGGAGAACCACAATCAGCCCAACTAACAGGATTTTTTTCATCGTGATCGCCAAATACCTTTCAGTTATCTTATGATCTACCACACATGCAGAAGGTCAGGGACAAATGGGTAGAATATTGGACAGCGCCGGGTACCATTCCCTGGCCATCTTGGTATAGCCGCTTGCAAATGGATGCAGGCTGTCCCACATATCGCCTGCAGTCTGCAAACTGTAGATCAATCCCGCCCCGTCCTCCATATCCACCATGATGATCTTATCCCCGGTGTTGATCCGGGACTGGGCCATTGCCATCACGTTATCATTAAATTGGGTGACAACGGAATTATAGGGCACCTGATTGGTAATCCGCGCCAGAAGAACGATTACCGGGGACCCCTGATCGTTCTCATACTGGTCAATCTCGTCGAGGATGTTCTCGACATCGGATGGATCTGAATTAAGGGCATTCGTGCCAATATGGAGCAGGATCACATCAGCTGGAGTCTGGGATAGCCAGTTTTCCCCGCCGTTATCATAAACATTGGCAGCGATTTGCGAATCCGTCCAACCACCATGACCTTCATGTTGCGCATCGAAGCCCAGGTAAAATTCACCATTGACCTGGCTGCCGACAAAATTTACCCAATAATCCGCAGCCGAGAGGCTATCCCAGAGGTCCTTGCGAAAGCTGATTTGCTTGCTCAGGTCATCCACACCAGAAGATTTACCAACCGTGATCGAATCCCCAAGCGGCATGACGTTCACCGGGAGCGAGCAGGTGAACTGGGGGACACTGGTAACGCCAATCACAAAATCCTGGATATCAGTCCCGAAAGAATTCGCAGCTCTTACGCTGATAGCTACAGGACCAACCATTCCAGGTGTCCACGAGATAACCCCGCTTATCGGATCAATATTCATTCCAATAGGTGCAGAGAGCAAAGTGTAAGCTGGTGCAGGCTCACCAGCTGCATTTACACCATACACATATGGCTGCCACAATCCAGCCTGGATATTTGGGGCTGAGATTATCTCAGGGGCAATCCCGGTTGAAGTTCCCGTTTGAACAGTCAAGTTATCAAAACATCGACCGGTAAAATGAATTTCATTTAGAGCGTCGGTGAACAAACGTACAGTATTCAGATTTACCTGGTTGTCAAAGGGGATACCAACTTGAACCGGGATACCATCCACAAACACATCATAAGTAAATGTATCCTGTGAGGCATCAATTCTCAATCTTGTCAAACCACTGATGACCTCAATTCCATGATCAACCCCCGAGGTGCGGTAACCTAACATCTCCTGGGTTCCATCCAAATTGGTCCACAATAAGTTGATACCCGTTCCCGCATCCTGGTCTGTATCACTCATCAGGTTATCATCGCCGAGCTGCATGAATAATCGATACCGACCTTCATCCCCGTTCCTTTGCCAGTTAAAATCAAACTCCCAGACAACATTGCCAGATTCCACTTGCGTGAATGTCCTTGTTGCGATCGGCAGATTTTGAACATCAGAGGTGTCCACAAAGCACATCTGATTAGATTCAATTGCTACCTGTGCACCAGTGGTTTCGAGTTCTATCCATCCATTTTCCAGTGAAGGATTATCCGCCCGATTGAAATCATCCGTTAGCAAAATCGTGGTGGGAGGTGCGGAAGTTGCTGTCGGAGTCATAGTTGCGCTTGCTATTGGTGTGGGAGTCTGGCTAGGGGTAGATGTATTGGTTGGGCTGAAAGTCGCCGTCGGGGTGGCAGTACTGCTCGGTTCCGGTGAAGCCGTTGGTGTGTTTGTTGGCTCAGACGTACTAGTCACAGTCAGGGTACTGCTCGGAACGCTTGTATCAGTCGGTGCAACTGCAGTGGGCGTCGGGGTTGCGCTGGGCAGGATTGTTGGTGTGAGTGTTGGACTAACAGTAAGTGTTGATGTTTGCGTTGGGGTAGATGTAGCACCCGGTGTTGGAATGCTGGTGGATTCTATTTGCAGATTATCGAAACAGCGTCCGCTGAAATTTTCCTCATTTACCAGATCAGTGAAGATACGAACGGTATTCAGATTTACCAGGTTATCGAACGGAATAGCTTCTTTGATCAGCACACCATCAATCCACAAACTATATGTATGTGCTTCCAGAACAGATTCGATCTCGAATCTCGCTCGTCCACTTATTTCACTCAGACTGATATCATTTCCACCCTGCCGGTAAGTTAATACTTCATTGGTTCCGTTTAACTTCGTCCAAGCCAGGTTAATACCCGCTCCAAGATCCGAGTCTTGATCACTCATCAAGTTATCATCGCCGAGCTGCATATAAAGCTTATAGCGCCCCTCATTCCCAGATCTTTGCCAGTTAAAATCAAACCGCCATGCAATGGTGCCAGATTCCACTTGCGTGAATGCTCTCGTTACCATAGGACGATTGCTGGCATCAGAAGTATCTACAAAGCACATTTCATTTGCTTCAACAGCTACCTGTGCACCACTAGCCTCCAGTTCTATCCATCCATTTCCGAGTGAGGCATTGTCTGCTCGATTAAAATCATCCATCAGCAGCACTGTCGTGGGAGGTACAGGAGTTTCCGTTGGCTTCATTGTCGCAGCGGCTGTTGGTGTGAAGGTCTGGCTGGGAACTGGCGTATCGGTGGGAGTAAAAGTCGGGGTTGGAGTCGCGGCTCCGGTAGGCACAGGTGAAGCGGTCGGCGTGCTGGTGGGCGTTGGACTGAGAGATGGAGCAGCCGTCGGTGTGGGTGTGTCACTGCTCTTAGTTATCAGCAACACCCAATCATCATTCGAAGGAGCCGAGAATCCATGATCAGATCCTCCTTGAAAAAGCCCAAGTGAACTTCGAGAGCCATTCCGAGGATTGAACCACTCTGCTTCGAAATAATTTGAAGTTCCTGTGAGATCCAATTCAATCTGACCGCCGCTTGGTAAATATGCAGTGTAAACCTCTCCTGTCTCGGCAAAGATATAGGCACTGCCTGAAGAAAGGAGGTCATTCACGGGCTGCATGTTCCAAAATGGCAGCTGTTCGATGAACTGGCGCGCCCGGGTCATGTCAGCCAGGTGGAGGCCAAAATCCGAGTACGCACTGAGCGGAAAAGTATGCAGTTCAAAATTCGCCCCACCCATATAAGCAGACCAGGTAATGTGCCTTGCCAGATCTTGATCAAGCGTGCCAATTTGACCGGTCTCGTCAAATGAGATCGGGATCTTTCTCCCCGACCCTTCAACAATCTCAAACCAAGCAGCAGCATCTGCATTAACAGGAATCTTATCTGTCTGGAAACTGGTTAAATCAAATCTTGAATCCCCGACAAATGGCTGCCAGGTATCCAGAGCACCAAAATGATGAACGGTTATCGGGTGGTCGTAAGGATCGTAATCGCGCACCAATTGGGCAAATTCTTTTACCTGGTCAGCCGAATAATTCTCGTTATACTCCTCGGCAATGTTCCAGATCAAACCCTGATGGTGTCCAAATCTGGCGATCATCTGCCGGTAATACAGTGAACGGTCGAAACCAGTCCACCCCGAATCATCTTCTAACACCAGGTGCAGCACAACACCTTTAGATTGTATGTAGCTGAATAGATTCTCCCATTCCTGCAATTTCACCACGTCAAATCTTTCGTGATTGAGCTGTGCTTCGCTGGGTGTTGAACCAAACCATGGCCAGACATTATCCCCGTCACCGCCCACGTTATTTAGAAGCAAATATTGGGAATTCACTCCCAGTGAAGCTAAATAATCGATCGCTTGATATTTGTCCGTAAAACCTACATTGATCCCCGCTGCCAGGAAATCTTCTGGATCATCTTCACCACCTTTCAGCCAATAGGTGCCATCCCCGAACCTCAAATAATGATCACCTGCTGATGCGAGTCGTCCAACGCATTGATAATCTGGTAATCCACCTGGCTGGTATGGTGGGCAAGTTCGATCGTCTATCACGATGAAGCTGCCAGATTGACCATCCAATAAAGGCTCGGAGCTGTTCGAGAAATAGGTCCAATTGCCGATTGAATCTGGTGTAAAGCGGACCTTCCAACTGCTGCCATCCATGCTTCCATTACCATCACCATCATAAAACCCTGGAACTGAATAGGCCTGACCGCCAGGGCTGGTGAAAGTTACCTCAAGATCGATCAAGAAGGGATTCGGTGTGCCCATTCCAATTGAGTTCGGTCCTTCAAAACCGATCTCAAAATTCTGATTAATCGAGATTTCAGGAGGTGGTGTTGGCGAGCCGGTGGCCGTTGGCGTGAATGTCGGTAAAGGTGTCTCCGTTGGTGTCTCCGTTAACGTTTCCGTTGGTGTCACGGTCAGGGTTGCGGTTGGTGTCCCTGTTGGAGAACTTGTCTCCGTTGGAGTTAAGGATATCGTGGTAGTTGGTGTGGCGGTCGGGGAAGGCGTATTGGTCGGAATAACGGTGCTTGTTGCTGTTGGTGAATTGGCTGCAGTAGGAGTTGCTGGACTCAAGGATTCAATGGTTACATTATCAAAGCATCTTCCAGAAAAATAATAATCATTGAGTGCATCTGTATAGAAGCGCAAGGCATTGATATCAACCAAGTTGTCAAAAGGTATACCTGATTGAACGACCTGGCTATTTAATGAAACCTGGTAGGTATGTTCATCCAGGTTCACCAACACAGAAAAATACGTTGGCCCGCTGATCACATTCAGGGCGGTATCCACACCTGCCACGCGGTAACCCAATGTCTGGTGAACATCGTTAATCCTCGTCCATACCAGGTTAACAGCAACTCCCGTATTTTGATCATCGCCACTGAATCGGGCTTGGTCCCCCAGCTGCATAAATACCCGGTAAGTGCCTTCGTAAGTGATTCGTGCCCAATCAAAATCAAAGATCCATACCAGCTCGCCACTGCTAACCGTTTGGAAATTTACCTGGGCGATGGGTCGATTTTGTACATCGGATGTATCCAGGAAACACAGCTGGTTATTTTGTATTCCGAGTTCAGCACCATTGGACTCAATCTCAATCCACCCATCTCCGATTGTACCGCTGTCCGCTCGTTCAAAGGAATCCGAGAACAGGATCACTGAACTGGCCTCGGCTACCTGATCCTGGATTTTTGCCCCAATAGTATCGATGTTAATTACAAAAATAACAATAAAAAGCAGCAGGCCACACAAGCTAAAACGCTTATAGATGCCTGGTTTTCTGATTTCCTTTAGTTGCATAGCTACCGATAATAACTGATAAATCAGACTTACTCGCTAACGAATTTGTGAATACCTGTAAAAAAATTCAATTCCCAGCATTGAGTTGCTTGTATTATGGATTTCGCTTCATCTCACTGCCTTTTTGAACATTAGTCTTTATCAAACAATTTGATTAATTGGGTTAAGAATTGCTGCCGATCACATAATTAAATCAGAACGCATTAATTATTTCCATTTCCCTCCAGCAGATGCCATATCAATTTCATTTTCCGATCAAACCAGCTAATTCTTCGGGTTTTGGGATACAGGGTGCTCAACATCAGTTTTGCCAAACCGGATTCCACGCAGTGCAAAGATTACCCCACCAATGATCCCCTGGGTTAACATCAATCCAAAAGATATCCAGGAGAGTGCAATCGCATCTTGATTATCCACCCCTAATCCAGTTAAGAGGTAGACAAAAATTCCTTCTCGAATGCCAATTCCGTTGATTGAGAAAGGGATCAACAATACGATCAGCGCGACCGGTACGATCATCGCAAAATATAAAAGTGACACTCCCAGGTTTAAGGATACGCCAATGAAGTAATAGAACAGGATCACATTCACCTGCAGCAACAGAGATGCCAGTAATGCAATTAACAGCACGCGCGGGGCAGTTCTCAGGATATTGAATGATTGATAAGCCTCTTGCAAAGCAGCGGCAATTTTTCTTAGCTTGAGATACCCCAGCAGTTGATCCAGCAATTTCAGCAGGCGATCGTTGAAAATCAACAGCACTCCGAAGCCGCAAAGAAAGAAAACCAGGAGCACGGGGATTACATAAAAACTCACATCCTGACCGCTGACATACCCAATCCCCAACGCGAACACACCAAGTAATGCCAGTGCAAACACACCGATCAAACGGTCTGCAAAAACGGAAACCACAGATTTTGTGGATTGTTTGCTTAACTCAGCCGTATCATAAGCTCGTATGGCATCTCCACCGATCGTAGTTGGCAGAAAGCTGTTGAAGAATTGACCAACGAAAACGGAGCCAATTAAAAATCTTAATGGGATATCGATATTTTGCGCTTTGAGCAGCACTTGCCAGCGGTAGCTGGTGATGATCTTTCCAATAATCAAGGTGATGAACGAAAGCAACAGCCAGAAAGGCGAAGCAGATTTTAAGGAAGCGATAACGGAAGAAAACTCCGTAATCGAGAGCAGGTACCATATCAGTGCAATGCTAACAACTGCCTTAATGATGAAACTGAGATAATTTTTCAACCTGGATTTTGTCATCTATGTACCCACCCTGGTACGGCTGACCTTTGCTGGTACTCCGGTCGCGATAGTAGCTGGCGGAATATCTGTGGTTACCACTGCTCCAGCGCCAACGATGCTTTTCGTACCGATGTTGACACCGTCCAGGACGATCACTCCAGCGCCGATCCAGGCCAGATCTTCCAGCCGGATGCCTTTCGTTTCGATCCGTCGGGATGATGGTAATTGATCAGCATCCGTGTAATCGTAACTTCCGCCTGAAAAATGACAGCCAGAACCAATATCAATGCTGTTGCCTATCTCGATCTTGCCATTATTTGCAGCGATGATCTTCACATTCGTCCCAATATTTACATGAGAACCAATGGAAATATCTGCATCTTTGCACACCAGGGAACTAAACCGGCCCATCGTGACAAAGTCCCCTATCACAATTCCCTGGTTTGAACTCCCCTTGCCATCCAGGGTGCAATCATCATCAATGATTACATTATCCCCAATGCGGATCCTGTGCGGCTGGCGTAAGTTTAAATTACGACCGAAAATTACATTGCGGCCTACTTCCTGGAAGAGACGCTTAAAGAACAGGCGCCTCAATACTAATCCCAGTGCTCCAGGTATTAAACCAAAAAAGAGGATTACCAATTCGTAATATAAGAAAGTTCCCCAACCGCGATCGCCAACGGTTAATTCCTTATACATCTGGGAAGATGATTTCTTAGGATCAAATAATTTCTTGTGTAATCCGGGCCATTGCTCCGATTTTGAGATTTTGTCTGAATTATTGGTCATGATAATTTCAGGGACCTTAGATCCGTCCCTCTTCAACCAACCAATGTTTGGTTCGATCCAAACCTTCCTGGAGATCAACCTGGGGATGGTAACCGAGGTCCGATGCAGCTTTACGGATCGAAAAGGCAGTGTTCCCCGTGTAAAATTTCATACTCCGCCGGGTAAAGGGTGCTTTCATCCCGGTTAAATTGGAAATTAATTCAAGCCCGGACACCCCGAGCCACACCATTGTTTTCGGAAATCTCATTGTTGGCGGTTTTACTCCCAGGCTCTTTGCAATTCCATTCGCCAGCTGCTTCAAAGTCACCGGCTCAGCACCAGCAATGATGAATATCTCGCCTGGTGCACCGTCAAAATTGGAGGCCAGGTTGAAACCTGCAACCATATCAGAGATATAGATTGGATGGCGGAAAGTCTCTCCATCACCCACGTAAAAGAAGCGACCTTTCTGTATTGTGCGGAATAATTTCTCAGTTCGAGGGCAGCGCGGCCCGTATACCCAGGCTGGCCTGATCACAACCAGGTGATACTCGTTTTCTTTTGCGTAATCCCTGACTGCAGACTCCCCTGCTAATTTTGACCGTTCGTATGCTACGTCTGGGTGGCATTCCGATTCTTCATCCGCAGGTGGATTTTGGATATCCCCATAGACACCCACTGTGCTGCAGTGGACAAAGCGACCAATGCCTGCTTCGCGACAGCGTTTTACGAACTCGAGCGTGTTATCAACGTTGATCTGCCAAAAATAATCTTCACCAACCCCAGTTTCCAGGTGGGCGCTCGCCAGGTGGTAGCAGACATCGTGACTTCCGAGTTCACGATCAATCAACTGGAGGTTGTTGAAATCCGCTTCACGGATGGTGAGATTCGGATTTGAAGCCTGTTGCTCTAATCGATCGACGTTGATGTCTACTGCCGTGACATCGAATCCCCGTGCTAACTGGTCATCAACCAGGTGGCTGCCAATGAATCCACCGGCGCCAGTGATCAAAACACGCATATATTAATCCTTCCTTGCTGCAACGATAACTGCATAACCACGCGGGGATAAATCCAGGAAATCCAATTTTGAGATGACCAGGAATACCGGGTAAACCAATGAATATAGTTTCAGAGTTTTCTCCACCGATTTCACCTGGTTGATATTCTGAGGGGTAATTTGACCCTTTTCTACCTTGGCTTCGCTGCGCTTCGAGAGCACCTTCACATACGCAAAATTGATCATCAGTTCCAAGAGCTCTGTAAAAAACTTGGAGTAGCTCGAATCTTGATAAGGATTAAGGTTGACCTGGCGAAGTTGATCTTCGAGCTGAGGGGTATCATAACCAACCACGTAGTGTCCATAGTCTTCAGGGCGCATACCAACCCATTTCTTTATCCGGGTGACAAGTTTTTTTTCATCCCCGTTTGGCGTGGTAACAATCACCTTACCCCCGGGCTTGACCAAACGAGAAAGCTCCTGGTTAATTAACCCGGGATTTTTCAGATGCTCGTGGACATCGATGGTGATCACTTCATCAAATGAATGATCCTTGAATGGGAGGGATGGGTTCTCTTTATCCATT
>Ga0316578_10000606_pt1 | contig 12538 bp, 9 predicted proteins | sample J0NA_2_FD_203076 | JGI IMG/M metagenome (GOLD analysis project Ga0316578, IMG submission 203076) | Rhizosphere microbial communities from salt marsh grasses in Alabama, United States - J0-2_160517rDrC | ecosystem: Host-associated > Plants > Roots > Rhizosphere | place: USA: Alabama | collected... | reverse complement strand
GTGGGTTTCAAAACAATACCGATCGGCAAGCTTGCGATAGGCTTTGTCCCTGGCAATCTCGGCCACACCGACCCGGTCCTGCTCGCCGGTCCCGATACCCACCGTGACCTCATCTTTAACGTAAATGACCGAATTTGATGTGATTCCCGATTCCACCAGCCAGCCAAAAATCAGATCATCATATTCCTTTTCGGTGGGTTCACGATTGATTTTGTATGACTTGCCCTTATAATCACATTCGGCCAGCTTCAGCTCTTCTTTGGTGCGCGTGCTCGGTACAAACGACCACTGGGCAATAATGCCGCCATCGATCAGACTTTTAAATTCAACGCATCTTTGCCCCACGAATGTTTGCAGGCGCTCGATATTGCCGATTTTGATCACCCTGAGGTTCGGTTTCTGGGAAAATACATCCATGACCCCCTGCTCAAAATCAGGTGCAACAATCACTTCGGCATACTGCTGGATGATGGCCTCGGCGGTGGCTTTATCAACCGGATGGTTTGCGGCGATACAGCCCCCGAAGGCGGCGACCCTGTCGGCCAAATTGGCTTTAACGTAAGCATCGACCAGTGTATCGGATCGGGCCACACCACAGGGATTATTATGCTTGACGATGACCACGGTCGGTTTATCCGTGAAATAGCGTAGAATGTTGAGAGAATTGTCCGCATCGGTTAAATTGGTTTTTCCCGGGTGCTTGCCGGACTGTAGCAGTTCAATGTCGGATGCCAGATATTGCCCGGGCTGGATGGTTTCCACTTCTCCTAACACCAGGTTACCGTTGACCAGTTTGTAAAGAGCGGCTTCCTGACCGGGATTCTCGCCGTATCTGAGGCCTTTTTGAACGTCATCGACCACCCAGACCACTTTCTCATAAAAAAGGGTCTGGCGGTTATCCGGGTCGACAAAGCTGATTTCCATCTGGGGCGGAAAGTGGTCATCCATTACGGTCCGATACATCTTTTTAAGATCTTCAGTCATGGCATCACTCCTTTTTTTCCAATTGATAACATTTTTTTACATCATCGATCGCTTTTGAAACCAGGAAATCAGCAATGGTGCGGTCATAAACAGCCGTGTGATCAAAGGCTTTGCGGGCCAGCTGGAAACGCAGGTCCAGACTGGTCGAACCCTGGTTGGCTTTGAGTACCGCAAGAACCTTTCCGTAATCAGCTGGATCAACCACCGATGCAACCCGGATGTAATTTTTAGCGGAAGCCCGAATCATGCAGGGGCCACCGATATCGATGTTGCCTCTGGCCTGCTCCACGGTAAAATCGGGCTTGGAAATCGTCTCTTTGAACGGATATAAATTGACCACCACCATATCGATAGGGACGCTGCCCGTGCGTTTTAGATCTCCTTGATGGGCATCGTTATACGTCTCAGTAAGAAGTCCGAGATAAATTTTAAAATCCAGCGTTTTGACCAGACCGCCCTGGGTCTCGGGCTGACCCGTGTAGTCTGAGACCTGCATCAAGCGGCTCGCCCCCGAATCTCCCAAAATTTCATTGATGCGCCCATAGGTTCCACCGGTCGAAAAAATACGGATTTCCGGGTTAATCTCAACCAGCTCTGGAATAAACTGTTCAAGTCCGCCTTTGTCGGAAACACTTACCAGAATATTCTGCACTTTGACGAAATCATCTACCCTTGCAACGACATTAATGCTCATAATGGTTACCTCTTTCCTTCATATTCCGTTAAAAAGCGGTTAAAAAAATTATCCATAAATGCATGACGCTCGCGGGCCCATTTGTGGCCTTCGGCCGTCAGCATTCGATCTTTTATCTTGCAGAGCTTAACCTTAAACTCCCTGTATCCGGTGTCATCGACCGAGTAAGGCCTGGCGCTTTTGGCATCAAGGTCCGGATTATGCAGCCGCGCCCCCACCTCGCCGGCAAAAAGAAAGGCCCGGGCCACGCCTACGGCGCCGATCGCATCCAGTTTATCAGCATCAAACAACACCTTTGCTTCAGTTGTGGCCGGTTTGACCTGATTGCGAAAGCGATGGGAGCGTATACAGTGGATGATATTTTGCTTCTGCTTTTTTGAAAGCGGAAGCGCTGCGACCATCGGCTCCGCCATTTGGGCACCTTTTTCCGCATGGCAAATCGCGCCGCTGGAATCATCCTGCAAAGCACGCCCGATATCGTGCAGGTAAGCGGCGGCCCCGAGTACATTCATGTCCGCGTTTTCAGCGGGACCTATCATTTCGCAGAGCCGAAATACCCTGAGGGTGTGATCCCAGTCATGGCTTCCTGAAGCCTTATCAAAGCACCTTTGGGCAAAAGCTTTAACCTGATCAAGCGCCTGCTCCGGAGCCATATTGCCGGCCGATGGATGGCCCGATTTTTTTTGACGGTCTATTCTAGTATTTTGTGCTTTTTTGCGTGATGACATCCTAGCTTGATTCTAGTATACGATCATCGAATTAGGGATAATAAAAGCAGTTGATCACTACACCAAATCGGATTCATCTTGCAAGAGATTCTGGTCCCAATTTTGTAATTTTTTTTACAATATGACGCTTCGAATCACAGTCATTGTATCAGCTGATACAATAAGTTTCTGTAGAATTTCAGATTTGGGTTTTAAATAAAATGTATTGTATCCCATTCTTGTGTGAACCTGCTGTAATTAAATAACAAAAAGATTCTCGTCTATTTTCATGCAAAACACAGGTATAAACTTTTGCTTATAAATGCCGATTATAAGATTGCCACGTCTAACCATAATCGCCGGTATTATCGCACCGTCTGATATTGAAGGGTTAAATAACGCTTTGCAGGAAAAGAATTACATCGCCATCAGAAATTCCCAGATTAATTATTATAAAAACATCGGGCTGTATTATATTGAAGGCGGCTCTTTTGTTTTATATAAGCCGCCGGGCAAATTGATGACGAATTTGCGCATGAGGGAAGGACGGCATCCGACCGAACTATATATCCATCAAAATGATCGGCAGGCTGCGATAAAAGAGCTGCAAAATGGTTTTAATCATTATATCGCCAGAAGCATCAAAACGGGAAACGCGGTGGCCGTCAAATCGACGCTCTGCAGTCTGGTTGAAGAAACCCTGGCTGAACCCCGTAGCGGAACCCTTAAGGCGCTGCCTGAAACCGTTGATATTTTGGTCAGCGGATACTCGAAAAATCCTGAAATTATAAAAACCTTCGCCTCGATTTCATTTAAAGACTACAGTACGGTTATCCATTCGGTGAACGTGATGGCATTGACGCTGGGCTTTTGCTTCTACTCGAAATTGTCATTGCATGAAACAAAACGCCTGGGGTTAAGCGCCTTGCTGCATGACGTTGGCAAAACCGAGATTCCAGACACAATCCTCAAAGCACCCCGCAAACTAACCGACAAAGAATTTCAAATGATGAAGCGCCATCCCAAGATCGGCGAATATATCATAAAAATTAAAAGCGGGATTGACGGCAGCATTGCGCGCGGAGCGCTCGAGCATCATGAAAAACTGGACGGCAGCGGTTACCCCAGAGGCGTTCAGCACATCTCCTTTACCGGTCAATTGTTGGGCATCATCGATTGTTACGAAGCCTTGACCAATGAAGAACGGCCTTACCGCAGAGCCAAAAGCCCGCTGGATACCCTCAAGCTGATTAAAACCGATGTAGAAGCCGGCAAATTTGACCGTAAAATATTCGAAAAGTTTTGTTATAGTCTCATCTGAATAAATTTCAGAAAACAGAGGTCAGAGGACGGAAGTCAGATAAGGTGCTTCATATTTCAGTATTCATCCTCTGTCATCTGTCCTCTGTCATCTGTCTTCTGAATACTGCCACCTGGACATTAAAAGCTGAATATTGTAAACCCAAACCATGATTCCGAGAATAACAATCCTGCCGATTTTGCACAGAGTGAAACATATTTCAAGAATCTTCTTCGTTCTATTAATTATGTCGGCCTGCTTCCAGTGCCGTTCCATCCCCTATTATGACCAGGCGATTAATGGTCAAATGGAAATTTTGCGGAACAGGGAGCCGATTTCCGATTTAGTCGATAATCCGCAAACACCAGACCAGCTTCGCAAAAAACTTATATTTATTCAAAGCGTTAGAGATTTTGCTGCAAAAGAACTGCATCTGCCGGTCAATGATAATTATTTAAGCTACGTAGCGCTTGACCGCCCCTATGTGGTCTGGAATGTAATTGCCGCCCCGCAATTTTCTATGACACCGAAAACCTGGTGTTTTCCCATCGTCGGATGTGTCTCCTATCGAGGATATTTTGCCGAGGAGGACGCCCGGCGTTTCGGCGATTCTCTAAAGCAAGAAGGCTATGACGTATTTATCGGCGGTGCGATTGCATACTCGACACTGGGCTGGTTCGATGACCCGGTCTTAAGCACTTTTATATCTCTGAGTGAACCTGACACCGCTGCGCTGATATTTCATGAACTGGCCCACGGGATTCTTTATGTCAAGGACGATACGGCCTTTAATGAAAGCTTTGCAACCGCTGTGGAACAGGAGGGCGTCATGCGCTGGCAGGCATCGGTCAATGATTCAAAGGGCTATGAAAAATGGTTGCGCAAACATCAACGGCGCCGGAAGTTCATCGACCTAATTTCAAAATACCGGACTCGGCTCGAGGCGCTGTATGCGCGTGACATGCCATCTACGGCAAAACAAAGTCAAAAGGCGGCTGTTTTCACTCAAATGAGGGCAGCGTTTAGGAATTTAAAATCAGATGATAGCGGCATGGCGGCCTATAACGCCTGGTTTAATTATCCGTTAAACAATGCGCAACTCATCAGTGTGTCAACCTATCATAACTGGGTGCCGGCATTCGGCAGGATGTTGTCTGATTCCGGAGGGGATCTGGAAAAATTTTACCTGAAGTGTGGGCAGCTGGCAAAAAAGAAACCTGCGGAACGGCATCGCATTTTAGAACAATTTGAGGCGTCCCGGAGGTCCAATAACGGCGCAGAGGCCTTGCAGGGTCGCTGCCAATAATGAGAACAGTCTGTTTAACAATAGATTGAAAGGTTGACGACCGACGCTTTTTCCACTAAAATATTTTCATAAAACCAACGGGAAATTTTAAAAGATTTCAAACCTCTTATAAAGGAATAGATTCATTCGTTTCGTCACCGTTTTAAATCTGATACCTCTGAACGAACACGCTATTATCTGAGTTGAGCGAGCGCTCATTTTAGATAAAAACTGCGCAATCACCAGCACTCGTTTTACTTCACGCGGAAAAAGCGGTTTACAAGTTTTGAATCCCCCAATAAACGTCATATCACAGGAATTGAGGGCTGTTTTAGATGTATAACAAGTTTTTTGGATTTAGGGAAAAACCTTTCAAACTGGTGCCGAACCCGGCTTATTTTTATTTAAGCAAAAGCCATGAGGAAGCCATGGCCCACTTGAATTATGCGATCTCCCAGGGCGACGGCTTCGTCGAAATTACCGGAGAGGTCGGGACCGGTAAAACCACGCTTTGCAGGGCTTTTCTTGAAAGCTTGAATGGCACCGTTGAAGCGGCCTATATCTTCAATCCCAAATTGGGCCCCAAGCAACTGCTCAAGACGATCAATGAAGAATTCGGTATCAATATGGAGGGGGACGACACAAAAGATCTGATTGATCGATTGAACGCGTTCCTGATGCAAAAGAAGGCCAGCGGGAAAAAAATTATCCTGCTGATTGATGAGGCTCAAAACCTGAATCGCAATGTTCTGGAACAACTGCGATTACTTTCCAATTTGGAAACCAATCGGGATAAACTGTTGCAGATTATCCTGGTGGGACAGCCGGAGCTTTCTGAAATTCTTAATTCTCACGCGCTGCGGCAGGTGGGACAGAGAATTACGCTCAGTTATCAGCTTCGCCCCCTGACGTTGGCCGAATGTAAAGAGTATATCCATTATCGTATCGGCATCGCTGCCCAAAAAACAGCCATCAAATTTGACCGATCGGCATATCGTCAAATATATAAATATTCCAATGGCATACCCCGCCTGATTAATATTGTTTGCGACCGGGCGCTTTTAACCGCATTTGTTCTCAATCAATTTAAAATTACGGCCCGCATCGCCAAAGAATCCATTAAAGAACTTGCCACGCGCGGACGGATAAAAAATTACGGACTTTCGACCAGCAAATGGGTGCTGATGAGTCTTTCTTTTTTGTGCATGGTGTTTCTGGGTGTTATCCTCTATCAGCCTATCAAGGATAAAATCATCACCACCTTTGAAGCCGCCAGCGATTCGCAAACGCATCCGGTTGACCGCGCCGAGGTTGTCAATCCGCAAACCGAAAATGCGGTCGCTGAAGCGCAGACCTCCGAACAACCTGTTTCGGTAATCGAGCCCGAGACGGATAATAATTTTGCAACCATCCGCCTGGCCGAATACCTGATGAATCTGGACGGACGCAGTTCCCGCCAGCCAGCCTTAAAAAACGCCACGAAACTTTGGAAAACAGATACGCAGTTTGCAACTTATCTCAAAGATATTGATGATGATCAAACCTACTTCCGCCTTTCTGCAAAATCGAGCGGGATGTTCATCCATCGCGTCGAAACCGATATGGCGTTGCTAAAAAAATTGAACCTTCCGGCTATCCTTGAATTCTATCCGCCCGGAAGTCCCAGCCCGGGTTACCTTACCTTAAGCCGGATAGACGGCGACAAAATTATGCTGCAGGGTAAAGATGAAACCGAGTGGATTACCACCGACCTGGAAGAACTCGAATTCTACTGGTCCGGCGTGGCCTACTTGCCCTGGAAAAATTTTAATTCCATCTGGGGAACGATACCGGCCCAAACTTACAAAGATTCCGTCATCACGCTGAAATTATTGTTGCAGGATCTGGGTTTTGAGAATGTGGCCATCGATGATCAATATGATGGCCTTACGCAACACGCGGTGGAAAGCCTTCAAGCAAAATACGGGATTCCGGTAGATGGATATGTCGGCCCGCTAACCAAAATCATCCTGTATAAAGAAAAAGACTCATTTGAAATGCCCCAACTGTCAAAAATTAGGTGATCTAAAGTTTGAGTACGATTTTAAAAGCGCTAAAACGAATTGATCAAACCACCCCGCCACCGGACGATCATCAGACCTGGCCGCCGAAAGTTGATCCCCAAAAAACGGTAAGCGCTCGTATTAATAAAATCTGGCTGTATCGAAAGATTTATCTGGCACTTATTTTAACAGTCGTGGTGATCGCAGCCGGATGGTTCGCTTACAGCCAGAGGCACTGGTTGGCAGCCAAAATATTACCGCAAAAAACTTCGGCAAAGGACCCAATTTACCAGGCCAAAATAAAGCCAGGGGCCGATGAATCAAGGGGCGCTGTCTCCCAAAAGGCCCCCAAGGTGAAACGTCAAAAAGCCGGGCCCAGCGCCGGGTCTGCGCCTATCCCGGCCGGTGAAGGACCGGCGTCTAGCAGGATACCCTCAATCCAGACATCGCAAATGAACCAAAAAAATAAAAGGCTTACATCGCCCGGCAAAGCCCCGTCTGCGGAAACGAATACAGCGTCGAAGTCGAATATTTCCCGCTCACCCATGGTGGGTTCCGCAAAATCCAAACAAAGAGACACAGGGCCAGCGGCGGCGGTCCCCATGAAAAAATCAACGGCACAGGTCACAAGATCCTATCAGCGTCTGGACGATTCGAAATTAAACCTGCAAGCCATCGCCTGGTCAAAGGACGCTGCTAAGCGCCTGGCGGTCATCAATGGCCATATCGTGCGGGAGGGCGAATCCGTCGACGGCTTTTTGGTAAATCAAATTCGTCAGGAAAATGTTGTCGTAAATGATGGCTCGGCGTCCTGGCAACTCGAATTCGGCTTAAAATAGAACCCATTTAATGGCTATGGAATTTAAAAAAGCATTACAGTCAAGCCGTTCGATTTGTCTTTTGCTGATGATTGCGATTCTGGCGGGAATGCTTTTCGGATTTAAGCCGATGCTGTCCCTGGAATACATGGCGTATGACCTGGTGTCAAATTTAAGGCACAGGGCAGCAGGCACGCCTGTCATCATTGTTGCCATCGATGATAAAAGTCTTAAAAGCCTCGGGGATTGGCCCTGGCCCCGCTCTTATATTGCAGATATTATCAATACACTTTCAAAAAACGGCGCCCAAACTCAGGGTGTTTCGATTTTATTCCGCAGCAAAGAGTTGAATGACGGTCTGGTCGAAATTCAAAACCTCAGAGAGAGCCTCCACCAAAAACCGCCGATCGGCAAAAAACAGACCCTGAATAAAATAGACCGGCTTCTGGCGCAGACACAGACCCGGCTGAATCATGACGCCCGTCTAATTTCGGCTGTCAGGAGAGCACGCAATGTGGTTTTGCCACTTCGATTCAACCTTGCCGACGCCGGCGGTCAAATTCCATCCGACCTGTCGGACTGGCTGAGATTGAACTCAATCGAAATTGGAGAACCATCGGCCGGGTCAAAGCAGCCACCCGGGGCGGCTGCTTTTTTATCCGGCAGGCAGCTTGACATGCCCATTGTGGCCGCGCAGGTTCAGCAACCCTACCCAGAACTGTCAAGAAAGTCAGGCGGTCTGGGGCATACCAACTTAATTGCCGATCAAGACATGATCATCCGCAGTGTTCCATTATTTGTCCGATTTCAGCATAGAGATTTTTTTTCCCTGGCCCTGCAGGTAGCGATAAAATATTTCGGCGCCGGTATCAAAAACATCCGTCCGGCGGCATCTGGCCTTCAACTTAAGCACATCCACATTCCGACGATTGGACACCACCAGATGTTGGTTGACTTCAACGGCCGGGAGTTCAATATCGAAAAGTATTCAGCGGTAGATGTGCTTGAAGGGAAAATTCCCGAAAAATCATTCCGCCATAAAATTGTGCTGCTCGGGATAACCGCCGAAGAATTCACCCCCACTTACAAAACGCCGGGTCAGGATCAGGCAAGCGGTATCGAAATTTTGGCCAATGCCGTTGAAAACATCATAAATCGCAAACATATTTCAAGACCGGGTTGGTCTGCGGCGCTGGAAATTCTGGTTGTTTTATATTTCGGCTTTTTTTTGCTGTTTGTCATTCCGAAGATACAGCCACGAATCGGTATGCTCATATTCGCCATTTTTTTAGTAACCTGGATTGGCGTTGCCGTTGGGTTGTTCATTACTCAGGGGTACTGGCTGCGGGTTGTCACGCCAACCCTTTTTGCCCTTATCGGTCTGGCCCTTATCGAACGCAAGCGCATATCCGACAGGAAGAAAGATGAAAGCGTCGAGTTAAACAAGTCCCTGGGATTATCGCTGCAAGGTCAGGGCATGCTGGATATGGCCTTTGAACGATTTATGAAATGTCCGATTGAGGATAAATCAGTCCAGGCGTTGCTCTATCATCTGGGACTGGATTTCGAGCGAAAACGAATGTTTAACAAAGCCCTGGCCGTTTACAACCATATCTTAAAAGCCGGCGCATTTAAGGACATCAAGCGCCGAATCCAAAATCTGAAAAAAATTGAGCATACGCTGGTGCTGTCTGCCGGTCAGAAGAAAAAAGAGACGGCTTTGCTTTTAGCAGATTCAACCACCAAACCGACTCTGGGACGCTATGAAATCATCAAAGAACTGGGCCATGGCGCCATGGGCACTGTTTATCTGGGTAAAGATCCCAGTATCAATCGTGAGGTGGCCGTCAAAACCCTCAGTTATGCCGATGTCGAACCTCAGCAACTCAATGAAGTTAAAGACCAATTTTTCCGGGAAGCCGAAGCTGCCGGCAAGCTCTCGCACCCCAATATTGTTACGATTTATGATGTCGGCGAGGACGATGACATGGCCTACATCGCCATGGAACTGCTTAAAGGCAAAGACCTTACGGAATTCTGCACCAAAGGCAACTTGCTGCCGCCGCATCGTGTTCTCGGTGTGGGGGCTGCTGTGGCCGATGCACTTGATTATGCCCACCAACAGGGTGTTGTCCATCGCGACATCAAACCGGCCAACATTATCTTGCTGGAAAATGATCAGATCAAGGTTGCTGATTTTGGCATTGCCCGCGTCATGAGTTCTTCGACGAAAACCCAGACGGGTGTTATTTTCGGAACGCCGAATTATATGTCACCGGAACAAGTGGCCGGCAAAAAAGTAGATGGCCGCTCGGATCTTTTTTCGCTGGGGGTTGTGTTATTCGAAATGTTTAGCGCTGAAAAACCCTTCAAGGGCGAGAATATTAACTCGCTGATGTATGCCATCACCCATAACGCTTACACGCCGTTACCTGAGGTTGCCCCCGGAACACCGGCCTGCTGTGTGAAAATAATTGACAGACTGCTGAGCAAAGGGGTCACCCAGCGTTATAAGTCCGCCAGTCAGCTGATCAAACAAATAACAAAGTGCCGCCAGGAACTCGAAAACGCCTAAAAATGGTTTCAAAGCCTCAGACCAGGTTCAAGGGCAAGGCGTCCCGCGAATTTAAAGCGGAGCGTACACGTTAGTACGTGAGCATTTAAATTCGCGGGACAACGCCGCCATTGGGCCTGAGATGGGGTTTTGAAACCATTTTTAGAAAGGTGCTGCGATGATCTGAAAATCATGGTAAGATAACTCTATGTTGAATGAATTCTAAAACAGGAGGTCGGCACCATGCTGAAAATAGAGTTGAAGTTCAAAGACAAGATTCTAAAACATATTGATACCGATAAAAGCGAAATTACCATTGGAAGAGGCGCAAATAACGACATACAAATTGACAATCTGGCGGTATCCAAAACGCATGCCAAATTAATCAAACAAGGGGGTACTTATCGGGTTGAGGACCTCAACAGCACCAATGGCACCCACTTGAACGATATATCGATTCAAAAAGCGGATTTAAGCCCCAACGATATCGTCACGATTGGAAAACACGATTTGCAGATTAAGTCGATAGACGAAACCAAGCCCGTTGTTGAAGATCTGGCGGATAAAACCGTAAAAGTATCCGGCTAAATGCAGGTTTTGCCGGCCCGTTGAATAAGCCCATCCCTTGTTCAATCCTGTCGTTGTCACATTTCAAGCGAGCATAAAACCGCAGAAACCGAACAAGCTTCCATTTTTCCTCATATCCTGCTCTCCATACTAGATTTCGCTAGCAAAATCCGCAAATATCACTTGACAAGCCCTCAGATCTTTCGTGTAATAAGATCAGGCTTGAACCTAATCTAAAGGATGGCGAAAAAGCGGCGCATACATGCTAGTATGTGAGCATTTTGAATCGGCTCGCAATCCGCCACACATTCTGGCGGACCATGGGCACTTAGACGCATTTTTGAGATAGGTTCTAGTAAGTATGGGAGGAATCAAATGAAAATGCATACAATTGAAATTGATGAAAACCTCTGGAGTTATTTACAAAAACATGCCGAACCGTTTGTTGACACGCCCAATTCCGTCTTAAACCGGATCCTGTTCGACACTAGTAATGCCCCCTCCCCGACAAACCGCGAGCCTCAAATCCCGGCGGTATCCATTCAGGGAATCCCCAAATCGCTGGCACAAATCCTGGAAGTCGTCTATGAGATTGAAATTAATGGCTATTCGCGAACCGAGGCCACCAAACGCGTGGCGCATAAAAGAGGCACTTCCCCTCAAACCATCACCGACAAATACTGTCGGCAGATCGGCAAAAAAGCCCACGAAATCGATCAGCTGCTTTCCGAACCGGGTTATGAAGGTTTTAAAAAGATCTTGGAAAGCAAGTTTGGCGCCTATCAGCAGGTTATCGAATCGTATTTTGAGACGTTGATGGTCGCTGTCGAATAGATCGGTTGCGCATTTAATTTTCGGTCTTTTCCTTTTGATATAACGGTGAAATATCGCGTAACGTCGTGACCACATTTTTTAGCGCTTTCAAAAATGTGGTGATATCGGCTTGCGTGTTGTCGATTCCAAATGAGAGCACCAGCGTGCCCTGGGCGTCGGCGTGGCTGAGCCCTAAAGACAGCAACACATGTGAAGCTCGCAGGGAGCCGGTCGCACATGCCGAGCGCGTGGATACCGCGATGTTATCGTCATCCAGCATCAGCATGACACTTTCGCCTTCGATATATTTTATCGAAATCGACAGCAGATTGGGCAAACTGCTATCCGGATGGGTATTGACAATATATTCGTCGATGAAATTCGGCAATTCAGTCAACAGTTGGGCTTTTAAAGCCTTGAGGTGAGTGAGCCGCATGTCCATGTCCCGTAATGCAAGCTCTGCGGCTTTGCCGGTTCCGATAATGCCGATAAGATTTTCGGCACCGGCGCGCTTATTATTTTCCTGAACGCCTCCCTCTAACAGCGGAAAAATCCGGGTTCCACGGCGTATAAACAATCCCCCGACACCGACGGGACCGTAAAAGGTATTGGAAGCAAAACTGAGCAAATCCACCCCCAGTTTTTGAACATCCAATGGAACCACCCCAACCGAATCAACGGCATCCGAATGGAAGATCACTTTTTTTTCACGGGTAATTTTCCCGATTTCTTCGATGGGCTGAATGGTGCCGGTTTCGTTGTTGCTGTGCATAA
>Ga0316578_10000605_pt1 | contig 12544 bp, 8 predicted proteins | sample J0NA_2_FD_203076 | JGI IMG/M metagenome (GOLD analysis project Ga0316578, IMG submission 203076) | Rhizosphere microbial communities from salt marsh grasses in Alabama, United States - J0-2_160517rDrC | ecosystem: Host-associated > Plants > Roots > Rhizosphere | place: USA: Alabama | collected... | reverse complement strand
TCGAGCGGCGTCGACTTCCTCCGCCGGGCCCTCGACCTCACCTTCTTCCCGGAGCTGTACGAGGTGCGGGTCCTGGTCGACTGAGCCCTGGTGAGAGATGGGAACCTGCTGCTTCAGCCCGCCCGGAAACGGCAGATTCCCACCTCTCAGCGGGCGGGGCCGTGGGCGGGTGCGGTCGCTAGGGTCATCGGGCATGGCTCCCCGCGTCATCCACACCGCGCAGGCCCTCGTCGACGCCGTCATGGAGGTACCTGCGCTCCCGGGCCGCGGGGGAAACGTGATGGCCGACTCGTACCGGCGGTACGCGGGTGGCGCGGCCACCGTCCTCCTCGCCGCGGCACGGTCGGGGGCGCGTGCGGTCCACGCCGGCTCGGTGGGGACCGGCCCCAACGCCGATCTCGTCCGGTCCGTGCTGGCGGCAGACGGGGTCGAGGTGTCGTCGCCACCGGTGACCGACCTCGACACCGGGCTGTGCGTGGTCCTCATCGAGCCGAGCGCCGAGCGGAGCTTCGTCACGACGCAGGGGGCGGAGCGACACATCAGCGTCGACTCGCTCTCCTCCGCCGATCCGGCTCCAGGGGACATGGTCTGTGTGAGCGGCTACAGCCTCGTCGGCCGCACCCGTGATCCCGTGCTCGAGTGGCTGGGCACGCTCCCCGAAGGTGTCGGCGTCGTCCTCGACCCGGGGGCGACCCTGGCCGAGGTTCCAGCGGGTGTCCGGGACGCCGTGCTGGCCCGCACGACGGTCTGGACCGGCAACCGCGAGGAGTCGGAGTCCCTGGCGGGGGTGAACGGCATCCGGGAGGCGGCCGAGGTCGTGGAGACCCTGCTGCCCGCGCGGGCTGTCGTGATCGTCAGGGACGGGCCGCGCGGCTGTCTCGTGCGCGACGAGGGCCGGGTGAGCCTCGTTCCCGGGTTCCCGCGGCGGCCCGTGGACACGAACGGCGCGGGGGACACGCACACCGGCGTGCTGTTGGCGGAGCGGCTCGCCGGTCGGTCCTGGGTGGATTCCGCCGCGCGCGCGAACGCGGCAGGCGCACTCACGGTGACCCGGCACGGTCCCGAGAGCGCCCCGACGCGGGACGAGGTGGACGCGTTCCTCGCTGTGTCCCCCTCCCGACAAGGGCCCGAGTAACCACAGTGGCGAATGTGGCCACTGGGATGAAGCAACTGTTCACGCTGCGCAGCACGTCATCCGTCGGCGACTCCCTAGAGGCGGAAGGCGTCGAGATGACTTGCCCGAGCGAAAGGTCCGGTTCACGCGGGTCGCGTCCGGGCGGGCACCGGGCGGACGTCGCGTGGCGGCGGCCCGTGGACACGATGGTCAGCGGGAGGTAAAGAAGGTAAAGAAAGAGTCAAGAAACCCGAGACACGGAGGGGGTCGATCCTGCAGAATCGACCCAGTGCGCCTCGACGGCTGAGCAGGGACAGGCGAGCGGCGCACCTCCGGACGAGGCCGACACTCTGAGGCGGGGTGTCGGCCTCGTCTCGGCTCACGGTCGGTGGCCGAGGGCGCTACCGCAGCCGTTCCAGGTCCGCGCGACATCGCTGCTCGAGGTCACCGAGCTCGGTGAGCGCGGCCTCGAGGTCGCGCCGGCGCTGCTCGAGGTCCTCGCGGCGCTCGTCGATCTGGGCGAGCAGGTACTCGAGCTGGTGGCGCTTGCCGCGAGGGGCGTCGTAGAGGTCGATGATCGTGCGCACCTCCTCGAGGGGGAAGCCGAGGCGGCGGCCGCGCAGGATGAGCGCCAACCGGGTGCGGTCGCGGCGGTGGTAGACGCGGGTCGTCCCCCGGCGCTCGGGGGAGATCAGGCCCAGGTCCTCGTAGTGGCGCACCGTGCGGTGGGTGACCCCGAACTCCTCGGCGACCTCCGCGATCGACCAGGTGCGGTCGGTGGCGGCCGCGGGCGGGGTTGGCATACCGGCCAGTATTGCTTTACGTTTACGTCAACGTCAAGAAACGGACGTGCCGCGCCCGCGACCCGGGGGCGGCAGCGACGACGCAATCCCACGACGCGAAGGGGCGCCCATGTTCGAGCTGAGCCAGGACCACGAGGACTTCCGGGCGGTCGTCCGCGAGTTCGCGACCGACGCGGTCGAGCCGCACGTCGCGAAGTGGGACCGCGACCACCACTTCCCGGCCGAGATCGTGCCGCAGCTGGGTGAGCTGGGGCTGTTCGGGCTCGTCGTCCCGGAGGCGTACGGCGGCTCGCTGGAGCACTCCGACGGCGGGGCGTTCACGAGCCTGTGCCTCGCCATCGAGGAGCTCGGCCGGGTCGACCAGTCCATCGGCATCACCCTGTCCGCCGGCGTGGGACTCGGGATCAACCCGATCCTCACGTACGGCTCGGACGCGCAGAAGGAGCACTTCCTCCCCGACCTCGTCGCCGGGCGTGCACTCGCCGCGTTCGGCCTCACCGAGCCGGACGCCGGGTCCGACGCGGGCGCCACCCGCACCAAGGCCGTTCTCGACGACGGCCAGTGGGTCATCGACGGCGCCAAGGCGTTCATCACCAACTCCGGCACCCCGATCACCTCGGTCGTCTCCGTGACGGCCCGGACCGGGACGCGCGAGGACGGTCGCGCCGAGGTCTCCGCGATCATGGTCCCCTCGGGCACGCCGGGCCTCGTCGTCGAGCCGCCGTACGAGAAGATGGGCTGGCACATCTCCGACACCCACGGCCTGTCCTTCGACGGCTGCCGCGTACCGGAGGAGAACCTGCTCGGCGAGCGCGGCCGCGGCTTCCACCAGTTCCTCAAGACCCTCGACGACGGCCGCATCGCGATCAGCGCGCTCGCCCTCGGCCTCATCACCCGGATGCGCGAGGAGGCCGCCGCGTACGCATCCTCGCGGACCGCGTTCGGCGCGCCAATCGGGTCCAACCAGGGCGTGGCGTTCCCGGTGGCCGACCTCGCGGTCATGGAGGACGCCGCGCGCCTGCTCACCTACCGCGCCGCCTGGCTCAAGGACGAGCACGAGGCCGGACGGCGCTCGGCCGACGAGGTGAAGCGCGCGGCAGCGAAGGCCAAGCTGTACTCGTCGGAGGCGGCCGTCGGGGCCACCCGTATCGCCACCCAGGTCTTCGGGGGGAACGGCTTCATGGAGGAGTACCCCGTGGCCCGCTTCTACCGCGACGCCAAGATCCTCGAGATCGGCGAGGGCACCTCCGAGGTCCAGCGGATGGTCATCGCCAAGGGCCTCGGCCTCCTCTGACCCCTCGCGTGCCCGGGGGTCGCGCGTGAGCAGGCCGGGCACGCACCGCCGAGAAGGAGCCACCACATGTCCGAGGAGTCCCACGGGGACCCGCGGGTCGCGGATGTCCGCGACCGGCTGGCCACGGCCCACGAGGCCTCGGAGCGTCCCACCGACCGGGGCGCCGCCAAGCTGGCCGGCCAGGGGAAGCTCTACGTCCGGGACCGGCTCGCGCTGCTCCTCGACGAGGGGTCCTTCGTCGAGGACGGGCGCTACGCCAACGCGCTCGCGCCCGGCCTGCCCGCGGACGGCGTCGTCACCGGCCGGGGCACGGTCGACGAGCGGCCGGTCGTCGTCATCGCCAACGACCCCACCGTCAAGGCCGGCTCCTGGGGTGCACGCACCGTGGAGAAGATCGTGCGCGCTACGGAGGCCGCTCTGCGCGAGGAGCTGCCCGTCTTCTGGCTCGTCGACAGCGCGGGCGCCCGGATCACCGACCAGGTCGAGATGTTCCCCGGCCGCCGCGGCGCCGGACACATCTTCCACAACCAGGTGGCACTCTCGGGCAAGGTGCCGCAGATCTGCTGCCTGTTCGGTCCGTCGGCCGCCGGCGGGGCGTACATCCCGAGCTTCTGCGACGTCGTCATCATGGTCGAGGGCAACGCCTCGATGTACCTCGGCAGCCCCCGCATGGCCGAGATGGTGGTGGGCGAGAAGGTCTCCCTCGAGGAGATGGGCGGCGCCCGGATGCACTGCACGGTGTCCGGCGTCGGCGACCTCCTCGCCGCCGACGACGAGGAGGCGATCGAGCTCGCCCGTCTCTACTTCTCGTACGTGCCGGACAGCTGGCAGGCCTCGCCGCCCACCTACCACCCCGAGGAGCCGGCGGCGCCGCTGACGCGCGATGTCGTCCCGGAGCGGGAGAGCCAGCCGTTCGACATCCACGACGTCATCGACGGGCTCGTCGACGAGCACAGCTTCTTCGAGATCAAGCCGCTCTTCGCGGCGGAGCTCGTCGTCGGCTTCGCGCGGCTGGCGGGCGAGAGCGTCGGCATCGTCGCCAACAACTCGGCCGTCCGCGGCGGCGTCCTCTTCGCCGACTCGGCCGACAAGGCCTCGCGCTTCATCTGGTGCTGCGACGCCTTCTCGATCCCCCTCGTCTACCTCGCCGACGTGCCGGGCTTCATGATCGGCTCCGAGGTCGAGCGGGGCGGCATCATCCGGCACGGGGCCAAGATGGTCTCGGCGGTCTCGTCGGCCACGGTGCCGCAGGTCTGTGTCGTCGTCCGCAAGGCCTACGGCGCCGGGCTCTACGCGATGGGGGGTCCGGGCTTCGAGCCCGACGCCACCCTCGCACTGCCCACGGCGCGGATCGCGGTCATGGGGCCCGAGGCCGCGGTCAACGCCGTGTACGCCAACCGGATCGGCGAGGTCGAGGCGGCCGAGGGTCCGGAGGCCCGCGACGCCTTCATCGCGGCCCGGCGGGCCGAGTACGAGGAGGATGTCGACCTCGAACGGCTCGCCGCCGACCTCGTCATCGACCACGTGGTCGAGGCCGACGAGCTCCGTGCCGAGCTCCTCCACCGGCTGCGCTACGCCGCGCGCCGCGACCGGCACTTCTCCGGCAAGCGCCGCGACATCCCGCCCGTCTGACCCCGCGCTCCCGGCACCGGGTGTTGACACCGGGGTGGCACCTGGCCATTATTTCTACATGCGTGGAAAAACAGAGCCGCAGGACTCGACCGGTCTCACCCCAGGGCGGACGCGCGCGATCCTGGCGGTCGTCTCCCTGGCCCTGATGACCGTGGTCTCCGCGGTCAGCGGTCTCAACGTCGCCCTCCCGGACCTCGCGAAGGAGACGGGGGCGTCGCAGACCCAGATGACCTGGATCGTCGACTCCTACACCGTCGTCTTCGCGGGGCTGCTCCTGTTCGCCGGCGCGCTCGGCGACCGGTTCGGGCGCAAGCACCTGCTGAGCGTCGGGCTGGTCGTCTTCGGCGCCGCCGCGGCGGCCGGCTTCGTCATCGACGACCCGGGCCAGCTCATCGTCGTGCGGGCGGTGATGGGGTTCGGTGCGGCCGGCATCATGCCCACGACGCTCTCGGTCATCACCACCTCCTTCCCGCCCGCGGAGCGAGCCAAGGCGGTCGGCGTCTGGGTCGGCGTCGTCGGGGGCGGCGCCGTCCTCGGCCTGTTCGCGACCGGCCTGCTGCTCGAGTGGTTCGACTGGAACTCCTTCTTCGCCCTCAACGTCTGCCTCGCCGTCCTGGCGCTCGTCGGCACGCTGGCGGTCGTCCCGAACTCGGTCGACCCGGATGCGCACGCCCTCGACGTGGTCGGCGCGGTGCTCTCGCTGGTCACCGTCGCCGGCGTCGTCCTCGGGATCATCGAGGGCCCGGAGCGGGGCTGGACCGACCCGGCGACCGCGGGCGCGCTCGTCCTCGGCGTCGCTGCCGGAGTCGCCTTCGTGCTGTGGGAGCTCCGCTGCGAGCACCCACTGCTCGACCCCCGGCTGTTCCGTCTGCGCGGCTTCTCGGCAGGCACCCTGACGATCACGGTCCAGTTCTTCGCCAGCTTCGGGTTCTTCTTCACCATCCTCCAGTACCTGCAGTTCGTCGACGACCGGTCGGCGCTCATGGCCGCCGTCGCACTGCTCCCCCTGCCGTTCGTCATGATCCCGCTCGCTCGCAACGCCCCACACCTGGCCGAGCGCGTGGGGTTCCGCCGCGTCGCACCGCTGGGCCTGGTGCTCACGGCGGGAGGGCTGGCGCTGCTCTCCACGACCGCCGTCGACCTCGTCTACTGGTGGTTCGCCGTCGGCCTGGTCGTCTTCGCCGCCGGGATGGCCCTCGCCGGCACACCGTCGACGACGGCGATCACCGAGTCGCTCCCGCACGCGAAGCAGGGCGTCGCGTCCGCCGTCAACGACACGGCCCGCGAGCTCGGCAGCGCCCTCGGGATCGCCATCCTCGGGAGCGCGCTCAACCAGGTGTACCGGAACGGGATGGCGGACGTCATCACCCAGCTGCCGCAGCAGGCGCAGGAGGCGGCACTGTCGTCGATCGCCTTCGTGGCCTCGCCCCAGGTCCAGCAGGCCGGGGATGCCGCGACGCCCGTCGTCGAGGGCGCCAAGGCCGCCTTCGTCGACGGCGTGTCCGCGGCGCTCCTCATCGCGGCGGCGACCGCGGCGGTCGCGGCGATCGCCGTGTTCCTCCTCGCACCCAGCCGGATCCAGGCTCCGGACCGGGCCCCGTCAGGGGCCGACGCGCAGGTCCCGCCAGGGGATGTCGAGCTCGAGGGCGAGGCGCCGCAGCAGAGGCAGGGAGAGGCCGACGACCGTGCTCGGGTCTCCCTCGACCGCGTCGACGTACGGACCCCCGAGCCCGTCGATGGTGAAGCCACCCGCCACGTGTAGCGGCTCGCCGGTCGAGACGTAGTCGGCCACCTCGTCGTCGGTGAGGTCGGCGAAGTGGACGACCGTCGACGCCGTCGCACCGACCTGTCCGCCCGTACCGCCCGCCGCGGAGGGGCGCCGGTCCACGAGCCAGTGGCCGGTGTGCAGGAGCCCGGAGCGGCCCCGCATCCGGCGCCACCGCGCCGTCGCCTCGGCGGCGTCGACGGGCTTGCCGTGGATCTCGCCGTCGAGCTCGAGCACCGAGTCGCATCCGAGCACGAGCTCGGCCGCGTCGTCCCCCTCGGCCTCGACCGCGCTCACCACGTCCTCCGCCTTGGCCCGGGCGAGCAGGAGTGCGACGTCGACCGCGTCGAGCGGTCCCGTCCGGGCAGCGCGTGCGCGAGCCACGGCCGAGTCCTCGTCCACCCCCGAGACCCGCACCGAGGGCTCGACGCCCGCCGCCCGCAGGAGGCCGAGCCGCGCAGGGGAGGCGGAGGCGAGCAGGAGCCGGACTCGGGGGGCGCGCACCCGGCCAACCTAGCCGGGCGTGTGACCAGTTCCTCGCCGGCTCGCGTCGCACCGCGTCCACTACGGCGCGTAGTGTTCGTGATGGCTCCCGCGGCCGTCGGGGCCAGGCCGGGAGGAGACCACGTGGCCGAACCGAAGCGCGACCTGACCCCCCTCGCACCCATCGGCCTGGGACGGACCCGCTCCGGCCCCGTGCGCCAGCAACGGCCCGTCTATCTCGACCTGCTGCCACCGTGCAACGCGGGCTGCCCGGCGGGGGAGAACATCCAAGCCTGGCTCGCGATGGTCAAGGAGGGGCGCGCGGAGGAGGCCTGGCGTCAGCTCACCGACGACAACCCGATGCCGGCGATCCACGGCCGCGTCTGCTACCACCCGTGCGAGACGGCCTGCAACCGGGCCGAGCTCGACGGTGCGGTCTCGATCCACGGCGTCGAGCGCCACCTCGGCGACCTCGCGATCGAGCGGGGCTGGCGCTTCGAGACACCGGCCGAGCGGACCGGCCGCAAGGTGCTCGTCATCGGCTCCGGTCCGAGCGGCCTCTCCGCGGCCTACCACCTGGCACGCCAGGGCCACGACGTCGTCGTCCGCGACCTGGGGGCGGAGCCGGGCGGGATGATGCGCTACGGCATCCCCGCCTACCGCCTCCCCCGCGAGGTGCTCGACGCCGAGATCGACCGGATCCGGGACCTCGGCGTCGTGTTCGAGCAGGGGCACCGGGTCGAGGACCTCGAGGCCGAGCGCCAGGCGGGCGGGTTCGACGCCGCGTTCGTCGCGGTGGGGGCGCACCTGTCGAAGCGCGTCGACATCCCCAACCAGGACGCCGGGCGGGTCCTCGATGCCGTCTCGTTCCTGCGCGGGGTCGCGTCGGGGGAGCGCGACTCGATCAGCGGCCGGATCGCCGTGTACGGCGGCGGTAACACCGCCTTCGACGCCGCCCGGGTCGCCCGGCGCCTCGGTGCCGACGACACGATCATCGTCTACCGCCGAACCCGCGAGCAGATGCCCGCCCACGAGGAGGAGGCGGCCGACGCGGAGGAGGAGGGCATCCGGGTCAACTGGCTGCGCACCATCACCGAGATGGGCCAGGACGACCTCACGGTGGAGGTGCAGGAGCTCGACGAGAACGGCCGCCCACATCCCACGGGCCGCTACGAGACGCTCGAGGCCGACACGGTCATCCTCGCCCTCGGACAGGAGAGCGACACCGGCTTCCTCCACGGCGTGCCCGGCGTGACGTTCGACGGCGACGTCGTCGTGGTGTCGACGACGACGCTGATGACCGGTGCGCCGGGCGTCTTCGCCGGTGGTGACGCCGTGCCCAGCGAGCGCACGGTGACCGTCGGTGTGGGGCACGGCAAGAAGGCCGCGCGCAGCATCGATGCCTGGCTCCGGGACCTGCCGTACGCGCCGGGCCCCAAACACGACCGGGCCGACCTCGACACCCTCCACCTCTGGTACTTCGGGCTGCACGAGCGCCGCCAGCAGGCCGCGCTCGACCCCGCCGAGCGCGTGCGGGCGTTCGAGGAGGTCGTCTCCGGGCTCGACTCCGACGAGGCGCGCTTCGAGGCCGGCCGGTGCCTGTCGTGCGGCAACTGCTTCGAGTGCGACGGGTGTCTCGGGGCCTGCCCCGAGGACGCGGTGATCAAGCTCGGCACCGGCCTGCGCTACGAGTTCGACTACGAGAAGTGCACCGGCTGTGGGACCTGCTACCGGCAGTGCCCGGTGCACGCCATCGAGATGGTCCCGGAGGGCTGAGTTGATGCGCGCGACCATCGACGGCAACGAGGCAGCCGTCACCACCGCCTACCGTCTCAACGAGCTGTGCGCCATCTACCCGATCACCCCGAGCTCGGCGATGGCCGAGCTGGCCGACGAGTGGTCGAGCCACGGGCGGCCGAACGTCTGGGGGACGGTCCCCTCGGTCATCGAGATGCAGAGCGAGGGTGGGGCCGCCGGCGCGATGCACGGCGCCCTGCAGGGCGGCGCGCTCGCGACGACGTTCACGGCGTCGCAGGGGCTGCTCCTCATGATCCCCAACATGTACAAGATCGCCGGTGAGCTCACGTCGACGGTCTTCCACGTCGCCGCCCGGTCGCTCGCCGCCCAGGGGCTCTCGATCTTCGGCGACCACTCCGACGTCATGGCGGTGCGGCAGACCGGCTTCGCCCTGCTGTCCTCGGCGTCCGTGCAGGAGGCGCACGACCTCGCGCTGGTCGCCCAGGCGGCGACGCTGCGCACGCGCGTGCCGTTCGTCCACTTCTTCGACGGCTTCCGTACCTCGCACGAGCTGAACACGATCCAGCTCCTCGACGACGACGTGCTGCGGGCGGTGGTCCCCGAGGAGCTGGTCCGGGCTCACCGGCTGCGCGCGCTCAGCCCCGAGCGCCCGGCGGTGCGCGGCACGGCACAGAACCCCGACGTCTACTTCCAGGCCCGGGAGACGGTCAACCCGTTCTACGCCGAGGTCCCGCAGGTCGTCCAGGAGGTCATGGACGAGGTGGCCGGGCACACCGGGCGCGCCTACCGCATCGTCGAGTACGCCGGGCATCCGAATGCCGAGCGCGTTCTCGTCATCATGGGCTCGGGCGCCCAGACGGCCCAGGAGACGGTGGAGCACCTCGTGGCGCAGGGCGAGCGGGTCGGCGTGGTCCAGGTGCGCCTCTACCGGCCGTTCCCGGCCGCCGAGCTCGTCGCCGCCCTGCCCGAGACGGCGCGGTACTTGGCGGTCCTCGACCGCACCAAGGAGCCCGGCTCCGAAGGCGAACCGCTGTTCCTCGACGTCGCCGCCACCCTCGCCGAGGCCCACGACCGGGGCGAGCGCGAGACAATGCCCCGCATCATCGGCGGCCGCTACGGGCTGTCCTCCAAGGAGTTCACCCCGGGGATGGTCGCCGGTGTGTTCGCCGAGCTCGGGCGGGACGAGCCGCGGCGCCGGGTGACGGTGGGCATCACCGACGATGTCGGCGGCACGAGCATCGAGTACGACCCCGACCTCGACATCGAGGAGGCCGACACCCACCGGGCGGTCTTCTTCGGGCTCGGGTCCGACGGCACCGTCGGGGCGAACAAGAACACGATCAAGATCCTCGGCTCCCACGAGAACGTGCACGCGCAGGCCTACTTCGTCTACGACTCGAAGAAGTCCGGCGCGCTGACGGTCTCCCACCTGCGCTTCGGCCCACACCAGGTGCGTGCCCCGTACCTGGTGTCGCAGGCCCACTTCGTCGGGTGCCACCAGTTCACCCTGCTCGAGAAGGTGGACGTGCTCGGCGTCGCCGACCACGGCGCGACCCTCCTGCTCAACGCGCCGTACCCCCCGGACGAGGTGTGGGACAACCTGCCGGGGCCGGTGCAGCAGGAGATCGTCGACCAGGGACTTCGGGTGTTCGCCATCGACGCGACGGCCGTCGCCCGAGACGCCGGGCTGCCGGGGCGCACCAACACCGTGCTCCAGACCTGCTTCTTCGCCCTGTCGGGTGTGCTCCCGCGGGACGAGGCGATCGACCGGGTCAAGGACGCGATCCGCACAACCTACGGCAGGCGCGGGCAGGAGGTCGTGCGCCGCAACGAGGCCGCCGTCGACGCCACGCTCGCGGCCCTGCACGAGGTCGAGGTCCCCGGCCGCCGGACCTCCGACCGGCCGCTGCCCGAGCTCGTACCGGCGGGGGCCCCCGAGTTCGTCCGGACCGTGACCGCCGAGATGATGGCAGGTCGCGGCGACGCGCTCCCGGTGAGCGCGATGCCCGTCGACGGCACCTTCCCGAGCGGGACGACCGCCTACGAGAAGCGCCGCATCTCCGACCTCGTCGCCCAGTGGGACCCCGACACGTGCATCCAGTGCGGGACGTGCAGCTTCGTGTGCCCGCACAGCGTCATCCGCTCGAAGTTCTACCCCGACGGGACCATCGCCGACGCGCCGGACGGCTTCCGGTCGGCGCCGCTCGTGGCTGCCGGGCTTCCGGGGTCGCAGTACACGCTCCAGGTGTACGCCGAGGACTGCACCGGGTGCGGTCTGTGCGTGGAGGCCTGCCCGGTGAGCCCGGTCGGGCGGCCCGACCTCAAGGCGATCAACCTCGAACCGCTCGAGCCGGTGCTGGAGACCGAGCGCGAGAACGTCGAGTACTTCGAGACGCTGCCGGTCAACGAGCGCAGCCGGGTCGACTTCGGGACGGTGCGTGGCACGCAGTTCCTCCAGCCCCTCTTCGAGTTCTCGGGGGCCTGCTCGGGATGCGGTGAGACGCCCTACCTCAAGCTGCTCACCCAGCTCTTCGGCGACCGGCTCACCGTCGCCAACGCCACCGGGTGCTCGTCGATCTACGGCGGCAACCTGCCGACGACACCATGGGCGGCGAACGCCCAGGGCCGCGGGCCGGCGTGGTCGAACAGCCTGTTCGAGGACAACGCCGAGTTCGGGCTGGGGCTCCGCCTGGCGGCCGACCTCCACGAGTCGATGGCGCGCGAGCGGCTCGGCCAGCTTCGCGACGACCTCGGTGCCGAGCTCGTCGACGGCATCCTCGAGGGCGGCCAGATCCGGGAGTGGGAGCTCGACGCCCAGCGCGAGCGGGTCGCCGAGCTGGGTCGCCGGCTTGACGGGATGGACGGCCGGCTCGCGGCGGACCTGCGCAGCGTGGCCGACCACCTGCTGCGGCGCACCGTGTGGATCGTCGGCGGCGACGGCTGGGCCTACGACATCGGCTCGGGCGGCCTCGACCACGTGCTCGCGAGCGGCCGCAACGTCAACGTCCTGGTCCTCGACACCGAGGTCTACTCCAACACCGGTGGGCAGTCGTCGAAGTCGACGCCGATCGGGGCGGTCGCGAAGTTCGCCGCTGCCGGCAAGTCGACGGCGAAGAAGGACCTCGCCCTGCAGGCGATCGCCTACGGCAACGTCTACGTGGCCCGCGTGGCCATGGGTGCGGACCCGCACCAGACCCTCACCGCGTTCCGTGAGGCCGAGGCCTACGACGGCCCGTCGCTCATCATCGCCTACAGCCACTGCATCGCCCACGGCATCGACATGAGCAAGGGGATGAACCAGCAGTGGCTGGCCGTGAACTCCGGCCACTGGCCGCTCGTGCGGTACGACCCCGCCGTGCGCGCCATCGCCGGCAACCCGTTCCAGCTCGACTCGCTGCGTCCACGCGTGCCGCTCGGCGAGTACCTGTACAACGAGCTCCGCTACCGGATGCTCCGCGACGCCGACCCCGAGGAGGCCGAGCGGCTGCTCGACCTCGCTCAGGAGGCGGTGGACCAGCGGTGGCAGACCTACGAGGAGATGGCGACCCGCGGTGCCGACCGCTTCGCCACCGACGGGAGGAGGACCCCGTGACCGACCTGACGACCACGTACCTCGGACTGACCCTGCGCAACCCCATCGTCGCGAGCTCGTCCCCGGCGACCCAGAGCGTGGAGCGCGTCCGTGCCCTGGCCGA
>Ga0316578_10000604_pt1 | contig 12544 bp, 10 predicted proteins | sample J0NA_2_FD_203076 | JGI IMG/M metagenome (GOLD analysis project Ga0316578, IMG submission 203076) | Rhizosphere microbial communities from salt marsh grasses in Alabama, United States - J0-2_160517rDrC | ecosystem: Host-associated > Plants > Roots > Rhizosphere | place: USA: Alabama | collected... | reverse complement strand
GGGCGTGGCGCATCTTCATGCCCTGCTTGTAGCGGCCGGAGCACACCCGCAGGAAGGCCACCCGGTCGCGGTGCGCCGGGTCCATGTTCGCCTGGATCTTGAACACGAAGCCCGAGAACTTGTCCTCTTCCGGGTCCACCAGGCGGCTGCCGGCCTCCCGCGGGCGCGGCGGCGGCGCGTACTCGACAAAGGCGTCGAGCAGCTCCTTGACACCGAAGTTGTTGATGGCAGAGCCGAAGAACACCGGTGTCTGCTTGCCGGCGCGGTAAGCATCCAGGTCCAGCGGGTGGCTCGCGCCCTGCACCAGCTCCAGCTCGTCGCGCAGCTCCCGGGCCTGGTCGCCCAGCAGCTCGTCCATGCGCGGACTGTTCAAGCCTTCGATGACCTCGCCGGTTTGAATCTTGCCCCCGTGGGTGGCGCTGAACAGGTGCGTCCGATCGTGGCGCAGGTCATAGACGCCCTTGAAGCGCTTGCCCATACCGATGGGCCAGGTCACCGGGGCGCACTGGATCTTCAGCACGGCCTCGATCTCGTCCAGGATCTCGATGGCCTCACGCCCCTCGCGGTCCAGCTTGTTGACGAAGGTGAGAATCGGCGTCGTGCGCAGCCGGCACACCTCCATCAGCTTGATGGTGCGCTCCTCGACGCCCTTGGCGGCGTCGATCACCATCAGCGCCGAATCCACGGCGGTGAGGGTCCGGTAGGTATCCTCGGAGAAGTCCGCGTGCCCGGGCGTGTCCAGCAGGTTGACGATGGCGCCGTCGTACGGAAACTGCATCACCGACGACGTCACCGAAATCCCGCGTTGCTTTTCCAGCTCCATCCAGTCCGAGGTGGCATGGCGCGCCGCCTTGCGGCCCTTGACCGTGCCGGCCATCTGGATGGCACCGCCGAACAGGAGCAGCTTTTCGGTGAGCGTCGTCTTGCCGGCGTCCGGGTGTGAGATGATCGCAAAGGTGCGGCGCTTCGCGAGCTCTTCGTTGAGTTGAGACATAGACGATCGGCGAGTTGCCGGGATTCGAGAAAACCGCCCATTCTAGCCTGCACCCTGCGGCCCGGCCAGTGATGACGACGCTCACGGCAGGGCTCCAGCAGCGACCCGTCCGGCACGCGCTCCTCGGGCGCCGCCAGGAGCGGCCCAGAGCCGATGACCGGTCTTGCCAAGGGTGCCGGCGATGGCGATGCAGCACGCGACGACCCGCTCCCCGTCCAGCGTAGTGCCCAGCCAGACCTGCCGCGCGCTCGCGTGACGGACACGCCTACGGGGCGAGTCGCCCGCGGAGGCGGGTGCAAGCTTGCCGCAACCGGCGGCCGTGCGACAATGTTGAGCAGCCTCGCGGCTCGCCTACCGAGCATCCGGGCGAGCCACCACCGCCGCGATCCAGCACTGCCGAGGGCGCCCGCGATGACCAGCGAATCCCTGACCTACCGCGACGCGGGCGTCGACATCGACGCCGGCGAGGCGCTCGTCGAGCGCATCAAGCCTGCCGTGGCAGCCACCCACAGACCCGGCGTGCTGTCCGGGCTCGGCGGCTTCGGCGGGCTGTTCGAGATACCCGCGGGCTATCGCAATCCGGTGCTCGTGTCCGGCACCGACGGCGTCGGCACCAAGCTCAAGCTCGCGGTGGCCGCCGGGCGCCACGGCGGCGTGGGCATCGACCTCGTGGCCATGTGCGCCAACGACATCGTCGTCTGCGGCGCCGACCCACTGTTCTTCCTCGACTACTACGCCACCGGCAAGCTCGACGTGGACACCGCAGCGGCCGTGGTGGAAGGCATCGCCGAGGGCTGCCGCAAGGCGGGCTGTGCGCTCATCGGCGGCGAGACCGCCGAGATGCCTGGCATGTATGGCGGCGGCGACTATGACCTCGCCGGCTTCTGTGTCGGCATCGTCGAGAAGGACGCCATCCTGAGCCCGCAGCGGGTCAAGCCGGGCGACACCCTGGTGGCGCTGGCCGCATCCGGCCCGCACTCCAACGGCTTCTCGCTGATCCGCCGCGTGCTGGAGGCGAGCGGTGCCGGGCTCGACGACCTGCTGGACCCGGCCGCGGAGAAGCCCGTCACGCTCGCCGATGCCCTGCTCGCACCGACGCGCATCTACGCCAAGCCCGCGCTGGCGCTGACCCGCCACGGCGGCGTGCACGCCCTGGCGCACATCACGGGCGGCGGCATCACCGAGAACCTGCCGCGGGTGCTGCCGAAAGGCACCAAGGCCGTCGTGGACCTGCGCACCTGGACGCCGCCAGCCGTGTTCCACTGGCTGCGGGACGCGGGCAACATCACCGACAGCGAGATGCTGCGCACCTTCAATTGCGGTGTCGGCATGATCGCGGTGGTCGCCGCGGATCGCGCCGCGGGCGCCTGCGGGCTGCTGCGCACCGCCGGGGAGCAAGCCTGGATGATCGGCCGGGTGGAGCCGCACGTCGGCGAGCCGGTGGTGGAGTATGCCGGTGGCAAGTAAGGCGGACACGGCCACACCGCTGCCGCGGCCGTTGCCTGTCGCGGTGCTGATCTCCGGCAGCGGCAGCAACCTCCAGGCCCTCATCGACGCCCAGCAGGCGGGCGAGCTCTCGGCAGACCTCCGCGTCGTCGTCAGCAACCGCGCCGACGCCTACGGGCTCACGCGCGCCGAGCAGGCCGGCATCGAGACGCGCGTGCTGAGCCACCGCGATTTTCCGACCCGCGCCGACTACGATGCCGCGCTGGCCGAGCTATTGGGCGGCTTCGACCCCGCGCTGGTGGTGCTGGCGGGCTTCATGCGCATCCTGACGCCCGGCTTCGTCGCCGGCTTCCACGGGCGCCTGTTCAACATCCACCCGTCGCTGCTGCCCAAGTACCCGGGGCTGCACACCCACCAGCGGGCACTGGACGCCGGCGACACCGAGCATGGCGCGACGGTGCACTTCGTCACCGAGGAGCTGGACGGCGGCCCGGCGGTGATTCAGGCCCGGGTACCGGTGCTGCCAGGCGACGACGCCGAGCGCCTCGCCGCGCGCGTGCTGGCGCAGGAGCATCGCATCTACCCACTCGCGGTGCGCTGGTTCGGCCAGGGCCGGCTGCGGCTGGACGACGCCGATCGCGTGGTGCTGGACGGGAGGCCGCTGGCGGCGCCGGTGCAGCTCGACGAGGTCGCGGCGGCCGTGCCCTAAGTGGCGCCGATCGGAGGTGGAACACTGGGGCGCGACCTCATCTAGCGGTGCATGCCTTGGATCGTCCTCGCCCTGCTCCTGCTCGGCGCACTGGCCGGCGTCACCCACCTCGAGGCGCGCCGGCTCGAGGCGCGCTTTCCGCCGCTGGGCGACTTCGCCGACGTGGATGGCGTGTCTCTGCACTACAGCGTCGCTGGCCCTGCGGACGCCGCCATGCCGCCCATCGTGCTGTTGCACGGTGCCAGCACCAGCCTGCTCGACTTCCACGCCAGCCTGACGCCGCCGCTGGCCCGGCGCTATCGCGTGATCGCCGTGGACCGCCCTGGACACGGCTACAGCGAGCGGCCGGCGGCGAGCGGCGGCGGCTGGCCCGACCCGGCAGAGCAGGCGCGCCTGCTGCACGGCCTGTTGGAACAGCTCGATGTCGAGCGCCCGCTGCTGGTGGGCCACTCGCTCGCCGGCGCGGTGGTGCTGGCCTATCTGCTCGCTTATCCGGATGAGTCGGCCGGCGGCGTGCTGCTGGCCGGCGGCAGCCACCCTTGGCAGGGCGGCGTGTCCTGGTACAACGACCTTGCGGGCGTGCCCCTGGTCGGCCGGCTCTTTGCTCACACCCTGCCGATGACGGTCGGCCGGCTCCTGTTGGGCGATGGCCTCGCCGAGGCCTTCGCGCCCAACCAGCCGCCGCCGGATTATCTAAAGCGCACCGGCGTACCGCTGACCCTGCGACCCGCGACCTTCCTCGCCAACGCCGAGGACGTCCGCCTGCTGAGCCCCTTTCTGGAGCGCCAGAGCACCCACTACGCCTCGATCCGCCGACCGCTGCTGCTCATCACCGGCGACGCCGACGCGGTGGTGCCGGCATGGAACCACGCCGAGCGGCTGGTGCAGCAGGCGCCTTCTGCCGAGCTGGTACGCCTGCCCGAGATCGGGCACGGCCTGCACCACGTGGCCACGGAGCGGGTGGCCGCCCTCATCGACGACTTCGCCCGCCGGGTGGCAGACTGATGGCACAGCGCGACGCGACTGGCCTATGCTGCCATCGGACAGCCGGCGCATCAGGCGCCGACGGATGCCGCAGACGCCCGGGATGACCACCGCCACCAGCCCCCCCACGCTCAGCCTGGAAAGTCGGGATGCCGGCCGCGCGACCCTCGTGCTCGGCGGCACCTGGCGGCTCACGCAGCGGCTCCCGCGCCTGGCGCGTGCCGGGGAGCTGCTGGAGCAGGCACCGGGGGTGACGGCGCTGGACTTCGACACCGAGCAGCTCAGCGACTGGGACTCCGGTCTCGTCACCTTTATCGCCGGGCTGGAGCAGCTCTGCCGCGCGCGCGGCATCCAGTGCGAGCCGGGGGGCTTGCCCGACGGGCTGCTGAAGCTGCTGGAGCTGGCCCGCTCGGTGCCGCAGACGGGCCGTGGCGGACATGCCATGCAACCGGTGCCGTCGTTCGTCAGCCAGCTCGGCAGCGACGCCATGGACCTGATCCAGTCCACCGGCGAGATCATGGAATTCTTCGGCGAGGGCACCATTGCCTTTCGGAACCTGCTGCTCGGCCGCGCCCGCTTCCGACGCTCGGACCTGTGGCTGATCATGCAGGAGTCCGGTGCCGATGCCCTGCCCATCGTCGGCCTGGTGAGCTTCCTGGTGGGCATCATCCTCGGTTACATCGGCGACCAGCAGCTCAAGGAGTTCGGCGCGCAGATCTACGTGGCGGACCTGGTGGGGCTCGCGACCGTCATCCAGATGGGTGCGCTGGTGACCGCCATCGTGCTATCCGGGCGCACGGGGGCGGCCTTTGCCGCGCAAATCGGCACCATGCAGGTGAACGAGGAGATCGACGCGCTGCGGACCCTCGGCATCTCGCCCATGGAGTTCCTGGTGCTGCCGCGCATGCTGGCGCTCATCGCAATGACGCCGCTGCTGGCCATCTACGCGGACCTGCTCGGCATCCTCGGCGGAGCCTTCGTCGGCACCGTGGTGGGCAGCCTGACCCTGTCGGCCTACCTGACCGAGACCCAGCTCGCCATCGGCTGGAACCACATCATCCAGGGGCTCATCGCGGCCACCGTGTACGGCGCCATCGTCGCCGCCTCCGGCTGCCTGCGCGGCATGCAGTGCGGCCGTAGCGCCGCCGCCGTGGGCCAGGCGACGACCTCCGCGGTCGTGACCTCCATCGTCTTCATCGTCATCGCCGCCGCGGTCCTGACCATCATCTTCGACGCCGTGGGGCTCTCATGAGCAGCCGGGAGCCGGGTAGTACCGGCCTGCCGCACATTCGGCTCGAGGGCATCGCCCTGGGCTATGGCGACACCCTGGTGCAGCACGATCTGACCTTCGACATCCGCCGAGGCGATGTCTTCGTCATCATGGGCGGCAGCGGCTGCGGCAAGAGCACGGTCATGCGCTGCCTGACGGGCCTACTGGAGCCACGGGCCGGACGCGTGCTCATCGGCGGCGAGAGCCTGTGGGAGGTGCAGCCGGCCGAGCGCAGCGCGCTCATGCGCCGCAACGGCGTCATGTACCAAAGCGGGGCGCTGTGGAGCTCCATGACCCTGGAGGAGAACATCTGCCTGCCGCTGGAGCAATACACCGACTTGGCCCCGCAGCAGATGCGCGCCATCGCGGAGTACAAGCTGGCCCTGGTGGGGCTTGCGGGCTTCGGCGACTACTACCCCGCCGAGATCAGCGGCGGCATGCGCAAGCGCGTCGGCGTCGCCCGCGCCATGGCGCTGGACCCTGATACCCTGTTCTTCGACGAGCCCTCCGCCGGGCTCGACCCGCTGTCGGCGCGGCGCCTGGACGAGCTGATCCTGGAGCTGCGCGACAGCCTCGGCACCACCATGGTGGTCATTTCCCATGAGCTGGACAGCATCTTCACCATCGCCGACGACTCGGTCTTCCTGGACGCGGAGACCAAGACCATGCTCGCCACCGGCAACCCGCGCGAGCTACGCGAGCACTCGCCGATCAAGCAGGTCCGCGCGTTCCTGAACCGTGGCGAGGTGGGGCCGGATGAGCGGGTCTAGCATCACCGCGACGAGATACGCTGCGTCGCTTTGTCGGCATCGGGATCGGGATCGGGATCGATTGCGATTGCGATACCGATCCCGATTGCGATTTCGATTTCGAGGGATGCGCGGCATGCACGAGAGCGTCCTATGAGCAAGCAGGCCAATCCGACGGTCATCGGCGGCTTCGTGCTGGGCGCGCTGGCGCTGGTCGTGGTGGGGCTGCTGGCGTTCACCAGCGGGGCCTGGATGCGCGAGCGAGTGCCCATGGTGACCTACTTCAACACCACGGTGCAGGGGCTCACCGTGGGCTCGCAGGTGCTCTTCGAGGGTGTGCCGGTTGGCCAGGTGACGGACATCGGCGTGGACTATGTGCCCGCCCGCGAACGCTTCCGCATCCCGGTGCACTACGAGGTCTGGCCGCGGCAGCTGCACATCCTCGGCCGGGCCGAGGGCGAGGGCGTGCGGGAGCTGCTGCATGAGCTCGTCGAGAAGCACGGCCTGCGCGCCAAGCTGGAGTCGGTGAGCTTCGTCACCGGACAGTACGTCATCACCCTGGGTCTCAAGCAAGGCGCGCCGCCGCCCGGCTACCCGCTGGAGCCGAAGGGCCCGGTGCGGGTGCCGCCGACACCGGCGACCCGCGACCAACTCGAGGAGTTGTTCCGCAGTGTCGATCTCGCCGATCTCGTCGAGTCCGCGACGCGCTCACTCAAGCAGCTGGAGACGCTGCTCGCCTCGCCGGAGCTGAAATCCGCCATCGAGAACCTCGACGACACCCTGGATGGCACCGAGGTCCTCCTCACCGAGCTGAACGGGAAGCTCGGCCCACTGCTCGAGAACATCAACCGGACCTTCGGCCGATACGGCAAGCTGGCGGACTCCATGGAGGCGCAAGTAGCGCCGCTGGCCGACATCATCGAGAAACGCGTCGCCACCGTCAGCAGCGATCTCTCCAGCATGGCCAGCAACATCGACGCCAACATCCAGCCGGTGGCGACGGCGGCCATTCGGGCGCTGGACGATGCCGGTGCCGCGATGCGCGCCATCACCAGCCTGACGGGTGATGGCTCCCAGACCCGCTACGAGCTGACACAGCTGCTCACCGAGGCGACCCGCGCGGCGGCATCGCTACGCTCGCTGGCGGACTACCTGGAGCGGCACCCGGAGGCGCTGATCCAGGGCAAGCGCTGAGATCAAAAGCGCACGACCGCGAGCCCGATGTCCGCGGCCGCGTCGGCCATGACCGCGTCCGCGGTCGCGATGGTCGGCAGGCCCAGATGGCGCGCGATGGACAGGTGTAGTGCGTCAATGTAGGCTGCTAGGCGCAGCTCAGTCCACAAGCAGCGCCGTCGGTGGATCTCGCTTCGCTCGTCGGGCCTATGCCGCCGGCGTCGACGTGGATGAGGCGCCTTGCGAGGGAGCTTCGGTAACCCACCACCGGTGATCGGCGCCGTCATCCACCACCGCGGCTTCCGCCCCTCGGTGCGGCCGCTTGGCGCGGTGGATTCGCTGCGCTCATCCACCCTACGCGTTCACCTTGGCTTGGAATCGCAGATAACTGCCTGAATTTCAAAATAACGGCCCGGCTTCTCCGCGAGGATGCCAGGGTCTCGCCGCGGGCGTGGCGCCGGACGGATATTGAGCCCTGCGCGCGCGACGCCATCTCCCCATCACATGGCCAAAACCCTCTACATCCAGACCTACGGCTGCCAGATGAACGAGTACGACTCCGCGCGCATCGCGGACGTGCTGCGTGCATCGCACGGCATCGCGCTCACCGACCGCCCGGAGGCGGCCGACATCCTGCTGCTCAACACCTGCTCCATTCGCGAGAAGGCGCAGGAGAAGGTGTTCTCGCAATTGGGTCGCTGGCGGCCCTGGAAGCAGCACCGCCCGGGGCTGGTCATCGGCGTCGGCGGCTGCGTCGCAAGCCAGGAGGGCGAGGCCATTCGCGAGCGCGCGCCCTATGTGGACCTGGTGTTCGGCCCGCAGACCCTGCACCGGCTGCCCGAGATGCTGGATGCGCTGCTGGCGGAGCGCGCGCCGCAGATCGACGTCTCCTTCCCCGAGATCGAGAAGTTCGACCGCCTGCCGGAGCCCCGCGCCGACGGCCCCACCGCCTTCGTCTCGGTGATGGAGGGCTGCTCCAAGTACTGCACCTTCTGCGTCGTGCCCTACACCCGCGGCGAGGAGATGAGTCGGCCCTTCGACGACGTGATCCACGAGGTCGCCACCCTCGCCGAGCAGGGCGTTCGAGAGGTCAACCTGCTCGGGCAGAACGTCAACGCCTACCGCGGCCCGATGCACGACGGCGAGATCGCGGATCTGGCCTTGCTGATCCGCTACGTGGCCGCCATCGACGGCATCGACCGGATCCGCTTCACGACCTCCCACCCGCTGGAAGTTTCTGACAGCCTCATCGAGGCCTTCGCGGAGGTTCCGGAGCTGGTGAGCTTCCTGCACCTGCCGGTGCAGAGCGGCTCCGACCGGATACTCGCGCTGATGAAGCGCGGCCACAGCGCCCTGGAGTACAAGGACAAACTCCGTCGGCTCCGGCGCGCGCGGCCCGGCATCAGCATCTCGTCGGACTTCATCGTCGGCTTTCCGGGCGAGACCAACGCCGACTTCGAGGCCACCATGGATCTGGTGACCGAGGTGGGCTTCGATCAGTCGTTCAGCTTCATCTACAGCCAGCGGCCGGGGACCCCGGCCGCCGCCCTGCCGGACGACGTGCCGCACAGCGTCAAGCAGCAGCGGCTGGCCCGGCTGCAGGCGCAGATCAACCACCAGGTACAGGTGATCAGCCGCCGGATGGTCGGCGAGGTGCATCGGGTGCTGGTGGAGGGGCCGTCACGCAAGGACCCGGCCCAGCTCGCCGGGCGCACCGAGAACAACCGGGTGGTCAACTTCTCCGGACCGGCGTCGCTGATCGGCCAGTTCGCCGACCTGCGCATCACCGAGGCCCTGCCCAACTCCCTGCGCGGCGCCCTCGCCGACCCACCCCACGCGGCCGCGGATAGCACCTGGCTGGCGAGCCCTGCCAACGCCACTTGAGCACAGCCCCCTACAGCATCGATCTCGAGCTCTCCCCGGCCGACAATGCGCGGCTGTCCAGCATGTGCGGACCGCTCGACCAGCACCTGCGGCTCATCGAGCGGCGGCTCGGCATCGAGATCAGCAACCGCGGTGTCAGCTTCCGCATCGTCGGCGAGCCGGCGGCGGCGGCGGTGGGCGAGCAGGTGCTGCGCGACCTCTACCACGCCGCCGGCAGCGAGCCCGTGTCCGCCGAGTCGGTCCACTTGCAGCTGCAGCAGGCGGGCGCGGAGGACGCCGCCGACGACCTGGCCGAGCGCCTGCCGGACGTGCTCATCAAGACCAAGCGCGGCCTCATCAAGGCCCGCGGCGCCGCCCAGCAGGCGTATCTGCACACCATCGTCACCCACGACATCAGCTTCGGCGTCGGCCCCGCCGGCACCGGCAAGACCTACCTCGCCGTGGCCTGCGCGGTGGAGGCACTGGAGGCCGAGCGCGTGCGCCGCCTGCTGCTGGTGCGCCCCGCCGTGGAGGCCGGCGAGCGCCTGGGCTTCCTGCCCGGTGATCTGGCGCAGAAGATCGATCCCTATCTGCGCCCGCTCTACGACGCCCTGTTCGAGATGTTCGGCTTCGAGAAGGTCAACAAGCTCATCGAGCGCAACGTCATCGAGGTCGCCCCGCTCGCCTACATGCGCGGGCGCACCCTGAACGACGCCTTCATCATCCTGGACGAGGCGCAGAACACGACGCCCGAGCAGATGAAGATGTTTCTCACCCGCATCGGCTTCGGCTCCACCGCCGTCATCACCGGCGACGTGACCCAGATCGACCTGCCACGCGGCCAGCCTTCCGGCCTCAAGCAGGCGCTGAAGATCCTGAAAGACGTGCCGGGCATCGGCGTGACCCATTTCGGCTCCCGCGACGTGGTGCGCCACGCCCTGGTCCAGCGTATCGTGGATGCCTACGACCTCCACGACCATAAGGAAGGGAGCCGCGAGTGAGCAGCACCTTCGCCGAGAGCGGCGACGCCGGCGGCACGGCGCCGCCGCTGGCGCTCGAGGTTCAGCGCGCCTGCGACGCAGCCGATCTGCCGGACGACGACCAGCTGCGCGCCTGGGTACAGGCGGCGCTCGCCGAGGGCCTCGCGCAACCGCGACCCGCTGCGCTGACACTGCGCATCGTCGACGCCGACGAGGGCGCCGAGCTGAACCGGCACTACCGCGGCCGCACCGGCCCCACCAACGTCCTGTCCTTCCCGTTCGAGCCGCCGTCCGGCGTGCCACCCGAGGCCCTGGACGCCCTGGGCGCCGAGCTGGAGTCCGATCTGGCGGCCCAACTGGGCGACATCGTCATCTGCGCGCCCGTGCTGCGGCGCGAGGCCGAAGCGCAGGGCAAGCCGCTGGCCGCCCACACCGCACACCTGGTCGTGCACGGCACCCTGCACCTGCTCGGCTTCGATCACATCGACCCCGCAGAGGCCTCCGAGATGGAGGCGCTGGAAACCGCAATTCTCGGCGGGTTAGGATTTTCAACACCCTACGAGGTCCCCGAAGAGCCTGATGACGAGCGACCGAGCGCGTAGCGACGCGCAACCCCTCCCCTGGCGCAAGCGCATCTGCCGCCTGCTGGGCCAGGAGCCCAAGGACCGGGCCGAGCTGATCCATATCCTCCAGGACGCCGAGCGCAGCGGGCTGCTGGACCGCGACGGCCTCGGCATGATCGAAGGCGTCATGCAGGTGGCGGACCTGCGCGTCGGCGACATCATGATCCCCCGCGCCGAGATGGTGGCCGTCCGCCGCGACGATCCGCTGGAGCGCATCCTCGAGATCGCCGTGGACTCCGCCCACTCCCGCTTCCCCGTCGCCGGCGAGGACAAGGGCGAGGTGATCGGCATCCTGCTGGCCAAGGACCTGCTCGCCTACTGCAGCGAGACCCGCCGACAAGGCGCCTTCAACATCCGCGATCACCTGCGCAGCGCCGTCTTCGTCCCCGAGAGCAAGCGCCTCAACGTGCTGCTGAAGGAGTTCCGCGCCAGCCGCAACCACATGGCCATCGTCGTGGATGAGTACGGCAGCGCGGCGGGGCTGGTCACCATCGAAGACGTGCTGGAGCAGATCGTCGGCGACATCGAGGACGAGCACGACCACGACGAGGGCGCGTTCATCTTCAAGCGCGGCAAGGGCGAGTACACCGTCAAGGCCCGCACCAGCGTCGAGGACTTCAACGACTACTTCGGCAGCCAGCTCGACACCGAAGAGTTCGGCACCATCGGCGGCGTGGTCGTCAACGCCTTCGGCCGCCTACCCGTTCGCGGCGAGCGCACCGACCTCGCCGGCTTCCGCTTCACCGTGCTGCGCGCCGACAGCAGGCGGGTGCATCTGCTTACGGTCAAGCCGCCGGCTCCGCTGGAGTCCGCTGCGCCGAGGAACAGATAGCCTGTTCGGGCGGAGCAAGGGCGCCGCGGCACCGTCCCGCGATAGCCAGCCGGATTCGCGGTCGCCATCTCACCCTGCGTCACCGCCTCCCTGCTCGGCCGATGCGTCCCCCCAGGCGTCCGGGGCGCCCGGAGCCCATTGCAGTCCACCTCGCGCGCGGCCTCCGAACTGCGCCAAATCAAGCCACCACTGTTGCGCGCGGTCCGCTGTTCGGCGAAACTACCAGGGAGTTTGGTGCTTTTCATGGATATTGGGAGGACAAAGCGCCGTGCTACCCACCACAGACATGACCCCCAACCGCTTCGGGCACGCCGCCGTCGCGAAGCTCCCAGCCTGCTGCGCTGACCGGTGCGCCGCGTACGCCCGCACCGCAGCACGCCCCGGCATCGATCCCAGTACAGCGCCCAGCCGCGCTCTCCGCGCAGCCCTGCATGGCGACGCTTGGGGGCACTCGGAACACCAACCCGCAAGCGCCGCAAAACCAACCGATATTGTGCTAGGCCGCTGACCGCCTAGCACTCGACACACAGTGTACAGCCTAGTGAACTGTTAAGTTCTATTAGTACGCGAGAGCGCCACCTCTATTGATGCATTGATGCTCGCCAAGAAAACATGAAAGGGATAGTGACGAAAAACCAAATCCATGATATTTATAGCCAGCTAATGCCAAATTTTCGGTTCTTGATTAACCGACGATCTCGAAGTTCTCTGTCAGCAAGGAGCGCAGTTCCGCGCGATATCGGATCGGATCGGCGAAGAACGCTTCGCACGCCGCTTTAAACTCGGCGAACGTTTCGTAGTAGCGGTTGTAGAGTACCTTCTTCTTGAAAAACTTCCATAATCGCTCGATGAGGTTGAGGTTGGGCGCGTACGGCGGGAGAAAGACGAGCTTGATGCGCGAGGTCTTCAGGTACGCTTGAA
>Ga0316578_10000603_pt1 | contig 12562 bp, 6 predicted proteins | sample J0NA_2_FD_203076 | JGI IMG/M metagenome (GOLD analysis project Ga0316578, IMG submission 203076) | Rhizosphere microbial communities from salt marsh grasses in Alabama, United States - J0-2_160517rDrC | ecosystem: Host-associated > Plants > Roots > Rhizosphere | place: USA: Alabama | collected... | reverse complement strand
CTAACCGCTGGCTTCAGGCGCGCGCCGCGGCCGAACTGCCGGATCTAGATTGAAGGGATTACGAGAGCAGAGTCGGTTGCGAGTTTTCGATGCCGATTCCGATCGTTGTACCGATTCGCTGTTCCTTCGGGACAGCAATTGGCCTAGATGCGATAGTAGTCCCGATACCAATCCACGAAGCGGGCGACGCCGTCTTCGATCGATGTGTCCGGCTTGTAGTCGAAGGTCTCGACCAGCTCGGACACGTCGGCATAGGTGTCGGGTACGTCGCCAGGCTGCAGTGGCAGCAGGTTCTTTTGTGCGTCCCGGCCCAGGCAATGCTCCAGCACCTCGATGTAGCGCATCAGTTCCACCGGCTGGTTGTTGCCGATGTTGTAGAGCCGGTAGGGGGCGGAGCTGCTCGCGGAGTCCGGGGTATCGCCGCTCCAGTGCGGATTCGGTTCCGGAATACGGTCGAGCACGCGGATCACGCCTTCGACGATGTCGTCGATGTAGGTGAAGTCGCGCCGGTGATGGCCGTAGTTGAAGACGTCGATCGGCTCGCCGGCGATGATGGCCCGGGTGAACTTGAACAGGGCCATGTCGGGTCGCCCCCAGGGTCCGTAGACGGTGAAGAAGCGCAGGCCTGTGGTTGCCAGCCCGTAGAGATGGCTGTAGGTATGGGCCATCAGCTCGTTGGCCTTCTTGCTGGCCGCATACAGGCTGAGCGGATGGTCCACGTTGTCGTGCACGGAGAAAGGCATCGTGGTGTTCGCGCCGTACACCGAGCTGCTGGAGGCATAGACCAGATGCTCCACGCCGTTGTGCCGGCAGCCCTCGAGGATGTGGGCGAAGCCGACCAGGTTGGTGTCCACGTACGCGAGCGGGTTCTCCAGCGAATAGCGCACCCCGGCTTGGGCCGCCAAGTTGACGACGCGATCCGGGCGGTGCTCGGCGAAGGCGGCAGTGATGCCGGTGCGGTCTTCCAGGTCCAGGCGCAGGTCGATGTAGCGGGCATGCCCCAGCGTTCGGGCGAGCCTGGCCTGCTTCAGGCCGACGTCGTAATAGTCGTTTAGATTATCGATACCGACGACGGTGTCGCCTCGGTCCAGCAGGCGCAGCGCCAGCGCAGAGCCGATGAAGCCGGCGCTGCCGGTGACGAGGACTTTCATGCATTGACTCCTTTGCGGCAGGGCAGGCGGCCCTAAGCCGGTTTGGTCGGGCAGGCGGTCGTCCCCGAGCTGCGGCCGCCGGTGTCGGCGGGCGGGTCGACGGCCTCGCCCCTGCGGTCATCACAGACGACCGTCGACGAGGTCACGGGGAAACAGGTGCTTCACGTCATAAAGCACGCCGTCCGGCTTGGCGAAGCTGCGCAGGTTTGTGGCACCCATTTCGACGAACTGGCGGTGGGCAACAGCAATGACGACGGCGTCATATCCGTCGCCGGCCCTCGGCTCGATCAGTTCGATGCCATACTCCTCATGTGCCTGCCGGGGGTCCGCCCAGGGATCACAGACGCTGCAATGGACGCCGTAGTCGGTCAGCTCGGAGACGATGTCGACCACGCGGGTGTTGCGCAGGTCCGGACAATTCTCTTTGAAGGTCAGCCCGAGCACCAGGGCGCGGCTGCCGCGCAGCGCGGTGCCCTGTCTGGACATCAGCTTGATGACCTCGCTGGCGACAAAGGCCCCCATGCTGTCGTTCAGACGGCGGCCGGCGAGGATGATCTCCGGGTGGTAGCCGATGGACTGCGCCTTGTGGGTAAGGTAGTAGGGGTCCACGCCGATGCAGTGGCCGCCCACCAGACCGGGACGGAAGGGCAGGAAGTTCCACTTGCTGCCGGCAGCCTTCAGGACCTCGTCGGTGTCGATACCGAGCCGGTTGAAGATCATCGCCAGCTCGTTGATCAGAGCGATGTTGACGTCGCGCTGGGTGTTCTCGATGACCTTGGCGGCCTCCGCAACGCGAATGCTCGAGGTGCGATGCGTGCCGGCCTTGATGATCCGCTGATACAGCCGGTCGACGTAGTCTGCCACTTCCGGTGTCGAGCCGGACGTGACTTTTTTGATCGTCTCCAGACGGTGCTCCTTGTCGCCGGGATTGATGCGCTCGGGGCTGTAGCCGACGTAGAAGTCTTCGTTGAAACGAAGGCCGGAGCCCCGCTCCAGCAGCGGCACGCAGACCTCTTCAGTGGCACCGGGGTAGACGGTGGATTCGTAGACGACGATGTCCCCCGCGTTCAGCAGCGGGCCAAGCGCGGTGCTGGCGGAGATCAGCGGGCGCAGGTCGGGTACTTTGGCCTCGGTGATCGGCGTGGGCACGGTCACGATGTAGACGGAGCATTCGCCGAGATCGGCCGGCTCGCTGGTGAATGACAGGTGCTCGGCTGCCTTGAGCTCATCCGGAGGCACTTCCAGAGAGCTGTCCTGGCCGGCGCGCAACTCGGCGATGCGGCCGCTGTCGATGTCCAGTCCGATGGTACGCAGCTGCCGGCCGAAGGCCACGGCCAAGGGCAGACCCACGTAGCCGAGCCCTACGACGCCGATAATGGGGTCGCTGCTGTCGAGATGTGTTGTCATCGTGTTTGGAGCCCGCTCTCTCGTCGATGTCCTGTCATCAAGGGCCGAGTCGCTGCCCGATTGTTCGCCCGTTACCGGACGCTGATGATGCGACGGCACCGGGTGCGTACCGCATTGCTCGCGGGTGGCCCCATGGCGACCGCCGGTCACGGGCCGCTGCGCCGCCGGGTCGAGCATAAACGCGGGGAGGGCCGCCGACGACGCGATGGTAGCAGTGCCGCCGGTTTTTGGCGACTGGCCGCGGACCGGTGCGGGGGAGCGCGCGCCAGCGCCTGGCTTCCTACTGTGCTAGACTCGCGGCGGTTTTGATACCGGCCTTACTCGTCGGAGTCAGGCCGTCTCCCACCACGGGTCTTACCGTAGCGCCGCCCCCCGATTTCCAGCACGGACCGTCGGGCGCCGGGTCTCAGGCACCGGCTCCCGCCACTGCTGAACGGCCGGCATCGCGGAGCCGGCTGCGGCGCAATGCCGGGCACCCGAGTCACGGGCCGAACGGACCCATAGCTCTACAGCGAACATGATCCGCGTCTTCGGCTACTACGTCTCCCGCATTTACCTCGTTCTGGGGCTCATCGAGGCCAGCCTCTTCTTCGGCGCCTTCAATCTCGGCCTTTGGGTGCGTTTCGGCTGGAACCTGCCGGAGGGGATGGACGCCTGCTCGGGGTGCCCTACCGGACTGGTGTTTGCCGCCGTGATGTCGTTGTCGGTCATGGCGATGGGCCTGTACCAGCGCGGCGTGCACGAAGGCGAGGCCGGCTTTATCGTGCGGCTCGGCTTCTCCTTCATGATCGGCACGGCGCTGCTGGCGTCGGCCTTCTATCTCTTCCCGAGTCTGATGATGGGCCGCGGCATCCTGGCGCTGGCCCTGTTGTTCTCCTTCGTCGGCGTGGTATTGCTGCGAGAAAGCTTCAGCCGGGTGGTGGGAGCACAGTCGCAGAAGCGCCGTGTGCTTGTGCTCGGTGCTGGCGTCAATGCTCAGCGGATTGCGGATCTTGCCGCGGAGGAGCGCAGTCTGGGCTTTTCCGTCATCGGTTATGTGCCATTGCCACGCAGCCAAAGGCTCGTGGCGGACGAGCACATCATCCCGCATGAGGGCACGCTGCTGGAGCTGGCCGTTGCGCACGGCGTCGACGAGATCGTCGTCGCCGCCGACGACCGCCGCCGCAAGCTCCCCGTGGGGGAGCTCGTGGACTGCAAGATGAGCGGCTTCGAGGTGCTCGACATCCTTACCTTCTTCGAGAAGGAGCTCGCCGTGGTCAAGATCGACCTGCTGCATCCGAGCTGGATCTTTCTGTCCCGCGACGGCTTCCGGCCTGGACTGACCGGCCTGTACGGCAAGCGCTTCCTGGACCTGCTGCTCGGCTCCATCATGCTGTCGGCGGTGCTGCCCGTGATGGCGGTCGTGGCGCTCGTCAGCCTGATCGAGTCCGGCTTCCGCGACCCGGTACTCTATCACCAGATTCGCGTCGGCCAGGACGGCCTGCCGTTCCGGCTTCACAAGTTCCGCAGCATGCGCGTCGATGCCGAAGCAGATGGCCGCCCCCGCTGGGCGGAGAAGAACGACGCCCGTATCACCACGCTCGGCGCCTTTCTGCGCCGCACGCGGCTCGACGAGCTGCCGCAGTTGTTCAATGTGCTGAAGGGGCAGATGAGCCTGGTGGGGCCACGTCCGGAGCGCCCGGAGTTCGTGGACCGGCTGGCGGCGAGCATCCCGTATTATGCCGAGCGCCACCGCGTGAAGCCTGGCGTGACCGGATGGGCGCAAATGCTGTATCCGTACGGCTCCGACGAGGAAGACGCCAAGCGTAAGCTGGAGTTCGACCTGTACTACGTCAAACACGCCGGCGTGGTTTTGGATCTCATCATTCTGCTACAGACCGTCGAGGTCGTGCTGCTGGGCAAGGGGGCCCGTTGAGCACGGCCGTGCGTAGACCATGACGCCCCCTGCCTATCTCAACATCGTCGGTGCGACGGGCTATCTGCTCGCGGCGCTGCTGATGTTGTTGCTGGGGATCCTGCTGGCGACCACCTGGCGGGGGCGGATGCAGGGCGGCCTGCTGCTGGTGGCCATACTGTTCCATGCGCTGTGGGCTGGTGTGCTGGCGGTGCAGGTCAGTTGGCAGAGCGTGCCGGTGCAGGTCATCTGGTGGCTGGAGGCGTTGCGCGATCTAGCCTGGCTGTTGTTCCTGTTCCGAATGCTGGCGCAGCTGCCGGGCGGGAATCGGCGCGGATTGCGTCTGCTGCGCCTGGGTGTTGTGGTCGCGGCCCTGTCTCTGCTGCTGCCCCTTGGGGCCGGCGTGCGGCTGATCGAGACGCTGACCGGTGTCGGAGTCATCGATCCGAGGCTGCTGATCCAGGTCCTGCTCGCAGTCTGCGGTCTCTTCCTCGTCGAGCAGATCTACCGTTCGACTCCTTGGCAGCACCGATGGGGCATCAAGTTCCTGTGTCTGGGCTTGGGGTCCATGTTCGCGTTCGACTTCTACTTCTTCTCTGACGCGTTGCTGTTCACCCGTGTCGATCGCGGCCTTTGGCTGACCCGGGGCGTGGTCAGTGCCGTGATCGTGCCGCTGCTTGGCGTCTCGGTGGCGCGGAACCCGCAGTGGTCCTTCGATCTGGCGGTATCGCGCACGGTGGTGTTCCACTCCACGGCCCTGGCCGCGGCGGGTGTCTACCTTCTGTTCATGGCGCTGGCCGGCTACTACATCCGCTACTACGGGGGCGAATGGAGCGCCGTGTTCCAGCCCCTTTTCCTGTTCGGCGCCGGATTGCTGCTGGTCATCATGCTGTTCTCCGGCCACTTGCGCTCACGGCTTAAACTCTTCGTCAGTCGGCATTTCTACAGCTATCGCTATGATTACCGTGAAGAATGGCTGCATCTGATCAGTATCCTCTCGGGCAAGGTGCTGCGCGCTTCGCTGCCGGAGCGGATCATCTTCGCCCTCGGTGAGCTGGTCGATAGTCCCGCCGGCTGCATCTGGATCCGGGACGACGACCGGCTGTGCCGCCTCCGGCGTTGCTGGAACCTGCCGGAGTCGGAGGTGGACCGCGCTTGGCCGGACCGTGCGTTCTGCAATGAGCTTGAGCAGGCGCCGCACGTAATCGACATCGAAACCGGTTCGGTCGGGGGCGAGGATGCGTCCGCGGTACCGTTGCCCGAGTGGATGCGGGGCGATCAGCGTCTTTGGCTGCTCGTGCCTTTGTTGCACGAGGAGCAGCTGGTGGGCTTCGTCGTCCTCACCAAGCCGCGGGCGCCGCAGCCCCTGGACTGGCAAAACCTGGAGCTGCTGCGTACTGCGGCCCGCCAGGCGGCCAGCTATCTGGCCTTCGAGGAAGCGGCGCGGGCACTGGCGGACGCGCAGCAGTTCGACGGCTTCAACCGGCTGTCCGCATTCGTCGTGCATGATCTCAAGAATCTCGTGGCCCAGCTCTCCCTCGTGACCCGCAACGCGGAGCGGCACAGGGACAATCCGGCCTTTGTCGATGACGCGCTGCAAACGGTCAGCAACGCCGTGGAGCGGATGACGCGACTTCTGGCACAGTTGCGGGCCGCGACCCCGTCGGGAGCCAACGATCGGGTGGACCTGTCCGATCTGCTACGGCAGCTGGTGCGAGAGCACGCGGCACGTGCGCCCGAGCCGCGGCTGGTGGAAGACGACGACGCCGGACTGACCGTCGATGCGGATCGTGACCGGCTCGGCGCGAGCATCGGCAACCTGATCCAGAACGCGCAGGATGCGACCCACAAGGACGGCAGCGTGATCGTGCGCCTGTCCCGCGATCCACCCTGGATCCGGGTCGAGATCGCCGATACCGGCTGTGGCATGGACGAAGCGTTCGTGCGCGAGCGCTTGTTTCGTCCCTTCGATTCCACCAAGGGGCTCGCCGGCATGGGCATCGGTGCCTATGAATGCCGCGAGCTCGTCAATCTCCTGGGGGGACGTGTGGAGGTGGACAGCACGCCGGGTGTCGGCACGACATTTCGTCTGCTGCTGCCGGCGGCGGAAGGGCCGCCCTTGGACTCGACCGTCACGGCGGCGACGAGGTAGCACCATGCAAGCACCGGAAACGAAACTGCTAATTGTCGAAGACGACGAGGGTCTCCAGCGCCAACTGCGGTGGAGCTTCAATAACTGCGAGGTGTTCGCCGCCTCCGATCGCGAGACCGCGCTGGCACTGCTGCGCGAGCAGGCGCCGCCGGTGGTCACGCTGGACCTCGGGCTGCCGCCCGATCCCGGCGGCACCAGCGAGGGCTTCCGCACTTTGCAGGAGATCCTGCTGCGGGCGCCAAACACGAAGATCATCGTCGTGACCGGCCACAATGATCGCACCAACGCCATTCGCGCCGTCGGCATGGGTGCGTACGACTTTTATGAGAAGCCCATCGATCCCGATGTGCTCGGACTTACCGTCGAGCGGGCGGCGCGGCTGGCTTGGCTGGAGGAGGAGCACCGCAAGCTGCTCGAAGGGTCGGCCAAGTGGCCGTTCGAATCGCTCATTGCGGTGAGTCCGGAGATGTTGAAGGTGTGCCGCACAGTTGAAAAGCTGGCACCCACCGAGGTTACAACGCTGATCCTCGGCGAGAGCGGTACCGGCAAAGAGGTGCTGCTGCGCATCCTGCATGCCCTGAGCGATCGTCGCGACAAGCGTCTGGTCGCCATCAACTGTGCCGCTATCCCCGAGAATCTGCTGGAGAGCGAACTGTTCGGCTACGAGAAGGGCGCGTTCACGGGAGCAGTCAAGACCACCCGCGGCAAGATCGAGGTCGCCGACGGCGGTATCCTGTTCCTCGACGAGATCGGCGACCTGCCGATGCCGTTGCAGGCCAAACTGCTACGGTTTCTGCAGGAGCGGGTCATCGAGCGCATCGGCGGCCGCAAGGAGATCCCGGTGGACGTGCGGGTGGTCTGCGCCACACATCAGGACCTGCACGCGCTGATCGAGGAGGGCCGCTTCCGCGAGGACCTGTACTACCGGATCAATGAGGCAACGATCCACGTGCCGCCGCTGCGGGAGCGCAAGGGCGATGCCGTTGTGCTCGCGCGCGCGTTCCTGAGCCGGTTTGCGGCTCAGCACAAGCGGCCGTTGCGGGGCTTCACCCCGCAGGCGCTGGCCATCATCGAGCAATACGAGTGGCCCGGGAACGTGCGCGAGCTGGAAAACAGGGTCAAGCGCGCCGTGGTCATGGCCGAGGGCGGCGAGATCACGCCGGACGATCTGGAGCTTGCATCGGTCGAGGTGGAATCCATGCCGTTCGGGCTGCGCGAGGTTCGCGAGCTGGCCGAGAAGCAGGCGATTCAGCGCGCAACCTATTTCAGCGACAATAACATCTCGCGGACCGCCGAGCTCCTGGGCGTTACCCGGCCCACGCTCTACAACCTGATGAAAAAGCACGGGATTTCCTACTGATCCCGCCTCGCGGCGGTCTGCGGATCGCCGCCGAGCACACTGCACGGCCGCCCGCTTGCCGCAACCGAACGCCCGCCGTTGCGACGGGCGTCGGTAAGCCTTGTCAACGCCAGAGCAAACGACTCCGGAGTAAATTCATGAATCGCTTAGCCATTCTTCGCCGCCTCCAGTTGCTCCTCGTGTGCCTCTGCTGGCTGCCGTCCGGCCATGTGCTGGCCGATACCGACAAGCAACTCGTCGAGGCGCAGGCGAGCTTCGACGACGGCGAATACCGCGAGGCGGAGCTCGTGCTGAAGGACATGCTGCAATCCGATCCGGGCGTCCTAGACGCCCGTCTGCTGCTCTCCAAGGTCTATCTCAGGCTAGGGGAAGGTGCGGCTGCGGCGAAAGAGATCCGGACCGCGATAATGCTCGGTGCCGATTCAGCCGAGCTGCGTCTGGATTTGGCTGACGCGCTGTTGCAGCAGGGACAGTTTCAGGAGGCCATGGACAAGCTCAACCCCGCCGATTTCCCCGAGGCGAAGCGGGCCGCCGCGTTCGGCATGCGTGGCCGGGCGCTGATCGGCCTGGGCCGGCTCGACGAGGCGCGGTCCGCCTTCGCCAAGGCCGGCGAACTGGACCCGGACGACCGGCTGGCCGGGCTGGGCGAGGCACAGCTGGCCATGTTGGACGGTGACAGCGACACCGCCGCGCTGGCGATGGACCGGCTGCTGAAGCTCTATCCCGAAGATGTCGACCTGATGCTGGTGCGCGCCGAGGTCCACCGCCAGCAGCGAGAAGACGACGCGGCGCTGGCACAGTTCAACGAGATCCTGGCTCTGGAGCCGGAAAATCTGCAGGCCCTGCTCGGTCGGGCCACGGTGCTGGTGGGCCTGCGTCGCTTCGACGATGCGCGTGCAGAGCTGGATCGTATCGAGGAGATTCGGCCGTCGCTGATCGTGGCGGCGTACCTGCGGGCCGTTATGTCCTTTTACGAGCACGATTGGGAGAAGGCCGCAACCTACGTCGGCCAGGTCCTGGCGGTGCAGCCCAAGCACCTCAAGAGCATGCTGCTGATGGGTTTCATCAGCTACGCGCGCAACGATCTCCAAATCGCCGAAGAGTACCTGTCGCGGGCACGGGAGGCCCTACCCCAGGATGCCAAGTTGGCAAAAGTTCTTGCGGCGACGCGGCTCAAGCTGGGCGATCCGGCGGGTGCGACCGAGGTACTGGAGCCCTTCGCCGGCGACGGCGATCCACAGATCATGGCACTGCTCGGCAGCGCCTACATGCTCGCCGGCAACATGGAGACGGGGCAGGACTGGCTGATGCGCGCGGTGGAGTCGGCGCCGAACGTAGCTGCGCTACGCACGCAGCTGGCGCTGACGCTGATCGCCGGCGGGCGCATGGGCGAGGCCATCACCGAGTTGGAGTCGGCCGTGGACCTGGGCCAGGACGTGATGCAGGCGGACGTCCTGCTGGTGCTCGCTCTGCTCAAGGAGCGCGAGTACGACGACGCCATCGAGGCCGGCCAGGCGCTGGAGGCGCGCCGTTCCGACAATCCGATTGCTTACAATCTCACCGGGCTCGCCTATCTTGCCAAGGGCCAGCTGGACGAGAGCGCTGCCAGGTTCCAGAAGGCCTTGGAGATCGATCCGACCTTCGCGACGGCCCTGGTCAACCTTGCGCGGGTCGATGTGGCCCGCGAAGACCTCGCCGCGGCGGCGCGCCGCTATAGCCAAGTGCTGGATCAGGACCCCAAGAATCTGGCCGCTCTGCTCGGCATGGCGGCCCTCGCCGAGCGCCGCGATGATCCCGATGGATTGGAGCAATGGCTGAACCGCGCCCAGGATGCCAATCCGCAGGCGGTGCAGCCCGGATTGCTATTGACCCGGTACAACCTTGACCGGCGTGAGTACATGAAGGCGCTGAGTATTGCCAGTGACCTCGCCGCCCGTTTCCCCGACAACACCGACGTCTTGGAACTGCTCGGCCGTGCACAGACGCTGAGCGGAGAGGCGGCCAGCGCGGTTCGCACATTCGAGCAGCTGCTGAAGCAGCGCCCGCAGGACGCCCGCATCCAATACCTGCTCGGCGGTGCCGAGTGGCAGGCCGGCGATCGCGGCGCCGCGGCTCGTTCGTTCCGCCGTGCCGTCGAGCTGCGGCCCGACTACATCGAGGCCCGCGTCGCGCTGCTCTCCGTGCTGGCGGACGACCAGCGCTACGACGACGCCATCAGCGTGTCCCGGGACCTCCAGCAGGACTACCCCGGCAACCCGGTCGGCTGGCGTCTGGAAGGCCGCCTCCAGGTCCAGGCGCGCAACCCCGACGCCGCCGTGAAGCCGCTCCAGAAGGCCCAGTCGCTGGCGCCTGATACGGCCACCGTGCTCGATCTGGCCGGCGTCTACAGTCGTACCGGAGACAGCGGCAAGGCCATCGATCTCCTGCGAGGCTGGACGGCAGAGCATCCCGATGATGTGTCCTCGTTGACCCGGTTGGCGATGTATCTGCAAAGTCAGGACCGCGATGCCGAGGCGCTGCCGATCTATCAGCACCTGTACGAACTCGACCAGACCAATGTGGTAGTGCTGAACAACCTCGCCTGGATCCTCCATGAGCGCGACGACGTGCGGGCCCTGGAGATCGCCCGACAGGCCTATGAGCGGGCGCCGACCAGGCCCGAGGTGGCCGATACCTACGGCTGGGTCCTGTACAACCGCGGCAGCAAGACCCAGGGGCTGAACATGCTCCAGGAGGCCCATCTGGCCTATCCCACGCAGACCGAGATCGCCTATCACGTCGCCGTTGCGCTGGATGGTGTCGGCCGTGGCGATGAAGCCGTCAATATTCTGCGGAAATTGCTGCGTCAGTATCCCAATGCGCCGGAGGCGGGCGAGGCGCAGGCGTTGATGGAGAAACTGTCCGCGGGCGGGGCGGGATGACGATTCGCCGTACCGCGCTCCGCGGGGGCGCCGGTGCCGTAATCACGCCGCTGGCGACTAGACGCCTATGTCCTTTGGGAGTACTCGGCGGGATCGGCCGATCAATCGGCATCCGCTCACAACCGATCCCCGAAACTGGTGCGGTTGTGCAGCAGTCTGGTGAGCTCGTCCAGGGGCTGCGGCGGGCAGAAATAGAAGCCTTGGAAGACCCCGCAGCCCCGCGCCCTCAGGAATTCCAGCTGATCCTCGCTCTCCACGCCCTCGGCGACGACCTTGATATCCAGCTGATCGGCCAGCGTGACGATGGTTTCCACGAGCCGTGCGTCGGCCGGGTCCGTCGCAATGTTGCGTACGAAGGAGCGGTCGATCTTGATTTCGTCCAGCGGCAGGTGTCTCAGGTAGGCCAGGGATGAATACCCCATGCCGAAGTCATCGATGGAGAATCGCACGCCCAGCTTCTTGAGGGTCATGATCTTGCGGACCGCATCCTCCAGGCTCTCGATCAAGGACCCTTCCGTGAGCTCCAGCGTGATCCGGCTCGGGTCCGCATCGGTCTCCGCCAGGATTCGCTCGATCCGGAGCGTGAAATCCGACTGCCGGAACTGGCGGGGGCTGACGTTGATGGATACGTTGCGAAACGAGGTTGCAGCCATCTGATCACTCCAGTTCCTGAGCTGGGTGATGGCCGTTTCCAAGACCCAGCCACCGAAGGTCAGGATTTGCCCGCTCTCCTCGGCTGCGGCGATGAAGCTGTCCGGTCCCACCAGGCCCCGCTGGGGATGCTGCCAGCGTAACAGGGCCTCGGCGCCGATCAGGTCGCCGCGGCTGTCGACCTGGGGCTGGAAGTACAGGCGCAGTTCTCCGGCGGCATGGGCGCGGCGCAGCGCGTTGTGGAGCTTCAGTCGCTCTTCCGCAGCAAGCTGCATGCTCGGGCGGAAGAAGCGGATCGCGTTGCGGCCGGCCTCCTTGGCCCGGTACATGGCCATGTCTGCATGCCTGATCGTGTCATCGGGGCCGTCATCGCCCAACGGAAACATCGCGATGCCGATGCTGGCCGCAATGTGCAGTTCCTGGTTCTCGATCAGGAACGGCGACGACAGTACGCGCTGGACCTTTTCGGCCCCCGCCTTCGCGTGCTGAGCGGCGCGGCCGGGATCGTCGCAGAGCTCCGGGAACAGCAGCAGGAATTCGTCGCCACCCTGACGGGCCAGTGTGTCCTCCGTGCGCAACACCTGCTTCAGGCGGCTGGCCACGTCCTTCAGCAGGACATCTCCGGCGGAATGTCCGAGGGAATCGTTCACGTGTTTGAACTGATCGAGATCGATGAACAGCAGGGCGCCCATATGCCCATGACGCCGGCAGCCTGCCAGGGCCTGGATCAGCCGTTCGCGCAGGAGCCGACGCTTCGGCAGATCCGTCAGTTCGTCGAAGGTTGCCTGATATTCGATCAGCGCCTCGGTGCGCTTGCGCTCGGTGATGTCTTCACCGAGCGCCTGGTAGGCGACGATGTGGCCCTCCGCATGGAAGAGCGCGCGGTGGGTCCAGCGCTGCCACCTCACCTCACCATCCGGCGTATGGGCGCGGTGGTCTTGCGTCCGGGCGGGCGCGTCGGCCGTCAGCGACTGGATGGTGCTCATCACATTGTCCCGATCCTGCTCGGGGATCGCCGCCAGGAAC
>Ga0316578_10000602_pt1 | contig 12577 bp, 15 predicted proteins | sample J0NA_2_FD_203076 | JGI IMG/M metagenome (GOLD analysis project Ga0316578, IMG submission 203076) | Rhizosphere microbial communities from salt marsh grasses in Alabama, United States - J0-2_160517rDrC | ecosystem: Host-associated > Plants > Roots > Rhizosphere | place: USA: Alabama | collected... | reverse complement strand
CCCTTAATGCGAAATTCAGCGTAAGTTTTGAAGCTGATATTCTTGCCGGGGTCGAACTTGTGGATGGCGTCGATCAAGCCTATGATGCCGCTGCTGATGAGGTCGTCTAAAGAAATGTGCGCGGGCAGGCGTAAGGCCAGCCGACTGGCAATATATTTTATGAGGGGGGCGTATTGCACAACCATCTGTTCCTGCCAGGCTAAATCCACTTTTTGTGGCCATTGCTCTTGAATCGGAGTTAATTGAGCTTGGGCCAAAGCTTGCTTTTTCATCATGACCACTCTCCCTGACCCTTAAAGCTGATACTGCAAAAGGCGACGCCAAAAAAATTTAATATTGCTTCCCATCCCGGGGGGAGCCGACAAGTCCCAAAGTCTTTTGGCCAAACTGTTGAAAGATCGGCTGACCCTGGCCCGGGGGAAAAGGGTAAGTACCGGCTGCTGTTTTAAAACGGCTTTGGGAATAGCTTCGTCGTAGGGAATGAACCCCAAGTAGTCTAGAGAGATCCCTCCCAGGAACCGTTCCGTCACTCGCAACATAGTGCGGTATACCATCTCGCCATCCTGAGGTTTGGCAAGGCCATTGACCAGAAGCCTATAGTGATTTTCCCCGTGCTGGCTGGCCAGAACTTTTATGAGGGCATAGGCATCGGTAATGGAAGTCGGTTCATTGTTGGCTACCACGATGCGTTCCTGCGCGGCGATATTGAAAAATAGGACGTTCCGGGAGATGCCCGCCCCGGTGTCAATGAGGACCACATCGATGTTTTCCGAATAGTCGTCCAGTTCACCGAGGAGAAACATTTTTTGATGCTTGTCCAGATCCGCCAATTCAGGGATGCCGGAGGAGGCCGGTAGTATCTTGATTCCTTCAGGACCATCCACCATGACCTCGGAAAGACTCCGGCGCAGGGACAGGAGATCATGAATGGTGAAACTCGGACTCAATCCCAAAAGAATGTCCAGATTGGCCAGACCGAGGTCGGCATCTATCAGCAGGACTTTTTGGCCCATTTGGGCGAGGGCTAATCCCAGGTTGACGACAACGTTGGATTTGCCAACGCCCCCTTTTCCGGAGGTCACTGCAATGACCCTAAGAGGAGAGGCACTGAAAGACTCCACTGCAGGACCTGGGGGATTAAAATCTTGGATCTTTTCTAAAACGGATCGATTCATTCCTTCTCCCCTGGGAATCTTTGATAACTATGTGGCCCAAGCAACAGACCGGCGAGACGTTGGTGACTGGCCGATTCTATATCCTCAGGAATCCTCTGTCCTGTGGTCAGATAAGACAGGGGTACCCGTCGAGTGCAAAGCTGGTTAAATACCCCAACGATGTCTCCACTTTCGTCCAGTTTAGTCACGATGCAGGAAGCCGGAGGAACCACATGGAACCCCTGGAAGATGTCGACAAGGTTGCCCTCCTTGGTGGTGGCGCTCACTACCAAATGATGTTCCAGCCCCGGCAACTCTCCAAAAAGTTGACCCAACTCCATGGGGAGGCCCGGGTCACAGGGATTGCGCCCAGGAGTGTCAATAAGGACTAAATCCAGATCAGCCATGTTGTTTAGGGCTTCAGCCAACTCACTTCGACTCTGGACGGCCACCAAGGGTAAATCGCTAATGCGGGCATAAGAGGCCAGTTGCTCTTGGCCCCCCAAACGGACATTGTCCAGGGAAATCAATCCTACGCGAATCTTACGCACAAAGGCTGCCTGTATAGCCAACTTGGCAATGGTAGTAGTCTTGCCTACGCCGGTGGAGCCCAGAAAGATCCAGCGGTGGGGTCCGTGGGGATTGAGTTTCCATGGGTTGATCACTTCAATCTCTTGCAGGAGCTGCCGGAGAGCCAGCCCTTTGAGGTTAGTTCCGGAATTGTTTCCATTGGCGAGGGAAGTTCGGACTCCATCGAGCCAGCGATGAATAATTTGGTCATGAATGCCAACCCGCACCAGGGTTTGAAACAGAGTATTCAGATCACTGTAGGGGGTAAGCCAGGAAGGCGGATCTTGCGATCCCAACCATTGCCGTAAAAGGCCTTTCATCTCCTGCAGTTCTTCTCTGAGCTGCCTGAAAGGCAAGCTCGAGTTGGCAGGGTTTGCGGGCCAAGCCTGAAAAACGGCGGGCGAATCAAGAGCGGCGGCTTGATCCACTGCCGCGGTGATCTCGATGTGCCGGCGCTTGGCCCAACTCGACTCCGAGGTGCGAACCCGGCGGGATTGGGTGGACAGAATGACCGCCTCCGGCCCCAGTTCCCTTCTTACCTGGTCCAGGGCTTCTTGCGGGTCACGGGCCACATAAGTTTTAAGCTTCATGGCCTAAACTCACCACTCCCAGAGATTGTATTTGGGCCTCAGTCACCAGTTCATGGGGCGACAAGACCCAAAGTCCGGCAAGATGTCGTTCCACCAAGCGACGCAGGTGACGCCGAACTGTGGGGGAACACACCACCACCGGTTGGAGGTTCTGAGCCAGAGATTTATCCACCGCCACCTTGAGGGCCTGAATAATTTCCTCAGCAGTATCAGGGGCCATGGCCAAGTACACACCATACTCAGTTTTCTGAAGACTGTCTTTGATGAGATCCTCGATAAAGGGATCCAAGGAATAAACCATGATTTTGTGATCTGGGGTTTCCAGGTTCTTGCTCAGAGCCCTCCCCAAACGTTGACGCACATATTCCGTTAAAATATCCGGGTCTTTGGTGTAGGCTCCATAATCCGCCAGGGTTTCCATGATGGTGAGCAGATCCCGGATGGAAACCCGCTCCCGCACCAGGTTCTGTAATACTTTCTGGATAACCCCGAGAGAAAGGGTTCCGGGAACCAGTTCTTCCACTACCTTGGGGTGAGTTCTGGACAACCGGTCCAAAAGTTTTTGCACCTCTTGGCGGCCGAGGAGTTCATCACAATGCAGGCGCATGACCTCGGAGAGGTGGGTGGCTATGACACTGGCCAGATTCACCACCGTGTATCCCAGATGTTGGGCTTCTTCTTTCCGAGAATTTGGTATCCATAGAGCCGGAAGGTTAAAGGTGGGCTCCCGGGTGGGAATGCCTTCAATTTGCCTCAGTGTTTCTCCGGGGTGGATGGCCAAGTGATAACCCACCATCAGGTCACCCTGGGTAACTTCCACCCCCTTGATGAGAATGGCATAGCCTCCGGGTTTCAGTTGCAGATTGTCCCGGATATGGATGGGAGGAATCACCACCCCCATGTCATGAGCAAATTGACGGCGCAGAGCCCGGATGCGTTCCAGGAGTTCCCCGTCCTGTTCCTCGTCCACCAAGGGTATGAGGCCGTAGCCCACCTCCAGTTCCAAAAGGTCCAGGGAAGGCAGATTTTCCATGGGATCTACTTCTCGCGACCGAGGTTGCACTTCTTGAGCCTTGGCCTGTTCCAAGAGATCCTTTTCCCGAGCCCGGTGAGCCATATAGGCAAGCCCGCCGGTGAGGACTGAGAGGACAAGAAAGGGCAAGTTCGGCAGTCCCGGCACCAAACCCACCAGGAAAATGATGACGGCCGCCACACTGATTGCTTGAGGCTTCAGAGCGAACTGGGCGGCGTACTCCTCCCCGAGACTGGCCTCAGACGCGGCCTTACTGACCACCAAACCGGCGGCAGTGGAGACGAGAAGGGCCGGAATTTGATTCACCAGCCCCTCGCCGATGGTCAGCAATGTAAAGTTTTGAGCTGCATCCTTGAGGGAGAGGCCATGCTGTAAAACGCCGATAACCAGCCCGCCCACGATGTTGATGGCCATGATTAGAAGTCCGGCCACCGCCTCGCCCCGCACGAACTTGCTGGCGCCGTCCATAGCTCCGTAGAATTCACCTTCCCGGGCCAGGTTAGCTCGGCGCCGTCGGGCTTCAGCGTCATCGATATAGCCGGCGTTCAGGTCGGCATCGACGCTCATTTGCTTCCCAGGCATGGCGTCCAGGGTGAAACGGGCGGCAACTTCAGCGATGCGGGTAGAACCTTTAATGATGACGATGAAATTGATGATTACCAGTATGACAAAGATGATCCCGCCCACGACGTAGTTGCCACCCACGACAAAGCTACCGAATGAATGAATCACCATGCCGGCAGCTCCCAGGCCCTCCCAGCCATGCAACAGGATAAGGCGGGTGGAGGCTACTTCCAAGGAGAGGCGAAACAGAGTGGTGACTAGCAAGAGGGAGGGGAAGATGAAAAACTCGATGGGTTTGACGGTGTACAAGGAGAGAAGGAGCACCATTAAGGAAAAGGTGAGGTTGAAACTCAAGAGCAGATCCAGCAACAGACCCGGCAAGGGGAAAATCATCACCAGGAGGGTGATGATCACCCCCAAGGCCACAAAGAGCTCCCCTTTATGAACTCCAAGACCTTGCCAAAAGGGAGTGGTGGCGGAGGGGGCCACTGCGGTCACCGAGCACCTCCGGAAGCAGCCTTGAGGCTGTAGATGTAAGCCAGGACCTCAGCCGCAGCCCGGTACAGGGTAGTGGGGATAATACCGCCTACCTCTACCTGGCGGAAGAGACTCTGGGCCAATTCACGGTTTTCCACCCGGGGGACACCGGACTCCTGGGCCAGGGCAATAATTTTTAGGGCGACAAAGCCCCGGCCTTTGGCCACCACTTGGGGTGCAATCATGGTGTCGCTGTCATACTGCAGGGCTATGGCCAAACGGGTTGGGTTGGTGACTACCACATCGGCCTGGGGCACGGCCGCCATCATGCGCCGGGAGGAAAGCTGTCGCATAAGGCTTTTAAGACGGGCCTTGACGCGGGGGTCCCCTTCCACCTGGCGCATCTCATCTTTGACCTCCTGTTTGGTCATGCGCAGATTTTTCTCAAAGCGGTAACGTTGATAGAGGAAATCCAGGCCACCCAAGACCAAAAACAAGAGGACCACGCGCCAGGATAGCTGGAAAGAGGTTGTTTTGAGGTAAGACAAGAGTTGGCTGGTATCCTGGCCCACCAAGGGCAAAAAGCTGAGAAGGCGACTCTTGAAAAAATAGTACACCACCAGGCCGACGAAGATCACTTTGGCCAGAGACTTGGCCAATTCAACCAATGAATTTCCGGAGAACAGGCGTTTGAGGCCCTCAAAGACCTGGAGCCGGTTTAGGTCCGGTGCCAGACGCTCAGAGGAGAATATCCAACCGCCCTGCAGATAGTTGGCCAGGACTGCTACCACCACCAGAAAAAGCCAGATTGGGGCCAGAAGATATCCGAAGACCAGGCCGCACTTCAAGAAAAGAACCGGCACGTTAGCGGGTGTAACCAGGCCAGCATGTAACTCCCCCAACCAGGAGCGCAAGAAGAGAGCGCTATAGTTTCCCATGGAGGAGGTCCAGGCGATTAACACCCCCAAACCGGTGATAAGGACCAGCGAGGCGGACAAGTCCCGGCTGCGGGCCACTTGTCCTTTCTCCCGGGCTTCGGCTCGCCGCTTGGGAGTAGGTTGTTCAGTTTTGTCTTGATAGGATTCTTCAGCCATACCTTAGTTCTTCCAGGCTCTTAAAATCTGGGCCAAAGGGTGCTTGAGGAAGATAAACTGGTCCATCAGAACCGGCCCCGCCACCATTAAAGTAAAAGAAAGGAAAAAAAGACCCAGGGCGATGGTGAGGGGAAAACCCACAATCATTATCTGGATCTGAGGTACCGCCCGAGCCACCAGGCCCAAGGCCACCTGGGTCAGAAACAACAAGGCCAAGACCGGCGCCAGGAGTTGTACCGCCAGGTTGAACATGAGTCGACCCAAGCTGGGGACATAGACGAAAAGACTACCCGGCAGGGAAATGCCGGCTTTCATGGGCACTTCTTGGAAGCTTTGAACCAACAGCCTCAAAAGGACATGGTGGCCGTTCATGGTCAGGAAAATGAGGGTGGCAAACAACACCAGCATTTTGGCCAAGAGGGTATTCTGGGCCTGGGTTTGGGGATCGAGCACGATGGCCATGCCGAAACCCATCTGGATGGCCACCAGGTTCGCGGCCATCTGGATGCCAGCAAATAAGAAGTGAAACACCAGCCCCCATCCCAGGCCAAGGAGGAACTCCCGCAAAACCAGGATGACCCCGGCGCCCCAAGTGGCGGGAAAAGGCGGCAATGAGGAGGCGACTACCGGGGTAAGGGCCAGGGACAAGCCCAAAATAGAAAAAACCCGAATCGGTGTGGGAATGAGACGGCTATCCCAGGGGGGAACGAATAATAACAGGCAACTAGCCCGGAGGCTTACCAGGAGAAAGTTCTGCCATTGAGTAATGAGGTTATTCATGGCAATAAGTGTCAGCGGGTATAGTTGGGTAAATTAGTTATAATCTCGATGGCAAAGCCCATTACTTGATGCATGATCCAGGGCAAAAGAAATAAGAGGCCCACTAAAATGCTTAGAATTTTAGGGACAAAGGTCAGGGTCATCTCCTGGATTTGGGTGGCCGCTTGGAGGACACTTACCACCACTCCCACGATGAGACCGATACCCAAAACAGGCAAGGACACCATCAAAGTCACCTTGATGGCCTTCTGAGCCAGCTCCACTACAAGTTCCGGGGTCATCTTGTTTTTTTACCCTCAGCTATCCTTAATGAAAGCTTCTAATGAGGGAACCCACGAGAAGGTTCCAACCATCCACCAGAACAAAAAGCAAGACCTTAAACACCAGGGAGATCATAACGGGGGGCAGCATCATCATGCCCATGGACAGCAGAACTGAAGCCACCACCAGATCGATAATGAAAAAGGGAAGAAATAATAAAAAACCAATCTCAAAAGCGGTGCGCAGCTCGCTGATCATAAAGGCGGGCACCACCGCGGCAATGGGAGTATCTTGAATGTTTTTGGGCCGGGGGGATTTCGATATGGACAAAAAAAGGGCCAGGTCCTTTTCCCGGGTTTGTTTGAACATGAAGGTCTTTAAAGGCTGAAGTCCCTGCTGGAGAGCTTCCTCACCGGTGAGTTTCTGATCTATGTAAGGCTGCACTGCCTTAGCCTGAATGTCCTGCCAAACCGGAGACATGATAAAAACGGTAAGGAACAGTGACAAAGCAATAAGAACCTGGCTCGGGGGCATCTGTTGGGTCCCCAAGGCTTGGCGTAAGAAAGAGAAGACCACCACCAAACGGGTGAAAGAAGTGACCATGACCACCAGTGCCGGGGCCAGGGAAAGAGCGGTAAGCAAAAGCAACAAGGTCAGAGAAGTGCTCAGACGATCGGGGGCCAAAACCTGATCCAGCCCCCAGGGGGCTGAGGCCCAGGCCGAAGTAGCCGTCCCCAGAGGGAAGATCAGGGCAAGTGTTTTTAGGACAAATTTCCTGCGATCCATGAAGGGCTCCTCTCAAACCCTCTCATAACTGACGGGCGGAGGGGACTCTGACTTCTCCCAGGTTTTTCTTTCTTCCAGGGGAATGACGCTTAAGTTGCTGGCGGAACTGGCCAGCAAAAAGGTTTCCTGCCCGACGGCCACCAGTATCAGGGTCTGTTTGGGGGCCAGATGATGAGTGGCCAAAACCTGGATGAGGGCCGGGTGACGCTGGTATTTGGGAGCCCACCGCTTCCAAAGGGCCAGGACCAGGAGCAAGACACCCACCATGGCGCTCAGGATAACCAGGATTTTTATCAAGTGTTGCCAAAAGGGAAATTCAGGCGCGGTCAGGGACTGAAGGGATTCGGTTCCCCCGGTGGCCACGGTGAGAACGATGTCTGCCAACCAATTCCCGAAACAATCCATGCTGACGCTACCCCAACTGCTTAATGCGTTCCAGGGGACTGATGATATCCGTGAGGCGAATGCCAAATTTCTCATTCACCACTACCACCTCCCCACGAGCGATGAGTTTGTGGTTCACCAGGATCTCCAAGGGCTCTCCCGCCAGCTTGTTAAGTTCGATGACCGAACCCTGACCTAACTGAAGGAGGTCATTGATAATCATGCGGGAACGGCCCAACTCCGCGGTTATTTCCAAAGGAATGTCCAGGAGAAGCTCCATGTTGGGAGTCTTCTCCTTTTGCTCCGGAGGGGCCGATTTGATGGACTCGGAAACTGGATCCAGGGACTCGGAAACCGGATCCAGATCTGGAGCATCGTCCCCTTGGGGTGCAGTCTCCGTTTCCAGAGATTTTTCCCAGTCAAAATCCTCAACTGCTTGGGAATTTTCCAAAGTAGCCATACGTTTAATATCCTCCGGCCTGATATTTTTTTAGGGTGGGGGGTAAAGCATCTTATTGATTTTAAAGGCCTTGGCATTGTGCGTTTGCCCGGCGTGGCCGGTGAACTTGGGGACGCCCTCCACCTTCCCCAAAAGAGAGTCGTTTACCCTCTTGTTGAACAGGATGACGTCTCCAGCTGCCAGATCCAGTATTTCCTTGGCCCGCATCATGGTGGACGCCAGTTCCACCACCACCTCTACTTCCATATCTTGAACTTGCTCCTGGATGCGGGAGGTCCAGCGATTGTCCTGCTCAAGCTGCTCGCTCTGGAACCCGGAGTAGAGTTTGCCTTTGATGGGCTCAATGGTGGCATACGGCATGCACATGAAAATGAACCCATCGGTTTGCTCCATCTCAACCTGGAATTTGCTAATCACCATGATGTCGTTGGGGGTGGCGATGCCCACGAACATTGGGTTAATCTCCACCCGGATAAAGTTCATCTTCACGGGGTGCACCGGAGCCCAGGCTTTCTCAAAATCTTGGAAGGCCATGAGCACCACTTTCTGGATGATGCGCCGCTCAATGCCGGTGAAATCACGACCTTCGATTTTAAAGCGGGTTTTGGCGCTGCCTCCGAGGAAGCACTCCACCAAGGCGAAGACGAGTTTACTGTCCACCACCATGAGGCTTTGGCCCCGCAGGGGGTCCATTTTGTAGATGTTAAAACTGCTGGGTAAAGGCAATGATCTAAGGAACTCTCCAAACTTCAACATCTGGACAAAGTTGGTCTGAATGTCCACTGTGCGACGCAGGATCATGGACAAAGAAATACGAAAAGCCCTGGCGAAGTGTTCGTTGATCACCTCCATGGTGGGCATGCGGCCCCGAATGATACGCTCCTGGGAAGTGAAGTCATAGGGGGTGATGCCGGCTTCCAGGGGCGACTTATCGGATTCCGTTTCGATTTCGCCGTCAACCAGGCCCTTGAGGAGGGCATCCACTTCTTCCTGGGATAAGACCTTGGACATGGTGATTTCCTATTGAGCCACAAACTCGGTGAAAAAGACGTTGCTCACTTTTTTGCCGCCGGGGAGGGCGCTGACCCGTCTCTTAATTTCCTCCTTCAACTGCTGCTTGCCTTCCACGGTGGAGAGATCCAGATACGTTTTGCTGCTCAGGAGCAAAATGAGGCCGTCCCTGATGTGGGGCAGAAATTTTTCCAACTCCTTCTCGGACCCCTCGCTATCCACCTCTAACTCCACCTTCAGCTTCAAGTACCGCCGGCTTTCTTTATCGGCCAAATTCACCAGAAAAGGATCCAAGGCCATGGTAACTCTATGGTCCAGGGGAACCTGGCCTGCTTGAGCTTCCTGGCCCACGGGGGGCTCGTCGGTCATCAAAACATAGGCCACCAGGCCGCCGCCAATTAGCAGCAGACCGAGGAAGCCCATAATCAGGATTTTTACGATGCTTCGCTTGGACTTAGGTTTTTCCGGAAGAGGGGGGCTGTCGGTATCTTGAGCTTTATCCTTGTTCATATCGACTCCGAGTCTGGGTTTAGCCTGTTTAGGAAGCAATGACTGTGCCAGTGAGGGCAAACTTTGAATCTCCCTATTATTCCTCTGTTTTATGGCCTTATCTGATCAAGGGGGAGCCAGAGTATGGGTTTTAGCTGTCAAAGTTTGTCCTTTTCGTCAATTTATTGACGGGGGTTTTGCTTGGGGAATGTTATTGCCATGCCAGGCATCCTGTGTTAAAAGAAAGTCAATATATTTGATAGGATAGGGGTAAAGCGCATGCCCCGACCCGGGGTAGCTGATTCTTACAGGCGACAGGCTCGAGCCGAGGGTTTTGTGTCCCGGGCGGTTTATAAGCTGAAGACCATCGATGAAAAGTATCGGCTTTTTCGTCGGGGGCAGCGGGTGCTGGATTTGGGGTGCAGTCCCGGTTCCTGGCTCCAGTACATCGGTTCCCGGGTCGGCCCGGAGGGGCTGGTCCTGGGTGTGGACCTTGAGGCGCCGAAAATTTCCCTGGTCCATCCCCTATACTTTCTCCCAGGGAATGTCTTAAGTCTAGACTTCGAAGCCATCCAGGCCCAAAGTCCTTACTTTGATGTCATCGTCAGCGATTTGGCACCCAAGACCAGCGGCATCAAAGGGGTGGACCAGGAGCGTTCCCTGGAATTGGCCCAGCGAGCCTGGGACGCGGCTCAGAAACTTTTGGCGCCACAGGGACACTTTTTGGTGAAGATCTTTGAAGGGCCGGACACCGCCAGCTTGGCGGCCCAACTCAAGAAAGCCTTTCGCCGGTTCCACCGCGTAAAGCCGGCGGGCTCGCGCGCAGCCAGTAAAGAATACTATCTCCTCGGTCTCGCCCACCAATCCGGAAAAAGGCGACAGGCCGAGGGTTCTCGACTAAGTCCAGGTGGTGAAGGAGGATAAGGCCCCATGTCTGGTCATTCCAAATGGAGCACTATTAAGCGTAAAAAAGGCGCGGTGGACGCCAAGCGAGGTAAAATTTTCAGCAGACTGACCAAGGAAATCACGGTGGCCGCTCGCCTGGGCGGACCCGACCCGGATGGTAATTCCCGGTTGCGAGCCGCCATAGCTGCGGCCAAACAGGAAAATATGCCCAAGGACAATATTCAGCGGGCCATTAATAAGGGTACCGGGGAAGGCGGCGGCAGCAATCTGGAAGAGGTGATCTACGAAGGCTATGGCCCCGAAGGGGTGGCCATCATGGTGGATTCCCTTACCGACAACAAGAACCGCACCGTGTCCGATCTGCGCCATCTTTTTACCAAATATGGCGGCAGCATGGGCGAGCCGGGGTGCGTGTCCTGGATGTTCGATAAAAAGGGGGTCATCGTCTTTGACCAGGAGGTGGTGAAGGAAGATGAACTGCTCGAAGCCGCCCTGGAAAGCGGCGCCGAAGATCTGCAAAACACCGAGAGTCAAATTGAGGTGCTCACCGACCCAGCCACCTTTCTAGAAGTCAAAGAAGGCCTGGAATCCCGTGGTTTTGAACCAATTTTGGCGGAATTGCAGCTTCGTCCCCAAACCACGGTACCCATTGATGAAGAAAACCGGGCGCAAACCATTTTAAAACTGGTGGAATCCTTGGAAGACCATGACGACGTGAATAACGTTTTCGCCAATTTCGACATTCCGGACCGCATCCTAGAGGCCCTGCTGTGATCCAGGTGGTCTTGGGGGTGGACCCGGGTTCCCGGCACACCGGCTTTGGGGTGATCCAGGGGGAAGACGGACGGGTCAACCATCTGGCCCACGGCCAGATTGCGGCCAAAAGCTCTGCTCCCCTGGAGTTTCGCCTGCGTCAAATTTATGACGGGCTCACCAACCTTCTCCGGGAGCATCGTCCCCACTGCCTGGCTCTGGAGGAAATTTTCTTGGCCCAAAATGTCCGCACCGCCTTTATCTTGGGACAGGTGCGCGGGGTGGTGCTGTTGGCCGCCGCCCAAGCGGAAGTGCCCATCCACCTGTACCCGCCCCTGGTGGTGAAAAAGGCGGTGGTGGGCTATGGCCAAGCCACCAAGGTCCAGGTGAAAATGATGATGGAAAATCTCCTGGGCCTGACCATAGTCAGCCATCACGCCGCGGACGCCCTGGCCGTCGGGGTCTGTCACTACTTCCACAGCCGTGTGGTGCCCACCTCATGATCGGCTTTTTGGAGGGCGAAATCCTCACCAAAGAACCTGGCCTGGCCCTGGTGAAAGTGGGCGGGGTGGGGTATCAGGTTTATATTTCTCTCCATACTTTTTATGCCCTACCTGATCCTCCGGGGCCGGTGGCCCTGCATATCCATACCCGGGTTACGGATGACGCCATTGAGCTATTTGGGTTTGTTGACCAGGACGAAAAGGAGATCTTCTTGGAACTCCTGAGGATTCCCCGGATCGGGGGCCGCATGGCCCTGAACATCCTGAGCGGCATTTCTCCCGAGGAATTTCGCCAGGCCTTGGCCCTGAGCGACGTCAAGCGCCTGTCCAGCATTCCCGGGGTGGGCCGCAAATCCGCGGAACGCATCACCCTGGAGTTAAAAGGCCGCCTGGCTGCCACCGCTCCGGTCCCGGTGGCCGCCCCCCAAGACCGGGAGCGCCAGGACGCGCTGTCGGCCCTCCTGAACCTGGGCTATGCCAAAAACCTGGCGGACAAGGCCCTGGATAAGGCCCAGGCCCAGGGGGCCCACACTCTGGAAGACCTCCTGCGCCAGAGTTTGAAGTATTTGGCGAAGTAAGAGTGTATTGAGGGTGGGGGAAGGGGGCCATGGTCGCTTGCCCCCTCCCTCAAGATCATTAACTCAGACCTATGGATAGCTGGGCGAAGGTAATCATCGGGGACAGTCGGGAGATGGCAGAGGTAGCGGCCGGGGCCGTGGACCTGGTGGTGACCTCCCCCCCGTACTGGCATATCAAGGATTA
>Ga0316578_10000601_pt1 | contig 12588 bp, 12 predicted proteins | sample J0NA_2_FD_203076 | JGI IMG/M metagenome (GOLD analysis project Ga0316578, IMG submission 203076) | Rhizosphere microbial communities from salt marsh grasses in Alabama, United States - J0-2_160517rDrC | ecosystem: Host-associated > Plants > Roots > Rhizosphere | place: USA: Alabama | collected... | reverse complement strand
GAGCGGGATGGCCGACATCTGCCTCGTCGTCGCCGAGGAGAAGATGTCGAGCTGCCACCCGCACCCGCAGGGCGCGTTCCTGACGATCTTCGACCACACGACAGAGCAGCCGCTCAAGCCGACGCTGATCTGGATATTCGCCCTCGAGATGAACCGGTATATGGAGACGTACGGGATCTCGAAGGCAGACATCGCCCGCGTCTCGGTCAAGAACAAGGGGAACGCGATGGATCATCCCAGCGCGCAGATCCCCCAGCGGATCACCGTCGAGGACGTGCTGAACAGCGAGACGCTCTGCTGGCCGGTCAACCGCCTCGACATCTCCCCCGCCTCCGACGGCGCGGCGGCTATCGTGCTGGCCAGCGAGCGCGTCGCGCGCCGGCTGACCGACAAGCCGGTCTGGATCGACGGAGTGGGGTTCTCGATCGACACGGCGTACTGGGCAACCCGCGACCTCTGCTACCCGCGCTATGTCGAGACGGCGGCGCGGATGGCGTACGACATGGCGGGGATCAAGGAGCCGTCGAAGGAGATCCACATCGCCGAGCCGTACGACCCGTTCGACTACAAGGAGCTCCACCACATGGAGGGGCTCATGCTCTGCCCCCGCGGCGAGGCGGCCCGCCTGACCGCCGAGGGATACACGGCGCGCGACGGCAACATGCCGATCTGCCCATCGGGGGGCGCGCTCGGCGTGGGCAACCCGATCGCGGCGACCGGGCTGATGAAGATCATCGAGATCTTCCTCCAGCTGCGCGGCGAGGCGGGCAAGCGCCAGGTGCCCGGCACGCCCCGCTGCGGTCTCGCGCAGGCCTGGGGCGACCTGATGCAGATGGGCACGGTAGTCGTGATGAGGATCTAGTCGGGGATACACGAACAAGGAGCGAGTCAGATGAAACTCGAAGACCAGAAACTCGGCGGGACGAACCTCAAGTCCTCCGACTTCAAGACGGGCAAGGTGCTCACCACCGAGTGGGAGCCCGATCTCAAGTACGCCTGGGACAACGGCGTCGCGATCGGGCGCTATCTCGCCGAGCTCAAGGAGGGCAGGATCATCGCGCGCGCATGCCACAAGTGCAAGCGGATCATGCTGCCGCCCCGTATGTTCTGCGAGCTCTGCTTCCGCCCCACCGACGAGTGGTTCTACGTGCAGGACACCGGCGTGGTGAACACGTTCAGCATCGCCCGGGTCAACTGGGACGCCTCGCGCCGCGGGCCGAAGGAGCCACCGCTGATCCCCGCCGTGATAGAGATCGACGGCGCCTCGAAGGGGATGGGGATCATGCACATGCTCGGCGAGGTCGATCCCGACGAGGTACGGGTCGGCATGAAGGTGCGCGCCGTGTGGAAGAAGCCCGCCGAGCGCACCGGGGCGATCACCGACATCCTCTACTTCAGGCCCGTCGCCCCCGCGCAATCGCAGCGCCCCGCCTCGAGGGCCGGGGCCAAGAAGAAGATGAAGACCAAGGCCCGTTCTACGGCCGGCGCGGCCCGGGGAAAGAGGTGAGCGAGTCATGGCGATAACGGAGAAGATCACGAACACGACCGTTCCGACCTTCTGGGAGGGCGAGATCCCCGTCCGCTACGTCTACACGTACGGCCTCGCCGGCGAGAAGTTCTTCCGCGCCGTCAAGGACAAGGGGACCTTCCTCGCCACGAGGTGCGAGGACTGCGACATCACCTTCGTGCCGCCGAAGGTCTACTGCGACCACTGCTTCGAGGAGCTCGACGACTACATCGACGTCGGCACCGTCGGGTACGTGGAGACCTTCACGATCACCTTCAAGAACATGGACGGCTCGGACAAGAAGCACCCGCGTATCCTCGCGATGGTCAGGATCGAGGGGACCGACGGCGGCCTGATCCACTACCTCGAGGGGATCGACTGGGAGGAGATCGCGATCGGCATGCCGGTCAAGGCGGTCTTCAAGCCGAAGGCCCAGCGGAAGGGCTCCATCGAGGATATCATCGGGTTCGGCCCGGTGAAATAGCCGGCGCCCCGGCACATGCATTCCGTACCGGCGCCCCGCCCCCGCGGGGCGCCGGCCGCTTTCCCGCCTCGCCCCCCATTCCGGCATTGCGGGCCCGGAGTTACCGCACAAGAAAACTCTTTCATCTTGACGGCCCTCTCACCGTTTCGGTACGCTTGTAAAGCACCATAAGGGTTACTACGCGCCATACGACAACCAAGTGCGGGTGAGGATGGATGCGGCGGCCGGCCGCCTTCGCGCCGTTCGCCTTATCGATCCCCTCACCCCCGCGCAGAAAGGAGACGGACCATGTCCGGACGCTCTTCGCTCCGCATGCTCGCCGCCGTATCGATCGCGCTGCTCACCGTCGGCCTCTTCACCTCGTGCGGCAGCGACGACAGCAGCCCCGCCAAGCCGAAGGTGACATACAGCTGGCAGCAGGTGTCATCAGGCACCACAGCGACCTTCTACGGCGTCGGCGGCACGGCGGCCGACAACGTCTTCATCGGAGGGACGAACGGCACCCTGCTCCGCTGGAACGGGAGCTCGTTCTCCAGTGTGACGACCCCGTTCGATCAACGCATCAACCGGATCCAGTGCCTCAGCCCGACGAGCATCTGGATGTGCTGCACCGAAGACAAGGTGGTGCACTGGGACGGAGGCAGCACCTGGACGGAGTACACCACGGGGACCGGCGGGACCCTCTACGGGATGTGGGCCGTCTCCGACACCGACGTCTGGGCCTGCGGCCTGAGCGGCTGGGTCTCCCATTTCAACGGCTCTGCCTGGACGGCGGCCCAGGTCAGCGGGGCGACCGACACCTGGCGCAGCATGTGGGGGACCGCCACGAACGCAGTCTACGTCGTCGGATTCACCGAGCGGGTCTTCTTCTGGAACGGCTCGAGCTGGGGCCAGGTCCCGCCCGCGGGATACAACAACAACTGCGAGGGGGTCTGGGGGACCGCATCGGACGACGTCTACATCGCGGGCTGGACGAAGATCTGGCGCTGGACGGGCGGCGCCACGATGGTGCTGGTCCACGACACCTCGCCGACGCGTCTCTTCGGTATCTGGGGAAGCGACGGGGACGACATCTTCTGCGCCGGCGGCGATGGCCTGATCGTCCATTGGAACGGTACGGACTGGACCGATATGACGACCCCGACGACACTCGACTTCACCAACATCTGGGGAACGGGGCCGCACGATGTCTGGGCCATCGGCGGGAGCGGGCTCGTCGTGCACTACACGGAGGATTAGACGACCCGGCGGATTCGCCGTAGGTTTCTCTTACGGCGCCCCGCGCAGAAAGGAGACGAGCCATGTCCGGACGATCTTCGCATCGCATGCTCGCCGCTGTATCGATCATGATGCTCGCCGCGGGCCTCTTCGCCTCGTGCGGCAGCGACGAAAGCAGCCCCGCCAAGCCCAGGGTGACCTACAGCTGGAAGCTGGAGGACTCGGGGACGACGGACGCGCTGTACGCCATCGACGGAACGGCATGGGACGACATCTACATGGGCGGATGGGACGGCCGCATGATCCACTGGAACGGCCAGCTGTTCGAGACCATGACACGCCACTGCACGTCCCGCATCAACAGGATCCAGTGCCTCTCCGAAACAAGCATGTGGATGAGCGCATATAACGACTCCGTCTTCCACCGGGAAGCCTCGGTATGGACCGGATACGCCGCGGGGACGGGACAGCCTCTCTACGCCCTCTGGGCGGTCTCGAACGACGACGTCTGGGTCGGAGGCTCCGACGGATGGATCTCGCACTGGAACGGCTCGACGTGGACGGCGAGCCAGGTCGGGGGCGGGAGCGACACCTGGCGCGGAATGTGGGGGACCGCCTCGAACGCGATCTACGTCGTCGGATTCACCGAGCGCGTCTTCTTCTGGAACGGCTCCACGTGGAGCCAGATCGCGCCCGCCGGTTACAACAACAACTGCGAATCGGCCTGGGGGACGGCGGTCGACAACCTCTACATCGCGGGCTGGACCAAGATATGGCACTGGAACGGCTCGGGCACCATGACAGTGGTCCACGACACCTCGCCGACGCGTCTCTACGGGATCTGGGGATCCGGCGAGAACGACATCTTCGCAGCCGGGGACGACGGCCTGATCGTCCACTGGAACGGATCGTCCTGGTCGACGATGACGAGCAATACGACGCTCGACTTCCGCAATATCTGGGGGACGAGCGAGCACGACGTCTTCGCCATCGGCGGGAGCGGACTCGTCATGCACTACACTCAGGACTAGCCGGCCCGGCGGCTTCGTCACAGGTTTCTCTCACGGCGCCCCGCGTTTTGCGGGGCGCCTTCTATTATCTACCGCCGCTTCTCCCCCACTTCCTTCTTGATACGCTGGACGTGCCCGCGGCCGAGCGCCTTGACCTCGCAGCCGAGCTCGAAGTAGCGGCGGATCTTCGCATCGGAGAGGATGCCGAAGCAGTCGATCACGGCGATCGGCCCTCCGGTCTTCTTCACGAGCCAGTCCGGTTCGATGTCGAGGTACGGCTCGTGCGGGACGGCGAGGATGACCGCCTCGACCCCCTTCGCCGCCGCGCCGAGGTCCTTGCCGACCCGCGCACCTCTGAGTCCCTCCTGGTTGCGGAAGAAGCGGCTCCACGAATGGCCGGGGGCCGGGTAGGTCTCCTGGCTCTCGAGCTCGTACCAGTGCTCGACGTACGGGTCGTGCACCTTGATATCCGCCCCCATCTCGGTGAGCTTCCGGACGACCATCTCCGAGCCGCTGTACCGCGTGTCGCCGACATCCTGACGGTAGCTCGCCCCGCAGACGAGGACCTCCGCGCCGGCGATGTAGCGCCCCATGTTGCGCAGAGCGTCACGCGTCAGCTCCGCGACGTGCAGGCCGCGCGTGTCGTTGATGTCGATCGCCGTCGGTGTGATCTTGAAGATCCGGTCGCCGTCCTCGAATCCGAGGATGTGCTTGTAGGCCCAGTACCCCAGCCCGCCGTCCTTCGGCAGGCAGTACCCGCCGATACCCGGCCCGGGGAAGATCATGTTGCTGTGCGTCGGCCGCATCCTGATCGCCTCTATCACCTTGATCAGATCGACGCCGTTGCGCTCGGCGAAGAGACTCCACTCGTTGAGGAAGGCGAGGATCGAAGCCCGGTAGCTGTTCTCCACTATCTTCGTCGTCTCCGACTCGATCGGCCGGTCCATCACGGTCAGGGGAAAGTCTCGCGTGTTGAGCACTTCGCGGAGGAACTTCTCGACGCGCTTGCGCGCCTCGGGGTTGCAGCCGGAGCAGACGCGCCAGAAGTCGCGGATGCTGCGCACGTACTCGCGCCCCGGCATCACGCGCTCGAAGCTGTGCGCGAGAAGCGGCGCGGTGCGGATCTTCCGCTCGGCGAATGCGCGCTTGAGGATCGGCCAGACGATGAACTCGGTCGTACCGGGGGCGACGGTCGTCTCGATCAGCACGAGGCACTTGGGCGGGATCTTCTCTCCCACGGTGCGCATCGTCGCCTCGAGCGCCGCCATGTCGGCCTCGCCGGTGCGCATGTTCCCGAGGTCGTGCTTGAGGTAGTCGCACTGCACGTCTATGACGACGCAGTCGGCCAGCCCGAGACAGTCGCTGTTGTATGTCGCCGTGAAGGTCTTCTTCTCTTTCACGGTGCGCGTGATGATCTCGTCGACTTCGGGGTCCTCCGCCTTGACCGGCGAGGCGCCGCCGTTCAGCACGGGGATCTTCCAGTAGCTGCGCGTGCTCGGCCGCTGGCAGCCGATGACGAACTTGCTCGGCTTTCCCTTCTTGTCCGTAGTGTCGGCGATGATAGCCGCCATCACCACTCCGACGAACCCGACCCCCATGACGACGACGACTTCCCGGCCCTCTTTCCTCGCCTTCTTAGCCAAGCGCTCGACGCGCCGGTACTCGGCGGCGTACTCGCCGGCGGCGGGGATCTGGAACCGCTTCCCCTCGGGGCTGACCGACCAACCCGTGGTATCCCCCTTCGCACTTGTCGCGCCCGTCTTCCTCGTCGTTCTCTTCGTCATCCGGACCTCCGTTCATAGGCCTATGGCTTGTACTTGATGAAATCTCCACGCTCGAACTCGTCAAAGGCGAGGCGCAGCTCCTCTTTCGTGTTCATCACTATGGGGCCGTACCAGGCGACCGGCTCCCTCAGGGGCACGCCCGATGCGAGGAGGAAGCGCACTCCCTCGTCCCCCGCCTCGACATTCACCTCGTCCCCGTCGTTCCAGATCAGCAGCGTGTGCTCGGGGAGAAGCGCCTCGGGCTTGAAGTCCCACCACCTGTTCTTCTCGACCTGCCAGGCGAGGGGATTGCGCTCCTCGTCGAAGTATCCTGCGCCCCCGATCACGTAGGCGAAGGCGTTCTCGCCCCGGGAAATGTGATGCCGGAAGAGGGATCCGGCGGGGATGTCCACATCGAGATAGGTAGCCCTGACGACCAGATCCTGCACCGGACCCTCGATTCCCATGACGACGCCTGCGATCACCGCCGCCGTCCCGCCGCCGGGAAGCTCCACCTTGGGGATCGTGTCTGCGGTCACATCGCGGTAGCGCGGATCGATCATCTTGTGCCGCGCGGGGAGATTGACCCAGAGCTGGAACCCTCCCATGCGCCCGTGCTTGTCCCCCATCGGCATCTCCTGGTGTATGATGCCGCTCCCCGCGGTCATCCACTGCACGTCGCCCGGGCCGATGACCCCGCTGCTGCCGAGCGAGTCGCCGTGCTCGACGGTCCCCTCGAGCATGTAGGTCACCGTCTCTATCCCACGGTGCGGGTGCCAGGGGAACCCCCTGATGTAGTCGTCGGGATCGTCGCCGCGGAAATCGTCGAGGAGCAGGAACGGATCGAGCTCGGGGACCTGGTGGAACCCGAACGCGCGCCGCAGCCGCACCCCCGCCCCCTCGGTCACGGGGACGCTCATAGAGATCTTTCGTATCGTGCGTATCATGCCCGTTCCTTTACCGCCGCTCAGAACAGCTTGAAATCGCGCAGCGCCCAGGCGATGAATATGAAGAACGCCGCGACGGCGAGCAGGACGATGACGAAGAGGACTATCGATGCGATCAGCCCGACCTTCACCGGCGCCGGGACGGCGGGCTCGAGCGGCTCCGCTTCGGCCCCGCTGCCCTGCTCCTTCAGCAGCTCGGCGCGCTGCCGCCGCTCGAGGCGGATCCCGACGAGGGCGACCATGGCAACGACCACACCGGCGATCCCCGCCAGCGCCCCCGCGACGATCAGGAATATCCATCTCGCCGGGACGTTCGACCCGGCGAGCGCCGTCGCGCTCAGGCCGAAGACGATCGCCCCGGTCCCCACCATCATCAGCACCGAGGCCCAGAAGACGAGCATGGGGAGCCGGGATCGCCTCCCGGATGGATCAACGAGACCGGTCATCTCAGACGTCCTTTATTCCTTCTCCTTCTCCTCCGCGGCCCTCGTCTGTGTCCCCTTACGCTCGTAGACCGCCGTGCTCTTGATCTCGCCGCGCGGGGTGTTGCGGACCGTATCTATGGTCAGCACGTCGCCGTCGAGCGACCAGGTCTGGAGGTTCTCGACGTTGAACTTCATCCCCTCCCTCTTGACCTCGGTCGACGAGACGAGCTCGAGCTTCGTCCCCTCCTCGATCCATTTCACCGTCGACTCCATCGTGCCGAAGTCGGTCTTGTTCTTCGTTTTCTTCCCCTTGAGCGAGTAGGTCAGGATCGTCTTGACGTCCTCCCCGTCGCGTCCCTTTCGCATCCGGACGACGACGAGCTCCTTGTCGTCCTGCGTCACGGTCATGGTGATCGGATTGTTGAGCCGGCGGTGCCCCTCGCGGTCCTGCTCGAACCCGCTCTTCTCGACGTTCATCACCCACTCGCCGGAGAAGTCGGTCATCGTCATCGTTTTTGTCTGCTGGGCGGCCGCTCCGGCGGACCACGCCATCAGCAGCGCGAGCACGAGCGCCATCGTGTACTTCATGTTTCCTCCTCGCGTTTCGTATGCCTCATCGTTTATACACCCGTGTCACAGGCTCAGCACAAGATCCTCGAAGACCTCGAGGAATGCCTCGATATCGCTCTCCTCCACGGTCAGCGCGGGGTCGATCCGCAGGACGCTCACGCCGGGACGCAGGCAGACCACGAACCCCCGCCCGATCAGCTCGCGGTGGATGCGTGTCGCGTACGAGTTCCCGTTGTCATCGTCGAGGCTGACCCCGACCATCAGGCCCCTGCCGCGGACCTCGATGATCCGCATGCTCTTCCCCGCGATCCTGTGCAGGCCGCGCAGCAGCCTCTCACCGATCCGCGCCCCGCGCTTTATCAGTTCTTTCGCCTTTATAGTCCCCAATACCTCGCGTACAACCACCGCCCCGAGCGGGTCGTTCTGGTGAGACTGGGCGTAGGCGACCTCCCGGGCGCCGAGCGACTGAGAAGCGCGCGGCGAGAAGACCGTTGCGCTGACCGGGTACCCGTTGCCGATCCCCTTCCCCATCGCGACGATGTCGGGGGCGATGTCGTAGTGCTGGTACCCGAACCACTTCCCCGTCCGCCCGATCCCCGTGGTGACCTCGTTGACGAGGATCAGCCCGCCTGCCTCGCGGACAGCACGGGCGATCCCCCGTATCAGCTTCTCCGGTGGGAAACGCACCAGCCCCGACGAGCTCCCCGGCTCGAAGAGGAACCCTCCGATACGGTCGAAAGGAATCGAGCACCAGTGGTCGCACTGCTCGCCGCACTCACCCTCGTGAGGGCACGAGGCGCAGTGGAACCAGTCGAAACAGAACCACTCGTCCGCGCGCCGACCCCACGCCGAGCCGTAGGCGCCGAAGTACGAGTCGGCCATCGTCATCAGCAGGGGCTTCTCGGTGAGCATCCAGGCGACGCGCACCCCGTACTCGACCGACTCGCTCCCCGAGCAGAGGAAGACGCACCTACCTCCGTCGAGCCCGTGAAGGGCGAGCAGCTCGTCGCCGACCTCGTCGACGACGGGGCTGGTGAAATTGAACCCGGTGTGGGCGACGCGATGGTACTGCTCGTGTATCGCCTCGATGATCCGTGGATGCGCGTGGCCGAGCGAGGTGCACCAGACCCCCGACTCGAGATCGACGTACCGGTTCCCGGCCGCGTCGTACAGGCTGCACCCCTCCGCGCGGACTATGCCGTCCAGGATCAGCTCGTGGCCGGGGTACCAGAGAAGACGGGACATGGGGAACCTCCCTGCTGACGGGGGAGGATACCACATCGGGAGCGCCGATACGATGGAGAAACGCTACTAGAGGACAAACCGCCAGGCGCAGAACCAGTCCTCGGGGTGCTCGTCGGGGGGGCAGGCGATGCACTCGGTCCGTATGCGGGGATCTATCGTCCGGGCGAAGGTGGTGTACTCGACGATCCCGCCGGATTTGCAGGGGTAGTCGTCGAGCCCCTTGCGCTTGCGCGCGGTCTGCACACGGCACCTGTCCATGCGGAAGACGAAGGCGTCCTCGCCGTCGTCATGTATCGACTGCTCGTTGATGACGGCGTAGAGGCGGTACCCGAGGGCGGTCTTGAGCCCGCCGAGCCCCGGCTCGTCGGAGATGCCGAGCAGGAACCTTATCGACATCGCCTCGAACGGCGAGAACTCGGCCCAGCAGGCGTCGTTGCACTCCTTGGCGAGGGCCATCCCGTGCTTGAACTCGACCCCCTGGAACCAGACCCCGTCCTGGGCGAGCCAGTTGATCGCGATCCCCTCGAGGAGCTCGACGAGCTTATCCCGCGGCAGGACGCCGAGATCGGCCGGGCCCTCGCCGAGTATCTTCTCCAGTCGCTTTTTCCGGATATCGCGCCAGCGGGGCGAGACCTCGTCGAGGACCTCGAGCATCGGCTCCTTCCCGAGACGCTCTTCCACCTGCCATGCCCACATCCTTTCGTGCGCGGTGGTCCGTTGCTGGAAGTCGGCAATGAGCTCGCGGAGCTCGTCGGGGCCCTGGTCTCTGATGGGGATGCCGCCGTCCACCGTGTATCCTCCTTGCAGGCTTGAAGTCACCTGTATACAGGAACCCGCCGCCTTATGTCAACGCGGAGAATGGCGAAACGGTAGTGGCGAAAGCAGGACACGGATAGTATCATCACCGATCAGCGGGGCATCGGCACATGGCCCGCCCCGCAAACGAAGATGATATCCACATCCGGGAGGACACGATGCCTTTCCATCCCCTCGATTTCTATATGCTCGACGAGCTCCTCGGCGAGGAGGAGATCCTCATACGAGAGACGGCCCGCAAGTTCGTCGACCACGAGGTGATCCCCATCGCAGCCGAGCACTGGGAGGCGGCGACCTTCCCTAAGGAACTGATCAAGAAGATGGGCGAACTCGGCTTCCTCGGCCCCTTCGTCCCCGCCGAGTACGGCGGCGCCGAGTGCTCGTACACGATGTACGGGCTGATCTGCCACGAATTGGAGCGCGGCGACTCGGGCGTGCGCTCGTTCGCATCGGTCCAGGGCTCGCTGGTGATGTACCCGATCTGGAAGTTCGGCTCCCAGGAGCAGAAACAGGAGTACCTCCCGAAGCTCGCCTCGGGGGAGATCGTCGGCTGCTTCGGCCTCACCGAGCCCGACTACGGCTCCGATCCCGGCGGCATGATCACCACCGCCCGCAGGGACGGCGACCGCTGGGTGCTCAACGGTGCAAAGATGTGGATCACCAACGGCACCGTCGCCGACGTGGCTGTGGTGTGGGCGAAGCTCGGCGGAGAGGTCAGGGGGTTCTTGGTTGAGCGTGGGACGCCCGGGTTCTCAGCTCCGGAGATGAAAGGGAAGCACTCGCTGCGGGCGTCGGTGACCTCAGAGCTCATCCTCCAGGATGTCCGCGTGCCGAAAGCGAACATGCTTCCCGGGGGAAAGGGGTTGAAGCTTCCGCTGTCATGCCTGAGCCAGGCGCGCTATGGCATTGCCTGGGGAGCGGTCGGCTCGGCCATGGCCTGCTATGACAGCGCGCTCGCGTATGCCAAGACGCGCATCCAGTTCGGCAAGCCCATCGGCTCCTTTCAGCTCATCCAGGCAAAGCTCGTGGAGATGCTCACCGAAATCACCAAAGGCCAGCTTCTGTGTGTGCAACTCGGTCGGATCAAGGACGCCGGACGCGTCCGGTTCCAGCAGATTTCTCTTGCCAAACGGAACAATGTCGACATGGCACTGCGTATCGCCCGGAATGCACGCGCCGTGCTCGGCGCCAACGGCATTCTTGACGAGTACCCGGTCATGCGCCATGCCGCAAACCTCGAATCGGTGGTGACCTACGAAGGGACTCACGAGATGCATACGCTGATTGTGGGTGAGGATATCACAGGCATTGCCGCATACGCATGAGCGAGACACAATGAAAGCCCAGCAGTCGACACCGAACACCAAAATCCTTGGCGAGGCGCTTACCTACGATGACGTGCTCCTCGTCCCCGCGAAATCGTCCGTCCTTCCCCGGGACGTGAATGTACGCACGCGGCTGACCCGCGAGATCCCGCTGAACATACCGCTGATCAGCGCGGCGATGGATACGGTCACCGAAGCGGAGATGGCGATCGGGATGGCGCGGGAAGGCGGGATTGGCATCCTCCACAAGAACATGCCCGTCGGCCGGCAAGTGGAAGAGGTGGACCGCGTCAAGCGATCCGAAAGCGGCATGATTCTCCATCCCGTGACCGTGCTCGCTGACGCGCGTGTGCGAGATGTCCTTTCTCTGATGACGAAGTATCGGATCTCGGGCATTCCCGTGGTCGATCACGAACACCGCCTGATCGGCATCATCACCAACCGCGATCTCCGCTTTGAGCCCGACGAGGATCAGCTCGTCTCCAACATTATGACCCGTGAGGGGCTCGTAACCGCTCCGATCGGGACGACCCTCGAGCAGGCCAAACGGATTCTCGAGAAGCACAAGATCGAGAAGCTTCCCGTCGTCGATCGCCAGGGTGTCCTCAAGGGTCTCATCACCTTCAAGGACATTCAGAAGAAGATCAAGCACCCTGACGCCTGTAAGGACCCGCACGGCAGGCTCCGCGTCGGCGCAGCCGTGGGGGTCACGGTGGACACGGAGGACCGGGTGGCAGCGCTGCTGAAGGCCGGCGTGGATCTTGTGGTTGTCGACACCGCCCACGGACACTCGCGTGGTGTCCTCGAAACGGTCAAGCGTCTCAAGCGGAAGTTTCCCGAGGCGCAGCTCGTGGCCGGGAATGTGGCAACGGCAGAAGCGGCGCGTGATCTGATCCGCGCAGGGGCCGATGCCGTCAAAGTCGGCGTCGGGCCCGGCTCGATCTGCACAACGCGCGTGGTGGCGGGAATCGGCGTGCCGCAGCTGACTGCGATCATGGAGTGCGCGCGGGTCACCGCGCGCGCGGGCGTCCCGCTGATCGCCGACGGGGGCGTCAAGCAGACTGGAGACATTCCCAAGGCCATTGCCGCCGGCGCTGACTCGGTGATGATCGGTGGTCTCTTCGCCGGCGTTGACGAGTCTCCGGGAGAGAAGGTGCTCTACGAGGGGCGCAGCTACAAGCTGTACCGCGGAATGGGCTCGATCGAGGCGATGAAGCAGGGAAGCCGGGACCGCTACTTCCAGGACGCGGAGGACGACATCCAGAAGCTGGTCCCCGA
>Ga0316578_10000600_pt1 | contig 12608 bp, 8 predicted proteins | sample J0NA_2_FD_203076 | JGI IMG/M metagenome (GOLD analysis project Ga0316578, IMG submission 203076) | Rhizosphere microbial communities from salt marsh grasses in Alabama, United States - J0-2_160517rDrC | ecosystem: Host-associated > Plants > Roots > Rhizosphere | place: USA: Alabama | collected... | reverse complement strand
TACACGATGGCGGCCATGTCAGACCTGAATTTTGGCTTAACAATCGCGCAACGTGCCACCGAGTACGGTGTGGACGGATTTTCAACACCGCAAGTTATGGCCTTCGCCCTTGAGTTATACGAAAACGGTATTTTAACTGACGATGACATGCCGGGAATGCCATCGGATAACGATGAAAGATTTTACTGGTTGCTTGACAGGATTGTGCGGCGGGAAGGGATCGGCGATATTCTGGCCAATGGCACCTATTGGGCGGCCAAAGAGATCGGAAACGGCGCGGATGAATATGCGCATAACAATATTAAAAAACACGAGCAGCTGCCGCTCAAACTGTCGATGCTGAACCCCATCTATTTTCTCATGTATGCCACCGGCGAGAAGATTAACATTACCCAGATTGAAGGGCAGTTCCCCCAGGCGCCCTTTCCGACGAGAGAGGAGCGAGAAGCGTTTGTAAAGGATTGGTTCCAGGTTCCGGATGAAAAGTTCAAGCAATATTTTTTAGACTGGGAACTGCGCGGCGAAAACTCGATTCCTTACTATCCGACTGTTGAAATGTGTTGTGATATCGTCGACTGGCAGGAGAAGATGCACTACATCGATGACGCCCTCGGCATGTGTGCCGGTTTGTCGTCATTTCCCCTGAAACCGCCGTATCATATACACAATTACCCCAAATTCATCTCGGCCGGTGCCGGGATCGATATGGACGAAGCCAAATTATCACAGGCAGCCAAGAGGTACCGGACTTTAGTTAGAGCCGTCAATATAAGAAGAGGCATGCGCAGAAAAGACGACAAGCCGCCAAAGAACCATTGGAAGAAAAGATTTCCCGAGCTTGAAAAGGAGCTCCTGGATACGTATTACAAATTCAAGGGGTGGAATAACGATGGTATTCCCACCAAAGCGTCATTGCAGGAATTGGATTTGGATTATGTCAGCGAAGACTTCATCCAGAGGGGCATCTTGACAGATGGCGAAGACACTCCTTCCAAAGAAACCTCAGAAGCCTCGGCGGAGTAAAATTAGAGATGGTCTCAAAATCCCAGATCAGGTTCAAGTTCTAAATAATGCGAAGGGAGTTCAACCGTGAGTGGTGAGAAAAAGAAGAAAATAGTTAAAACTGTAAAAATCGATGTTGATAAATGCAATGGCTGCCGGGCATGTGAGGTCATCTGCTCCTCCTTTCACGCGGCGCCAAAATATAGCAGTAATAATCCGGCCAGGGCTCGAATTCGGGTAATTCGCGAACCACTTAAAGACCAATATATTCCCGTATACGCGGGTGAATACACGTCAGCCGAATGTTCCGGCAGAGACAAATACACGATCGACGGAAAGGAATACGACGAGTGTGCTTTCTGCAGAGCTTCCTGCCCGTCCAGAGCCGAGTTCAAAGAACCCGATTCAGGCCTCCCGCTAAAATGCGATATGTGTGAAGGCGAAGACGAGCCCCTGTGTGTAAAGGTGTGCCTGGCAGATGCCCTGACTTTAGAAGAAAGGGAAGAGGAAGTCGAAGAAGAGGAAGAGCTGGAGGAGCTGGACATCGGATTGGAATCGTTGACGAAAAAACATGGCTTGCAGAAGGTAAAGGATGCCCTTGCCCGAATGTCAGAGTCAAAAAAGTCCTGATTGAGCGTTGTTTGCTCAATCAGGACTTTTTGTTATTCGTTATTTGTTATTGGTCATTATAAATCGCCAGCAACCTCATATTAAATTCTTATTGGAGAGATATAAAACTAGGGGCCATTTTAAAACCATTAACGAATAACAGATAACTCCCAATTGTGTTTACACAATGGGGATAAGCGAAGAGGATAGAAAAGACTGTGGAGATCGTAGCCGATTATAAAGAGATCGTAGATGTTATAAAAGAGTCCGGCGGTGATGGTTTTAAATTTTGCTATCAATGCGGAATGTGCGATACGGTTTGTCCCTGGAACAGGGTGAGAACCTTCAGTATGCGCAAGATCATCCGGGAGGCCACCTTTGGTATGACTGAGGTGGAAGGTGAAGATATATGGCGTTGCACCTCCTGCGGCAATTGCCCCCGGCAGTGCCCCCGGGGCGTAAAAATAATCGAATCCGGGGTATCCTTACGCCGGATTGCCACCGAATATGGTGTTTTTCCCACTTCCGTCCGCCCGATCCGCACCATCAGCGGCAGCCTCACCGGTGAAGGGAATCCCTTGAACGAGAAGCGGGAAGACAGGGCAAAATGGACTGAAGGTCTGTCTGTTAAAACGTTCAACGAAGAGATGGAAATTTTATATTTTCCCGGCTGCTACCTCAGCTATGACCCGAGAATGAAAAAAGTCGCTGCTGCTACCGTCAGCATCCTCAAGAAGGCCGGGGTGAATTTTGGGATACTGGGAACCAAGGAGAACTGCTGCGGGGAGAGCATTCGCAAGACTGGCGATGAAGAATTATTCAAACGCCTGGCGAAAGAAAACATCAAAACCTTTGTCGACAATGGCGTAAAAAAGGTGCTGGTTTCCTCTCCGCATTGCTATCATACCTTCAAAAACGAATATCCCGAATTTATGGTAAACTTTGAGGTGGTTCACATCGCCCAATATGTGTCCGCGCTGATAGACGAGGGCAGACTCGAGCTTGCCAAGGAATATGGAAAGAAAGTGACGTATCATGACCCCTGTTATCTGGGGCGGCACAACGGCATTTATGACGAACCGCGGGATGTTTTAAATAAGATATCCGGCCTGGAATTCAATGAAATGCCGGAGTTTCGGGAAAACAGTCTGTGCTGCGGCGGCGGCGGCGGCCGGATCTGGATGGAAACACCAAGGGGTGAAAGATTTTCCGACCTAAGGTTGGAACAGGCCGTGGGCGTTGGAGCCGATGAGCTGGTAACTTGCTGCCCCTATTGCATCACGCATTTTGAGGAAAGCAAGCTGGCGCTTGAGAATAATGAAAACTTTGAAATTAAAGATTTGACGGAAGTAATCGCAGAAGTCATCTAGAAACCACTGCAGGAGAAACATTAAATCTGAAGTCACATTAAACTGGCTAAGGCAAATTGAAATGGAAAACGAACAATTGCAGGAAGAAAAAATTCAACAAATTGATGAAAGTCTTGCAGGCGACAATTTCGGAGACGTTATGGTTGTCGGTGGCGGGATAAGCGGTATTCAGGCATCTCTGGACCTTGCCGATTCGGGTTATCGGGTTTATCTGGTTGAGAAATCGCCCGCCATTGGCGGCAAGATGGCCCAGCTTGATAAGACCTATCCCACCAATGACTGCTCTATGTGAATCCTCTCGCCCAAACTGGTCGAGGTCGGCCGGCATCCCAACATAGAGGTTTTAACGTATACTGAAGTTGACGGTATAGAAGGCGAAGCAGGAGACTTCAAGGTCACCTTAAATAAAAAGCCCAGGTACGTCATAGAGGACAATTGTACCGGTTGCGGTACCTGCGTGGAGTACTGCCCGGTCGAATACCCCGATCCATACAACCAAGACTTATCGGCGAATAAAGCCGTCCATATATACTTTTCTCAAGCCGTTCCGCTTGTCACTTATATTCATGAAAGCTGCCTCTACCTTAAAGAGAAAAAATGTGCGATTTGCGAAGGCGTCTGTAAAAATGAGGCCATCGATCTTCATCAAGAGCCGGAGAAGCTGGAAGTAAAAGTGGGTGCGATCGTTCTGTCCGCGGGCTATGAGGCGTTTGATCCCAAGCTGAGGGGAGATTATGGCTACGGCAAGATGGAGAACGTGGTAACCAGCCTTGACTTCGAACGCCTGCTGTGTGCCACCGGGCCGCACGAAGGCGAGATCTTGCGCCCTTCCGATAAGAAGCATCCCCATAAAATCGCCTGGATTCAGTGCGTGGGTTCCAGACAGGTTATCCCCGGCGGCAACAGCTATTGTTCTGCCGTATGCTGCACCTATACCCAGAAGCAGGTGATTTTGACAAAAGATCATGATGCGGAGGCCGAGTGTACGATATTCCATAACGATATCCGTTCCTACGGCAAGGATTTCGAGTCATTTTACCAGAGAACCGAGCAACTTCCCGGAATTCGATTTATCAGAAGCTACGTATCCATCGGAAAAGAAATTCCGCAAAGCAAGAATGTTACGATAAGATACGATACTGCCGAAGACGGCGTAAAGGAAGAAGAATTCGATCTGGTGGTATTATCGGTCGGCTTGAACCCGCCGGCGGATTATGAGGAAATGGCGGATCAGTTCGGAATCGAGCTCAATTCACATGGGTTCTGTAAAGCAACACCTACCAATCCGATGGCGACCAGCCGGCCGGGGATTTTTGTCAGCGGCGCCTTCCAGGGCCCGATGGATATTCCCGAGTCGGTTTTTTCCGCCAGCGGAGCCGGCTCCCAGTGCGGTGAATTCCTTGACTACCGCCGGGGGCAGCTGTCCAAAGAAAGGATATATCCGCCGGAAAAGGATGTTTCGCAAGAAGAGGCCAGGATAGGTGTTTTTGTGTGTCATTGTGGCGCGAATATCGGAAGAGTGGTCGATGTTCCTTCCGTGGTGGAGTATGTTCAGACGCTGGACAACGTTGTCTATGCGACTGAGCAGTTATTTTCATGTGCGACGGATTCTGCCGACTCGATAACCGAGACGATAAAGGAAGAGGGACTCAACCGGGTGGTTGTGGCGGCCTGCTCCCCCAGGACCCTTGAACCGTTGTTCCGCGACACGTTGCGGGAGGGGGGAATTAACCAGTATTACTTTGAAATGGCGAATATCAGAGAACATTGCTCCTGGGTCCACTCTAAAGAAAAGGAAGATGCCACCGAAAAGGCCAAGGATATCACCCGCATGTCGGTTGTGCGCGCCAGCCTCTTGCAGCCTTTACAGGAAATCGATCTACCGGTCAACAAGGCGGCCCTGGTGGTTGGCGGCGGTATCGCCGGCATGACCTGTGCGCTCTCCATCGCCAACCAGGGACATGAGGTTTACCTGCTGGAAAAGGATAAAGACCTGGGGGGAATTGCAAGAAAAATCTATTACACCGTGGATGGTATGGATGTCCAGCCTTATTTACGTGATCTTGTGCGCACGGTTTATCAGCACCCCTCGATACATGTATATACGGATACCACCATCACAGAGGCGACCGGTTATGTCGGGAACTTCGTAACCCGGGTGAAGTCTGAAAGAGGGGATAGCGAGATAAAACACGGTGCCACCGTCATCGCTGTTGGCGCGGATGTCCATAAACCGGCCGAATACTTATACGGGGAAGATGAGCGGGTAATGACCAACCTCGAGCTGGAGGAGCGGATCGTCAATGCAGATGAAAAGCTGATCAACGCCCAGAGCCTGGTGATGATCCAATGTGTTGGTTGCAGACAGGAGGACCGAAATTACTGCGCCCGGATATGCTGTAACCAGTCCATAAAAAACGCCTTGAAACTAAAAGAGATCAATCCGCAGATGGATATCTACATTCTCTTCAGGGATATAAGGACGTACGGGTTCGCAGAGGATTATTACCGGCAAGCGTCGGAGAATGAGGTGAAGTTCATCCGTTACGAGCCGGATGATAAACCCCGGGTGGAAGCCGTCGAGTATGAAGGCCGGCCGGTTTTAAGGGTTGCCGTGGCCGATCCGATTTTAGGCAAGAAGCTTGCGATCGATGCCGATTACCTTTCTCTGGCTGCTGCCGTTATTCCTCCCGCGGCAAACAGGGAAATCGCTCAATTATTTAAGGTCTCTTTGGGGCCGGATGAATTTTTCAAAGAAGCCCATGTCAAATTAAGACCGGTCGAGTTCGGTACCGAAGGCGTTTATCTCTGTGGCCTGGCGCACTATCCCAAGCATATACCGGAATCGATTAACCAGGCGTACGGGGCTGCCAGCCGGGCGTTAACGCTTCTCTCACATGATACCGTCACCGTCTCCGGTTCGATTTGCGAGGTGACTGAGAAGACCTGTATCGGCTGCGGGGCCTGTATTTCAGCCTGCACCTATGGTGCCATCGAGTTTCGTAAGACAAAACAGGGCCAAAAGGCGGTGGTCAATCCGGTGCTCTGTAAAGGAGACGGCCTCTGCAACGCCAAGTGCCCCACCGGGGCGATTTATCTAAAACACTTTACCGATGAAGACCTCTTGAGCCAGATTGATGCGGCGGTTGGAGCCTAATTGAGCGAGGAACGCTCAATTCGGCGTTATGGGTTACTGGTTAATCGTTATTCGAACGTGATGAAACCTCCAAAGGAGTTGAGAACGAATGAGCGCAGGAGTTCAATTTAAACCAAAATTATTGGGTTTTGTTTGCCACTGGTGAGCATACGGCGCTGCTGACATGGCTGGAGTTTCCAGACTGCAATATTCAACTGATATCAGGCTTATTCGCGTTATGTGTTCCGGCAGGGTCGACCTGGAGTTTATATTCCGCGCCTTCTCAAATGGAATAGACGGCGTGTTTATCGGCGGCTGCCGGCTTAATGAATGTAACTATATTACCCAGGGAAATTACGATGCGCTGAACATAGTGCTTCTCAGTAGAAAAATAATGGCGCACATCGGGCTGAACCCGGAAAGATTAAGTGTTCAATTTATGTCTTCCGGTGACGGAATTCTTTTTACCGAAGTTGTTGATGATTTTTCAAAGAAAGTTAAAGCATTAGGACCTCTTGGCAAAGGCGAAGAAATAGATGGAGATGAATTAAAGGCCAAACTTGCAGAAGTCAGAAAGCTGATTCCCTATATCAAGATAGCCAAAAGGAAGAAGCTGGCGTCACGCCTTGAAAATGAAGAAGAATACGACGGATTGTTCAGCGGTGACGAAATCAGCACGTTATTCAGTGAAGCCGTCTCGTACTATATCGATCCGGCTAAGTGCCAGGCTTGCATGATTTGCCATAAGAGATGCCCGGTAGAGGCAATTGAGGGCGGCAAAAACAAGATCCATGTCATTGACCAGGACACATGCATAAAATGCGGCACCTGCTTTGAAGTTTGCCCTCCTCGCTTTGCTGCCGTAAATCAGATTTCCGGCGAGCCTGTGCCGCCGCCGATTCCTGAAGATCAAAGAACGATTGTCAGAAAAAGTAAGAAGAAAGGATAGGTATTGTTCTGATTGTGAGTGATCCCTTGACTATTTTTTCTGCTTTGCCGCTTCCTCATCTCTCAGCACCTTTCTAAGAATCTTACCCACTGCTGATTTGGGAAGCTCCTGGCGAAACTCGACAAACTTGGGCGATTTGTAGGCGGCTAATTTTTCTTTGCAAAAACTGATAATTTCTTCGGCCGTGCCGGTTTCACCCTCCTTCAGCACGACGAACGCCTTTACGGTTTCACCGCGGTATTCGTCGGCAACCCCGATCGCAACCGCATCGGCGATTTTGGGATGCTGGTAAAGCACCTCGTCGATTTCCCGTGGGTAGATATTGTACCCTCCGGCAATGATCATGTCTTTTTTGCGGTCAACGATGGCGAAATAATCATCCTCATCCTGTACCGCAATGTCCCCGGTAAGCAGCCAGCCGTCTTTTATCTGGTCGGCGGTTTCCTGGGGGTTGTTATCGTATCCTTTCATAATCAACGGACTGCGGATGATCAGTTCACCAGGCTGCCCTTTGGGGACATCCTCCATACCGCCTTCGATATCGACGATTCTGACATCCGTATCCGGAAAAGGGATACCGATACTGCCGGCTTTGCTCATTCCCAACAAAGGATTGGAAATGCCCAGTGAGGTTGTTTCGCTCATACCCCACCCCTCACCGTAGTTGATGCCCATATCCTGCACCTGTTCAATCAGTTCCAACGGCATGGGAGCTCCCCCGCTGTTGAACAGCCCTAATTTCTTGCCAAGCTCCAATTCTTCAGCTTTGGGATGATTGATTACAGCATTGATGAGGGTCGGAACTGCCGGGAAGAACGTAATGCGCTCGAAATTTCCCAGGATTCCCATGAATTCATCGATCTCGAAACGTGGCACCAGGATCTGGGTGGCACAGTTGAACATGCCCCAGTTCAATACAACGATGGTGCCGTAAACATGGAAGAACGGCAAAATAGACATGACGTTGCGATTTTCCCAAGATGTCAGATTTGTAAATGCCGAGCCCCATAGAGAGCATTGCAGTGTGGCCGCAACCAGATTTGCATGGGTAAGAATGGCGCCTTTGGGCAAACCGGTGGTACCGCCGGTGAACTGAATCAGGGCCGGATCATCCGGGCTAATGTCAATCCGTGGCAGCCGGGTGCTGGACGTATTTTCCAGCAGCAAAGAGAAATGATGCCAGCCCTCTTCAAGTTCCAATTCCCGGGGAGTGCTCTGCCCGAAACCTTCGATGTAATCGGTCACCCGCGTAACCACGACGCGGGGGATATCCACTTGCTGGCAAAGGGGTCGTATATTCGGCAACACCATGTCGAAAGTAAAAAGTGTGGAGACACCCGTATCAACAGTCAACGTTTTCAATTCATCAACGGTATACATGGGATTAAGGTTGACAACCACGGCGCCCAGATGCTGAGCGGCATAACAGGCAATGATATACTGGGGGCAATTTGGCAGGTGGATCCCGACCCGATCACCCTTTTTAACCCCCATCGCTGCCAGGGCATTGGCCATTTGCAAAACCTGCTGTTTGAGATCCCAGAAAGTTATTTCTGTCCCGAAAAAATTTGTTGCAGGTTTGTTCGGGAAATGACTGGCTGGAATGTTTAAAAAATAGTGGGCAGGAACTCGCGGATATCGAATGGTCAAAGGAACATTGTAGTCATAATGACGTTGCCAGGGTCTGTTATCCATTTCTCACCTCCTGCTCATTCCGTTAATAATATCGTAAATTATTGTCAATAAAATACTTTAGAATATTTGGCTTGACATTTTTTTAAGTCGCAGACTAATAATTACAATCAGATTTCCGATGGAGATTTAAACACTTCCTGCCGCTTTTTTCCAGCCAAGGAAACAATGAAGATTCGCGAACTGGCCAAACGAACCGGCTTTCCCAAAGAGACAATTCATTTCTATATCCATGAGGGGCTGCTGCCTGAACCGCGCAAATCAGGCGTAAATGCAGCCAAGTATAACGAACGCGATGCTGACCAAATTCGAAACGGAGAAAGAGATGAGCAATAAAAGTATCAGCCGCACTGAAAGTGGTGTAAAAATCATTCGAACGACATCGACCTTCGACTGTGGCGGCAGATGCCCGATTCGCCTGCATGTAAAAGACAACCGCATTATTCGGATAGAGGGCGATGATGCAGAAAAATCCGAACAACTCAGAACCTGTTTAAGATGCCGGGCATTCAGGCAATATGTTCATCATCCCCAAAGACTGATGTATCCTCAGAAAAGAGTCGGTGCACGGGGGCAAGGAAAATTCGAACGGATTTCCTGGGATGAAGCCCTGGATACAATGGCGAATGAATTGAATCGGGTTAAAGAGACTTACGGCAACGAGGGCATATTTCTGGCCACCGGTGGCGCTTACCTGGCCGGGCTTCACAATGGCGGTTTCGCGGCCCAAAGACTCCTGAACCAGTTTGGCGGTTGTGTCACCCACTATGGAAACATCTCCTCCGAGGGCGCTGTCTGGGCATCTTTGACTCAATACGGATCCGTCATGGTGGGGCACAGCCGGGATGATATGCTCAATTCCAGATTGATCCTGCTCTGGGGCTGGGACCCGGCCCGTATGATCTCCGGAACCAATACCATGTACCATGTCATCAAAGCCCGCGAAAACGGGGCCAGGGTGATTGCGGTCGATCCCCGCTACCACGACACGGCTGCCACCGTGGCCGACGAATGGATTCCGATCTATCCGGGCACGGATACGGCTGTTTTCGTGGCGATGGCCTATGTGATGATCAAAGAGAACCTTCACGATCAAGCCTTTTTGGATAAATACACGGTCGGATTCGAAAAGTTCAGAGATTATGTTTTAGGTCAGGAAGACGGCGTTAACAAAACCCCGGCCTGGGCCTCAGAGATTTCCGGTGTTCCTGCTGAGACCATCGAGCGGCTGGCCCGCGAATACGCCGGCACCAAGCCCGCTGCCCTGATGGACTGCCAGGGGCCGGCACGCAGCGCCATGGGTGAACAGTACAATCGCTGTGCAGCCACTCTAAGCGCCATGACGGGCAATGTGGGCCGCCCGGGCGGCAGCGCCTGTGGCGGATTGATGGGCATCCCGGTCGGGCACATGTTCCGTATGTCGGCCATCCCGCCCGGGAAAAATCCGTTTGAGATGGACGGCCCCAATGTTAAAGGAACCCTGGACATCCGTTTAAGAGTAATCAAGCGGGTGCACATCAACACCATATTTGATGCGATATTAAAGGGCAAAAAAGGTGGTTATCCGTCTGACATCAAAATGATGTGGTCCATGTGCAACAATTATCTTAATCAAACCGGTAACAGCAACAAAGCTGCCCGGGCTTTAGAGAAGCTCGAATTTCTCTGTGTTAACGAACTTTTCATGACGGCTCAAGCCCGTTACGCTGATCTTTTACTGCCGGTAACTTCTGCTGCCGAACGAAGCGACTTGACTCGGCCATGGCCGTCCGGCCCCTATTTTACATTTATGAATCGAGCGTTAGAACCCCTGGGCGAGTGTAAATCCGACTTCGATATTGCTAGTGAATTGGCAGAAAGACTGGGCATTAAGGATTTTAATCCCCACACGGAAGCCGAATGGCTAAAGATGTTTGTGGAACTCAACCCCGAATACCAGAAGCATATCAAGGATTATGATAAATTCAGGGAAGAGGGTATCCATCGGGTCAAACTTCCAGAACCCATTGTGGCCTTTAAGGAACAGATTGAGGATCCTGAAAACAATCCCTTTCCGACGCCATCGGGCAAAATTGAAATTTTTTCCCAGCGTGTGGCCGACCTGGACAAGCCGGATACACCACCGATCCCGAAGTACATGCCGACACCGGAAGACCGCAATGATCCTCTGTTCGAGCAATACCCGCTGCAACTGCTCACTCCCCACCCCAAAAATAGGGTTCACTCGGAACTCTACCTGGTGTCCTGGCTGCGAGAGGTCGAGGAGCACCGGGCATGGGTCAATCCGCTGGACGCGGAATCACGAGGCATAAAAGACGGTGATGATATTTTTGTATTCAACGACCGTGGTAAGGTAGCCATTAAGGCCTGGGTTACCGGAAGAATTATGCCTGGAGTGGTATGTATCTTTGAAGGCGCCTGGTACAACCCTGACAAAGACGGTGTCGACCTTGGTGCCTGCGCCAACACACTGACCAAGGATGCCTATTCGGGAGGAGGCGCAGCGGTATTGAATAGCAGTTTAGTAGAAATCGAAAAGATATGAAATGGAGAATACGTAATGCAAATAGGATTCTACTTCGATCAGACAAGATGTACCGGTTGCAGTGCCTGCCGAGTGGCTTGTAAGGACTGGAACGACGTTCCGGCCGGTCCGCAGAACTGGATGCGGGTTCTCTATACTGAAAAAGGCAAATTCCCGCAACCCTTCGTAAGCTATATGATTGCTCCCTGCTGGCACTGCGCCGAACCCTTATGTGCCGAGGCCTGTCCGGTTGACGCCATTACAAAGCGTGCTGAAGACGGCATTGTGCTGGTGGACAGTGAGGTCTGTCTGGGAAAAGCAGAATGTGATCTAAAGTGTTTAAAAGCCTGCCCGTATGATGCCCCGCAGTTCGGACCGGAAAACAATGCCAAAATGCACAAGTGTAATTTTTGTCTGGATCGACATCTGCAAGGTAATCTGCCCGATTGCATCGAAGCCTGCCCTGTCCGTGCCCTTGATGCAGGGCCTCTGGCCGAGCTGGAAAAAAAATATGGTTCGAACAAAGAAGCCGTCGATTTCAAATATTCGCGCCGGACAAAACCAGCGGTGGTAATCAAGGCCAAAAAACTGCCTCGGGCTTTAACCTAAGAGACGATCATGTCTAAAGTAGATTTATCTGTCATCGGTACGAAAACAGAACCGATTGTTTTCGAATATTCATGGAAAGATGTTGTGCTTTATAATATCGGTGTCGGTGCCGATGAGAACGATCTTGCCTTTGTCTATGAAAAGGCACCTGGCGGGCTTAAAGTATTACCCAGCTTTTGTGTTGTGCCGGCCATGCGGGCCTTCCCGTTTCTCGGGGACAACCTGGAGTGGTCGTTGATGCTTCACGGTGAGCAGGTGATCCGGCTGTCTCAACCGCTTTCGCCGGAAGGCAGGATTATTCAGGTTGGAGAAGTCTTAAATATTTATGACAAAGGAAAGGGTGCGGTTTACCGGGTTCGCATCAAAGGCTGGACGGAAAAGGAAGAAGACCTATACGAGGCTGAATGGTCTATCTTTTACGTGGGCGCCGGCGGTTTCGGCGGAGATGCCGGACCAAAGGCCGAGAAAGTTGAACCGCCGGCGGGAGTTCAACCGGAATTCAGCATCAGCGAGAAGGTGGCCGCCAACCAAGCCGTCATCTATCGACTCAGCGGAGATGCCAATCCGCTGCACCTCGATCCGGAAGCCGCCAGACGGGGGGGCTTCGACCGTCCGATTTTACATGGTCTGTGCACATATGGTTTTGCCACCCGCGTGATCGTCAGCAAAATTCTGGGCGGTGATGTCGCCCGTTTGAAAGAATTCAGCGCGCGCTTT
>Ga0316578_10000599_pt1 | contig 12614 bp, 11 predicted proteins | sample J0NA_2_FD_203076 | JGI IMG/M metagenome (GOLD analysis project Ga0316578, IMG submission 203076) | Rhizosphere microbial communities from salt marsh grasses in Alabama, United States - J0-2_160517rDrC | ecosystem: Host-associated > Plants > Roots > Rhizosphere | place: USA: Alabama | collected... | reverse complement strand
CTGGGGCGCCGGCCCATCCATCACGATGCCGACCGCGACCGACCGCCAGCTCGGCAGCGCCAAGTGGAGCGCCGGTCCGACACTGGTGCTGCTGACCCAGCCCAAGTGGGGCTCCGCGGGTGTGCTGTTCCGCCAGCTCTGGTCCTTCGCGGGCGACTCCAATCGCAACGAGGTCAGCCAGTTCCTGCTCGAGCCGTTCGTCAACTACAACCTCGACAACGGCTGGTTCCTGATCTCGGATTCGGTGCTGACCGCCAACTGGCGCGCCGACTCCGGTAATCAGTGGACGGTGCCCCTCGGCGGTGGCATCGGCCGGGTCTTCAAGCTCGGCAATCAGGCGATCAATTCCCGTCTGGAGGCCTATTACAACGTCGTGCGCCCCGACGGCGCGCCGGATTGGCAGATCGCCTTTACCTGGCAGTTCCTGTTTCCGAAATAGGGTGGCGGTGGGCAGGCCTTGCTTTGCCCGTCTTACGCGCTTCTCCTTTGGCCGCTCTCTCCGATCCCGGGAGCCGATGATTCGACAAACAATCGCTTAGGAGGCGAACGATGAAAAGACTGACGCTATTGATACTGTTGCTCGTGGTGGCTCTGCCGCCTCAAGCATTTGCCGCGACCGACAAACCCAACATCCTGGTCATCTGGGGCGACGACGTCGGCTACTGGAACATCAGTGCCTACAACCAGGGCATGATGGGCTATGAGACGCCCAGCATCGACTCGATCGCGCAGCAGGGGGCGCTCTTCACCGACTGGTACGCCCAGCAGAGCTGCACCGCCGGGCGGGCCGCGTTCATTCTTGGCCAGCACCCGTTCCGCACCGGCCTCCTCACCATTGGCATGCCGGGATCGCCGCACGGCATCAGCGACGAGATGCCGACGCTTGCCACCTTGCTCAAGCCCCACGGCTACACCAGCGGCCAGTTTGGCAAGAACCACCTGGGCGACCGGGACGAACACCTGCCGACCAATCACGGCTTTGACGAGTTCTTCGGAAACCTCTACCACCTCAATGCCGAGGAGGAGCCGGAGAGCTACTACTATCCGAAGGATCCGGAGTTCCGAAAGGAATTCGGCCCCCGGGGTGTGCTGCGCAGCTCGGCCGACGGCAAGATCGAGGACACCGGCCCGATGACCCGTAAGCGCATGGAGACGGCGGACGACGAATTCGTGGACGCGGCCATCGACTTCATCGAGCGCGCCAACAAGGCGAACAAGCCCTTCTTCACCTGGGTGACCACCAGCCGCATGCACGTCTGGACCCACCTGACCAAGGAGTGGGAGGGAAAGAGCGGCATCGGCCTCTATGCCGACGGCATGCTCGAGCACGATGATGATATCGGGCGCATCCTGGCCAAGATCAAAGAGCTGGGGATCGGCGACAACACCATCGTTTTCTACTCCACCGACAACGGCGCCGAGACCTTCACTTGGCCCGACGGGGGAACCATCCCCTTCCACGGCGAGAAGGGAACCACCTGGGAGGGCGGCTTCCGCGTGCCGTCATTCATCACGTGGCCAGGGGTCATCGAGCCGGGGACGAAGCTCAACGGCATCGCCTCGCACGAGGACATGATCCCCACTCTGCTGGCGGCCGTCGGAGAGCCCGACATCAAGGAGAAGCTCAAGCAAGGCCACACCATCGACGGCAAGACCTACAAGGTGCATCTCGACGGCTACAATCTCCTGCCCTGGTTCAAGGGCGAGGTCGAGGAGTCGCCGCGCAGGGAGATCATGTACTTCGACCAGGTGGGGAACCTCAACGCCATCCGCTACAAGAACTGGAAGCTCCACTTCGCCATTCTCGAAGGGAACATCGCCTCGGCGGTTCGCGTCCAGACGGCATGGCCGAAGGTCATCAACCTGAGGGCGGACCCCTTCGAGCGGGCCTGGCACGAATCGGAGATGTACCTGCGTTGGATGGCCGAGAACATGTGGCTCTTCGTTCCGGCCCAGGTCTTCGCCCGGGAGTGGCTGGCGAGCTTCGAGGAGTTCCCGCCCCGGCGCGGTACCACGCTGGGTATCGACGCAGTCATCAAGCAGTTGGAAAACCCGGGGGCGCGACAATAAGGTCCGGGAAAAGCAGATTGCGGGCGCCCCGGGAGAACCCTGGGGCGCCCGCCCGAATCTGCATCGATCGTATACGCCCCGTCATCGTGCCTTCGCAGGCATTCGGAGATGGGGCGCGTTGTGACCTAAGGACCATTCAGTCACCGAGCAAGCCAATGAGCGCATCTGAGTCCATCGAGCAACTGCGCGAGCGTGTCTCGCGCTCAATCATCGGCCAGGAGCGCATCGTCGAGCGACTCCTGGTGGGGCTGCTGGCCAACGGCAACCTGCTCGTCGAGGGCCTGCCCGGACTGGCCAAGACCCGGGCGGTGAAGAGCCTGGCACGGGAGATGGACGCGGACTTCAGCCGCATCCAGTTCACACCGGACCTGCTGCCCTCCGACGTCACCGGCACCGAGGTCCTGCACGGCGAGGGCGGCGCCCAGTCCTTCCGCTTCGAGCCCGGGCCCATCTTCGCCAACATTGTCCTCGCGGACGAGATCAACCGGGCCCCGGCCAAGGTGCAGGCCGCCCTGCTGGAGGCCATGGAGGAGCGCCAGGTCACGGTGGCCGGCACCACCCACCCCATGCCCGATCTGTTCATGGTCATGGCGACCCAGAACCCGGTGGAGCAGGAGGGCACCTACCCGCTGCCCGAGGCCCAGATGGACCGCTTCCTGATGCACGTCTACATCGACTATCCGGACGAGGAGGCCGAGGCGCAGATCATCCGGCTGGTGCGCGGCGAGACCGCTGGACGCGCCGACGCAGAGAAGGTGCCACCGATCCCCCAGCAGGCCGTCTTCGACGCTCGCCAGGAGATCGCAGGGGTCCACGTCAGCGAAAACATGGAGCGCTACATGGTGGACCTGGTGTTTGCCACCCGGTACCCCAAGCGCTATGACGAGCAGCTGGCCCGTTGGATCCAGGTCGGGGTCAGCCCTCGGGCCAGCCTGGCGCTCGACAAGTGCGCGCGGGTCCTGGCGTGGATGGCCGGACGCGACCACGTGATCCCGGACGACGTGCGCTCGGTGGTGCATGACTGCTTCCGCCACCGGCTGACCCTGGGCTTCGAGGCGAGCGCGGAGGGGGTGTCCGCCAACGACGTGGTGGACCGCGTCTTGCAGCTGGTCGCGGTGGCCTGACGATGCAGTACACCCGGGTCAGTCGCCGCGCCGGCGAGCCCGAGCAGGACCCGCGCATCTACGCGGATCTCGACGCCCTGGTGCAGCTCCAGTTTCAGGCCCAGGGATTCAGCTACCTGCCCCGCCAGCCGGTGCACAGTGTGCTCTACGGGCGCCACGCCTCGCGCCTGCGCGGCCGCGGACTCAACTTCGAGGAGCTGCGCGGCTACCGTCCCGGTGACGACATCCGGGCCATGGACTGGAAGGCGACCTCGCGCACCCGCCGGGCACACGTGCGTGTCTACACCGAGGAGCGCGACCGCCCGGTCTGGCTGCTGGTGGACCAGCGCGCGGGCATGTTCTTCGGCAGCCGGGAGCGGATGAAATCGGTGACCGCCGCCGAGGCCGCCGCGGTTTCCGCCTGGCGGGTGCTGGGCCTCGGTGACCGCGTGGGCGCCATGATCTTCGACGACTCCGAGATCGTCGAGATCAAGCCGCATCGAAGCCGAGGCCAGGTGATGCGTATCCTCGCCGAGGTGGTGAAGAAGAACCACGCATTGCGTGCGGGCGCCACCACGGCCGCCGATCCCGGCATGCTCAACCGGGTGCTGCGCCGGGTCTTACCGCTCGCGAAGCACGACTGCCTGGTCGTTTTGATCAGCGACGTGCAGGGTGCGGACGAGACATCCCGCCGGCTGGTCACCGGCATCAACCAGCACAACGACGTCATTCTGGTGTTCGTCGTCGATCCGATCGAACAGGCGTTGCCCGCCGCAGGCCACTTGGCCATGAGCGACGGCAGCGCCCAGCTCGAGGTAAACACCGCGAGCCGCAGGCTGCGCGAGGGCTATGCCGAGCATTTCCTGGATCACCTGGAGGGGATGCGTGAACTGTCGCTGCGACAGGCGATCCCGCTGCTGCAGATCGACACGACGAACCCGGTGCTTGACCAGGTGCGAGACCAGCTCGGTCACCGGGCAGCGGCCAGGAGGGTATGACCGTGCCGCTCTGGCAGGAATTTGCTGCAATGCCCCAGGGTGACCGATGAGCGCCGACGCCACGAGCCTCGCCAACCTGCACGACATCGTGGTGCCGCCGCCGGTGTCCTGGTGGCCGCTGGCCTGGGGCTGGTACCTGCTCGGGGCCATGCTGCTTGCCGGCCTGGCCTGGGGTCTGGTCCGATGGCGCGCTCATCGGCGGGCGAATCGCTACCGGGACCTGGCCCTTTCGGAGCTCGACGCCCTCTCCGCGTCCGTCGGCGACCCGGCCCGGAGGTCGGGGGCTCTCTCTACCCTGCCCGTGCTCCTGAAACGCGTGGCGCTAGCGGCCTGGCCCCGGGGACAGATCGCCGGACTCAGCGGGGCGGCCTGGTGGCGGGTCCTGGACGAGAGCGGGGCCGACGGGGTCTTTGGCAAGGGCCATGGTCCCCGGCTCGAACGCCTGTCCTACGGCCGCGAGCCCGACACCGACTTATCCGAGACCGAGGCGCAGGACCTGCTGCGCGCGGCGCGAGCCTGGATTCGGGGGCATCGCGCGCCAGGCCAGGGGGGCCGCTGAGCCATGCTGTCCCTGGACTATCCCTTCCTCCTGTTGCTGCTGCCGCTGCCCTGGCTGGTCGCGCGGCTCGTGCCCGCCCACAGGGAGTCGCGACCGGCGGTGCAGGTCCCCTTCCTTTCCTTGATGGCGCGGCTCACCGGCCGGCAGCCGGGTCCGGGCGCGATCGAGCCTCGTCGCAGCCTGGCAGGCAGCCTGTTCCTGATTCTCGTCTGGTTGCTGCTGGTGATGGCACTGGCGCGGCCCCAGTGGCTGGAGGATCCCCAGCGCAAGGAGATCCCGATGCGCGACATGCTGCTGGCGGTAGACCTGTCCGGCTCCATGGAGACCCAGGACTTCGCAGGCGGAGACGGCCAGCCGGTGGACCGGCTGACCGCCGTGAAGGAGGTGCTGGACGGGTTCCTGGCGCGGCGCGACGGCGACCGGATCGGCCTGATGGTGTTCGGCTCGGCCCCCTTCGTTCAGGCGCCCTTCACCGACGACCTCGCGGTGCTGCGCACCCTGCTGAGCGAGGTCGCGCTGCGGATGGCCGGCCCGAAGACCGTCATCGGTGACGCCATCGGGCTCGCCATCACCCTGTTCGAGCGTAGCGAGGTCGAAGACCGGGTCCTGATCCTGCTCACGGACGGCAACGACACCAACAGCCTGGTGCCGCCGGATCGAGCGGCGCAGATCGCCCGGGACAACGGCATCGTCATCCACACCATCGGCGTCGGGGACCCGGCGGCGGCGGGGGAGGAGCCGCTGAACGAGACGAGCCTGGAAGCGATTGCCACGACCACCGGCGGGCGCTACTTCCGCGCCCTGGACCGGGCCGCCCTCGAGGAGATTTACGACGAGCTCGACCGGCTCACCCCCAGGCAGGTCGAGACCCTGACCCATCAACCCCGCCGCGAGCTGTTCCAATGGCCGCTGGCCGCGGCCCTGTGCCTGTCTCTCTTCTACCAGCTGCTGAGCGTGGTGGCCGTGATGCTCGCGGAACGTCGGCGGGCCGATGATCGAAAGGCCGTCGCGGAGACTCGCGCATGAGCCTCCTCGCGGACTTCCACTTTCTGCGTCCGGCCTGGTTGCTGCTGCTGTTCCCCGCACTGCTACTGGTCGTCTGGGTCTGGCGGCGGCAGTCCGCGGAGCTGGCCTGGGGCAGGATCATGGCGCCGCATCTGCTCGAGCACCTGCTGGTCTCCGGCGAAGGCCGCAGGGCGCGTTGGCGGCCGCTGCACGGGCTGGCCCTGTTCTGGCTGGTCGGTATCGTCGCCCTTGCCGGTCCCACCTGGGACCGTGAACCGGCCCCCTTCGGCGAGGAGCGGGCGCCCATCGTGGTCCTGCTGAAGGCCACCCCTAGCATGCTCGCCAAGGACATCCAGCCCACGCGGCTGGAGCGCGCCGTGCTCAAGCTGCGCGACCTCCTCGAGGAACGCCCGGGCGCGCTGACCGCGCTCATCGCCTACAGTGGCAGCGCCCACCTGGTCATGCCGCTGACCCGGGATGCGCGCATCATCGAGCTCTTCGCCGCCGAGATCTCACCGGACATCCTGCCGAAAGAGGGCGATGCCCTGGCCGCCGCGGTCAACCTGGCCAATTCACGCCTGGAGGCCGCGGGCCTCTCTGGCTCCATCGTCCTCTTTGCCGACGCCGTGGCCCCTGACCAGTTGGATGCCTTGCGCGAACGGCGCGCCGAAGGCGTTGCACCGGTGCAGATCCTCGCCATGGCGGCGGGGCCGGACGTGGTCCCACCCCCGGGCAGTCCGCCCGCACCGGCCCTCGATCGCGCGGCCATGGAGACGGCGGCCGCGGCGGCCGGCGGCGCCCTGGTGACGCTCACCGCGGACGACGCCGACGTGCAGCGTCTCGCCCGTCTGGTGGAGCAGCGGGCATCCATCGGCGCGGACGACGAGGCCGGGCAGCAGTGGCGGGACGCGGGCTATCTTCTGCTGCCGCTGCTGGCACTGCTGGCGCTGTTGGGTTTTCGCCGTGGCTGGGTGGTGACGGCCCAATGAAGACGACCCTGCGCCGTCGCACCCTGCCTGTCCGGTCTCCCTGGCCTTGGGTCGCCGCCGCTGTCTGCCTGCTGCTGATCGGTCAGCCCGCATCCGCCGCCGAGGCGGACGGGTGGCTTCTCGCCGACGTCTTTCTCACGCCGGACCAACAGGGCCAGCGCCTGTTCGATGCCGGCCGCTACGAGGAGGCCGCGCGACGCTTTACCGACCCCATGCGCCGGGGTACGGCCCTCTACCGCGCCGGCGAGTTCGAGGCGGCGGCCACTGCGTTTGGCCAGGTGGACGCTCCGGAGGCCGCACTGAACCGGGGCAACGCCCTGATCCTGCTGGGCCGTTACGAGGCCGCGATCGAGGCCCTCGACCGGGCGCTCGAGCTGCACCCGGACTGGCCCCCAGCCGTCGGCAACCGGGCCATCGCCGAGGCGCGTCTTGCGGCCTTGGCCCCGCCGGACGACGACGCCGGCGGAACGGGTGGCGAGCTGCAGGCCGACGAGTTTGTTGCCGATACCACGGGGCGCACGGACAAGAGCAAGGAGCAGAAGGTGATGGAGGGCGGTGCCGCCACCACCGACGCCGAGCTGCGCGCCCTTTGGCTGCGCCGGGTGCAGACCCGCCCGGCGGACTTTCTCAAGGTGCGGTTCGCCCAGCAGCTGGCGAGACAACAGCAGCAGGGTGAGCAGCCGTGACCAGGCCCTCGAGGCCGCTGCATCGTTGCCGCATCCGGGGGATGCTGTTGTTCCTGCTGGCTTGGGCGGCACAGGTTGTCGGCAGCCAGGACCCCGAGCTACGGGGACGCGTCAGCGCGAGCCTCAGCGACGACGGCCCCTATTGGGTCGGTCAGGCGGTCACCGTCAAACTGGATGTGGCCTCGACGGGTTTCTCCTTCTCCGACCAACGCTTCGAGCTCCCGGAGGTACCCGGCGCCGTGGTACTGCAACCCGAATCCACCGCCTTCAAGCTCAGCGAACGCGACGGCGACGCCACCTGGCAGATCCTGCGTTATGAGCTGCTCGTGGTGCCCCAACGGGCAGGGGGCGTCGCGGTGCCGGCGATGCCGGTCAGCTTTACCGTCTCCCCGGGCTACGGCAAGGCCGGGCGCGCCTTCGAACTGACCACCGAGCCCCTGGGCTTCGAGGCGGCCATGCCGCCCGGCGTCGAAGCGGGCACCCCCGTCGTCACGACCACGGCGCTCGCGGTCTCGCAGACATGGGACCCCGCCGAGGGCGAGCGCAAGGTCGGCGACGCCGTCACCCGCACCCTTTCGCTGACCGCGGACCGAGTCCCGGGCATGGCCCTGCCACCGCTGGCGGCGGCGGACATCCCTGGTGTCGCCGTCTATCCCGCACAACCGCGGGTCGAGGACAAGGTCGACCGCGGGCGCTTCACCGGCCAGCGCGTCGACAGCCAGACCTATGTCTACCAGCGCACCGGGGAGGTCGAGATTCCCGGGGCGAGCATCCAGTGGTGGAACCCCGAGCGCCGGCAGCTGCAGCAGGTCCGAATCGAGCCCTTGTCGGTGAAGGTGATGCCCAACCCCGCGATGGAAGGCGCAGCCCCGGGTTGGCTGGAACAGCTGATGCGCCGGCCCTGGATGGCCGCCGCCGCGTTGCTCGTGCCGGCATTCCTGTTCTGGGCGTTCTTTCGGTTCTGGGGAACCCTGCGTACGCGCTGGGCGGCCTGGAAGCGGCGTCGCCTCGAGAGCGAGGCGGCCTATTTCCGGCGCCTGTTGGAACGCCTGCGCGCCAGACAGCCGGGCCCGGCCTACAGCGCGCTGTCCGCCTGGGCGGCACGCCGTCGCCTTGACGCCTCGCCAGCCTTGAGTGCGGCTTTCCGGCACGCAGGGGCCATGCCAGAGCTGCTCGGCGAGCTGGATCGCCTGCAGCGGGCGGTCGCGGATGCCGACGCCAGCTGGAACGGCGAGCGAGCGGAGGGCTTTCTGAAGGCGTTTCGGGCCCGTCTCGCACGGGCCCGCGAGGACGTCGACGCCGGACTGCCCGGACTCAACCCCAGGGGCTGGGGAGAGACGGCGTTCAGAAACGACCGCGCGGTATGAAACGGAGGACACCCTGACATCAACCAAGGTGCCTGGCGTGATACCGCCCGACGGGATTGCGATCGATGAGGCGAGGCGAAAATGCGCAACCCGGGACAGACCACAATATTGCTCGGAAGCCGTGGTCTGTCCTCTATCGTCTGAGCTGAACATGAGGAGACAGCCAGTGAAATTGCATCGGATCGTTTCGCACCTGGGCATTACGCTCACAATGGTGCTCCTTGCGTACGTCGGTGCGACCCTTGGCTCCCCGGCCAGGGCTCAGACCGTCGACCCGCTGTCCTCCTGGAACGACGGCAAGGCGAAGCAGTCGATCATCGATTTCGTGACACAGGTGACGAAACCGGGCTCCCCCGACTTCGTGCCACCGGCGGAACGGATCGCCGTGTTCGACAACGACGGCACCCTGTGGTCGGAGCAGCCGATGTACTTCCAGCTCCTGTTCGCGCTCGACCGTGTCAAGGCATTGGCACCCCAGCACCCCGAATGGAAGGACCAGGAGCCCTTTGCCTCGCTGCTCAAGGGTGACGTCAAAGCCGCGCTTGCGGGCGGGGAACACGCCATCCTCGACATCATCATGACGACGCACGCGGGCAATACGACCGCGGAGTTCGAGCAAATCGTGAAGGATTGGATATCCTCGGCGAGACATCCCACGAGCAAACGCCCGTACACCGACATGGTCTACCAGCCCATGCTCGAGATGCTCGGCTACCTCCGCGCGAATGGCTTCAAGACCTTCATCGTTTCCGGCGGCGGTATCGAGTTCATGCGCCCGTGGGCCGAGGGCGTCTATGGCGTTCCGCCGGAACAGGTGATCGGCAGCAGCATCAAGGTGAAGTACGAGATGCGCGACGGTGAGCCGGTGCTTGTCCGCCTGCCCGAGCTCGACTTCTTCGACGACAAGGAGGGCAAGCCGGTCGCGATCCACCAGCAGATCGGCCGACGACCGCTGGCGGCGTTCGGCAACTCCGACGGCGACCTGCAGATGCTGCAATGGACGACTGCCGGAAAGGGCCCGCGGTTCGCGCTTTACGTGCACCATACAGACGCCGAGCGCGAATGGGCCTACGACCGAGAGTCCAGCTTTGGTCGCCTCGACAAGGGCCTCGACGAAGCACACGCCAAAGGTTGGACGGTGGTCGACATGAAGCGGGACTGGAAGGTCATTCATCCGCATGAGAAAGACCAACAATAGGCAATTTGCGGTGGAACTATGTGGGCGACAATTACCCTGACATTTGTCCTGCTGTGTTCAGGAGCATCGACCGCGCTCGCGGGCGATTCCCCACCGGAATATGTCGGGCGTGGCGTCTGCATCGCGTGCCACGTCGAGCAGGGCGCCCGCTGGCGCGGCTCCCATCACGACCTGGCCATGCAGGAGGCGAGCGGAGAAACGGTTCTGGGCGACTTCGACGATGCCCGGTTCACGCACTTCGGTGTGGAATCCCGCTTTTTCCGCGACGGCGGACGGTTCATGGTCCGGACCGACGGCCCGGACGGCGAGCTGCAGGACTACCCGATCAAGTACACCTTCGGCGTCCACCCCCTCCAGCAGTACCTCGTCGAGTTTCCCGGCGGGAGGCTTCAGACCCTGGACATCGCGTGGGACAGCCGAAAGGAGGACCAGGGCGGTCAGCGCTGGTTTCACTTGCACCCCGATGATCCGGTGCCCCACGACGACGTGCTGCATTGGACCGGGCCGAATCTCAACTGGAACTACATGTGCGCGGATTGTCACTCGACGAACCTGCGCAAGGGGTACAACAGCGGCACCGACAGCTATCGAACCACCTGGTCCGAGATCGACGTCTCCTGCGAGGCCTGTCACGGACCGGGATCTGAGCACGTACGCTGGGCTGAAGCAGCGGCCGAGGGTGCCCCGCCGGCCGACGGAACGCCGGATATGGGGCTGACGGTCAGCCTCGACGAGCGCAAGGGTGTCTCCTGGACCATCGATCCGGCAACCGGTCGGGCGACCCGGTCGAAGTCGCGGGAGACCAGTCGGGAAATCCAGGTCTGCGCCCGCTGTCACAGCCGGCGCAGCCAGTTGACCGATGACGCCGTCGCCGGTCAGCCCTTCCTCGACGCCTTCCGCCCAGCGTTGCTCACGCAGGGTCTCTACTATCCCGACGGTCAGATCCTCGACGAGGTGTACGTCTGGGGTTCCTTCCTCCAGAGCAAGATGCACGGGGCGGGGGTTACCTGCTCCGACTGTCATGATCCACACGCCGCCGAGTTGCGGCTTCCCGGGGAGATGGTCTGCTACCAATGCCACGAGGCGGGACGTTATGCCTCCGAGTCCCACCACTTCCATCCCGCGGGCACCACCGGCGCGAGCTGCGTCGAGTGTCACATGCCGGCGACCAACTACATGGTCGTCGACGCCCGGCACGACCACGGCTTCCGCATCCCGCGCCCCAGCCAGTCGGTCCGTCTGGGCACACCGAACGCCTGCAACAACTGCCATAAGGACAAGGGAGCGGAATGGGCCGCGGCACAGGTCGCTGCCTGGTATGGCCCGAGCGCGGCCCAGGCGGAGGATTACACCGAGGCAATGTACGCCGCCCGTTCTCGACTTCCGGGCGCCGGCCGGTTGCTGCAGCAGATCGCCGCCGATGCAGACCAATCCGGTATCTCACGTGCGACGGCGCTGGGCGAGCTTGGTGCTTCCCTCGACCGCGACGCGTTGGCGTTGATCCGCGCGGAGCTCAGTGCGAAGGATCCGTTGCGTCGTCTCGGTGCCCTGGCGGCGCTGGAGGCTGCGGTGCCCCGGGCGCGACTCCTTGCGGTCTCGCTGCTCTGGGACGACCATAAGGCGATCCGGATCGAGGCTGCCGAGCTGCTCTCGCAGATTCCCGCAGACCGTTTGCCCCCGGAGGTTCGCAAACAGCTGTTGCAGGGCATCGAAGAGTATGTCGCCGTGCAGGAGTTCTCGGCCGAACGCCCGGAGTCCCAGGTCAACCTGGCTGGACTCTACACGGCACTGGGGGACTACCAGAAGGCGGAGGCCGCCTATCGCCGGGCGCTGCGGCTGCAGCCGCGCTACATCCCGGCCTACGTCAACATGGCGCAGCTCCTGAGCGGCCGGCAACGCGAGCAGGAGGCCGAAGCTTTGTTGCGCCAGGGGTTGAAGATCAACCCGCAGAGCGCGGATCTGAACCACGCGCTGGGCCTGTCCCTGGTGCGCGGGAAGAAGGCCGACGAGGCTCTGGCGGCGCTCGCACAAGCCGCCGACCAGGCGCGGGAGAACGCCCGCTACAGCTATGTCTACGCCGTAGCGCTGCAATCGAGCGGCAAGCTGGAGGAGTCCTTGCGGGTACTGGAGTCGGCTAACCAGCGGCATCCGGGAGACAGCGACGTTCTATACGCGCTGACCACCTTCAACCGCGACGCGGGGAGGAGTGAGGCGGCCCTGACATTCGCCCGCGAGCTGGCGACGCTGATGCCGGACGACCCCGCAATCAAGGCTCTGATACGAGAGCTGGCGCCATAGCATTTTTTGTGTGATCGGGTTATGCCACCACAGTGATCATCGGCCTGGCGCTTCAGGATACCCTGGGCAACTTCGCGAAGGGGCTGATGATCTTGATCAACCGGCCCTTCGATGAGGGAGATTATGTCGATGGCGGTACACCGCGGGCTGACGGCGGACCTAAAGCAGCGCTTCGACGTGGCGGGCATCACCATCCCTTACCCGCAACGGGATTTGCATGTGTATGCCGCGTCCGGCGGCGATGGGCAGCTTGGACAACTGGATACCCGGAGAAATGGCATATGGCCTGGGTCTACCTGATCATCGCCGGCGTCTTCGAGTGGGGCTGGCCGGTGGGTCTG
>Ga0316578_10000597_pt1 | contig 12621 bp, 15 predicted proteins | sample J0NA_2_FD_203076 | JGI IMG/M metagenome (GOLD analysis project Ga0316578, IMG submission 203076) | Rhizosphere microbial communities from salt marsh grasses in Alabama, United States - J0-2_160517rDrC | ecosystem: Host-associated > Plants > Roots > Rhizosphere | place: USA: Alabama | collected... | reverse complement strand
CTTTTCTACGTAATGATCCCTGATGGTTTTCTCAGCCCTGTTGAGGAGGTGAGCGGTGACCTGTGAGCCGTTTGGAAGATCCATCTTTTCCGTAAGGTCAGCCTCCTCTGATTTCCTTATGCCCTCAAACTTCAGTGATGACAGTCGCGGCCTTTCCTGCAGGTGTATGTCGAGCCAAATGTTCTCTGCTTCTTTTCCTGTTACGGTGATGGTAACATCGGAGAAGAGTCCCTGCTCCCAAAGCTTCCTGACAGCTGCGGTAACCAGTTCTCCGGGTATCTCAACCTTCTGGCCTATACGGAGTCCGGATATGCCTATGAGCGCATTGGGCTCAAGGAATTTCACGCCTGAGACGGTTATGCCGGCTATAGTATACTCTTCAGGATATAGATAATTAACAAATTTATCTTCGGTCTGGGCTGTGGCTAAAAGGCCCGTCAGCAATAATATCAATAGGGGAAATGCACGTTTAAAATAATCTCTCATCATCTCATCTGTTATCAGCAATCTGCTCGCTGGTCTTACCATATCTCCTTTCCCTTTTCTGGAAGTCTGCCACTGCCTTGTAAAAGTCTGCTTTACCAAAATCGGGCCAAAGTTTTTCCGTAAAATAAAGTTCTGTATAAGCTATCTGCCAGAGGAGAAAATTGCTGACACGTTTCTCTCCGCTGGTTCTTATCATCAGTTCGGGATCCGGAATATCAGATGTCTCAAGGTTGCGGGTGACAGTCTCTTCGCTGATATCGTTTACTCTCATTATTCCATCCTGTACTGCTGCCGCAATACGGCGGCATGCTTCAGATATTTCCCATCTTGAGGAGTAGCTCAGTGCTACTATCAGCTTCAGCCCGGTACCCCCGGAGGTCATCCTCATTGTCTCATAGAGCCGTTCCCTGACATTTGGTGAGAGGCGGTAGAGGTCACCGATGACCTTCAGTGATATCCCATTCTCCACCAGTGTCTTTGTCTCATTATTAATAGATTCTATCATGATATCCATGAGAGCTGAAACCTCTTTATCAGGTCTGTTCCAGTTCTCAGTGGAGAAAGCATAGAGGGTCAAATATTCAAGCTCCAGCTCTGCTGCTGCCTCCAAGACCTTACGTACTGCCCTGACACCCTGGTGATGGCCAAAGATGCGTTCCTGCCCTCTCCTGCGGGCCCAACGGCCGTTACCGTCCATAATTACAGCCACATGCCTGGGGAGCCTGCTCCTATCTATCTGATCCTTATATGCCAATGCTATCTCTTCCTTCTTTTGTTGCCTTTCTCCATTTCCGCAAATGCCGGACAACCCAATAATTTATTGTAGATCTTCCAGGTAACCGATATGCCCATAAAACTGTACCAGTCATTATTATGCGTCCATGTATGATCTACCCCGTTCTGAGGATTAGCCGGGTCAACTATTTCATACAGGCCGTCTAATTTATCAGTAAAAGTCTTACGAAATCCATATTCGAATTCAATTCCCACCTGGTTAGCAACATTTACCTTGAATCCTGCAGAGAATGGAACAGAGGGAAAGACGGCCAGGGAGGCGGAGTTAACCACTGACACTGCTGCTCCGGCTGCAATGTAGGGAGTGTAGTCAACGTGCCTGCTCCTGAATGTTGAATAGGGAAAGAAGTTGAACTCATATGTCACCCCCAGTTCTCCCAGTGGTGACTTGAGCGGCATGATGTAGCCTCCCAGAAGATTTGCCCTGACAGCCTGCCTCGGGTTGAAGTTATACCTGTACATGAACTGGGCGGCAGGACCTGGCTGGTAGTACAGGTTCAGGGGATTTTTCTCTCCCAGGTAGGTTATGATGCCCGCCGAAGCACCGTAGTCAGCACTGCGCTGTGCAATGGCGGGCATTGCAGTAAGTACTATAAGTATAAGTATTATTGTCTTTTTCATACCGGTTTCCTTTAAATCAGCGCCTGAAATTAGGTGACCAGTACTTTGCAGACCTGATCCTGTAGTTGAAGGTGACGACGAAGGTATGGTAAATATCATTTATCCTGCTGTCATCATCAGAGAATCCTTCGAGGTAATCAGGGAATCCGTAGCGTCCTGTCAGTTCCAATCCTATCAGTATGTTAGGGTCAATGGCGACCTTGGCCCCAATCCCTACGGGGATGACAAAGGCCACTCCGCTGGTTTTAAACAGGTGACCGCTTGTCGGGTTCTCCATATTCTCCTGGAACTTGTCATTGCCTTTGACCCAATACATGGCAGGACCCAGTCCGGCAAGGGCATAGACGTCGATACTGTTAAAGAAATCACTCAGTTTTCGCCTGGCCAGGCCTCTGTAGGTCTGGAAGCTGAAGCTGTTGCGCTCCCTGTTTCTCACGATATAATACTCTGCCAGGGCTGCCTGCTCTATCAGTGACGAGGTGGCCGCATACGCTCTCCACGGATTGGATCCCCTGGCATCATTTGCATGAAGCATGATATAGGAGATTGAGATGCGCGCAGCGAATTCATCGGTAAAGAAATACCTGAATGATCCGTTGACGGCGAACCTTGTCTGCCTGAATGAGAAATCACGTAATCCGAGTAGGTTGTCTCCGATGGAATAGCCTCCGATGTCGCCATAGAACTGTGACATACCTGCAGCGGCAGTAACTTCATATCTCTTCGTCTTCCACAGCTGTGCGGATGTAAAGGGCGCATAGAGAAGCACCACCAGACATAGCAGTATTAGACGTTTAATCATCAGTCATCTTGCAGTTCAGGCTACAAATATAAGTATTGTCCAATATTAAAAACTTAAAAATTCCTTAATTATTGTCAGTTACGGAGGTCGGCACCCCACATGAGCTTATTCCTCAGAGTGCTGAAGAAATCGTTGCCAGCGGTGGTCACGGTCCTCAGTCTGGATGCAGCCTGACGGATCTCTACCGTTGTGCCGAGGGGTATCCTTACGGCTCTGGAATCACATGTAAGGAAGCAGTCGGTACTCCTCCCTCCCACTACCATTTTGACACTGCTGCTGCCATCAATAATAATGGGTCTTACAGTGAGGTTATGAGGTGACATGGGAGCAATGATGATGCTGTCATCTGACGGTGAGAGTATCGGGCCTCCCACGCTGAGGTTATACGCCGTCGATCCGGTGGCTGTTGAGATTATAAGTCCGTCGGCACGATAGGTGTTAAGAATGATACCGTTGACCCATACCATTATGGTGATCATGCTCTGGTCGGTCTTTTGCACCGTTACCTCATTAAGGGCCAGAGCGTTCTCATTACCAAACAGGCCTTCAGGTGTGACGATCTCAAGCATGGAACGGCTGACAACCTCATATTCACCTGCACAGAGGAGATCTATCGACCTTCCTATATCGTCATCAGGGATATTGGCCAGGAAGCCCAGCCTGCCTGTATTAATACCGGCAACCGGAATGTCATTGTTACGTACCCTGCGTGCAGTCTCAAGGAAAGTGCCGTCACCACCAACACTTATTATCAGACAGGTATCACCCGGCAGCTCTGAAGCCTCGTGGAAAACAGTCACTCTGCTGTCTGACTCAAACTTGTTGCCGTTAGGCTCCATTATGTTAAGGTATGTTGTCACACCGCGTGAATGGAGACCTTCAATCACCCGCAGGAGGGCGGCAGTCGTCTTCTCCGTCAGCCCTTTGCTGAATAGAGCTATCTTCTTTGACATCGGGGAAATATGTTACATGTTGAGATACTTCATCAGCAGGTTATACCTGTCAGTATAAAAGCGGTCAAGCTCATCATTGTCAGTGACCCATGTCGTCACCTCATATGAATATCTTTCAAAGGTACGGATAAGAGAGGTGAGGTCTGATGTATTGACCTTAAGTGTTATTTCAAGGCTCGTTGAGTCAGGATTAGAGGTTATGTTCATGCTCAGGATCCTGGCATCATTGCTTTCGACTATCTGTGATATGCGACTCATTGAATAATCGCGCGCAAGGACATTCAGCATGATGACCCCGCCGGGTTGTTCCACCGATGAGAATGAGGCCACACCCTTGATTATCTCACCGGAGGTGATCACACCGCGGTAATGCATCTCATTATCAACAACGGGCACAACGGTGAGACTGTATCTTGCCGCCAGGGCAATAACCTCATAGATATGCTGCGTAACTTTAACACAGGGCCGCGGGAGAGAGAGCGAGTGGTTGCCAATGGGCTCTTCGGGCTGGTTAAGATCATAAATGTCGCTGTCAGATATCAGTCCCAGATAATCGCTCTCATTCACGATAGGCAGATGTGATACACGGAAGGTCTCCATCCAGCTAAGTGCTGTCTGCCCCGTGTCTGAGGTCTTCAGAGCCGGCACCACATCAGATATCATCTCTTTTGCGAGCATAATTCAGATTCTAATAACGATTAAAAGTACAAAAAACTATGTATCGTTATAACTTTGCGATCTGAAACAGCAGTTTGGAACAATGACAAGACTGAGTGTAAATATCAATAAAATTGCCACTCTCCGCAATGCCCGCGGAGGCAATGTGCCTGATGTAAGGCTGGCCGCTGTAAAATGTCAGAGCTTCGGCGCCGAGGGTATTACAGTACATCCCCGGCCCGATGAAAGGCATATCATGTACAGCGACGTGCCTGTAATAAAAGAGGTAATCACTACCGAATTCAATATCGAAGGTAACCCGGAAGAAAGGTTTGTCCGGCTCGTTCTTGATGTGGTGCCCGACCAGGTCACACTGGTGCCTGATGCTCACGACGCCATCACCTCAAATGCAGGGTGGGACACAAAAGCACATCTTTCGTTCCTGACGGATATAATTGCCGCTTTTCATGAGAAAGGTATCCGTACCTCCATCTTCACCGGCACAGATCCGGAGATGATAGAATACGCGGCGAAGACAGGCACTGACCGTATTGAACTCTATACTGAGCCTTATGCTGCCGGTTACGACAAAGACAGGGATGCTGCCGTGGCTCCTTTCGTCAGGGCCGCGGAGGTAGCCCGTGAAGCCGGCCTGGGTATTAATGCGGGTCACGACCTTGATCTTAATAACCTGGCATGGCTGCATAAGAACATACCATGGCTGCTTGAAGTCTCAATAGGCCATGCACTTGTCTCTGACGCTCTTTATTACGGACTTGAAAACACGATACAGATGTACCTGCGGGAGCTGAGGCGTGATTGAAAAACAGCTATTTGAGGTGTTTCTCAACTATAGTTCTCAGCACTTCGATGGCTACAAGATTTTCACCCCCGCCGGGTATAATTATGTCGGCATATCTCTTGGAGGGTTCAATAAACTGGAGATGGGATGGCTTTACAGTAAGGTTATAGCGTTCCAGCACCTTAAGTACCGAACGGCCCCTTTCCAGCATATCACGCTGTATCACCCGCCCCAGCCTGTCATCGGCATCGGCATCAACAAAAACCTTTATATCAAGCATTGAACGCAGTCCCGGATCTGCCAGCACGAGTATACCCTCAACCACCACCACATCGGCAGGCTTTACAGCGATGGTCTCCTCAGACCTGAGGCAGGTAAGATATGAGTAAATGGGCATCTTGATCGGTCGTCCTGCCTTAAGTTCGGCAAGGTGGGCCATAAGCAGCGACCACTCAACCGAGTCAGGGTGGTCAAAGTTGATCTTCTGCCGTTCTTCGATGGAAATGTGGCTGTTATCGCGGTAATAGCTATCCTGGGGCAGGATAACAACCTCTCCCGGAGGAAGCATTTCAATCAGTTTGCGTACAACAGTGGTCTTTCCCGAACCTGTTCCCCCGGCTATCCCGACAGTAAGCATAAAATGTGTATTTTTGCATCAAAAGTAGTAAAATATATGTATGGTAAAGCATATCGTGATCTTTAAGCTTGCTACTCCCTGCACACCAGGAGAGAAGAAAGAATCGCTGGGTAAGCTTAAGGAATTCTTCGGACCGGTAGGAAATAAACTCAATTATATTATTGAATACCGTACAGGTGTGAATATCCTGGAAGACAATCATGCGGGTGACTTTGTCATCGATGCCACCTTTGCTTCAGTTGAGGATCTGAGGCGCTACCAGCTCAGCGAACCTCACCGCCGGGCAGTGATAGCGGCATCTGTGATTAAGAAGTCAAAGATCGTTGTAGACTATATCATCTGAAAATGAACTCTCTCTATCCGTTACGTTTCAAGCCCGTGCTTAAGGATACACTATGGGGAGGAAGTGCCCTCAGGGAGCGTTTTGGAAAGAATGCCCCCGCGGGAACGACAGTGGGTGAAAGCTGGGAGATAAACGGCATGACCGGGATTAGCTCCCGGGTAGCCAACGGCTTTCTCAGAGGCAACTCGCTTGAGGAGATTACGGAGGTTTATATGGGTGACCTGGTCGGGGATCAGGTATATGAAAAGTATGGCAATGAATTTCCGCTGCTTATAAAATTCATTGATGCCCGTGACACGCTTTCGATCCAGGTACATCCTGACGACAGGCTTTCATCGGAGAGACATCATGCCTGGGGCAAGACAGAGATGTGGTATGTAATTGATGCCGAGCCGGGAGCAGTGATCTATACCGGCTTCAGGAAGAAGACATCAAAGGAGGAATACCTTGCAGCCCTGGCAAACGGAAGGATGGCCGATCTTATTAACGTAACCCCTGTCAGCCCTGGTGACGTGTTCTTTATCCCGGCAGGAATGATACATGCCATCGGCGCCGGTGTCATCCTTACCGAGATACAGCAAACATCTGACATCACGTACCGCATCTATGACTGGGATCGCGTAGATGCTTCCGGCAGGTCGCGTGAGATGCACACCGAGCTGGCTCTTGACGCAATCAATTTTGACCTTGACAGATCAAATCTCATCACGACGCCTGCTGAATTGAACCAGACTGTCCTGCTGGCAGAGTGTGATTATTTCCATACCAGCCTGATACAGTTTGACAGGCCAGTCATAAAAGACTACAGTCTTACAGATTCGTTTGTCATATACATCTGCACGGGGAGCATGGCCGTTATTGAATGTTACGGAATGATTGAAGAGATTAAGGAAGGAGAGACATTACTGATCCCTGCCTCAGCTGACAGCGTCTCGCTAATCCCGCGTGGCACCGCGACACTTCTTGAAGTATTTATACCGCAAAAAAACCATTGAAATGAAAAAACTAACATCCGTTTTTATTACACTGATACTCATAATTGCGGCATCATGCGGCGGCGGCACCGGCGATGCTGGCGGGAGGAAGAAAGCCGGCCATGAGCCTGATACGGGGTATACCGGAATAAAAAACTACATCAGGAATGATGTCAAGGTAAAAGAGGTCGCATTCAAAAACGGCGTCCGCGAAGGCCTGACCCGCACTTTCTACCAGGGAGGCGTTGTGGAACAGGATATCCCGTACGAAGGAGGTAAAAGGAACGGACTGGCAAAATGGTACTATCCTGACAGCAAGCTCTTCAGGGTCACTCCATATGTCAACGACACTATCAGCGGCACCCAGATACAATATTACAAGAACGGTAATGTGAAAGCCAAGCTTGAATATGTTGACGGGAAGCGAAAGCCGGGCCTTGAAGAATACAATATGAACGGATCGATGGTGACAGGATATCCTGAGGTCACATACAGGACAAATGACCTCTACCAGGAGAGAGGCATGTACAAAATTTTCATCGAGATGTCAGATATGTCTGAGAATGTAAAATACTACAGGGGTGACCTGATCAACGGGCTGGTAGACCTCGATTCCGTCAGGTTGTTGCTTCAGACAGCCACCACCGGGTATCTCGACCTGAAGAAAACCCCCGGCCATCATGCTGACTCCGTAGTAGTCATTGCCGGGTATCTCACAAGGTTTGGCAACAGGCTTTACTACAGGCAGGCAATTCCATTACCTTACAAGGATCTTAACTAGACTTTTAATGAGAAGTATATGCCAAAACTAAAGGGGCAATGATCATCAGATCGGCTTCTTACGTAAAAAGCAGCGCAAAAATAAGCCAGCTGCCACCGCCTGATCTCCCGGAATATGCCTTTATCGGAAGGTCAAATGTTGGCAAATCGTCACTGATAAATATGCTGGTATCAAAAAAGGGCCTGGCAAAAATATCAGGTCACCCGGGCAAGACGCAGAATATAAACCACTTCATTATTAATGAAAGCTGGTACCTCGTTGACCTTCCGGGTTACGGTTATGCCAGGGTGTCACAGAAGATGAGAGCTGAATGGGAGAAGCTTTTCACCTCGTATATCACACTGCGCGAGAACCTGATTCTGATCTTTGTTCTTATTGATGCCCGTCATGAACCAATGGCTTCAGACATGGCTTTCATGGAGAGACTGGCCCTCAACGGAATACCTTTTGCCAGGGTATTTACAAAGACAGACAAGGTAACACCGGCAGAGGCGGCGAGGGTCAGGTCGGTTCATGACCTTGCCATGCTGGAGGGATGGGAAAGCCTGCCGCCGACATTTGTTACCTCGGCGGCAAAGGGAACGGGCAGGGATGAGCTGCTTGAATACATCGGTGAAAACATGATATTTTTCCAGAGAGAAAAATGATTTGAACCATTAATATTATTTTTGGGACATCAATAATCAACAACCGTTAAAAACACCTGACATGAATGGCATGGCTCCTTATAAGATCTTTTCATGTACCTCATCTCTGACAATAGCAAATAAAATAGCCGGTTACCTGGGTATTGAGCTGGGCAGAAGCACGCTCCTCAGCTTCAGCGATGGTGAGTTTCAGACTGCATTTGACGAATCGGTCAGGGGTTGCCACGTTTTTATCATACAGTCCACAAACCCGCCCGCCGAGAATCTTATGGAGCTGCTGCTTATGATTGATGCTGCTAAAAGAGCATCAGCATACAAGGTGAACGCCGTCATCCCCTATTACGGCTTCGCACGGCAGGATCGCAAAGACAGACCAAGAGTCTCGCTCGGAGCCAAGCTGACAGCTGATATGCTCACAAAGGCTGGTGTTGACCGCATCATCACCATAGACCTTCATGCCGATCAGATACAGGGCTTTTTTGACGTTCCTGTTGATCACCTGTACGGATCTGCTTTATTTGCGCCTTATATCAAGAGTCTGGATCTGCCAAACCTCACTATTTCCGCTCCTGATATGGGTGGGTCAAAGAGAGCCAATGCCTATGCCCGTTATCTTCAGAGTGAACTTGTATTATGTTATAAGCTGAGAAAAAAACCAAATGTCGTGGAAGAAATATCAGTCATCGGTGAGGTTGAAGGGCGTCACGTCGTTATCATTGATGATATGGTAGACACTGCGGGTACTCTTACTTTTGCGGCTACGGTGATGAAAGACCGCGGTGCATTAAGCGTCAGGGCACTGGCAACACATCCCGTGCTGTCGGGTGACGCCATCGACAAAATAAACAACTCACCTCTCGAAGAGCTTGTTGTCAGCGACAGTATTCCTCTTGTGAGACACTCTGACAAGATAAAGATACTTTCTGTAAGCCATTTACTTGCCGATGCAATAAAGGCAGTTTATACAAACAGTTCAATAAGCACCGGTTTTGTTTTTTAACCTTTTTAGCTATATTTGCACGCCAATTTAAAAACGTCAAACGTGTGATGGGAGGTTGCATGGCAGGTAACCTTGAGTAGCACAACTAATTAATGACTAATGAAAAGTATTGAGATCAAAGCCGATCCCCGCGAGCATTACGGTAAAAAGAGTTCAAACAGCCTGAGGGCAGAAGGTAACGTACCATGCGTCATGTATGGCGGAAAAGAGAACATACATTTTTATGCCCACAAGAACTCATTCCGCAAACTGGTGTATACCCCTGAGGTTTATCTTGTCAATCTGGAGATAGACGATAAAGGCTATAAGGCTGTTATGAAGGATATCCAGTTCCATCCTGTAAGCGACAGCCTTCAGCATATAGACTTTATGCAGGTATTTGAAGACAAACCTGTTACTGTTAGCATTCCTATCAAGATCACCGGGGAGTCCGTTGGTGTAAAAGCCGGAGGCAAGCTCAGGATCAAGCGCCGTTCTCTCAAGGTCAAAGGCCTTGCAGCAGATATCCCTGATCATTTTACTATTGATATCAGCAAGCTTCAGATAGGACAGTCGATAAAGATCGGTGACCTGTCATTTGACAAACTGGAGATTATTGACACCAAGCGTGCAATGGTTGTTGCTGTTGCTGTCTCAAGGGTCTCTGTCAAGGAAGAGGAAGAAGTTGCTGCTCCGGAAGGTGAAGCAGGTGCAGAGGAAGCTGCTGCCGAAGAGAAGGAAGAGGCTGGCCAGTAAGACACCATGAAGTATCTTATCGCCGGTCTTGGCAACATAGGCGAGGAGTATAAAAACACACGGCATAACGTCGGGTTTATGGCAGTAGACGCTGCTGCTGCTGCGTCTGGTGTCTCCTTTGCAGACCGCCGGTACGGTTATGTGGCACGCATGCGTCACAAAAACGCGGAGCTGATATTGCTAAAGCCCACTACCCTTATGAACCGCAGCGGCAATGCCGTGCGCTACTGGATGCAGAAGGAGAAGATCCCTGCGGAGAACCTTCTTGTGATAACTGATGACCTGGCTATACCTACTGGCAGCATCCGACTCAGGGCTAAAGGCGGAGACGGAGGCCATAACGGCCTCTCGAGCATAAGCGAGGTTCTGGGAACAAATGACTACCCACGTCTCCGGATAGGGATAGGAAATGAATTCCACAGGGGCGGACAGATAGGTTATGTACTCGGGGAATGGACTGAAGAGGAGCTTGCTTTGATCAAAAAAAGGCTTCCGCTGACCGTGGACATTATCAAGTCGTTTGTCACTGCAGGATGTGAACTGACAATGACTGCCTACAACAAGGCAGGGAAAACGATGGATGATGGCGGCACAGAAGGGGGAGAGAATAGATAAATTCCTGTGGAGCGTCAGGCTCTATAAATCGCGCAGCGCCGCCACCGAAGCCTGCCGGAAGGGAAGGGTCAGCGAAGGGGGAGTGACAGTGAAACCGTCACATCCCGTGAGCGAAGGAACCACTGTAACAGTGAGAAAACCACCCGCAACCTATACTTACCTGGTAACCGCCATTCCCCCGGGAAGAGTCGGTGCCAGACTCGTGCACCAGTATATCAGCGACCTGACCCCCGAAGAAGAAAAGAATAAACTGACAGCATCGAGGTTGTCATTCGGCTACAGGCCAAGAGGAAGCGGGCGGCCCACCAAGCGTAACAGAAGAGAGCTTGATGATTTCCTTGAGTGAGTTATTGCCTCTAATACTTCATGGTGGTATAAATACCTAAAATAAGGTGTTGGGAGCCATGAAAAAAAGATTTTCGAACCACCGGGAAAAACTTTTTCTAACTTAGTCTGCCAGAGAGCAAACGGCTTTCCATTTTTAATAACAAGAAGGTAAAACCTGGCTGCAGAATGGGTAGAAAGAACATCGAGAAGTATGATTTTTTTTATGAGCTTCTAAAAAGGTATGTCGGATTCTGGCATAATCTGATTTTCTACCGCAAGGTAATTGTGTACGGGAGGGATAATATAGATTTCTCCGTGCCGACAATATTTGCTCCAAATCACCAGAATGCACTCATGGATGCCATGGCTGTACTCTGTACCCTCGACCGGCAGCTGATTTTTCTGGCAAGAGCAGATATATTCAAAAAGAAATTTATAGCAAGGATACTTTATGCCTTTAAGATGCTTCCTGTTTACAGGATAAGGGACGGGTACGAAACACTGAAACAGAACGATGATACTTTCAGCAATACGCTGAGGGTCATGGAGAACCGCAACGGTGTGGTCATCCTTCCAGAAGGCAATCACGCCTCATACAGAAAACTGAGACAACTAAAGAAAGGTATCTGTCGCATAGCTTTCCAGACAGCGGAAGCCTCGGATTTTACAAAAGAGATAAACATTGTACCGGTAGGACTTGAGTATTCACATTACTGGCACTTCAGGCAGGTACTGACTGTGGTATACGGCCACCCCATACATGTTTCGGAGTACTACGACTCTTACCGTGAGAATCCGAACAGGGCAGTGGTCGAGTTGCGTGACCGCCTGTCTGATGAGATGAAAAAGGTGATGGTGCATATTGAGAGTGAAGAGGATTATGAAGCCATCAACGAGCTCAGAAGTATCGTCAACGAGAAATACAGTGACAGTATTAAATACCCGAAGCTGTTCCGTGACAACAGGCTCGTTAACAGGATGAAGCTTCTTCAGGAAACAGACCCGGGTACATACAGGAAGATCTGTGATGATTCACTTGAGGTAAGGGATCTCGCCACGCAGTTAAAGGTCACCTACCGTCACCTCCGGAGAAAGAGCCATCGCCTTGGATGGCTGATGCTTTCAGCGATCTTCCTTCTGTTCAGCCTGCCGGTCTTTCTTGCAGGTTCCGCCCTCAATCTCCTGATCTTCCAGGTGGCATACCTTCAGGCGGTAAAATCGAAGGATCCGGCTTTCATAAGCACGGCAAGGTATGGTTTCTTCCTGGGGCTGAGCTTTATCTTCGGCCCACTGTACCTGGTTCTTGCCCTCATTTTCATTAAGCCATGGTGGCTGGCCATCATGGTTTTCCTGGTGATACCCCTGCTGGGCGTTCTGGCATGGAACTGGTTCCTGTTATTCCTCAGGACCCTGGGTGGATTCAGGATATGGAATCTCATCAGGGCT
>Ga0316578_10000595_pt1 | contig 12629 bp, 13 predicted proteins | sample J0NA_2_FD_203076 | JGI IMG/M metagenome (GOLD analysis project Ga0316578, IMG submission 203076) | Rhizosphere microbial communities from salt marsh grasses in Alabama, United States - J0-2_160517rDrC | ecosystem: Host-associated > Plants > Roots > Rhizosphere | place: USA: Alabama | collected... | reverse complement strand
TATTTAGCCTTGGAGGATGGTCCCCCCTGATTCAACCGGGATTCCTCGTGCCCCGGCCTACTCGGGTACCTGACCAGTCGATGTACTCGGATTTCGCGTACGGGACTCTCACCCCCTCCGGTCCGCCGTTCCAGGCGCGCTCCGCTATCCTTTCCACCTCCCACCGCCAGGCCCCACAACCCCGGTAGAACTCACGCTCCACCGGTTTAGGCTCCTCCCCGTTCGCTCGCCGCTACTTGGGGAATCTCTTTTGATGTCTTTTCCTCCAGGTACTTAGATGTTTCAGTTCCCTGGGTTGGCCCCCGATCTCTCGGGCGACTGGGTATGACCCCAGACAGGTTGCCCCATTCGGATACCCCCGGATCTATGCTCGCTTGCAGCTCCCCGAGGCTTTTCGCAGCTTGCCACGTCCTTCTTCGCCGGCTTGTGCCTAGGCATCCACCATGTGCACTTTCTCGCTTGACTCACAAGCTCCCCAGATCATGCCCTCTCGAGCCTCTCGACTCTCCAGACATAACCTCAGTTCCTTGCTTATCCACCAAAAGCACCCACACTCCCCCTCCCCTCCTCTCTACCTAAGGCGCTCTTCTCTCTACCCCTGTTGTCAAAAAGCCGGGCTCACTCCGCCTCTTTCAGGAGAGGCAAAAAAGCGGTAGAAATTCACCGATTGAGTGAAGCTCTATAAGTTAAATCCCGCCATCATTGGAGTCAACGTGCAAACGGGTGGGAACGAGGGTGCCAGACCCTCCCCCGGAGGGGGGTCAAACCTCGCTGGATTCCGGCCCGCGGCACGGCTGGCCGCATCCCCGGCCGGATTCACGGAGCTCGGAGAAGCGAACTCTCAGATCCCCCCCGCCTCCAGGAGGCCGGCGACTTCCTCGGAGGTCACGTAGAAGTCCCCCAGCTCCAAACCCCGGTCCGGGTAGTGCCAGTCCGAGCCCCCCGAGATGAGGAGCTTCCAGGCACGGCAAAGACCCTCCAGCCGGAGCGTATACCGAGGCGGGTGTCGGGGACGGTAGACCTCCAGCCCTCTGAGGCCCGCCTGCACCAGACGAGGAAGGAGGTTTTCCACCAGGTTCTCCGGGGGATGGGCCCAGACGGGAATCCCCCCGGCCTCCAGGATCATCCGAATCGCGTCTTCAGGCGATAGAAGCGAGGTGGGGAGGAAGGCGGGGTGCTCGTCTCCAATGTAACGCTCGAAGGCTTCGGGCACCGAGGTCACATACCGGGCCGCCACCAGGGCTCTGGCCAGGTGGGGTCGGCTCAGAGCCGTGCGCTCCGGGCCCGCCGCTTCCACCACCGCGGTGAACTCCACCTGCACACCCTGGTCAGCCAGCCGGCCGATCATCCCCAGCATTCGCTTCTCCCGAAGGCGGACCGCCCGTTCCTCGTGGGTCCGGATGACCTGCGCTTCGGGATCCACGAAATAACCCAGGAGGTGGAGCTCCTTGTCATCCAGGGTGCTGGAAACCTCGAGAGCCGGAAGCACCTGGATGGATCGCTGGATCCCACTCTCCAATAACCGCCGGACTCCTGCCGTGGTGTCATGGTCGGCCAGTGCGATGACGTCCAACCTCGCCCCCTCCGCCGCCTCCACCACGGCCCGGGGGGAGAGGGCCCCGTCCGATGCGGTAGAATGGATGTGCAGGTCCAGGCGCATGTCGATCGTTCAGGTGCTGAAGGAAACGAGGCGGTGGAGGAACTCCCCCGCCTCGTCGGAGTCGCCCCGAGGGGCCCCGTAGGAACATCGGTCGGGGAGAGGCAGGTGCCCTCCGGCACCCTCTCGCCCCGGCCTCCTCAAAGGAGTGACCCTCCTCTTTTCTCTGTTTCCGCCTCCCGGGCCAGATCGTCGGGATGGAAGTCCGCCTCCGGGGGCAACACCTCCGGAGGACCGTCGCCGGCATATTCCACCAGAGCGGTGAGATCGTCTCCCTCCACCTTGAGAACGCCGCCCGCCACATAGTATCGATTGCTCCCGCCCCCCGGGAGGTCCACCGCCAGATTCCCGTGACCCAGGAGGGTAATGAAGGCGGCGTGACCAGGCAGGATTCCCAACATTCCGTCCCATGCCGGGGCCACAACGCCAGCGGCCTCCCCCCTGAACACCTCCTTCTCGGGAGACACGAGCCGAACCGAGAGGGTCGAAGGCATGGTGGTCTAGTCCTCCATCTCTTTGGCCGCTTCCACGACCTCCTCGATCCCACCCCTCATGTAGAACGCCTGTTCCGGCAGGTGGTCGAATTCGCCGTCGGCCACCCGCTCGAAGGACTCGATGGTGTCTTCCAGCTTGACATACCGACCCTCCGTCCCGGTGAAGGCCTCCGCCACGTGGAAGGGCTGGGACAGGAACCGCTGGAGGCGGCGGGCCCGCCCCACGATGACCTTGTCCTCCTCGGAGAGCTCGTCCATTCCGAGGATCGCGATGATGTCCTGAAGATCCTTGTAGCGCTGGAGAATCTCCTGGACCCTCGTGGCGGTCCCGTAGTGCCTCTCCCCGAGGAACTGGGGATCCATGATCCGGGAGGTGGAATCCAGGGGATCAACCGCCGGATAGATCCCCAGCTCCACGATGGCCCGGGAAAGGACCGTCGTGGCGTCCAGGTGGGCAAAGGCCGCCGCTGGGGCCGGGTCGGTCAGGTCGTCGGCGGGAACGTAGATGGCCTGTACCGAGGTGATGGAGCCGTGCCGGGTGGAGGTGATCCGTTCCTGGAGCTCACCCATCTCGGTGGCAAGCGTGGGCTGATACCCCACCGCCGAGGGCATCCGGCCCAGAAGGGCCGACACCTCGGATCCCGCCTGGCTGAAGCGGAAGATGTTGTCGATGAAGTACAGGACGTCCTGCTTCTCCACGTCCCGGAAGTACTCCGCCACCGTCAACCCGGACAATCCCACTCGAAGTCGGGCCCCCGGGGGCTCGTTCATCTGCCCATAGATCAGGGCCGTGGATTCCAGCACCCCCGACTCCTTCATTTCCAGCCAGAGGTCGTTCCCCTCCCGGGTCCGCTCACCCACACCAGAGAAGACGGAGCGTCCACCGTGCTCCATGGCGATGTTGTTGATGAGCTCCATGATGATGACCGTCTTCCCCACCCCGGCACCGCCAAAGAGCCCCGTCTTCCCTCCCTTCACGTAGGGGGCCAGGAGGTCCACCACCTTGATCCCCGTCTCGAAGATCTCGGTCTTCGGCTCCAGCTCCTGGAAGGTGGGGGACTCCCGGTGGATGGGCCACCGCAGCAGCTCCCCCTCTGCTTCGCCCTTCAGAGGGCCCCCCTCGTCCACGGGTTTCCCGAGGACGTTCAGAATCCGGCCCAGGGCAGGCTCCCCCACCGGCACCGTGATGTAGTCTCCGGTGTCCACGATCTCCATCCCCCGGACCACGCCGTCCGTGGAGGACATGGCCACGGCCCGAACCTGGCCCCTGCCGATGTGCTGCTGCACTTCGGCGGTCAGGTCGATCTCCTGACCTGCGTCATTGGTGGCCTTCAAATGAAGGGCGTTGTAGATATCGGGCAGGTGCTCCGGCTCGAACTCCACGTCCAGGACGGGACCGATGACCTGCACCACCCTACCGATGTTCTGCTCAGCCATGTTCTTCCTTCTCCGGTCGACGAGGATCCGCGAGGACATCCAGGGTTGGAAAGCCTAGGACAGCCCTTCGGCGCCTCCAACGATCTCGGCGATCTCCTGGGTGATCTGGGCCTGACGGGCCCGGTTATAGTTCCGGATGAGGGTCTCCAGCATCTCTCCGGCGTTGTCCGTCGCGCTCTTCATGGCGGTCCTCCTGGCACCCTGCTCCGCCGCCGCGTTCTCCACCAGCGCCCGGTATACCATGTTCCGCAGGTAGGCCGGGAGGAGCCGGTCCAGGATGACGTCGGCGCCAGGCGAGAGGATGTAGGAGTCGGCGGAGACGGCTCCTTCCGGAGGACGAATCGGCAGAAGCTCCATGACCCTGGGAGGGGTGGAAAGGGCCGAACGGAATTCGGCGCTCACCAGGAGGACCTGGTCCAGCTCTCCGGCCTCGAAACGTTCCCGCAGAGGCCCGATGATACTCTCCGCGTCCTCCACCGTCGGGGCGTCTCCCACCTCGTTGTTCGTGCTGGACAGGGGAACCTTCCGGAACCGGAAGAAGACCATCCCCTTCTTCCCCACGGAGTGGAGCTCCGGCTCGAGCCCCTCCTCCAGCAGTGACTCCCTGAGGAGCCGGGCCTCCCGGATCAGGTTGGCGTTGAAGGCGCCGCAGAGGCCCCGGTTGGCCGTCACGAGAAGGATGGCCACCTTCCGGGTTTCCTCCGGCTGCCGGAGCATGGGGAAGCGCTCGGCGAAATCCGGGGCGTACAGGCTCTTCACCACAACGGCCAGCGCGTCGCTGTAGGGCTCCGCAGCCCTGACCCGGTCGGTGGCCTTCTTCAGCTTCGAAGTGGCCACCATCTCCATGGTCTTGGTGATCTGCTTCGTGTTCTCGACGGACTTGATCCGCCGCTTGACTTCCTTGGTGCTTTGCACTGCCCGCTACCCTCGCTTGAAGAGCCCCAGGGGCCTGGCCTCTGGACCAGGACCAGGGAGGGGTATCAGCCCGTCAGCTGGCTTCGAAGTCCTTCTGATAATCCTCGATGACCTCCACCAGACGGTCCCTGATCTCGTCGGTGAGTGTCTTCTGTTCCCTGATGTCCGACATGAGATGGGCGGCCTTCTCGTCCAGGTACCGGTGGAAGCCCAGCTCCCAGGGCTTCACACGGTTGACGGGAATTGCATCCAGGTACCCGTTGGTGACGGCGAAGATGGCCGCCACCTGGTGCTCCACCGGCATGGGCTGGTATTGGCCCTGGTTCAGGAGCTCCACGGTCCGCTCCCCACGGGCCAGCTGGCGCTGGGTGGTGGCGTCCAGGTCGGACGCGAACTGGGCGAACGCCTCCATCTCCCGGAACTGGGCCAGATCCAGGCGAAGCCGCCCGGCCACCTGCTTCATGGCCTTGATCTGAGCGTTCCCTCCCACCCGGGAGACGCTGATCCCCACGTTCACCGCCGGTCGGACCCCGGAGTAGAAGAGATCCGGCTCCAGGAAGATCTGGCCGTCCGTGATGGAGATGACGTTCGTCGGGATGTACGCCGTCACGTCTCCGGCCTGGGTCTCGATGACGGGGAGGGCCGTGAGGGAGCCACCCCCGTGCTCGTCGGAGAGCTTCGCGGCCCGCTCCAGCAACCGGGAGTGGAGATAGAAGACGTCTCCCGGGAAGGCCTCGCGGCCCGGCGGCCGTCGCAGAACCAGAGAGATCTGGCGGTAGGACTGAGCTTGCTTCGTCAGGTCGTCGTAGAACACCACCGTGTGCTTCCCCTGCCACATGAAGTGTTCCGCCATGGCGCAGGCGGCGTAGGGGGCGATGTACTGGAGAGGAGCCGGGTCGGAGGCGTTGGCCGCCACCACGATGGTGTAGTCCATGGCTCCGTGTTCCTTCAGGGTCTCCACCACGCTGGCCACCTTCCCTGCCCGCTGACCGATGGCACAGTAGATACAGATGACGTCGGTGTTCTTCTGGTTGATGATGGTGTCGATGGCAATGGCCGTCTTCCCGGTGCCCCGGTCTCCGATGATGAGCTCCCGCTGGCCCCTCCCGATGGGGATCATGGAGTCGATGGGCTTCAGCCCCGTCTGGAGGGGCTCCTTCACCGGTTGCCGGAGGACGATACCGGGAGCCACGACGTCGATCTCCCGCTGGTCCTCGATGGGCTCGATGGGCCCGAGGCCATCCAGAGGTTGCCCCAGGGGATCCACGATGCGGCCCAGGTATCCGGAGCCCACCGGGACCGACAGAACCTTCCCGGTACGTCGGACCTGGTCACCCTCCTGGAGGTGGGTCCACTCTCCCAGGATGACGGCGCCGATGTTGTCCTCTTCCAGGTTCAGAGCCAGGGCCGTCTCAGGCTCCCCTGTCTCTGTGGAAGTGATCTCCAACATCTCGCTTGCCATCGCCTTGGTGAGGCCGTAGATGCGGGCGACCCCGTCCTTCACCTCCAGGACCTCTCCTACCTCCTCGGCGTGGAGCTCCTCCTCGTAGTTCTCGATCTCCGCAAGAAGGACGTCCTTGATCTCGCTGGGTCGAAGCTGGGACACGTTGGCCATTTCCTATTAGGTCCTCATGTAGTGAGCGGGCTCGCCAGGCTCACGACACCGCACCTTCTCCAGCGGCGTCCGGAAGCTCGGCGTTCACCAGCTGCTTTCGTAGCTGTTTGATCCTTCTTCGCAGGGTCCCGTCGTAGACGGTGTCCCCCGTCTTGAGATGCACCCCTCCAAGTACCGCCGGCTTGACGCGGATGTGGGGGATGGCCTCCGTCCCGAGAAGCGCCGACAGCTTCCCCGAGAGCGTCTGCAGGGTTTCCGGGTCGAGCTCCCTGGCCACGGTCACGGTGACATGGGTCCGACCATGATGCTCGTCCAGGAGGGCGTGGAACTCCTCGGTCATGAGGCCCAGGAGTCGCTGCCGCCGCTTGTCCACGGTGACCTGGAGGAAGTTCAGGAGGGGCCTGGGAAGGACCTTCCCGAAGACTCTCTTGAGAAGTTCCTTCTTCTCCCGGTCCGCGATGCGAGGCGTTTCCAGAAAGACCCGGAAGCTCGGGTTCTGGTCCAGGAGCCCAATCACCGTGTCCATGCCTTCCGCGAACGAATCCAGCCCATCTTGCCGCCTGGCCAGCTCGAACAGGGTGACGGCATAACTCCTGGCGATGGTCTCGTTTGTCACGCCTCAGCTCCGGGGCTCTTGGCCGAAAGTCCGTCGACGAACTCCACCACCAGCCGCCGGTCCTGCTCTCCGTCCAGCTTCTGGTGGAGGAGCTTGGAGGCCGCAGCCAGGGCCAAATCCACGGACTCCCTTCTGAGAGCGTCCACCGCGGCGTCCTTCTCTCGCTCGATCTCGCTCCGGGCCCTGGCGAGAATGGCTTCACTCTCTTCCCGGGCCTTTGCTTCCAGCTCTTTTCGAAGCCTGCCCCCGGCTTCTCGACCGTCTGCCAGGATCTCCTGGGCCTGTCGCCGGGCATCGGCCAGCTGTTGCTTGTGCTCCTCAAGTAGCTTCTCAGCCGCCTCCTGCCGGGCCCTGGCTTCCTCCAGTGCGCCCTGGATCCCCTTCTCCCGGGCCTCGACGGCCGACAGGATCGGGCCCCACGCAAAGCGCCAGAGGACAAGGAGGAGGGCCAAGAAGATGACCACCGTCCAGACGCTGAGCCCAGCGTTGATGCTGAACAGGCCACCCCCACCTCCTTCTTCCCCGTGTTCCTGGGCGAACGCCACCAGGGGGGTGAGGAAGAGGGCTACCGGAACGGCCAGCACTCTCATTCGAAGTCTCATTGTTCTCTTTCTCGGCACCGTCAGGGGCGCCCCGGAGTTCCTGACTTCCGGGGAGCCACGATTCCATCGCCACATCTGTCGCGGCTGGGATGGACGCTCAGAGCCGCCCCCCGGCTGGTCTTCCGGGGCCGGAGATCTACAGGGCCCTACCCCATGATCTTGAAGAGCAGGCCGATGACCAGCCCGAAGAGCGCTACTCCCTCGATGAGGGCAGCGAGGATGATCCCGGCCGTCTGGATGGCTCCCGCAGCCTCGGGCTGGCGGGCGATCCCCTGCGTGACGTTCTCGCCGATGCGTCCGATTCCGATACCGGCACCGATGACCGTCAGGCCGACGCCCAGACCGGCGCCCAGGAGGCTCAGGTAGTTCTTGGCCGTTGCCGGATCCATGGCGGCGGCTGTGTCCTGAACGGCAGTGAGGAAAGCGTGCAGCATGGTGTCTCCGTCTCGTCTATTGTGGTTTACGCAAACTGCTCAAAGTCAAATTCCAGGCCCGGCCCCGCCCTTCAGTGGGCGTGCCGGATCAGGCCGATGAAGACCGACGTGAGCATGGCGAAGATGTACGCCTGCAAGAACGCCACGAAGATCTCCAGTAGCATCATGGCCAGGGACATCCCTACCGAACCTGCAGCGATCCCCCACCGGCCGATGGTCAGGTTTCCGAAGACGAAGATGAGGCCGATGAGGGAGAGGATGACGGTGTGCCCCGCGGTCATGTTGGCGAACAACCGGATCATCAGGGCGAAAGGCTTGGCCAGCTTGCCCAGGAGCTCCACGGGAGTCATGATGACCAGCATGAGGGCCGTGCCCACCGGGCCCATGCCTTTGGGAGCATAGAAGATGGTCTTCGCGTACGCCCTTGGGCCCAGGGCGAGGAACCCGCTCACCTCGATCACGATGAGGCTCACGATGGCCAGTGCGCAGGTCACCGAGAGGTTCCCGGTGGCGGTCGCCCCCCAGGGCACGAGACCCAGGAGGTTCATGGCGAGGATGAAGAAGAAGAGCGTAAGAATGAACGGAGTGAAGGTGTCGGCCCCGTGACCGATGTTCCGCCGGACAATCTCGTCCCGGAAATAGAGAATGATGGCTTCCATCGCGTTGGCCAGACCGCTGGGTGCCCGATCCCGGTACTTCCTGTCCGTCACCCGGGCGATGCCGATGAAGAGGATGGCCACGATGAGCGCGGCGACGCAGAGGAAGACCACGTGCTTGGTCGGGGAGAGGTCGACGGTGAGGGGTCCCAGGTGAATGGGCGCCCAACGGGGGAGCTCCACAGCACCCAGAAAGGGAAGCTCCAGGCTTCGAGCATCCACCAGGTGATGCATGAGCATCCCGCCCACGTCGGGCCCACCTCCATCCCCTCCGTGCTGGGCCGCTTCCAACCCTCGCTGTACCGTAGCGGCCCCGTGCTCCGCAGCTTCTTGAAAGACCCTCAATAAGGTCGTCATAGCCTATCGGTGCTCTCGGATCTCCCGGCCCCCAGAAAGAGGGGCTCCAGGAGGAGGAGTCCAAAGAAAAAGCCGGCCAGCGCAAGGAGCGTGGGTGCCGGCGGTAACGCCTCCCTCAGCGACACCCAGAGTGCCGCCAGGAGGATTACCCCCATCCTCACCACGGTTCCACCCACCCAGACGAGCAAGAACTTCTTTCCCTCACCCCAGAAACGGACCAGCAGGATAAAGGCGATCATCTGGACCGCAAACGCTACCAGGGCCGCGAACAGAATACCGGCTCTGGCCGAAGAGGAGACCCACGGCCAGAGGCCGGCAACCGCCAGAAGGATGACCAGCAGCGATACTCCGCCATACCGGTAGGTCTGGGTCAAGGCTTCGCGTCTTCGTCTCGTTCCCGGGGCTCCACCACCACATGGCGGTAGAGGCTATAGAAGCCTGCTCCGGCCCCGACAAAGGCCCCGAGAATCATGAAGAGGGGCATCGTGCCCGTCTTCTCGTCGATCCACCATCCACCCAGAAGGAACAGGAGTGTCGAGAGAGCCCAGGTGAGCCCGTAACCCGTATACTGACCCGCAGCCCGCCAGAGTCCCGGCTGCGGAGAATCCTTCTGGTTGTCCTCGGCCATCTGTCAGGATCCTCGAGGCCACATTCAAAAAAGCGCCGCAAGTTAGTTAATTGTGATTTTTTTCGCAATGGGAGGAAACACCACCGAAAAACGGCCGCGTTCCAGGCAAAGTCGGGGGAAACGCGTCCCCCTCGAAGGAGCTCCGATTCGACGCCGGCCCCTCCCCGGCCTGGGCCTCGCAGAGGGGCGCAGGCAAGCTCTCGCGGACCTGCGCCTCCGGACCCGAGTGCCGGGACTCTTGGCCGAAAGCCCCCTTTGTCGCCATACTTCCACTAAGAGAGTTTTCGCGGTAGACAAGGACGCCGGGCTCGGGGGGGGGTTCTCCAGTTCGGACCGTGTCACCTCGGTCATGAAGATGTGAGGTGGCGCCGGTGAATCGTCCCGGCTGTCCCGCGGATCAGAAAACGGCCCTTCGAGACTCAAAGGAATGGACGTAGAAACCGGTAGCGGGAACAGCGACCACCCACCGAGTACCGGGAGGCGGCCGAGATGGTCGTGATCCCGGTTGCGGTAGCAGCATTACTCATCTCCGCGTTCTTGTCAGCCTCGTCTACAGCCATCTTCTCCGTTGGCGGATCCAGACTCCGGACCCTCGTCGAAGAGGGGTTCAAGGGCGCCCAGGAGCTCTCGGAGCTCCGCTCCAGGACAGGTTTTCTGCAGGGGATTCTCCTTCTCCTGGGTACTCTCACCAACCTCCTGGTCGTGGGGATGGTTGCCGGGTGGGGGGCCCTCCGGTGGGGGGTGGAGGGGTTCGCGATAGCCCTTCCGGCTTCAGCGGCAGCAGTCATCCTCTTTGGGGAGCTCCTTCCAAGATCCCTGGCCGCGAGACGCTCCATCCGTATCGGCCTGGCCGTGGCACCCGCGGTCCTGAGGCTGGAACGCCTGGTGGGACCCCTGGTTTCCCCCTTCTTCCGCCTGGAAAGTCTCCTGGCCCGCGCCGCCGGGGAGGAGGGAACCACACAGGAGGAGAGGGAGGTGAGAGAGATCACCTCCCTGGGGCAGAGGGAGGGGGTCGTGGGAATGGAGGAGCATCAGCTGGTGGAGCGGGCGTTCCGATTGGACGAGCTCTCCGTCTGGGACGTCATGACCCCCAGGGTGGCCATCTTCGCCTGGAAGGATTCCCTCACCCTGGAGGAGATCGTGGGGCAGCTGGAGTCCGTGCCCTTCTCCCGGGTGCCCATCTACGGCGAGAGTGTGGACGACATCACGGGGGTCCTCTACCTCCGGGACGCCTACCAGAGCTACGTGGCGGGGAAGGGCCAGACCAGCCTCAAGTCACTCTCCCGGGAGCCCTTTTTCGTCCCCGGGTCCCTTTCCCTCACCCGACTCCTGAAGGATTTCCAGGCAAGAAGGATCCATCTGGGCATCGTCGCTGACGAATTCGGGGGAACGGACGGGCTTGTGACCTTGGAGGACGTGCTGGAGGAGCTCGTGGGAGAGATCGAGGACGAGACGGACCTCCCCGAGGAGCCCCTGATCCGGGTGTCAAAGACCGAGATCATCGCGGATGGGGCCCTGGATCTTCGGGACATCAACTATGCGTTCAACGTGGCCCTCCCCCTCTCTGAGCATCGCTCCCTGAACGGGTTCATCATCGAAGAGCTGGGGTACGTTCCCCGGAAGGGCGAGAGCCTGGAAGGCCACGGGGTCCGGATCGACGTGGTGGACGCCAGCGAGACCCAGGTGGTACGGGCCCGGGTCCGAAAGCTCTCGACCTCCGAAGCCCGAAGGCCCTCCTGAGGAACCCCACGTGGCACTCCTCCTGCCCTTCGACGGGGTGAGTCCCCGCGTTGCAGCTGACGCGTTTCTGGCCCCCAACGCGGTGATCGTCGGAAACGTCACGGTGGGCCCCGAGGCCTCTATCTGGTTCGGCGCAGTCCTTCGTGGGGACCACCCCGATTTCGGGGTCGAGGTTGGACCGCGAACGAGCATCCAGGACAACTGCGTCGTTCATGTCGGGGACTGGCAGCCCACGTACATCGGGGCCGACGTCACGGTGGGGCATGGCGCCAAGATGGAGAGCTGCACCGTGGAGGACGGTAGTGTCATCGGCATGGGGGCCGTCATCCTCCAGGAAGCGATCATCGGGGCCGGCTCACTGGTGGCCGCCGGCTCCGTGGTGCTGGAAGGATCGCGGATTCCTCCCGGCAGTCTGGTGGCAGGGGTGCCGGCCAGGGTAAAGAAGAGCCTGGGCGGATCGTCGTGGGAGTTCGTAAGGAGGAGCGGCACCCATTACGTGGAGCTGTCCCGGAGGTATCTGGCCCAGGGGATCGGGCGCTCGAATCCGGCGATGGAAGAGGCCACGCACTGTGATTTGTGTGGTGGACCGGTTCTCGAACGGCACTGCAAGATTCTCTGTCTCGCCTGCGGGTACCAGCGGGATTGCTCGGATCCCTAGGATCCGGGGCGGGACGGGCAACAGGTGCACCGCACCTGGGATGAGGGCTCAGGTCGGCTGACAGCTCCAAAGAAAATCCCCAGGGGACCTCCCCTCCTGGACCCCGGGGAGCCGGTCAGGAGAACGCCAGGAATGTGCCCACGTACCATGACATGAGCGCGTCCCCCCACCCGTAGGCCACCGCCGCCCCCGCCGCCAGGAATATCCCGAAGGGTACCAGCTTCCCGGTCTTCCATGAAATGGGGCCGAAGATGAGGGAACCGAGAAGGGCTCCCAGGAAGAGGGTGAGGAACACCCCCGGGATTCCCAGGAAAGCCCCGATCATGGCCATCATCTTCAGGTCGCCACCTCCCATGGCGTCCTTCTTGAACAGCCAGGTCCCCAGGTGGGCAATGGCCCAGAGGATCCCAAAACCCACCAACGCACCCAGGACCGCTTCCAGCATGGAGAGACCGCCGGAGAGGGGGGCGAGGGCCAACCCCAGGGCGGTGCCACCCAGGGAGAACTCGTCCGGGATGATATAGAATCTGGCATCAGAGACCGCGATCCCCAGGAGGATGGTGAGGAGGATCGCACCTCTGGCAGCCTCCGCAGAGAGCCCGAGTTGAAGGAAGGTGCCCGCCCAGATCAGCCCGGTGGCCGCCTCCACCAGCGGGTATTGAGGGGAGATGAACACGCCACAGGAGCGGCACCTGCCCCTGAGGATCACATAGCTGAGGACGGGGAGATTGTCGAACCAGTGGATGGGCGCCCCGCAGGCCGGGCAGTGGGACGGGGGGTGAACCACCGATTCATCCGTGGGCCAACGAAGGGTGCACAC
>Ga0316578_10000594_pt1 | contig 12631 bp, 12 predicted proteins | sample J0NA_2_FD_203076 | JGI IMG/M metagenome (GOLD analysis project Ga0316578, IMG submission 203076) | Rhizosphere microbial communities from salt marsh grasses in Alabama, United States - J0-2_160517rDrC | ecosystem: Host-associated > Plants > Roots > Rhizosphere | place: USA: Alabama | collected... | reverse complement strand
GGCCACGGTCGTCGACGACCGGATGCAGCGGGCCCCGGTGTTCGTGCTGGACGACGCTCGGGCGGCGCGCGAGCTCGGAGCCTGGGTCCGGGAGCACCACGACGAGATCGCCGCCGCGGCGCAGGCCACGACACAGGTGGGCCGGCTGGTCGAGATCGAGCAGTACGCGGTGGGGCCGCTGCGCTACCTGCGCTTCGACTACACCACCGGCGACGCGGCCGGGCAGAACATGGTGGGTCGAGCCACCTGGGCGGCCTGCGAGTGGATCCAGCAGCGCCACCCCGATCACCCTCGCTACGTGCTGTCCGGGGCGATCGACACCGACAAGAAGCACTCGCAGCTCAACATGCTCCGCACTCGGGGCAAGCGCGTCGTCGCCGAGGCCACGCTGCCCGCGGACCTGCTGGAGCGGCACCTGGGGGTGACCCCGGCTCAGCTGTTCACAGCGCGCCAGTACAGCCAGGCCGGGGGATTCATGGCGGGCTCGGCCAACAACGGTGCACACGCCGCGAACGGGCTGGCGGCGCTGTTCGTCGCCACCGGCCAGGACGTCGCCAACGTCGCCGAGTCGCACGCCGGCATGGTCTACAGCCAGCTGCTGGACAGCGGGGACTACTACTGGTCCATCACGCTGCCCTCGCTCATCGTGGCTACTGTCGGGGGAGGCACGGGACTGGCGACCCAGCGCGAGTGCCTGGCGATGCTGGGGTGCGACGGACCCGGCCGGGTGCACCGCCTCGCCGAGATCTGCGCGGCGGTGGTGCTCGCCGGTGAGGTCTCGCTGAGCAGCGCCGTGCTGGCAGGGGACTGGGTGACCAGCCACGAACGGCTGGGACGCAACAGGGAGGCACGATGACGGCGACGACGACGGACGAGGCGCTGTGGAGCCGGCCGGACCGGCCGCTGGTCACCGGCGACGACTACCTCGAGAGCCTGCGCGGGCGTCGGCTGCGCGTCCACTACCTGGGGGAGCGCATCGACGACGTCGTCGACCACCCCGTGGTGCGCCCGTCGGTCAACGCCGTCGCGCGGACCTACGACCTCGCGGTCGAGAACCCCGCCCTCGCCACCGCCTACTCCTCCCTCACCGGGCAGCGCGTGAACCGGTTCCTGCACGTGGCGGAGTCCCCGGAGGATGTCGTCATGCAGAACAAGATGCAGCGGCGCCTCGGCCAGGACACCGGTACCTGCTTCCAGCGCTGCGTGGGCATGGACGCGTTCAACGCCCTGTACTCGGTCACCCACGAGTGCGACGCCGACCGGGGTACTCGCTACCACGAGCGCCTCCGGTCGTTCCTGGCCGCCTGCCAGCAGGACAACCTCGTCGTGGGCGGGGCGATGACCGACCCGAAGGGGGACCGCAGCAAGCCTCCGTCGGCCCAGCACGACCCGGACCTGTACACCCACGTCGTCGAGCGTCGGGACGGGGGCATCGTGATCCGCGGGGCGAAGGCGCACCAGACCGGCTGCCTCAACAGCCACTGGATCGTCGTCATGCCCACGATGCGCCTCACCGAGGCCGACCGGGACTACGCGGTGGTCGCCGCCATCCCCGTCGAGCACCCCGGCCTGACCTACGTGCTCGGCCGGCAGTCCTGCGACACCCGGGCCCTCGAGGGCGGTGACATCGACGTCGGGAATGCCCGATACGGCGGGCAGGAGGCGATGATCCTCATCGACGACGTGTTCGTGCCCGACGAGTACGTCTTCCTCGACGGCGAGGTCGAGTACGCCGCGCCGCTGGTCGAGAGGTTCACTGCGTTCCACCGCCGCTCCTACGTGTGCAAGACGGGGCTGGGGGACGTGCTCATCGGCGCCGCGGCCCAGCTCGCCGAGTACCACGGGGTGGCCTCGGCCTCCCACGTGCGCGACAAGCTCGTCGAGATGGCGCACCTCAACGAGACCGTCTACGCAGCCGGCGTGGCCTCCTCGCACGAGTCCACGGCGACGTCGGCGGGGAACTACCAGAACGACGGCCTGCTGGCCAACGTGTGCAAGCACAACGTGACCCGCTTCCCCTACGAGCTCGCGCGGCTCGCGCAGGACATCGCCGGGGGGCTGGTGGCCACGCTGCCGGGCGAGCGTGACCTCGCCGACCCCGAGGTGGGGCCGCTGCTGGACAAGTTCCTGTCGACGTCGCCGGACGTGCCGACCGAGCACCGGGTGCGGCTGCTGCGCCTGGTCGAGAACCTCACCATGGGCCGCAACGCTGTGGGCTACCTCACCGAGTCGATGCACGGGGCAGGCTCGCCGCAGGCCCAGCGCGTCGAGATCGCGCGGAAGGTGGACCTCGAGGCCGACAAGGCGATGGCACGCCGACTGGCCGGCATCGAGGAGTAGCCCGGCGCCACCACGTCGAGGAGCCGGCCTCGGTTGGCGACCGCCGTCCTCAAGCCGCGGCGTCCCACACCGGGCGGCTGCCGTCGAGGGTGACCACGTGCACGCCGAGCACCCGCGCCCGGCCGGCCGCTGCGGAGGCCACCGCCTGCGCCCAGGCCCTGTCGGCAGGGGTGACCGACAGCCCCCCGTCTCGCCCGATCGCGACCAGCACCGCCAGGTCGTCGTCGACGGACGCCACGTCGTCGAAGAGCCGGACGAGCACCGGATCCCGCGCCGAGGGGAGATCAGCCACCGGCATGTCGTCGATGACGATGGGGATCCGGAGCCGGTCCGTCGCGTCGCACACCAGCAGGCACAGCGCCCCCTCGCGACGTGATCGTTCCGGGACGACGAGGTCGAGGACGTCCGCGACGAGCCGTGGGTCGGTCAGGGGTCGGTCCCCCCAGTCGGAGGGGAGGTCGGTGAAGGCCATGCACCGATCGTGGCGCGTCAGTCGGACGGGCGTCGTGGCTCGTCCACAGGCCGTCGCAGCACCCGCTGCTCCCACGGCTGCAGCCCCACGGAGCCGTCGGGGCCGGCCGGGACGGCGGCCAGGGCGTCGTCCGGGCCCCCGAGGACCAGCGTGGCGTCCCGCCACCTCTCGTCGGGCAGCCGTGCCCACGCGGGTCGCCCGGAGACGTTGACGAGCACGAGCATCTCCACCCCGGGCAGGCTCCGGAGGAACGCGTACACCGCAGGGTCGTCGGGCAGCAGCAGCTGGAAGTCCCCGTGGGCGACGACGGGATCGGTGTGCCGCAGGTCGATGAGACGTCGGTAGTGGGCCAGCACCGAGCCGGGGTCGTCCCGCTGGCTCGCCACGTTGACCTCGACGTGGTTGGGGTTCACGGGCAGCCACGGCGTGCCGCTGGTGAAGCCGGCCTGCGGGCCGGCGTCCCACTGCATGGGCGTGCGGGCGTTGTCACGCCCCCGCGCCCGGAGCGCCCTGAGCACCTCGTCCCGGCCCTGCCCCGCCTCCAGCGCCGAGCAGGCCCAGTTGACCCCCTCGATGTCGACCACCTCGTCCAGCGAGGCGAACGGGTAGTTCGTCATGCCGATCTCCTCGCCCTGGTACACGAACGGCGTCCCGCGGTGCAGGTGCAGCAGCGTCGCCAGGGCCTTCGCGGAGCGCTCCCGGTGCTCGCCGTCGTCGCCGAAGCGGGACACCACCCGGGGCTGGTCGTGGTTGTCCCAGTACAGGGAGTTCCACCCCACCTCGGCCAGCCCGGCCTGCCAGCGGCCGAAGGAGGCCTTCAGGTCACGCAGGTCGAACGGTCGCAGGTCGTACTTGCCGCGCTTCCCGTAGTCCAGGCCGACGTGCTCGAACGTGAACACCATGTCGACCTCGCCCCGGGCCGGGTCGGTGTACAGGCGCGCCTGCTCCACGGTGACACCGGGCATCTCCCCGACGACGAGGAACGCCCCGTCGCGGCCCGCGAACACCTCGCGTCGCATCTCCTGCAGGTAGTGGTGGATCCGGGGCCCGTAGAGGAAGTGCGGGAACCCGAATCCGAGACGCTCACCCGGAGGCGCCCACCCATCGGGCAGCTCGGGGTCCTTCGAGATCATGTTGATGACATCCATCCGGAACCCGTCGACCCCGCGGTCCAGCCACCACCGCAGCATCGCGTACACGGCCCCACGCACCTGCGGGTTCTCCCAGTTGAGGTCCGGCTGCTTGCGGGAGAACAGGTGCAGGTAGTACTCGCCGGTCGTCGCGTCGTACTCCCAGGCCGGCTCGGAGAAGAAGGAGCCCCAGTTGTTCGGCTCCGCCCCGTCCTGTCCCGCGACCGTGCCCGGACGCGCCGGCCGCCACCAGTACCAGTCCCGCTTGGGGTTGTCGGCGCTCGAGCGCGACTCGACGAACCACGGGTGCTCGTCGGAGGTGTGGTTGACCACCATGTCGAGGATGAGCCTCATGCCGCGCTCGTGAAGGGCGGCCACCAGGGCGTCGAGGTCGGCGAGGGTCCCGAAGAGAGGGTCGACGTCGGTGTAGTCGCTGATGTCGTACCCCATGTCGTCCTGAGGGGACGGGTAGACCGGCGACAGCCACACCACGTCCACCCCGAGGTCGGCCAGGTGGTCGACGTGGGCCAGCACCCCGCGGAGGTCGCCGACGCCGTCGCCGTCGGAGTCGGCGAAGGAGCGGGGCCAGACCTGGTAGGCCACCGCCGTGGTCCACCAGGGCGCGCTCACCCGCTCATCCCATCACTGCTGCAGCCGCGCGCGGTAGTACTCCCAGGCATCGACGACGCTGCCGTCGGGCAGCGTGCAGGTCCCCTCCTCCAGTGAGTACTCCCCGCCCTGCTCCTCGCAGAACACCGCGGAGGGGTTCGCCATCTCGGCCGGCTCCTCGCTGGGCGCGCACGCGCCGACGACCAGGGGGAGCAGCAGCACAGCGACACGTACTCGCATCCGCCTCACCTCGTTCGGGGACGTTCGAAGAGCCAGCTGGCAACCGCCCAGGCCCGGCCGGGCCGCGCCCGCTGCACGTCGGCCCAGCCCGACTGGTGGTGCTCGCGGAGCATCTGCGCCCACAGCGGCTCGATCAGCTCGTAGGTCACCGCTCGCTCCAGGTCGTGGTAGACGTCGAAGCCGGCCGGAGTCAGCCGGTAGCCGTCCGGGCCGTGGCGCAGCCAGCCGAGGGCCACGGCGGGCGCGAGCAGCGCGCGCAGGACGCCGGCCGCGAGGGGGCCGTAGGACGTGCGCAGCGCCGAGGAGTCCACGCCACCCGCGTAGGCCTGCCAGAAGCTGTCGTAGAGAGCCCCCGCGGCCCGGCCGAGGTGGAGCCACCGGGCCAGCGGGAGCCGGCCCTGCTCGACGTCCTCGGCGTAGGCGGAGATCCCGAAGTGGTTGACGTAGAAGTCGTGCCCGGCGAAGGAGGCACTGCCCGCCCCCATGCCGAGGAACCGCCGACGCGTGATGGAGGTGTAGCTCGAGCTGTCCCGGCGGTTGAACGTCCACACCGACCGCCGCTCGTACCCCGCCGTCTCCGCGAGCCGGGTCGCCTCGGCGAGAACCTCGTGCTCGCGGTGCCGGTCGTGCTGGGAGGCCCCGAACGGGGTGTAGCCGAAGCGCATGAGGGGGTAGGTCGACACCTGGTCCACCCCGAGGTCGAGGCAGGTGGCCAGGTCGGCCAGGAACGCCCCGCGGGTGCCCGGGTCGTCGTCCCAGGCCACGTCGACGATGAGGTCGACGTCGACGCACGCAAAACGGCCGAGCGCGTGCTGGACGGCCGCGAGGCTGGTCGCGGCGTCGTGGGGACGGTGCAACGTGGCGAGCACCGGGTCGTGGAAGGACTGCGCCCCGATGCTGACCGCGGAGAAGCCGATCTCGGCGAGCCTGTCCAGGCGTTCGGGCGTGCCATGGGTGGGCAGTACCTCCACGGCACGCTCCCCACCCACGGGGATGCGGGCGACGAGGTCGGCGAGCTCGTCCGGGTAGAGCGTGGGGGTGCCGCCGCCGACGTAGAGGGAGGTGAACGGCTCGCCGTGCAGCGACCGGTGGGCGGCGACGTAGGCGTCGACCTCGAGGCGAAGCGCCGCGAAGTAGCGCTCGGCCAGGTCCGGGCGGGCCCGCACCTTGTTGTACGGGCAGAAGGGACAGATCCACTCGCAGAACGGGACGTGGACGTAGCCCCCGACCGGGGCGTCGAACGACGACAGGACGCCCCTCGCGTCGAGCCTGGTGACCATGGGCTGCCTCCGCGGCCCAGTCTGCCCGAGCGGTCGAGGCCGCCGACCCTCTAGGCTCCATGGGCGTGAGCCAGCCTTCTGCGACGTCCCTGCGCTGGTACAACCTCGTCGCCGCGCTCGTCCACGCCGCCCAGGCCGTGGCGGTCGTGGCGTTGTCGAACGACTTCACCCTGCCCGTCACGGCGTCCTACCTCGCCGGCCCGCCGGGGACCGCTCCGTCCGACACCGTCACGCTGCTCGACACGCCGATCGGGTTGGCCGTCGCCGGGTTCCTCGCCCTCTCGGCGCTGTTCCACCTGGTGGTGATCTCCCCGTGGTTCTTCGAACGGTACTGGAACGGCCTGGCGGCGGGGCACAACTACTTCCGCTGGGTCGAGTACTCGGTGTCCAGCTCGATCATGATCGTGCTGATCGCGCAGCTGACCGGTATCGCCGACGTGGCCGCCCTGCTCGCCATCTTCGGCGTCAACGCCTCGATGATCCTCTTCGGCTGGCTGCAGGAGAAGTACGAGCAGCCCGGCGAGGGCGGCTGGCTGCCGTTCATCTTCGGCTGCATCGCCGGCATCGTGCCGTGGCTGGCGGTGCTGGTCTACGTGCTGGCTCCGGGCTCGACCAGCGGGGCCGAGCCTCCGGCCTTCGTGTACGGGATCATTGTGTCGCTGTTCGTGTTCTTCAACGTCTTCGCCGTCAACCAGTGGCTGCAGTACAAGCAGGTCGGGCGCTGGCGCGAGTACCTCGTCGGGGAGAGGGCCTACATCACGCTGAGCCTGGTGGCGAAGTCGCTGCTGGCCTGGCAGGTGTTCGGCGGGACGCTGGCGGGCTGACCGGTGGGTGCCGTGCCATGCTCGGCACCCATGGCCGAGCTGAAGACCCGCCCGAGCGGGGACGACGTCGAGCGCTTCCTGTCCACCGTCCCGGAACCCGCCCAGTCCGACTGCCGGGACCTGGTCGGCATCATGGCCGAGGCGACCGGGGCTCCGCCCGTGATGTGGGGGAGAAGCATCGTCGGATTCGGCGAGCACCACTACCGCTACGCCTCGGGCCGAGAGGGCGACTGGTTCGAGGTGGGGTTCTCCCCGCGGGCCCGGTCTCTGACGCTGTACCTGACGACCGGGGTCGAGCGCCATCGCGACCTCCTCGATGCGCTCGGCCGCCACACCACCGGCAAGGGGTGCGTGTACGTCCAGCGTCTGGACGACGTCGACCGGGAGGTGCTGGGGCGGCTGGTACGTGATGCGGTGGCGGCAGTGCGCTCACCGGGTGCCGGTGACCACCGCGGCTGACCGTGAGCGGACGGCGGAGCGCCAGAGCACGACCGCGACCAATGCGGCTCCGGCGGCGTTGGCGACCAGGTCGAGCATGTTGTCCCCGTAGTCCCCGACGTTGGTGTTGGTGAACATCGAGGTCCCGGCGAACTCCACGACCTCCACCAGCGCCCCGGTCCCGCAGGCCATGAGGAAGGCGGCGGCCGCCAGCCCGCCTGCCGACCATGCGGTGCCAGCCCAGGTGGTCAGCGCGTCCCAGCATGCCCAGGCAGCCACTGCGGTGGACGTCGCGTGGAAGAGCTTGTCGTAGCGCACCGGGCCGACCAGCTCGAGGAGGTAGAGCGGCTCCCCCTCGACGAGCAGCACCCCTCCGGCGAGGTTGCCGGCGGCGATGGCGACGAGGGCCGCCAGCACTTCCGGCGAGAAGCGCGCCGACCGGTCGACCAGCGCGACCAGCCCGGCCAGCACGGCCGTGATGGGCACGTAGAACCAGGTGAAAGGGCTGTCGGCCAGGGTCCCGTACACGACGAAGACGCCCAGGACCGCGGCGAGCACGGCGAGCGCCCACACCCGGGCGCGGGCCTCGGGAGACATCTCAGCTCTCGGTCCGGGCGGTGACCTCGTCGACGGTGCGCCAGATGACGCTGCGCACGTCGGGGCTGCTCATCTCGCCGAGGTGGGTCACCCGCCCGAGGATGAGCTCGTCGACGGGGTGGGTGTGCCCGTAGACACGCAGGTGGTGCTCGTACTCCGACTCGGTGGCGATGAGCACGTTGTGCACCCCGGGCAACGGGATGTGCGCCGACACGTACGGCTCGATGAGGATCTCCCGGGTGCTGAAGATGTTCGTCACCCGATCGGCGACCGCCGGGACACCGTCGTGCAGGCCGGCGAGGAAGTCCGACTCCGGGGTCATGTCGGCCAGCGCGGGGACGTCGCGGCGGACGATGCGGCGCACCACGGTGTTGACGTTGCCCGCCAGCCGCGCCCCGAGCCAGGGCGTCCCCACCGTGATCACGTGCCGTACCTGGTCGGGGTGGTCGAGGGCGTAGCGGAGCGCGGCGAGCCCTCCCTGGGAGTGCCCGACGAGCACGACCGGCTCGGCCGCGCCGCGCCCCATCCGAACGAGGCCGTCCTCGATCGCCATGTGGACGTGGTGCTGGGACTCGTGCAGCGGGATGGTCATCCCCCAGCGCTCGAGGGTGATGAGGAAGGCGTTCGGGTGTCGCCGCATCACCCCGCCCATGAGCACCGACGCGGCGAGCCCTCGGATCGCGGTGCCGGCGATGATCGGGACCCCGAGCAGCTCGTGTCCCTGCCCTTCCTCGACCACGCGGACGAGCCTGCCACGTCCGGTTCCGTCGAGGGGTCAGGACAGCGCGCAATCCACCCGCAGGCACCACGGCGGGGTCGGGGGAGGGGGAGAGCCCGACCGGTGCAGCACGGCGACGACGACGCTGGCACCAGCCGGAGGCCGCTCCGGCCACGGGGTGTAGCCGTCGGTGAGCACGACGACCACGTCCGGACGCGGGTGCAGGCGGGTGGCCGCGGCCAGCCCCAGCCGTAGGTCGGTCCCTCCACCGCCGCCCAGCCGGACCTCACGAGCGTGCCGCACGGTGCTCACCGTCTGCACCGCCGCGTCGCAGGACAGCACGCTTACCTGCGCTCCGGGCACGCCGAGCCCCGCGATGGCCCCGTCCACCTCCCCGAGGGCCTGGGCGAGAAGTCCGTCGTCGACGCTGGCGGAGGTGTCGACGACGAGCGCGATGCAGGGGACCGGCCGCCGTGTGGACGGCAGGATCACCCGGCGGGTGGAGGACTGGCGCCGGGACGGCCGGGAGTAGGTGTAGTCCGTGTGCCCGTGAGCCCAGCCGGCCGCTCGGCGCACGGCCGCCGCGAGCACCTGGCGCCACGGCACGACCGGGTCGAGCACGGTGCTGACCCAGCGGAGCGCGTCGCCGGCGTCGGTGCCGATCGAGGTGACGTGCTCGCTGAAGGCGATCGCCACGGCCCTGCGGATCTCGTCGGCCTGCACAGTCGCCACGGCCGGGACATCGCCGACCGGCGGGAGCTCGTAGCCGCGGGGGAGCCCGTCGGCGGCGCTGCCGCACCCATCGGTCGGCTCGGGGTGGCCCGTGCCGACCGTCGGCGGTGGGGAGGCCGGCAGCCTCGACAACCGGGCGAAGTGCTCTTCGGCGGACCTGCGCGGGCTCAGCCGCAGGGACTGCGCTGTCGGTAGCCCGGGGGCCGTCAGGCCGCCATCGTGCAGCGTCTCCGCGACGGTGACGTCGGTGGCCGCCCTCCAGGCCGCCGACTCCGTCGTCCCCACGTCGACCGCGCGGGCGCGCTCGGCGTGATCGAGCAGCAGGTGCCAGGTGACATGGGCGAGCTCGGTCGCGACCGTGGGGACGTCGGAGAGAGCCAGCCAGGTGGGGTTGACGTAGACGCGCCACTGCGGGTCCGCCGCCAGCCTGGGGACCTGCGGGCAGCCGACCGCGTGCAGGGCGTACAGCGCGGTGGCCAGGTACGGGAGGTCGCCGCGGCCGTCGACGAGCCACAGCTTGGCGGCCGCGAGCCGGTCGAGGTCGAGGGCCGCGCCGGCGGCGCTCACGCGGCCGGCTCGTCGAGCAGCCCGGCGAGCGCCAGCGGTGCCCGGAAGGTGAGGATCGCGTGGGGGAGGGCCGCACCTGCGGGGCGCAGCCCGGGTCGGACGAGTGCCCTCACCACTGGGACGGCGGGGTCCACGCCCACCTCGGCCGCCGCGGCGGCGCACACCTCGACGGCCGCGCTCCACCGCTCCGCCGTCGGGTCGGCGACGACGGCCGAGAGCACCGCCTGCAGCACGACGAACACCCGGTCGGTCCGCATCCCGGCGAACGCCGCCCCCGACGGGTCGGCGAGCAGGTCCTCCGGGTCGGGCAGCTGCTGGGCGTCGGCCCACACGAGGAACTCGTGAGCGGCCGCCGCGCCGATCGACCCGGCCACGAGCAGGCGCACCGTCTCGCCACCGGCGCCGGCGGCGCGCGCCGTCCCCAGCAGCCGGGCGGCGTAGTCCCAGGTGCGGGGCGTCGGGAACGCCCGTCCCCGTGACGCGGCGTCGGACGGGATCGCGGAGAGCTGGCGCTGCCGCACCTTCAGGTAGCCCGACACCAGGGCGCGAGCCCGGGCCACCTCGGCGGCGACCCGATCCTCCGCCGGGGACCGCACGACCAGCCCCGGCCAGGCCCCGGCCACCAGCGACTCGGCGTAGACCTCCAGCGGCATGGACCACTCCAGATGGCAGAACCGGTTCGCGGTGGGGGCCGCGAGCTCCCAGCCGGCCGTCGCCACGTCGGCGGGGTTGGCGGCGGCGCCGAACGACACCGTGGGCGGGAGTCGCAGCGACCCGACCTCGTGGTGCGTGAGTGGCCGCAGTGCGGCGGCCTGCACCGCCGGTGCCGCCGTCGTCCACTCGTCGAAGAAGGCCAGCGACGGGCCCGGGTGCCCGGCCAGCCTCTGCGCCCACGCCGGCGGCGCCAACGTGACCGTGCCCTCCCGACCGACCACCGGGAGACCGGCGAAGTCGCTCGGCTCGTGGTGGGACACGATGAGGGTCTCCACGTGCCATCCCTGCTCGGTCGCGGACTCGACCACCGCCGTCTTGCCCTCCCCGGGGTCTCCCCACAGCAGGAACGGGACCCGGGCGTCGATGCAGACACCGAGAGCCTCCAGCAACGCCTCGTAGGCGTCCCGACCTCTCACGCGCACACCTCTCTCGTCGCTCGTGCGGCCAGCGCTCGCTGGGCTGCCACCACCGTCCCGTGCCGGGCCAGCGCGAGGCCGGCCTCGGTCGTCGTCGTGCCGTCCCCCCCGAGGTCGACGAGGCGCCGGACCGCCCCGGCCGACGGGCTGTACCAGGCGGGGACCCCGTCGGCGAGCAGGCCCAGCAGGTCCGGCACCGCCGGTCGGCAGCCGGCCTCGACCCAGCGCCGCAGCATGCAGACCGCCCCCACCTCGCTGAGCCCGGTCCCGGCGGCCAGCGCCTTCGCCGCGTCGGGGTCGTACCCGGACCCCACGAGGTCGGGGACCCAGGTCCGCGGAACCCCCAGCACGAGCCAGGCCGTGCATGCGGCCCGCACCGTGTCGCGCGCCGACGTCTGGGTCCACACGAGCCAGTCGGCCAGGGCGTCGGGGCCCTCGACACCGTCGTCGGGGTCGTCCCGGGCGGCCGCGCCGACAGCCACGAGCGTGTCGGCGACCCAGGCCAGGTCGGGCCGACCGGACACCGCCCCGAGGTAGAGCACCTCCGGCAGCGGGCCGGTGCCCACCTCGGCGTGGACCGCCAGGACGACGTCGGGGTGCAGCCCGGCCCGCCACAGGGACGCGACCCCCTCGAGGCCACGCCGGACGCACCCCGCGGCGCGAGCGGCCTCCCATCGGGGCAGCCGGGGCTCGCCCGCGGCCCCGTGTGCAGCCAGCACCGCCTCCAGCAGCCGGCTGACGGAGTCCTCGGGAAGCACTGCCGCCGCCGAGGCGTGCTCGACGCTGCGCAGGTGCTCGGCGGCCTGGGAGGCCGACGGCCGAGGCCGGCAGCATCGTGCGCTGGCAGCACGGGCGGTCGTCCACGTCCCGCGGGAGCCTCGGCGCATCGCGGGGACCAGGCGGCGCGCGCGCAGCTGGACGAGGTCCCGGACGGCGGGGACGACGTGGTCGACGAGCCGCAGGCAGGACGAGTAGGAGCCGAAGGCGGCCGCCACCCGTTCGGCGTCGAGGTCGTGGGGGGTGTGGACGTCCCAGTCCGGCCCGAGCACGACGTCGTGGCGAGCGGCAGGGGCGTCGTCGCCAGGGTCCGTCGTGCAGGGGACCACGACGGTGAGCGGCGACCCGTCCGGGGTGGGGGGCCAGGGTGGGAGTGAGACCAGCGGTGTCCGACGTCGCGATCCGGGCACGCCCGACCCCCTCGGCACGTTCGAACAGGTGTACGAGAGTTCTAGCAGCCCGGGGTGCGCGCCGACAAGACCTCGCCGACACTGGGGTGATGGCCAGATGGAGCATCGCGGACGCACCCGACCAACGGGGCCGGACCGTCCTGGTGACCGGGGCGACGTCCGGGCTGGGGCTGGAGACGGCGAGGGCGCTGGCGTCGCGGGGGGCACGGGTGCTGGTGGCCGGGCGGGACGCGGCACGGACGGACGCGGCGGTGGGCGAGGTGTCCGCCGCGGCGGCGGACGGCGGCTCCGGCGAGCCCGTGCAGCTGGACCTCGCGAGCCTGGCGGGCATCGCCGCGGCCGCCGACGACGTCCGCAGCCGGGTGGA
>Ga0316578_10000593_pt1 | contig 12638 bp, 11 predicted proteins | sample J0NA_2_FD_203076 | JGI IMG/M metagenome (GOLD analysis project Ga0316578, IMG submission 203076) | Rhizosphere microbial communities from salt marsh grasses in Alabama, United States - J0-2_160517rDrC | ecosystem: Host-associated > Plants > Roots > Rhizosphere | place: USA: Alabama | collected... | reverse complement strand
ACCGGGACGTGATCGAGTACGCCTCCGGCTACCGCGCCGCCCACGCAAGCCGGATCGGCAAGCCGACGCTCCGGCCCCGGCCGGTACCGGTCGAGCACGACCACGCGCTCGATCGGCCGATGTCCCTCGTCGTGGCGGGCTCGGCCGGCGGCAAGGTGCGCTCGGCGGCGCGCCTCGTTGCGCTCGGCGGCATCAGTTCGGGTCTGTGGGCGGCCCAGCGCGACGACTACCCGGTGACGGTCAAGTCGGGCCACTCGGTCACCGAGCTCTGGCTGGCGCCGGTGGAGATGCCGCTCACCGCCGTGACGAAGCCGGACGTGCTCGCCGTCATCTCGACCGACGGATACGGGAAGGCGGGCCCGTATCTCGCCGCGATGGGCGGTGACGACCTCGTCCTCACCGTTCCGGAGTACGGGGATCTCGACACGCGGGCTCGGGTGGTCGTGATCGACCCAAAGGCGTCGGAGAAGCGGATTCCGAAGACCTCGATGGGCCTCGTGTACCTCACCGCCGCCGTCGTGCTCACCGGGCCGTACCCGCTCGACGCCCTCGAGCAGGCGGCCCGCGGTGGATCCTTCGCCGAGGTGAACCTCGAGGCGATCGCGACGGGCATCGATCTCGCCGGCTGAGTCGATACCGACCTTCGCCTTCGCTTGGTAGGTTCGAGCGCTGACGGCGCCGCTGGAGGCCCGAGATGGCATGGCAACCGACAGCCTGCATCCTCTGTGAGAGCAACTGCGGGATCGAGGTGAGCATCGACGCCTCGGGCGGCTTCGCGCGCGTCCGAGGGGACAAGGCCCATCCCGCATCGCAGGGGTACACCTGCGAGAAGGCGCTCCGGCTCGGCTTCTATCAGTCGGCGGCCGACCGGATCGATGCCCCGCTGAGGAGACGGCCCGACGGGAGCTTCGAGGAGATCGACTGGGAGACGGCCATCGCCGAGGTCGCCGACCGGCTTCGCGACGTCCGGGACACCTACGGCGGCGAGACGATCCTGTATTACGGAGGGGGTGGCCAGGGCAACCACCTGGGCGGCGCCTACGCCGCGGCGACACGGGCGGCGCTCGCGTCGAGCGCACCGACACGCTGCAGCGCTCGAACGTGACCCTTCCGAATGGGCTCGGCACCGACTACCCGGGTGTCGAAGAAGCGGAAGTGAGCGGTGTCTCGCCGAACGAGCTGACGATGACGGGCCCCCGGACCGAGGACCCGTTCGTCGGCACCCCGTTCCCCAAGCACGTTCCTGCAAGGGTCGAGCGCGTCGCGACTTGATCGATCCCGCCGGCGCCCGGTGTGCGATCGCGCACAGCGGCCAACCGAGCGAGCCCCTCGACGGGGCTCACATCTCCTTGCGCATGAACGGGCGGGTCTCCGAGCGCCGAGCGACCTCCTCAAACCCGGCCCGCTCGAACATCGATGAGAAGCCCATCCACGCCCAGACGTCCGGCATCCGCTCTCTGCGCGGCTCAACGGGGTAGCCCTCCACGAGCTCGGCGCCCTGGTCTGCCGCATACGCCACCGCAGCATCGAGCAGCGCCGTCGCGACCCCGGTGCCCCGGAACTGCTTCGGCACCACGAAGCACGTGATCGCCCACGCCGGACGGCCATCGAGCGGCTTCGCCACCGGCGAGCGTGAGAGGCGCCCGTAGGCCGCGCGCGGCTCGATCGCAACCCATCCGACGGGCTCCCCGTCCCGATACCCGATCAACCCCGGGATGGCCCCCTCATCGAGGAGGGCCTTCATCGCCGCCCGGTTCTTCGCACCGCGAGACGCTGCGAACTCCTTCGACGTCTGCTTGTTGAACATGCACCAACACCCGGCATCCCCGCCGCTCGGGCCCATGACCGTCTGGAAGTCGTCCCAGGTGTCGGGTGTCAGGGGCCTGACTGCGAAGCTCACGGCGTCACGACCATCGGCCTAACAGATGCGCGGGAGCTGCTCGCCGACCTGCATGTCGACCACCCGTGTTGCCCCGAGCGGCGTGCGCGCCGCAACCATGCCGCGGTGCGTGGCGGTCACCTCGCCGATCACGGTCGCTCGCTCGCCTTCGGGATGCAACCGCATCGCCTCGAGGACGCGATCTGCATCGCCGGCGGGGACGAACGCGACCACCTTCCCCTCGTTGGCCACGTACATCGGGTCCATGCCGAGCAACTCGCACGCAGCCGCCACCGTCCGATCCACCGGGATGGAGCGCTCGTCGAGGAGGATGCCGACGTCCGCCGCCTTCGCGATCTCGTTGAGCGAGGCCGCGAGGCCGCCGCGCGTCGGGTCCCGCAGCACATGCACGTCGGCGCCGGTCCCGAGCACGGTTCCGATCATGTGGTTGAGCGCGGCCGTGTCCGAGCGGATCGTGGATTCGAACTCGAGCCCTTCACGCACCGACATGATCGCCATGCCGTGATCGCCGACCGTCCCGGAGACGATGACCACATCTCCCGGCCGCGCGCGCTGTGGCCGGATGTCGACGCCGTCGGGCAGGATCCCGATACCGGTCGTGTTCACGAAAACCCCATCGCCGTGGCCCCGGTCGACGACCTTCGTGTCGCCCGTCACGATCGTCACGCCGGCGTGCGCGGCGGCCGCGGCCATCGATTCGACGATGACGCCGAGCTCGGCCATCGGGAGGCCCTCCTCCAGGACGAGCCCGACGCTCAGGAACCGGGGGACGGCGCCGCGCATCGCCACGTCGTTGACGGTCCCGTTCACGGCGAGCTCGCCGATGTCCCCGCCGGGGAAGAAGCGCGGCCGGACGACGAAGGTGTCGGTCGAGAATGAGACCCGCCCGCCGGTGTCGAGCACAGCGGCATCGGCGAGATCGGCAAGCTCGCCGCGCCCGAAGGCGGGGACGAAGAGATGCTCGATGAGCTCGGCGGACAGCTGCCCACCGCCCCCGTGGCCCATCACGATCGTTGGGTGGTCGCGCAGCGGCATCGGGCACGACCAGGAATCGAGTGTCACCGGGCCGTCTCCAGTTCCTCGTATCTCCCGTACAGGTAGTAAGCGGCGCACGCGCCTTCGGCCGAGACCATCGTTGCCCCGAGCGGCGCGCGGGGCGTGCACTCCTTGCCGAAGGCCGGACACTCGTCCGGCTTCATGGTGCCCTGGAGCACCTCGCCCGCGTGACAGAGTGGGGACTCCACGGTGGCGATGTCGGTGACGGTGAAGCGCTCGGCCGCGTCGAGGTCGCGGTAGGCGCCGGCGAGGGCCCAGCCGGACATCGGGATCATGCCCACCCCGCGCCAGTTGCGGTCCACCGTCGTGAAGACGTCCTGCACCATCTGCTGGGCAGGGATGTTCCCCTCGCGCGTCACCGCCCGCTCATAGGCGTTCTCGACCTCGGCTCGACCTTCCTCGAGTTGTGCGACGGCCATCTTGATGCCGTGGAGGAGATCGAGCGGCTCGAACCCCGTGACGACGATCGGTGTGCCGTACTGCTGTGCAATCGGGAAGTACTGCTCGTATCCCATCACGGAGCAGACGTGCCCCGCTGCGAGGAACGCCTCTACGCGGTTCGCCGGCGAGTCGAGGATTGCCCGCATCGCCGGCGGGACGAGGACATGGGAGACGAGCATCGAGAAGTTCTCGAGCCCTTCGCGCTTCGCCTGGTAGACGGCCATCGCGTTCGCCGGCGCGGTCGTCTCGAAGCCGATGCCGAAGAACACGACCTCGCGGTCGGGGTTGTCCCGAGCGATCTTCACGGCGTCGAGCGGCGAGTAGACGATCCGGACGTCGCCGCCGGCGCTCTTCACCGAGAAGAGGTCCCTGCCCGACCCGGGGACGCGCAGCATGTCCCCGAACGAGCAGAAGATCACACCATCGCGCGAGGCGATCTCGAGCGCCTTGTCGATCGTCTCCAGCGGGGTCACGCACACCGGGCACCCGGGCCCGTGGACCATCTCGATGTGGTCGGGGAGGAGGCGATCGATGCCGTTCCGGATGATCGAGTGGGTCTGCCCCCCGCAAACCTCCATGAGGACGTGATGCTTGGTCGTGATCGCGGCGATGTCGTCGAGGAGCCTCCGGGCCACACCGGCGTCGCGGAACTCCTCGAGGTACTTCACTCGTCCCCCCTCGCGATCGCCTCTTCCGCTGCGAGCGCGGCATCCGGGTCCAGCTCCGTCGCCACGGCCTCGATCGCCTGGAGGTGCGCCAGCGTCTCGAGCGCTGCTCGCTCGTCGAGCTGCGTGATCGCGAATCCCACGTGGACGATTGCGAAGTCGCCCACCTCGATGTCGGGGACGAAGGCGAGGTTGACGTCCTTGACCATGCCGTCGAAGTCGACCTTGCCGGTCCGGGCCATGCCCTCACCGGTGATCTCGATGACCTTGCCGGGAATCCCGAGGCACATGCCGCCTATCTCCTTGCTCCTGCGATCACGGCCTGGCCGAGCGCGAGGCCCCCGTCGTTCGGGGGCACGAGTCGGTGGCAGAGCACGGTGAGCCCCGCCTGCTCGAGCCCGAAGCGCGCCGCCCGTGTCAACGTCACGTTCTGAAAGACACCTCCGCTGAGACCCACGGTAGTGATCCCGGTCCGCTCACCGAGACGGACCGCGACGTCGACGATCATCGTGGCGACGCTCCGGTGGAAGCGGGCGGCGATGACGCTGCTCGGCGTGCCGGATCGCACGTCGTCGACGATTGCCGCGATGACCGGCCGCGGGTCGATGAGGATCCGTTCGGCGTCGTCGACGCCGAACGCGTAGCTCCCGCTCGCCGCCTCGTCGATGAGCGCCTCGAACTCGATCGCCGCCTGCGCCTCGTAGGTGACGGACTGCCGAACACCGGCGAGCGCCGCCGCTGCGTCGAAGAGGCGCCCCATGCTCGTCGTCGGGACCGCGTTGATGCCGCGATCGATTTGGACCTCGAGCGTGGCCAGCTCCGCCGGGGAGAGGCATCCGACCGGCGGAAGGTCGGGCGCCCACTCGAGACCTGCAGCGTGCAGGTGGGCGAGCGCCATCCGGCAGGGATTGCGCACTGCCGCGTCGCCTCCCGGGAGCGGCACCGGCGCGAGGTGGCCGGCGCGGTCGAACCGCTCGTAGTCGGCAACGAGGATCTCCCCGCCCCAGATCGTCGCGTCGGTCCCGTACCCGGTCCCGTCGAGCGAGAACCCGATCACCGGCCCGGCTACGCCGTGCTCGGCCATGACGGAGGCGACGTGCGCGTGATGGTGTTGGACGTGGATGACCGGGAGGTCGCTGCGGTGCGCCCACTGGGTGGACAGGTAGCCGGGGTGCATGTCGGCCGCGATCGCCTCGGGCTCGATCCGGAACAGATCCTTGAAGTGGGTGACGGAGCGAGCGAACGCGTCGAGCGTCTCGAGGTTCTCCATGTCACCGATGTGCTGGCTCATGAACCCGTCGTAGCCGGCGGCGAGGCAGAACGTCGCCTTGAGCTCACCGCCGGTCGCGAGGATCGGGGCGACCGCGAAGGGGAGCGGCACTGGGAAGGGGGCGTAGCCACGCGACCGCCGGATCGGGTACTCGGCACCGTCGAGGATCCGGACGACCGAGTCGTCGCAGGGCACGTGGATGTCCCGGTCGTGCACGAGGAATGCGTCCGCGATGGTGACGAGACGTCGTTGCGCCTCCTCGTTCCCGGTGACGATCGGCTCCTCTGAGCGATTGCCCGAGGTCATCACCCAGACATCGCCGGGTCGCACGAGAAGGGCATGCAGCGGGGTATAGGCGAGCATGACGCCGACCCGCCCGTTGCCGGGGGCGACGAGGCCCGAGAGCGACGACACGGGCAGCTTCTCGAGCAGGACGATGGGGCGCTCGACGGACGAGAGAAGGCGCTCCTCGCCCTCGCCGACCAGGGCGATCGAGCGCGCCGTCTCGACGTCGGCGACCATCACGGCGAAGGGCTTGTCCACGCGTCCCTTCCGTTCCCGGAGGCGCGCGATCGCGGTGTCGGAGCGCGCATCGCACGCGAGGTGGAAGCCCCCGATGCCCTTGACGGCGACGATCTCGCCGCCGGCGACCCTCCGGCGCGTCTCGGCGACCGGGTCGTCGGCAGGTGGGATCATCGCGACGGCGGGGCCGCAGACCGGGCACGCATTCGGTTGGGCATGGAAACGACGGTTCTGCGGGTCCGCGTACTCCGAGCGGCAGGCGTCGCACATCGGGAACCGTGCCATGGTGGTGAACGGGCGGTCGTACGGCGTGCGCTCGGTGATCGTGAATCGTGGGCCGCAGTTGGTGCAGTTGATGAAGGGATACTCGAATCGTCGGTCGTCACGGTCGCTCATCTCGGCGAGGCAGTCGTCGCAGACGCGCAAATCGGGAGAGACGAGCGCGGTGCCCGACGTCGCCTGGTGGCTGTCGACGATCCGGAAGGTCGCGGCCCCGGTCGCCGGGACCGGCCTGCTCTCGAGCCGACTGATGCGTGCGGCGGCCGGAACGAGTGCCTCGAGTCGCTCCGTGAACCGGTCGACGTCTGCAGCATCGCCCTCGACCTCGATGAAGACCCCACGGGTGTCGTTGCCGACGAAGCCGCCGAGTCCCATGTCCGTGGCGAGGCCGAAGACGTACGGTCGGAACCCGACCCCCTGGACGATGCCGGAGACGCGAATGCGGCGACGGACGGCAGCCATGACTCTCGCATCGTATGTTCCAGGTCGACGCCTCGCTCAGAGGAGGAGGACCCCGGCCGGGGGGCCGTTCGTCCCTCCCGGTGATCCCTGCGGTCCTCGCGCCCCGTGGGCACGCGATCTTCCTCTCGCGACCCTCTGCCCGGGCGACGTCGCCGCGGCCTCCCCTGCGCGCTCCCAGTACGCTCCCGCTCGTGAGCGACCTCGATCTCCTCGTCGTCGGCGACGTGAACCCCGACCTCGTCCTCTCGGGCGGGGACCTCGAGCCGCGCTACGGCCAGGCGAAGGTCGCGATCCCGCGTGCCGACCTCGTCGTCGGCGGTTCCGCTGCGATCGTTGCAACGGGCGCAGCGCGCCTCGGCTTGAGGGTCGGCGTCTGCGGCGTCGTCGGAGACGATCCTGCAGGGCGGCTCGTGAGCGACGAACTGCGCACCGCCGGCGTCTCGACCTCCTACCTCCGGGTGGACCCGTCGTTGCCGACCGGGATTTCGGTCATCTTCGTTCGGAGCGACGACCGCGCGATCCTGACCTCGTCGGGATCGATCAGCGCTCTCGGCCCCGACGGGCTCGGCCGTCTCCCCGACCGGCCCGCGCGTCACGTGCACTCGTCGGGCTACTACCTCATGAACGAGGCGTTCACATCAGCGCTTCCAGAGGCGTTCGCCCGGTTTCGAGCGGCGGGTGCGACGACGTCGATCGACACCGGGTGGGACCCCGACGACGAATGGGCGCTCGACGGCGTCTTCGCGCACCTCGACCTGTTCCTGCCGAACCGCGCCGAATTGCGCGCGGCAACACGTCGCGGGTCGATCACCGACGCCATGGCCGTGGTCCGTGAGCAGGGGGTCGACGTCGCGGTGAAGCTCGGTCGCAAGGGAGGAGCGGCGGTCGTCGACGGTGAGCCGATCCGTGTCGGCGCACCCGAGCCCGAGAGCTTCGCCGATGCGGTCGGCGCGGGGGACAGCTTCAACGCCGGCTACCTCGCCGCCATGCTCAGCGGCGCTTCGGTCGCTCACGCGCTTCGCCTCGCCGTTGCCGCGGGAACGCTGTCGACCCGTCGGTCGGGCGGGACGGCGGGACAGGCGACGCGGGACGAAGCCGAAGCCCTCGCTGCAACGCTGTAGCCGGTCGAACATCCGTGCCGGATTGGCGGCGACACGCCTCGCGCGTTGCGGGACCGTGCCGGGCGCCCAGTGTCGACTGCGATGCGAGCGGCCCGGTTTGTGCCCCGGGGGAGCTGTTTCGGTACGCTGACGGGATGAGCGACCTCACCACAGCCGCAGCCGAGTGGATCGCGGGGGACCCCGATCCGATCACACGAGCGGAGCTCCAGGGCATCGTCGATTCGGGCGACCTCGCCGAGCTCGCCGAGCGCATGGGGGCGACGCTGCAGTTCGGCACTGCCGGCCTGCGCGGGCGGGTGGAGGCGGGCTCCAACAGGATGAACCGTGCGACCGTCATTCGTGCCACGCGCGGCCTGGCCGACCATCTCCTCGCGACGGTCGGCACCGACGCCGGGCCGGTCGTCGTCGGGCGTGATGCGCGCCTCTCGTCGGCCGTGTTCATGGACGACACGGTGGGGGTCCTCGTTGCCGCCGGCTTCGCGGTCCGGTTCTTCGAGCAGCCCGTCCCGACGCCGATCGTCGCATACGCCGCTCGATCGCTCGACGCGGTGGCCGCGGTCGTCGTGACGGCGTCCCACAACCCGCCCGCCGACAACGGCTACAAGGTCTACGCGAGCAACGGCGCGCAAATCATCCCGCCGACCGACGGGGAGATCGCGGCCGCCATCGCCGCGGTCGGCATGGCGTCCGACGTGCCGCGTGCGGAGATCGTCGGAGCGGCCGCCACCCCGATCGGCGGCGAGCTGTTCGACGACTACCTCGTCGAAGTCGCGCACAGCCTCCCTCCGACGACGGGCGACCGCGACATCAGCATCGTCTTCACACCGATGCACGGGGTCGGCGGCAGGTACGTGGTCGGGGCCTTGGAGCGTTTCGGCTTCTCGCGCATCCACCCGGTCGCCTCCCAGTTCGAGCCGGACGGCAACTTCCCAACAGTCGCCTTCCCGAATCCCGAGGAGGCCGGGGCGATGGACCTCGCCCACGGCCTCGCGGCGGCGATCGACGCCGACGTCGTACTCGCCAACGACCCGGACACCGACCGCCTCGCCGTCTCGCTGCCCGAGCCGGACGGCGGATACCGGCAGCTGACGGGCAACCAGATCGGCGTGCTGCTCGCCGACTTCATCCTCGGCAGGGGGGCGCCCGAGTCACCGATCGTGTTGAACAGCATCGTGTCATCACCGATGCTCGGCCTGATTGCGGCGGAGTACGGCGCCGTCTACGACCGGACGTTGACGGGGTTCAAGTGGATTTGGAACGCGGCGCTCGACCTCGAGGCGGAAGGGCGCGGCGCCTACGCGTTCGGCTATGAAGAGGCGCTCGGTTACTCCGTCGGGCAGACGGTACGCGACAAAGACGGAATCTCCGCAGCTGTTGCTTTCGCGGCCCTCGTCGCCGACGCGAAGGCGGGAGGGGCAACCGTTTGGGACCGGCTCGGTGCCCTCTACGACCGCCACGGCCTCTGGGTATCGACGCAGAAGAGCGTGGTCCGACCGGGGACCGAAGGTGCAGCGGAGATCGCAGGCGCGATGGAGCTGCTCACCGAGCGCGTGCCAGGGGGTCTCGGGGGTCTCGCGGTGACGGGCTCGACCGACTACCGGATCGGGGCGGAGGAGCGGCCCCGCTATCTCGGCGCGACCCCGCTCGTGGAGTTGCTCCTCGGCGACGCCGGGCGTGTGCTCATCCGGCCGTCGGGGACCGAGCCGAAGCTGAAGATCTACGTCGACTTGCGCGCCGAGCCCGGCGAGGACTGGTTCGCCGATGAGGAGCGGCTCCTCTCCCGAGCCGACCGGGCCGCCGCAGACGCCGCGGCCTTTCTCGGCTTCTGACGTTCCTCATGGTGGGCTGCTCGGGCCCGGGGCTCCTGCACGGTGCGTCGCGCGGGTCGGGTTGCCTCCACGGTGGACCGGATCATCGGTGTTTCGACATCGCGATTGTCGTGAGCGCGCTGCCTCAGCCATAATTCGGGGACGCCCCCTCCCGCTAGGAGACCTCATGGACATCCAGGCAATGCTCGGCGCAGATGCCGACTACCTCCTCGGCCACGCATCGACCGGCATCCCGAAGGAGAGCCTCGCGCTCCCCGGCCCGGACTTCGTCGACCGCGTCTTCGCCCAAACCGACCGCAATCCGCAAGTGCTCAAGAACCTCGGGCTCCTCTTCAACAGCGGCCGGCTCGCGGGCACCGGCTACGTCTCGATCCTCCCGGTCGACCAGGGGATCGAGCACTCGGCGGCCGCTTCCTTCGCGCCGAACCCGGCCTACATGGACCCGCTCAACATCATCGAGCTCGCCATCGAGGGTGGTACCAACGCCGTCGCGACCACCTTTGGTGTCCTCGGCATGGCGTCGCGCACTTACGCCCACAAGATCCCGTTCATCGTCAAGGTCAACCACAACGAGCTGCTGACCTACCCGGCGACCCACGACCAGGTCATGTTCGGCTCCGTCGAGCAGGCATGGAACCTCGGGGCGGCCGGTGTCGGTGCCACGATCTACTTCGGATCCGACGAGTCGATGCGCCAACTCCAGGAAGTCGCCGAGGCGTTCGAGCTCGCCCACGAGCTCGGGATGTTCACCGTCTTGTGGACCTACATCCGCAATCCGGAGTTCAAGGTCGACGGGGTGAACTACGAGGTCTCGGCCGACCTCACGGGACAGGCGAACCACCTCGGCGTCACGATCGAGGCCGACATCATCAAGCAGAAGCAGCCGGAGAACAACAACGGCTACGGCGCGGTCGGCTTCGGCAGAACCCACCCGCTCGTCTACGAGAAGCTCACGAGCGACCATCCGATCGACCTCACCCGCTGGCAGGTCGCGAACTGCTACATGGGCCGTGCCGGGCTCATCAACAGCGGAGGCGCATCATCGGGCGCCGGGGACCTGGAGGAGGCCGTTCGCACGGCGGTCATCAACAAGCGCGCCGGTGGGATGGGCCTCATCTCCGGGCGGAAGGCCTTCCAGCGGCCGATGGCCGAAGGCGCTGCGCTGCTCCACGCGATCCAGGACGTCTACCTCGACGACTCGATCACCATCGCGTAGGCGAGCGCACGAGCAACCTACCAGGGAGGAAGAACGTGGCGATCAAGTTGCCCCACGCCGCGTCGGTCGTGAAGAACCCGACGCAAGCAGAGATGCGGGAGTGGGTGCTCGAGCACATGCCCCGGATCATCGAGACAGAGTTCGGCAATCTCAGCTACCGGGCCGAGAAGACCGCCCGTCTGTCGGCATCGACGTTCTTCGTCGATGACGAGGAGCCGTACAAGCCTTCGATGACGCGCTCCGAGTTCGAGGAGTGGGCCGCCAAGCAGGATGCGCACATCGCCGAGCAGGACATGATCCTGATCGAGGGCTACATCGGCCCGGATCCCGGGTTCCGCACGGCGAGCCGTCTCTACATGGAGAAGACGTCGGCGAACATCCCGGCGATGATGCAGCAGTTGTTCTTCCCGAAGGACGACGACTGGGCGCCCGACTTCACCGTCATCTACACGCCGAGCCTCCCGGCGCCGGGGAAATCCGACGATGCGCTCATTGCGGTCGACCACGAGAACTACGTGACGCGCGTGTTCGGCTCCGACTACTTCGGCGAAGCGAAGATGGGCGGCCTCCGGATGTGGAACCACCGCATCTTCGAGCTCGGCGGCCTCGCGTTGCACTCCGGCCTGAAGACGTTCCCCGACGTCGACGGCGAGGAGAAGGTGGCGCTCATCCTCGGCCTCTCCGGCACGGGGAAGACGACCACGACGTTCCGCCAGCAACTCGGCTCGCTGCCGGTTCAGGACGACTTCGTCGCCCTCTTCCCCGGCGGCAAGGTCTACTCATCCGAGAACGGATGCTTCGCGAAGACGTTCGGCCTCGACCCCGACGACGAGCCGACGATCTACGGCGGAACGACCCGGCCGGATGCGTGGCTGGAGAACACCCACACCGAACCCGACGGGTCGGTCGACTTCTTCGACGACTCGCATACGCGAAACGGTCGGTCGACGTTCCCGCTTGCGAACATCCGGCACCGTGACCCGAGGGACCTCCCGCCGGTGAACTACCTGCTCCTGCTCAACCGGAACGAGACGATCATCCCGGCCGTCGTGAAGCTGAAGCGGGAGCAGGCCGCCGCCTACTTCATGCTCGGCGAGACGAAGGGCACGTCGGCCGGCGGCGCGACCGAGGCCGGCAAGAGCCTTCGCGTACCGGGGACGAACCCGTTCTTCTTCACGAACGACGCGCTCCAGGGCAATCGTCTCCTGGAGCTCCTCGACACGATGCCCGACCTCGAGGTGTACCTCATGTCGACGGGGCGCGTCGGCGGCGGGGAGGACGACGAGCGGTCCAAGAAGGTCCGCATCAAGCATTCCTCCGCAGCGGTCCAGGCGATCGTCGAACGGTCGATCACGTGGGAGGAGGATCCCGACTTCGGCTACTTCGTGGCCGCCGACCTCCCGGGCTTCGACGACCCGGAGCTCCTGCAGCCGCGGCGCCTCTATGAGCGCCAGGGCCGGATGGGCGAGTACCGCGCGATCGTGGCCCAGTTGAAAGAGGAGCGCAGAGCGTTCCTCAGGGGCTTCCCGGGGCTCGATGACAGCGTCGTGAACGCAGTCTGAACGCGTCGGGGCACGGTGTGTGGGCGGCCGGAAGGCCGCCCACGGCGCGTCCGAATCGTGCGGCTGAGCAGCTCCTCGACGCCGCGCGGTTTCACCGTCAAGTGATGCGGGCGACCTACCGATAGCAACTGCGTGAGTCAGAAAGCGCCAGAACTCCCAGCAGCCATCGACACGCGCGAATTCGCCATCACCCGCAAGGGATACGACAAGCGCGAAGTCAAGGAATTCCTCCGCGAGCTCGAAGCCAACTTCCGCGAGCTCGAGCACTGGGCACAAGACACGAAGACGCGTCTGCAGAAGGCCGAGTACGAAGCG
>Ga0316578_10000591_pt1 | contig 12648 bp, 13 predicted proteins | sample J0NA_2_FD_203076 | JGI IMG/M metagenome (GOLD analysis project Ga0316578, IMG submission 203076) | Rhizosphere microbial communities from salt marsh grasses in Alabama, United States - J0-2_160517rDrC | ecosystem: Host-associated > Plants > Roots > Rhizosphere | place: USA: Alabama | collected... | reverse complement strand
GCCCTGCATGAGACCGAGCTTGAGCGGCTTCACGTCCTCCCACGAGTGAAAGGTACGGATGAGCGGATCCTCGTCAACGCCGGCGAGCGCTCTCGGAGCGGCGCCCGTGGCCAGGACGAGTTCACCCCACTCGAGCTCTCGTTCTTCACCCGAGGGACCCTCGATGCGCACAGTACGTGCTTCCGGGTCTGCAGCGACCGCGCGCCACGGCGACCACACCTCGACGCCCTTGACACGATGGAAGTACTCGGCATCGCGGTCGGCCCCGTACACGGTCCGGTTGAGAGCCGCCAGTTCGTCGATGTCTCCCGAAAGAACGTAGGGCAGCCCGCACGCCGCATAGGAAAAGACCGGATTCGCCTCAACCACCGTGACGAGCCTATCGGGCTGCAGCCTCCGCAATCGGCACGCACACCTCAAACCCGCTGCTGATGCGCCGACGATGACGACTCTGTCGTTGTGACTGCTCATCAAAACCTCGCACTTCGACTCACGCCGATCGACGCTAAAGAAAATCCCGCCCTTTTCAGAATCTCCGTGGGCGGGATCATCCCCAATTCCTAATTCCTAATTCCTAATTCAATAGGAAATGTGCTTGATCTGCCCCCTGACCTCCAGTGCGATCTTGTAGAGTCCGGTCAGTACAAGAGCACCGATGGCGTAAACCGCAAGGCTGATCATGAGCTCGGGAGCGGTCGGGGAGTAGTGCACGACCTTGCCCAATGGGCTCGGCACAAACCCCGCGATGACCATGCCCAGGCCCTTGTCGATCCACAGCGACACCACCACGGTGACACACCCGAAGAGGAGCCAATTGTAATTGTGACGGGTTTTGGGGTTAATCAGGACGACAAGCGATACCAACGCCAGAACGGAGGACACCCACATCCACGGCGCCAGCGTGTTGTCGCCGTCGAGACCGACGAAAAGGAACTGGAAATGCGTGACGTGCTCGGGGATATCGCTGTACAGCGCGGTGAAAAGCTCCATGAGCACGAAGAAGACGTTGATGATCATCGCGTAGGTGACGATCTTGGCCAATGCGTCGATCGCCTTCTTGCCAGGATCGAAGGTCGAGACCCTGCGCACGAAGAAGGCGAGCAGGAGCAGAATGGCGGGACCCGCGGCGAATGCCGACGCCAGGAATCGCGGCGCCAGGATCGCGGTCAGCCAGAACGGTCGTGCAGCGAGCCCTGCGTAAAGGAACGCGGTCACGGTGTGGATGGAAACCGCCCACGGAATGGAAAGCAGAATGATCGGCTTGAGCCAACGCGGCGGTGGCTCCTCGCGGCGTTCGGCCGACAAGGTCCAGTGACTGATGATGATGTTCAGAAGCAGGTAACCGCCCAGAGCGATGGTGTCCCAGAACATCATCGAGTGCGGGCTCGGGTGGAGGAAAACGTTGAGAATCCGGTTGGGCATGCCCATGTCGACGAAGATGAAGAGCATGCACATGATGACCGCGGGGATGGCGAGAAACTCGCCCAGGATGGTCATCTTGCCGAAGGCCTTGTAGTCGTGTAGGTAGTACGGCAAGACCACCATCACCGCCGAGGCGGCGACGCCCACCAAGAAGGTGAACTGGGCAATGTAGAAGCCCCACACCACGTCGCGGCTGAGGCCGGTGATGGTCAGTCCTTCGTGAAACTGCCAGAACCAGCACGCGACCCCCGCGCCGATAATCACCAGTAGAACGAAGATCCAAGACCAGTAGCTCCGGGAGCCGGTGAGAGCCTTCTCAAGCATGGCCGCCCTCCTCCTCGAAGACCTCCACAGCCGGCGCGACCTCCTGCAGGGTCCGCGGATCCTCGACGATGTAGTAGATCTCGGGCTGCGTGCCGAGCTCCGGCTTGCGTCGGATCGCCAGGTGCTCGGCGAGTATCTGCCGGACCTTGGAACCCGGGTCGTTCAGATCGCCGAACACCATTTCGTCGTTCGAGCACGCCTCCACGCAGGCGGGCTGCTGGCCGCGCGCCAACCGCTCGTCGCAAAACGTACATTTCTCGACCACGCCCCGCATTCTCGTCGGATAGGTGCTGGGAGGGTTGGCGAGGTTGGACGCCGTTCTCGGGTTCTTCCAGTTGAAGCTGCGCGACCCGTAGGGGCAGGCCACGACGCAGTAACGGCATCCGATGCAGCGGTGCCAGTCCATCATCACCACACCGTCCGACTCACGTTTCCATGTTGCCTCGGTCGGACAGACCCGAGTGCACGGCGGGTTGTCGCAGTGGTTGCACAGGAGAAGGGTCGGCTTGTCCTTGAGATCCTCACGGATGAAATGAAACTCCTGCGAGTGGAAGGCGGTTTCGAAATCCTCGGTCCAGATCCACTTGACCTCGTTCTTGGGGTCGTCCGAGAAATCGGGGATGTTGTGCGCCGTGTTGCACGCACTGATGATCTTGTCGATCAGCGCATCGTCCTTCGAGAACTTGCGCAGGTCGATCACCATCGCCCACCTTTTTCCTTGACTTGCTGGGGGCTCGTGCTCGGACACCGCCCTGACCGTCCTGGTCACGCCCGTGGACCCGACCACGCCGGCCGCCGAAAGACCGACAAACTTGAGGAACCGTCGTCTGCTGCTCTTCATCACTTCGCCTCCTCAGGAATGACGTGGCAGTCCCAGCAGTAGGGATCAACCGCCGAGTACGTGTGACAGGCGTCGCAGAACTTCTCCTTGTCAGAGTGACAGTCCAAGCAGGTGCCGGTCAGGCTCATCGTGTAGGACTTGCCGGACAGCTCTGAGGTGTAGGTGCGGATGTCGTCGCGCACCACCTCGTCCCGCCAACGGTTCAACAACGCCATGTGGCTCGTCCGCATGTAGTCGGTGGCCTCCACGCACTCGGTCGAGCCGTTGGTCGGCAGCTGGAGGGCCGGTGCAGCCGGTGACGCGTTCGACAGGGCATTGAACCACAGGGGCGAGGTTGCGAGGACCGCGAAAACGGCGAGGCCGGCGACGATCTTGCTGGCGTCATACATCGTCCTGCTCCTCCTTTTCCTCCCTCAAGGGTTCGCCGCGAAGGTCCGTCGTTCGCTCGTTCTCCCCCTCCATGATCAGCGCATTGCCGACCAGCTCGTGGATGCCGCTCACATCGACGCCAGGGGACCAGAATTCAACCAGCGGCGGCAAGGTGGCGCGGTCGATGGCGCAGATGCAGGTCAGGCGGTTGACCTCGTTGTGATCCCGTACCCAGCGCACCGCGTTGCCCCGCGGCAGCCCACCCCGCATCCGCATCTCCATGTTCTCGTCGTTGCCCAATCCGGCACCGCCTGCGCAGCAGAAGGTGTGCTCGCGGATGGTGTTCTCCGGCATCTCGTAAAAGTGATTACAGACCTTACGGAGTACGTATCGGGGCTCCTCGAGGATGCCCATCGCCCGCGACGGGTTGCACGAGTCGTGGAAGGTCACCCGGAAACGATCGTTGCGGCTCGGGTCGAGTTTGAGCTTGTTGTTCCGTATGAGGTCGGCGGTGAACTCGCAGATGTGGACCATTTTGGTCGAGGCTGCGTTTTCGAACACCGTGCCGGTGAACGGCGATTTGGGGACTTCCAGAAAATCCGCAGGGCCATTCATCGTGTCCATGTACTGGTGCATGACCCGCCACATGTGACCGCATTCACCACCGAGAATCCACTTCACACCAAGGCGTTTGGCCTCGTGGTAGATCTTGTAGTTGAGCTTCTTCACCGTGTCCGCCGAGGTGAAGAGTCCGAAGTTGCCGCCTTCGGAAGCGTAGGCCGACAGGGTGTAGTCGAGACCGAGGTGCTCGAAGAGCATGAGATAACCCACGAAGGTGTAGGTCCCGGGATCGGCGAAGTAGTCGGCCGAAGGAATCACGAAGAGGACCTCTGCGCCCTTGCGATTGATCGGAGGCTCGATGTGAACGCCGGTCACGTCTTCGAGCTCGTCGCACAAAAACTCGACGTTGTCCTTGAAGGTGTGGGGCTGGATTCCCAGGTGATTGCCGGTCCTCTGGCAGTTCGCCACCGGCTCGATGACCCAGTTGATGTTGAGCCCCACCAGCATCATCAGCTCGCGGGCCATCATCGTGATTTCGGCGGTGTCGATACCGTAGGGACAGTAGACGCTGCAACGCCGGCATTCGGTGCACTGGAAGAAGTAGTAGTACCACTCCTTCAGCACCTCCTCGGTCAGCTCCCGCCCGCCGGCCAGCCGACCGAGGATCTTCCCGGCGGCGGTGAAATCGTTACGGTAGATCGACCGTAGCAGCTCCGCGCGCAACACCGGCATGTTCTTGGGGTCGCCCGAGCCGATGAAGAAATGACACTTGTCCGCACACGCGCCGCAGCGCACGCAGGTGTCCATGAAAACCTGCAGAGTGCGGTACTTCTTGAGCAGGTTCCGAAACCCGTCGTGGATGATCTGCCGCCAGTTCTCCGGCAGCTTCCAATCGGCGTCTGTCGGGGACCACTCGCGAGGGTTGGGATAGTCCATGTAGCGCAGGTTCTTGGCTGCACCCGGGTAGGACCACGTTCCCCTGCGGCTTTCAAAATCGACGGCCGGGTTCATCCAGCTCTTCGGCGGCGGAGAGTAATTGATCTGAATCAATTCCTGGGGGCTTTTCTCCGCCATAACTCACTCCTTCTCCAACGCATAGCCGGAGGCCTTCAGCTTGTCGTGGAACTCCTCCTCCCACTCCGCATAGGTATGGCCCACGATGTCCGGATTCCACGGGTTGACGTGGCGGCGCGCACGGTTCGAGTTCGCGAGGTTGCGGGTCGGACTCAGGAACACGCCCGGGGCATGTAGCAGCTTCGAGAACGGGAAGTAGAAGAGGAGCAGGCTGACCAGCGCAACGTGCACGAAGTACCACACCCCAACGCCGGTTGGAATCGTCGGGTGGAACGACGCCCAGCCGGCGATAGCGGCCTTGACCCGCACGATGTCGATCTTCTCGACGTGGCGCATGAGGACGCCAGTGATGGCGATCGTGAGCAGCAGGTAGAGCGCGAAGTAGTCGGTCGGCAACGAGATGTAGCGCACCTTGGGATCGAAAAACCTCCGTGCAAGGAGGAAGGCGAGACCGGCGACCATCACGATGGTCGTGGCGTAAAACTCCGGCAGTCCCACCTGAAAGAACCCGTCGACCTTCTGCAGGCGCTCCACCCATCCCGGCACCGGCTCTACAAAGAACCGGAAGTGGCGCAGGATGACCACCAGCATGGCCCAGTGAAAGGCCAGGGCGGCTGCCCACAGGTTCTTGTCGGCCAGGTAGTTGACCTTCTCCTTGCCGGGCAGCAGTTCGACCCTGGTGTTCCGGAACAGCGAACGGAAGGCGAAAACCTCGAGGGCCATCCGTCCGACAACGCCGACCCAACTGCTCGGTGCCTCGAGCTCGTTGTTGCGAATCCAAGGCAGAGATTTCTCCTGGCCACACGTGGTGGGAACCCTGAACGGTACTGGAGATCGCGCCCAGCGCACAACGCGCGCGATGATGCCAAAGAAGAACACCGCAAACGCGACCCCGGGGAGGATCACCCCGAGGACGAATCGCGCACCGTCACCGGTGCTCGCAGCCACGGCTGCGACCAGTGCCACGCCGACGACAGCGACTAGAGATATCAACGCTCCCATGCGTCCGACCCCTCCTTCCTCACGGCCTCGCCGGCCCCACGATGCGCGGAAGGTCCATTCGTGTTCTCCGGTGTCGCCTCGCGCCGTTCGCGCCATTCGGCGACCCGCTCCATGATGCCGACGGATTGATTGCGGATCTCGCGGGCGCGGATCTTCCACATCTGCTCGCGGCACCGCATGTAGACGTCGAACGCACACAGTCCGAGTCGTTCGATTCGACGATCGAGCTCATCGAGGTCCGCCGAGACGTCCGGCGCTCCGACAACGTCCCGCACGTGGTTCTTGAGGTCGAGCACGAAACCGACGGCTCGCGAGGGCGGAAACTCTTGCACCGCCCGCACGCGCAGGACCAGATCCAGCGCCGTCGTCAGCTCCTCTGGATCGATACCCCGAAGAACTCCGTCGAGCAGCTCGGGGAGGCTCTCCCGAATCCCTGCCCCCACCGGGTTCGCGAAACGATCGGCTTGCGAACGGAGAAACTTGGCGGTTTCCTCCGGGTATTCGTTGATAACCGCCTCGCTCCACCGTTCGAGAATTTCGTCCCGGTGGTCCAGGATTTCATGACGCTGCATTCCGGCCTCCATGGCCTGCCGGGCACGCGGCGCCGCTCCCGTCCGTGACGGGAGCGGCAGCGGCGGCGTCTGGGATCACACGCAGCCCGTCGGTTTCGGGAGGCCCGCCACCTTGCAGGCGCCCTTCGCAGGACCTGACGGGAAGAGCTCGTAGATCTCCTTGAGCTGGAACCCGGTCTGCTTGCAAAGCTTGCGGATCATCGGCGCCACCCCGAACTGGAGGTAGTACTCGCGGAGGTAGTTCACGACCTTCCAGTGATCGTCAGTCAGGTCGTCCACACCCTCGGTGGTGGCCAGAGCCGCTGCAACGGACTCGTTCCACACCTCGGGTTCCTGCATGAAACCATCCTCGTCGACTTCAATTGAAATATCTCCTTGTGCGAACGTTGCCATGTCAGTCCTCCTTTGTTTTTTTCGGAGCCTCGGCTCCGCTGATCTCGATCAGGTTGACCTTGCTTTTTTGAGCCTTTTTTCGTTGCGCCTTTTCCAGGGCCCTCATGAACTCCTGGGTGGGTCTGTGGCCGAGCTCGAGCGCTCGGCCGAGGTGCCGTTCAGCAGCTCCGTGGTTGTCGAGGGCGAGGAAGCCCACGGCTGCGTAGTAGTGGGCCGCCGCGTGGTCCCGGTCGAGCTCCAGCACCCGTTCAGTGCAGCGCACCAAATTCTCCGCATCGTTGAGGTAGAGGTATGCCTGGCCCATGTTGTAGTGCACGATCGGCAGGTCGTCCCGCAGCTTCGCAGCTTCCTGATTGGCTTCCAGGCAGCCCTGAAACTCCCACCGCATGAGCCGCACGCCACCGAGATTGACCCACGCCTGCACCAGGGTCGGGTCGAGCTCGAGGGCTTTCAAGTAGGATTCCTCGGCCTTTTTGACCCGACCCGAAACGGTGTAGGCAAGCCCCAGGTTGTAGTGGGCTGATGCCCGTTCCGGATGGTTCTCCACCTCCTCGAGGCAACGCTCCAAGCGGTGCCGCTGGCTCTCAACTGGCATCCATTTCTCCCCTCTCGAAACCGAGAAGCTGGGCGAGACACGCCCGCTCCTCTGGATCTTCGGTGTTGTGAATCGTCAACAAATTCTCCCGCACGGTTGCGACCGTTTCCGGCGCGGTCTCCGCAATGCGGCACAGGGCCCTGAGGATGCCGAGCCTGAGGCCGTCGTCCCACAGGTACGACACCATTGGAGCTATGAACGGCGCTGCGAGCTGCGGCGACCGCCGGCCGATCTCACCGATCGCAGGCAGGGCATACTCGCCGTTGGTCGCCGACTCGTCGTTGAGGTCCCACAACAGCCTTCGGAGAACTTCGCGGCCCAGATCCGGGTGGTTGGCGGCAGCTGCTCCGAGCGCCCGCGCGGCCCGTAGTCGCACCTCCGAGTCGACGTCCCACAGGCGGCCCAAGAGAGGACGCACGGCATGCGGATTCGCGGCCACGAGCCGTTCGAGAGCCTCAGAATCCCCATGGCGCAGCAGCTCCATCACCACTCCCTTCAGCCCCATGCAGCCGCCGACGAGGCGCGCTCGCCGGAGAACGTCGCCGCAAGCGCGAGGAAACCTTCCGCCCAGTCCGGAGAGGCCCCTGCATGGAGATGGAGATAGGACGCCCACACCCTTCCCTGTACGATGCCGTCGCGGCCCTCACCACAGCCTGTGCCGCGGTCCACCCGCAGCACTGTACGCCCGAGGTCTTTGCCGCTGGTGACCTGCGAGTAGTGAAACTCGTGCCCGACCAATCTCGTGCCCGCCGAGAAAAACGGGTTTTCGCGATCGACGACAACAACCTCGTACCCGTGTCCGCGGGGATTCGGAAACTGTTCGACCACCAGGTCGAGGATTCCGGCCATCGGGTGGCCCACGCCATCGACGACCAGCTCGCGGGCGAGGTACATGAGTCCCGCGCACTCCGCGAAAACCGGCATCCCTTTATCGACCCGCGAGCGCACGCTGTCAGCGAAATCCCGGTTGGCGCACAGTTGGGCGGCATGGACCTCCGGAAACCCTCCGCCGATGTACAGACCATCGACCTGTGGAAACGCCCCAGCCTCCGTCGGGTCCACCGCTACGAGACGCGCTCCAGCGCTTCGAAGCATCTCGAGGTTTTCCGGATAGTAGAAGCTGAATGCGCGACCCTCGAAGTAGGCGATCGTCACCGGTGTATCACGCACCTCCGGTTCCACCACAGCGAGATCGAGCTCCGAAGCCCACTGCGAAACCGAAAGGAGGCGGTCGAGGTCGACGCCCTCGGCGACCGCCTCGGCGGCCCTTCGGATCGGATCCTCGGGATCCGGGTGCTCAACCGCGGTCACCAGACCGAGGTGGCGCCCGGGCAGTGGATCATCTCCATGGAGACGCGGTATGGCCCCCAACACCGGCGTGCCGGCCGTGCCTGCAACCGCTTCGCGCACAATTTTCTCCTGGCGGGAGCTGCCAACCCTGTTGAGGATGACGCCAGCCAAGTCGAGCTCAGGGTCCAGCGCGTTGCAGCCGAGGACCACCGCGGCGGCGGTGCGGGTCATCTTGGTCACGTCGAGCACCAGAATCACCGGCGTCGCCAGTCGCCGGGCGAGCATCGCCGTGGAGTGGCTGCCTTGCGCGTCAACCCCGTCAAAAAGGCCGCGGTTACCTTCGATCAGAAAAAGATCGGCACCTTGAGAAGCCTTCGCCAAAGCCGCACTGAGCGCGTCGTCGGACATCATGAAGGTGTCGAGATTGCGGCATGTTGCCCGTGCCGCCCTGCCGAGCCAGGCGGTGTCGATGTAGTCCGGCCCCTTCTTGAAGGGCCGCACGGCCAGCCCCCGGTCAGCGAAGGCGCGAGCGAGACCCAATGAGATAAGGGTCTTGCCGCTGTCACCGGAAAGCCCGGCAACCACCAGTCGCGGGACCTTGATGCGCATCACTCCACCGCCCGGCCTCTCGCTCCTCACTCCCCGACGATGAAGCCGCAGGGACATTCCTCCCAGCACTTCTTGCAGCCGTCGCAAACCTCGAGCTTGATCTTGTAAAACGCGCCGTGCTGCGGTGGCGTGAGCTTGGAAAAGCAGTTGTTCTGACAGTACATCCAGCAGTTCTCGCAGCCGAAGCACTTGCCGCAGGAGAAACACCTCGCAGCCTCGGCAAGCGCATCCTCATCACTGAGACCCAGATCGATTTCCTCGTTCGGGTGGGCAAGCCTCTTGTCGGGATCGATGACGCGGCGCTCGCCCCGAGAAGCTTCCTGGTACCAGTCCAGCAAGAGCTTGTCGGCAGCGATCGGCGTTCGGTGTTGTTGTTCCTCGACCTTGAGGCCCTGAAGGGTTGCGTGTATGTTCTCCGCCGCTTTCCTGCCTTGTCCGATCGAGGTGGTGGCAATGCCCAGGTTGAGGTTGTCACCACCGGCCCACACGCCGTCAACACCGGTGCGCCCCCACTCGTCAGCATTCAGCCAACCGTCGCCGAGCTCCTCGGAACCGAGGACCTCGAGGTCCGGCTTCTGACTGACGGCGGTAATCACCGTCTCCACTTCGAGCTCGTAGGTATCTCCCTCGATGGGGACCGGGCGTCGCCGGCCCGACTCGTCGGGCTCACCCAGCTCCATGCGCTGGACGACCATGGCCCGGACGCCCCCCTCGTCGTCGCGGAGAATCTCTTTCGGGGCCGCCAAGTACTCGATGCCAATGCCCTCCTCGAGCGCTTCCTCGATCTCCCGCTCGATGGCCGGCATCTCGGTGCGTGTGCGGCGGTAGAGGATCGTGACGTCGGCGCCCATGCGCTTGGATACAGCCGCTGAATCAAGAGTCAGTCTCTTTGACACACGGGCCGCATCGATCGCGGTGTCGCCCCCGCCAATGACCACGACCTTGCCGCCGATCTCAACCTTTTTGCCGGAGTTGGCGTGGTTGAGGAACTCAGTACCAGTCCAGATGCCCGGGCCGTCCTCACCGGGGATGCCCAGGTTCTTGCCGCGGTGGGCACCGATGGCAACATAAATCGCGCTGAAATCCTTGCGCAGCTCGTCCCAGCTCACGTCCTTGCCGACGGCCGTGTTGCACCTGAGCTCCACCCCGCAATCAAGGATGGCTCTGATCTCACCATCCAATACCTCGCGCGGCAATCTGTACACGGGAATGCCATAGCGCAGCATGCCGCCTGCCTCCGGGAGGCTTTCGAAGACCGTCACCGGGTAGCCTCGACGGGCGAGCTGGTAGGCGCACGACAGGCCCGAGGGCCCGCCGCCGATGACCGCGATCTTCTCCTCCTTGGGATCCTCGCCCTCGATCGGCGTGGGGCGGAGCCCGCCGGTGAGCCCGAAATCCCCGATGAATCGCTCCACCGAGTTGATCCCCACCGCACCGTCCTTCTCATTGCGGTTACAGTAGCCCTCGCAAGGGTGGGGACAGATCCGTCCCATGACCGCCGGGAAGGGGTTGGTCTCCATCGCGATCCGCCAGGCTTTCTCGCAGGCGTCTTCGAGGCTCAGACCGAGCTTCTCGCGCAGGGCAATGGCCATGAGCCAACCCCGGATGTCGTTCCCGCTCGGGCAGTTGCCGCTGCACGGCGGCATCGACTCAACGTAGCGTGGTCGCAGGCTCGATATCTGTGATCCGGCGGCTCCGCCGCCACTCAAGCGTGTCTTCAGCCCGCTCGATTCCTTCTTCTTCTTCAGCAAGGCCATGCCTTTGCCTCCTCTATCTCTCCCGGCATCATCTGCTGTCAGGAAATCTTGGACATGTGGACCTTGAATTTCTCCAGCTCGCCGAGAATCGTGTCGTGCTTTTCTTCGTCTCGGATCAGGTAGTCGAGCAGGATCTTGAGAATCGGGTCCTTGGTTTCCTCAAGCAGCTGTTTACCGAGCTCGATCGTCTGCCTCTCGAGCTCATCGTGGGCCTCGATCTGACCCCAGATTTCGGCCAGATCCTCTGGGGTCAGTGTCAATGGTGCCCTGGTCAAGCTGTCGATCATGAACTGCTGCACCCGATGGTGCTGCACCGAATCGTTGCGAATGATCTCCATGACCTGGCGGATGAGGAGATTGTTGGTCTTTTCCATGATTTGGGCGGTGGTTTCGATGGCATCCCTCTCGATTCCTTGCCACTGCCTGAGCACACCGACTGCATGCTCCGTCCTTTCCGGACCTGACATCTTGTCTTCCTGTGCCATTGTGCCTCCATCTCAGGCGGAGGCGGCGCACCGACCGCCCCCGCCGCGTGCTTTCCGATGAACCCGAACTCACTCTTCCGGTAGGGTTACGTAACTCCCACCGGCGTAGAGATAGGTGCATCGTCCGGAATCGATGAGGATGCGCAGCGCCTTCTTGCACATTCGCTTGTCGACTGCGTCCTCACCGTACTGGTCGATCATCGCCTTGGTGATGTCCATCGGTTTGAGGTTCTTCTTGCCATATGTCGACTTGACCAGCTCATACATGGCATCTGCGAGCTGCTCGACCGTCACTTCGGCCATGACTCCTCCCTAGTGGCGCAGCTGCGCCGTTCTCATGAACGTCTCCCCGGCGTGCTTGAAATCGTCAATGTGGTACTTGGTGAACGGCTGACCGATCAGCTCGAAGAACTTGGGCCAACCGATACGCTCGATCCACTCACCCATCCGCTCGTGCTTGCGGGCGTTGGCGGCGTAGGTCTCGACGATCTTGACAACCCAGTTGACGACCTCTGGCCAGCGCGGCGGGTTGTTGGGGAGATAGGGAATGGCCAGTTTCGAGAACTTCGGCGGCACGCGCGAGTTGGAGACCTTGCCGCCAACCCAGATCGACACACCGTCGGTCTGCGCGTTGTTGATGGTGCACGCCGGGCAGACCGTGTAGCAGTTGCCACAGTACATGCACTGCTCCTCGACGATCTCGACCGATTGCTTGCCGTCCACCGTCGTGGGGCGAATGGCCCCGGTCGGGCACGAGGCCACCAGCGTCGGGATCTCGCACATTTTGGGGAGATCCTCGTGGTTGATCACCGGCGCACGGGTGTGGACGCCGAGGATCGCAATGTCCGAGCAGTGCACCGCGCCGCACATGTTGAGGCAGCACGCGTAGGCCACCCGTAGCTTGGCTGGCAGGTCCTTCTCCCCGCTGAAGTACGGGAAGAGCTCGTCCATCACCGCCTTGACGACGCCGGAGGCGTCCGAAGCTGACGAGTGGCAGTGCACCCAGCCTTGGGTGTGAACGATGTTCGACAGTTTGCTGCCCAGACCGCCAATGGGGAAGCCGATCGCGTCGAGATCCTTGATCAACGGGTCGATCTTCGACTCGTCGGTGAGCAGGAACTCGACGTTGTTGCGGCTCGTCCAGCGCAGATGCCCGTCACAGTACTTGTCGGCCAGATCGGCGAACTGCCGGATGGTGGTGATGGCCAGCAGGCGCGGAGAGGCGCAACGTACGGTGAAGAGCTTGTCCCCGGACTCGGCCACGTGGACCATCACACCGGGCTTGAGAATCTCGTGATAATCCCACTTACCGTAGTTGTCCTTGATGACCTGAGGCAGGAACTGCTCGTAATGC
>Ga0316578_10000590_pt1 | contig 12653 bp, 9 predicted proteins | sample J0NA_2_FD_203076 | JGI IMG/M metagenome (GOLD analysis project Ga0316578, IMG submission 203076) | Rhizosphere microbial communities from salt marsh grasses in Alabama, United States - J0-2_160517rDrC | ecosystem: Host-associated > Plants > Roots > Rhizosphere | place: USA: Alabama | collected... | reverse complement strand
TACTTCGGGTCGTGCGAGTGATCGGCATCCATCTCGAGGACGTGCCCATACCCCCGCGCGAGTGCCCACCGGAAGCCGGCCAGGTAGGCCGATCCCAGGCCCTGTTTCCCCTCCCGGTGGAGAACCGAGACGCGGGGCTCCGCCGCCGCGATCCGGTCGGCGAGGTCCCCCGTTCCATCGGGCGAGGCATCGTCGACGACCAGGATGTCGATCCGCGGATCCGCGCCCAGGATGAGGGGCACCATGCCCGGGAGATTGCCCGCCTCGTTGTACGTCGGAAGCACGACGAGAGCCCGGCTGCCCATCCCCTGCCCCGCTCCCCCCTCGCTCATGCGGATTCTCCCCGTTCATGCCTCAACCGGTCTCCCGGCGTGACGTCGCTCGCCGGGGACGTCCCGCGTCCCCTCCCGGGGAGCGTCCAGGCGAGGACCAGGGCGAGAAGCTCCGCCACGGTCGTCCAGATCCGCGCCAGGACCGCCACGGCGGCGCCGACTCCGAGCGGCACCCCGGCCACCGCGCCCAGGAGCCCCGCCAGCGCGCCCTCGCGCACGACGAGGCCTCCGGGCGCGAACAGGACCACGTACCCCGCGACGTAGGCGGCCGCGAATACCCCCGAGAGGGTCCAGGGTCCCGGCGCGGCCGGGCCTCCGGCTCCCCGCCACAGCATCCACAGGCCCAGCCCGTTTCCGAGCCACGCGACGACCAGGCCGAGTCCCGCTCCCCAGAGCGACCCCCGACCGGGCACGGCGTCCGGCGCCGACTCGCCCATCCGGCGCGCGAGGCCCGTCGCGAGCCGGCTCACGAGACCCGGACGCAGCGTCAGGCCGAGCGCCAGGAGAAGGACGAGCCCCCCGGGCAGGAGCGCACCCGGGCCGAGCGCCCGGGTCCCCAGCGTCACGGCCGCGACGGCCGCGCCCGTTCCCAGCACGAGGACCTGAAACGCGGCCGCCGCCGCGAGAGCGATCGCCCCCGCGCCGCGGCGGTCCCGCATGTACACGGCGAGCCCCGACAGCTGCCACACCTTGCCGGGGATGTAGCGGCCGAGGTTCGTCGTCATCCAGACCCGCGCGCCCTCCGTCCCTCCGCACCGCCCGCCCAGCGCCCGGAACAGCGCCACCCAGACCGCCGCCATCAGGAAGAGGCTCGCCACGCCGACGCCGAGCGCCCCCGCGAGCCAGCCGGGCCGAAGACGCCAGCCGAAGTCCACGAGATCCTGCCGGAGCGAGGCGACGCTCTGTCCCTGGCGGACCAGCAGGAGCCCCACGAACAGGAGCGAGAGGCCGACGAAGGCCCATCCGAGGAGGCGGACCGCGGGGCGGCCCCCCCGCCGCGACGGTCCCATGCCCGTCAGCCGGGCTCCGCCGCCCGTCGGCGACGCGACGTCAGGAAGGGGACGAGGACGGCCAGCAGCAGGCCGAGCGTGCTGAGGCCGAAGCCGAGACGGAACTCGGCCGGCGAATACCGGAACCGCAGCTCGCGGGCCCCGGCCGGGACCACGACCCCCCGGAAGGCGACGTTGGTCCGGAGAACCTCGACCTCGGCTCCGTCCACGAACGCGTGCCACGAGGGATGCCAGATCTCGGAGACGAACAGGAGCCCGCCGCGCTCGACGTCGAGCGCGAGGACGATCTCATTCGGCTCCGCCGCGACCACCCGGGCCGTTCCCGCCCCGGCGGAGTACGCCTCGTCCGCCTCGACGACCGCGACGCGCGTCGGGTCCTCGAGGCCCAGCACGCGCCGCAGCGCCGCCGCCGTGTCCCTCGTCGCCTCGACGGTGGCCGGGAACCAGGCGTGCGGGCGGTCGTCGGCGACCTCGTACAGGACCCCCCGGCCCCCTTCCCCGGCCTCGACGAGAAGCGGCGTCTCCACCGGAGCGTCCACGGCGACGAACCCGACGTCGAAGAGCGGCCAGGTCGACGGGGCGCCCAGGTTCCTGTACGAGATCCCGCCGGTCAGCCGCTCGTACCACTCGAGCCGGAAATTCTGGCTGCCGGTCACGGAGGGGATGCGGTGTCCCATCAGCTCGTTCGGCCGCCAGGTTCGACGTCCCGGCACCGGGAACACCCGCTCGCCCGGACCGAGGGAGTCGTGGAGCCGGTCGATCGCCGGGTCGTCGGGGAACGCCTCCGCGGGCGTGACCGTCTCCACGTAGCGGGCGTCGATCCGCCACAGGTCCGCCACCGTGACCGCGAGAAGGAGCGCGAGAACCGGTCCCGTCGCCCATCCCCGCGTCGTCACCCCGCGCGCGGCTGCGAGCGTGAGACCGAAGCCCGCCAGGAGAAACGCCCCGCCCGCGCGGAGTCCGTCCAGGGCCTCCGGCGGAAGGGAACGGTCCCAGCCTGCCGGGTAGAGCGTCGTCTGGGCCCACCGGACGAGCCCGCCCGGGGCCAGGAACGCGGCCAGGCCGAGCAGCACCACGGGGGCCGCGAGTCCGCCGATCCACCCCCAGGGCAGAGGCCGGGACTCCGGCGCGTCCGGCCCGGTCCCGGTCTCCCCCTCCCCGTCCGATTCCCTCCGCGGACGCGCGGCGACGATCCGCTGCCACCCGAGGCCCGCGAGCAGGGCCACGTAGAGCGCGCCCGGGCCCAGGATCATCGACGGTGCCCGGAACCGGGAGACGAAGGGCACCAGGTGGTAGGCGAGCCGGTGTACCGGGGTCGCCGCCCCGAGCGCGAACAGGAGCGCGACGACGGCGACGATGCCGAGACGCAGGGCGCGCCCGTCGCGCCGGACTCCGACGAGCGCGATCAGGGCGAGGGCGAGCGGCACGGCACCGAGGTATTCCGTGTGGAGCTTGAACGGGTTCGCGCCCCAGTAGGTGCCCAGCGAGCCGATCAGGTCGGGGAGCGCGAGGGCGGAGAGCTCCGCGACCGGCAGCGGCCAGGAGGCCGCGAAGGCATACCCGGACTCTCCCGTCCCACCGCGTACGGCGATCTCCAGGATCCGCCAGGTCGGAACGAGCTGCGCCGCGGCGACCAGCCCCGCGATGCCGAACCCGAGCGCGAGTCCGCCGACGAGGCGAACCGCCCGCCGTCCGTCGCCCCGCGCCCAGATCGCGGCGATCTCGAGGGACGCGTAGAGAAGGAGCAGAAGCGACGCGTAGTACATGACCTGCACGTGCGGCGTGAAGGCCTGCAGGGCGACGACGACGCCCATGCCGGCGAACCACCCGGGCCGTCCCGTATCGAGTCCACGGGCGGCGCAGGCGAGCGCGCCGGGGGCGAGAACCATGGCGAACATCCGTCCGTCGTGCCCCCCGTAGACGGTCGAGACGACCATTCCGGTGAACATGAACGCCAGCCCGGTCACGGCCGCACCGGACGGACGGAGGCGGATCGCGCGTCCGGCCGCGTAGCCCAGCACCCCCGCGAGCGCCATGTGGAGGACGAACGTCCAGCCGATGGCTCGGTACAGGGGCATCAGGAGGTAGAGCAGGCTCGAGGGGTAGAAGACCGGCCCGGGGAGCACGGCGAGATACGGGAGTCCGCCGTACACGAACGGGTTCCAGAGCGGAAACCCGCGGCCGCTCCGGATCTCCTCGACCCCGAACTGCCGAAGCTGGAACGCCTGGTCGATCATGTCCGTCCCGAACAGCATCCGGCCCGGGGCGAACACGAACTCCCGGTAGAAGAGCAGCGCGAGGATGGCGCAGAGCGCCGCGAACGCGAGCCCCTCGGGGACGCGCCGCCGGCTCACCGGGACACCCGCGGTTTCTCGAGCAGGAAGAACCACTGCGGCGACAGGCCGTTCAGGAGGAGCCGGCGGGCGGCGCCCGGAAGCGCCCGGAACAGGCTCCAAGCCCGGGTCCAGGGCGGGCCCCAGGTCCGCTCCAGAAGCTCGTCGATCGCCGTCTCCGTCAGATCGTGCACCCGGAATCCCGCCTCGCGCATGTGCCTCTCGAGCGGCCGCCGGGTGAGGAACCGGATCCCCTGGTAGCGCCGGCCGCGTCCGGAGAGGCGAAGGTACGCGGACGCCGCGGGCCGGGGTAGCCAGCTCAGGAAGGGCAGTCGGTAGTGGGGCTCGACGACCGCGAGGCGGTTTCCCGCGCTGACGTAGGCGCGCCCCCCCGGACGGAGCACCCGGCAGGTCTCCCGGAACAGGGCCGCCACGTCCTCGACGTGCTCGTAGAGGTGGTTGAGAAGTACGAAATCGAGACTCCCGTCGGCGAGGGGCAGCCGCAGGACGTCGGCCCCTACCATCCGGTGCCGCTCGACGATGAACGACGTGTCGATCTCGAAGCCGTACAGGGGCCTTCCGCTCCTCTCCTCGAGCAGGGCCCGGATGATCCCCGTCCCCGCTCCGAGGTCGGCCGGGCGCTCGGCCGCGCCGAGCCATTCCCCGCACAGCCGCCAGATCACCTCGGCCCTGGCCGCCCGGCTCCTCCGGTACGCCTCCGAGCCCACGAGGGCGCCGTACCGGTCGGCGCTCGCGTGCTCACGCGCCACGGCGGCGCTCCCTCGCTTCCGCATAGACCGCGGAGGTCTCGCGCAGCACCCGATCCCAGCCGAACCTCTCCCGGGCACGCTCCCGCCCCGCCCTCGCCATCGCCCGGGCTTCCGCGGGCCGGTCGGCCAGCGACTCGATCGCTTCGGCCAGGGCCGTCGGATCCCCCGGCGGGACGAGAAGACCCGTGCGGCCCGCCTCCACGATGTCGGGAATCCCGCCGAGATCGCTGGCCACGACCGGACGCTCGAACCGGAGCGCCTCGAGAAGCACCACGCCCAGTCCCTCCGTGTCCCCCTTCGCGTCGACCACGGCCGGCAGCACGAACACGTCGTGCTCTCCGTAGGCCCGGACGAGATCGTCCGCGGGAACCGGCCCGGCCAGCCGCACGGCGTCGGCCAGGCCGCAGGCGAGAACCGTGCGCCGGATCGACTCCTCCCGCTCCCCCGCCCCGATCACCGTGAGCTCCGCCGGCCGGCGGGTCCGGATCTCCCCCAGCGCCCGCACCAGCACCTCGACGCCCTTGCGCTCGACGAGACGGCCCACGAACAGGAGGCGGAGGCGGTCGGGGTCCGAGAGCGCCGGGCGCGATGGCGCCTCCCCGGCGTCCTCGAGTGCGGCCCCGTACGGGACGACAGCGACCGGCACCGGCGCGATCTCCCGAACCGCCCGGGCCGTGGAGCGCGAGATCGCCGTGACCGCGTCGGCGCTCTCGACGGTCCAGCGCAGGAAGGGCGTCAGGAAGCGCAGCCGGCGACGCACCCAGTTCAGCTCGACGCTGTAGAAGCTGCTCACCACCGCGGAGCGTCCGCCCGAGCCCCAGCGCGCGGCGGCCCCGAACAGCGCGTGGGGCATCGGCCAGTGAACGTGGACGACCTCCGGCTCCCCGGCCCCGAGCTCGTGCGCGGCCCGGACTCCACCGAGCAGGTAGCCGGGCAGCAGACCGAGGCTCGCGGGTCGGCGTCGGAGCCGGTCGGGGACGGTTTCTTCGTGGGTGAGGGTCTCGAGCGAGGCCGGGGCGTAGCGGAAGCGCCGCACCGGGATCTCCGGGTACGCTTCCCGGCCGGGGCCGCCCCGCCACGCGGGCGCCAGGACCGACGCGTCGAGCCCGGCATCCCGCTGGCGGCGCACGAGCTCCACGAGCCACGGAGTGATCGGGTCGCCCGGGGACCTCGGAAACGCGGTCACCACGTGGAGGACGCGCATCGGAAGGGCGAGAGCCGGGTCGCGCGGGCGGTCAGCGCCCGGGAGCGCGCCCGTCCCGTCTCCGAAGCTCGCGCCGCAGGTCCTCGACCTCGGCCCGGAGCCCGGCCACGAGCTCGCCGACGAGCCCGGCCACGAACAGCAGCGCCCCCAGCAGGACGAGCAGGACCACCAGGGTGAGGAGCGGGCGGAAGCCCGCACCCTGCACGAACCGGAGCCAGAGCGCGACCAGTCCCACCAGTCCCCCGAGGCCGAACAGGAACAGCCCCGTGACGCCGAAGAACATCAGGGGCTTTCGGGCGAACACCAGCTGGAACCAGACGGCGAGCAGGTCGAGCGTTCCGACGACGATGCGCCCGCCGCCCCCGTACTTGGAGGCCCCGTGACGGCGCGGATGGAGCGCGATGTCGATCTCTCCGACCTCCCAGCCCTTCGCGTGGGCGAGAACGACGAGATACCGGTGCCAGTCCTCTCGCAGCTGCAGGTCGTCCAGCAGCTCCCGGCGGAACGCCTTCATCGCGTTCATGTCGTGTACGGGGACCCCGAACAGCCGCCGCGCGAGCCCGTTGTAGACGGTCGATACGAACCGTTTCTCGTATCGGCCGACCTTTCGTCCCGTGACGACGTCGCGCCCCGCGGCGATCGCGTCGAGGAAGCGGGGGATCTCCTCGGTCGAATGCTGCAGGTCGGCGTCGAACAGGACGAGCACCGGCGCGTCCGTGGCGCGGGCCGCCGTGACGAGCGCCGACGTCTTGCCCCGGTTCCCCCTGTGGCGCAGAAACCGGGCACGGGACAGGGCCGCCGCCTCGGCGGCGCGGCGGGCCGCGTCCAGGGTCCCGTCCGTCGAGCCGTCGTCGACGAGCACGACCTCGCCGTCGAGCCCGTGGCGGCGGAAGGTGTCGGCGAGCTCGGCGAACAGCTCCGGCATGTTTGCGGCCTCGTCGAAGGCGGGGACGAGAACCGCGAACGGCGGGGCGCTGTCCCGGGGCCTGTCCCCGACCCGCGGTCCGGGCGCCGGGGCGGCCGGCGGTGCCCCGGAGGGGTCCCCCGCCCCGTTCATACCCGCTTGCGCATCCGGGCCGAGAGAATCCCGAGCTGGTCGCGGTATTTCGCGACCGTGCGGCGAGCGATCTGGACGCCCTCCTTCTTGAGGATGTCGACGATCGCCTGGTCCGTCAGCGGCTTCCGCACGTCCTCCTCCGCCACCAGCTTCTGAATCCGCGCCCGGATCCCGCGCGCCGAGACGTCCTCGCCGTAGTCGGTCGAAAGGCCGCTGGAGAAGAAGAACTTGAGGGGGAGCACGCCGCGCGGCGTCTGAACGTACTTCTCGTTCGTCACCCGCGAGACCGTCGACTCGTGCATGTCGATGTGCTCGGCCACCTCGCGCAGGGTGAGCGGGCGGAGGTGCTCGACCCCCTTCTCGAAGAACTCCCGCTGCCGGTCGACGATGAAATGCATGACCTTGAGCATCGTCTGCCGGCGCTGCTCGATCGCCTGGATCATCCACTGGGCGCTGTTGAGCTTCTTCGAGATGAACGCCTTGTTCTCTCCCTGGAACTTGTTCTTGTCCGCCGCGACCTCACGGTACGCGCGGGACAGCTTGAGGCGCGGGAGCGACGAGTCGTTGTGAAAGACGTAGTAATCCCCGTCCACCTTGTCGACGACGAGGTCCGGGATCACGTAGTTGTCGCTCATGTCCGCGTGCTTCAGGCCCGGCTTCGGATCGAGCTTCGCGATCTCGTCCGCCGCCGCCTGCACGTCGCGGGCGGAGATCCCGTGCTCCTTCGAGAGCTCGCTCCACCGGTGCGAGACCAGCTGCTCGAAGTGGTCGCGGACGATCCGGTAGGCGAGACCCTCCGTCTCGTCCCGGTCGCGGAGCTGGAGAAGGAGCGTCTCCCGCAGGTCCCGGGCCCCCACCCCGCTCGGCGTGAACCCCTGGATCACGCCCAGCACCTCTTCCGCCTCCTCCAGCGTGAACGGCGCCACCTCGTCCAGCATCTCGGGCTCCGCCGCCGCCAGCCAGTCGTTGGCCGAGCGTACGACCTCCTCGAGCGGGCAGGTCAGGAATCCCTCCCGGTCGATGTTCCCGATGATCTCCTCGCCGAGGAAGCGGCGGCGAGGATCCAGCCGCGTGAGGTTCAGCTGTTCCCGGAGGTGGTCCCAGAGGTCCGGCGGCGCCGCGGGCGTGGGCAGGAAGTGCTCGGACTCCTCGTACTCGCCCCTGCGTCCGCCCGCCTCGAAGCCGTTGAGGAGAATCTCCTCCCAGTCGATCTCGTCCTCGTCGGCCTTCTCCTCCTCCTTCTCCTCCTCCTCTTCCTCCTCGATCGGCTCGGCGAGCTCGAGGAACGGATTGGCCATCATCTCCTGCTTGAGATGCTGCTGGAGGTCGAGCAGAGGCATGTAGAGCAGATCCATCGCCTGATACAGGCGCGGATTGATCTTCAGCTCCTGCCGCATTCCGAGGCTCTGGCCGAGCCCTCGCCTCATGTTCGCCATCGGCCCCCGTGTCCGAATCGCGTGAAGTCTCGTCGGGAGACGCCCGCGGCGGCTCTCCCCGTCGGACGTCTAAGATAGGGGGGGCGGGCCGCGACGGCACGCCCCTTGCAATTCAGAGCTGGAAGTCGAGGCCCAGATACATCTTCCGCGCCTCGGGGTCCTCGACGAGCTTCTGCGCCGGCCCCTCGATGTGGATCCGTCCGTTGAACAGGAGGTAGGCGCGGTCCGTGATCGAGAGCGTCTCGCGGACGTTGTGGTCCGTGATCAGGACCCCGAGGCCCTTTTCCCGGAGACCGGCCACGATCCGCTGAATGTCGTCGACGGCGATGGGATCGACGCCGGCGAACGGCTCGTCGAGCAGCATGAACTTCGGCCGCGTCACCAGGGCCCGCGTGATCTCGAGGCGGCGACGCTCGCCCCCCGACAGGCTGTAGGCCTTGCTCTTGCGCAGGTGCTTGATCGAGAGCTCGTCCAGCAGCTCGTCCAGTCTCCGCTCCCGCTCCTTCCGGGACAGGTCGAGAGTCTCGAGGATCGCCATCACGTTCTGCTCGACCGTGAGCTTCCGGAAGATCGAGGGTTCCTGCGACAGGTACCCGATCCCGGCCCGCGCCCGCTTGTACATGGGGATCTTCGTGAGCTCGAGGTCGTCGAGCATCACCCGCCCCTCGTTCGCCCGGAGCAGGCCGACGATCATGTAGAAGGTCGTGGTCTTCCCCGCCCCGTTCGGCCCGAGCAGGCCCACGATCTCTCCCTGCCGGACCTCGAGGCTGACGTCGTCCACCACCCGGCGCTTGCCGAACGACCGGACGAGGTTCTCCGCTCTCAGGACGCTGCTCACCGGCCGTCCTCCTCGGTGATCGGCTCGAGGTAGACCCCGATCGCGTCCGTGCCCGCGAGCGTCAGCGGCTCTCCGTCCCGGAACCGGATCTCGATCCGACTGCCGAGCAGGTAGTTGCGCGACGGCTCTCCGCTCCGCGCGGTGTCGCGCACGGCGGCGTAGAAGGAGCGGGCGTCCCCGGTGGCGGTCAGGATCTCCAGCTCGACGTCCTCCCCGTCGGCCCCGGTCGCTCCGGCCGGCTCCGTCGCCCCGGCCGTCGAGGGGGCGAACCGGGCGCGCACCGTGTCTCCGGCGATCCAGTTCGCGCCCACGGCCGTGGAGAGCTCCGGCTCCTCGAGGCCCGCCCGCCGCGGCCGTTCCCCGACCGCCGCCGTGTCGATTCCCGCCGCTCGGACGGCCGTCGAGTCCGGCGGCTCGGCCACGGCCGTCGAGTCCGGCGGCTCGGCCACCGCCGTCGCGACCTGGACGGCCGACGCGGTCCCCACGGCCGTCACCGAGTCCGCTCTCCCTTCCAGGAACGCGAACACGATCGAATCGCCGGCCAGGACGAACTCGGCCGAGGCGGCCAGCGAGCGCCCGTCCCCGAACGCCCAGATGGTCTCGACCTCGTCGCCGGCCAGCCGCGCCCGGATCTGGTCCGCACGGAGCTCGTAGCGCTCGCCTTTCGCGGTCGCGTCACCGAACGAGTGAATCGTCCGGAGGTCACCGAGCTCGAAGCCCGCCACGATGCTGTCCCCGTCGAGCCGATACCCCTCCCCGTCCACGACGGGATCGCCGTAGAGGACGGCCCGCCCCGCGGATTCCGAAAAGCGCGCGCTGTCGGCCGTGGCCTCAAGATCGCGCCGCTCGAGCACGACGTCGCCTTTCGCGAACGCCTCCTCCTCGCCCACGAACTCTGCCACGTCCGCGTCGACCACGCTGGGCTCGACGCCGCCCGTCGCTCCCTGGCCCGACGGCAGCGTCATGCGCGGCCGGCCGGTCGCCGTCGTCCGGGAGCCCGCGAACGGCGTCCGCGTGAAGGTGACGCGCGGCCCCTCCAGGGTGGCACCGTTGGCGAGTCGCACCAGTCGGACGCTCCCCTCGGCCACCGCGGCATCGCGCCCTCCGTAGAAGGTCAGGCGCTCGGACTCCAGGGTGCGGGTCGTGTCCCGGTACCGGACGCGTCCCACCATGAGCGCCTGCTCCTGTGCCTGTCGCCACACGGCGCTGTCGCCCGTCATCACGGCGTCCCCGCACCTGACCGTCACGGGGCCGCTCACGAACGCCGTGATCGCGCCCGGATTGTCCGGATCGGACCTCTCCAGCTGGCGTCCGGCGCGCTGGATGTTCAGGGCGCAGCGGCTCACGCCCTGCGCTCCCAGCCCGCCCTCCGGACCCGGAGACGGCAGGAGCAGACAGGCGGCGATGGGAAGCGAGGCGCGCACGAGCGGGACGCGGAGGACTCTCACTGCGGGACCGCGATCTCCGGGGTGGTGATGCTGCCCTTCCCCTTCTCCGTCTCGCCGGACTCCAGGTCCCGGACCGCGTACTCCCCCCGTTCCACGGTCCCGTCCGCCTGCGTCAGCACGAACCCGGAGTCGGCGCGCAGCTGGTTGGCGGCGGCGTGGTAGACGAGGAGCGGGGCCTCCAGCCGCTCTCCGTCGGCGAGCCGGACCTCGACGTCGCCTCGTACGGTCACAATCCGCTCGTCGAGCTCGTAGACGGCGGAGTCGCCCGTCATCACCCCCACGGTGTCGCCCGCATCCCCGAAGAAGGTGAGGACGACGGCCCGGAGCGACAGACGGCTCTCCTCGTCGAACGTGTAGACGGTGTCGGCCCGGAGGACCGCGCTCCGGACTCCGTCGCGCGTGATGTAGTTCTCCAGCCCGACCATGACCTGGCTCGCGCCCTCCGGAAACACCTCCGGTGCCGTGCCGGTGGGTCGCTCGTCCCCTCCCCCGCACGAGACGAGCGCCCCGCAGGCGGCCGCAGCGAGCCCGAGGCCACGCCGACCGCCGCGGCGCCGGTTCCGTCTCACGGGAGCTCCGCCGGCTCCCACCGGGAGGAGGCCTCGGAGCCGGGCTCCGCCCCGCGGGCGCGTGCCCTCTCCGCCGCGGCTCCGACGAATGCCGCGAACAGAGGGTGCGGCCGGGTCGGTCGCGACTTCAGCTCCGGGTGGAACTGGGTGGCGACGAAGAAGGGGTGCTCCGGCAGCTCGATGATCTCCACGAGGCCGCCGTCCGGGGAGAGCCCGCAGAACCGGAGCCCGCCGGCCGCGAGACGATCGCGATAGGCGTTGTTGACCTCGTAGCGGTGACGATGGCGCTCGGAGATCGACGTCGCGCCGTAGATCTTCCGGACGTCGCTCCCCGCGACCAGGTCGCACGGGTACGCCCCGAGCCGCATGGTGCCGCCCATGTCCGTCACCTGCCGCTGCGAGTCCAGGAGGGAGATCACGGGATGCGGCGTGTCCGGAGCGAATTCCGACGAGTCGGCCCCCTCGAGGCCGCAGGCGTTCCGGGCGACGTCGATGATCGCGCACTGCAGGCCGAGGCAGATCCCGAAGAAGGGAATCCCCCCCTCCCGGATCCGCCGGACGGTGTCGACCATGCCCTCCACCCCTCTCCCCCCGAACCCTCCCGGAATGAGGACGCCGTCGTACCCGTGCAGGAACGCGTCGCCCCGGGTCTCGATCGTCTCGGAGGAGAGCCAGTCGATCTCCACGCCCACGTCGTGCGCGATCCCGCCGTGGATCAGGGACTCCTGGATCGACTTGTAGGAGTCGACGAGCGAGGTGTACTTCCCCACCACCGCGATCCGGACCGGCCCCTCGCTCGGATCCTTCACCCGGTCGACGATCGACTCCCAGGCCGAGAGGTCGGGATCCGGCGTCGAGAGTCCGAGGGCCTCCACGATCGACGCGTCGAGCCGCTGCTCGTGGAAGCGGAGCGGCACCTCGTAGATCGTGTCGAGGTCGCGGGACTCGACGACGTGCCGCAACTCAACGTTGCAGAACCTCGCCACCTTCCGCCGCACGTCCTCCCCCAGCGGTCTCTCGGTCCGCAGGATGAGCATGTCGGGCTGGATCCCGATCTCCATCAGCTCCCGCACGGAGTGCTGGGTGGGCTTCGTCTTCAGCTCCCCGGCCGCGGCGATGAACGGAACCAGCGTGAGGTGGATGAACAGGGTGTTCTCGCGACCCACGTCCTGGCGGAACTGGCGGATCGCCTCGAGGAACGGGAGCGACTCGATGTCGCCCACCGTTCCCCCGATCTCCGTGATCACGATGTCGTGGCCCTCGGAGAGCCGCCGCACGTACGACTTGATCTCGTCCGTGACGTGCGGGATCACCTGAACGGTGGCACCGAGGAAATCTCCGCGACGCTCCTTCGTGATGATGTTCTGGTAGATCCGACCCGTGGTGACGTTGTTCGCCTGCGAGAGGGACTCGTCGATGAACCTCTCGTAATGCCCCAGGTCGAGGTCCGTCTCGGCCCCGTCGTCCGTCACGTAGACCTCTCCGTGCTGGAACGGCGACATCGTGCCCGGATCGACGTTGATATAGGGGTCGAACTTCTGGATCGTGACGGAGAGGCCGCGCTCCACGAGGAGCCGGCCGATCGAGGCGGCCGCGATGCCCTTGCCGAGCGACGAGACCACGCCCCCGGTGATGAAGATGTACTTCGTCCGCGGT
>Ga0316578_10000589_pt1 | contig 12654 bp, 11 predicted proteins | sample J0NA_2_FD_203076 | JGI IMG/M metagenome (GOLD analysis project Ga0316578, IMG submission 203076) | Rhizosphere microbial communities from salt marsh grasses in Alabama, United States - J0-2_160517rDrC | ecosystem: Host-associated > Plants > Roots > Rhizosphere | place: USA: Alabama | collected... | reverse complement strand
CGCTCGGGCCGGATCGGGGGCCCGACGATCCGGCCGTGGCCGAGGTCCTGGCGATGACACGCCTCGAAGGGCTCGAGGCGCGCCGACCGGACGAGCTCTCCGGTGGACAGCGACAGCGCGTCGCCCTCGCCCGCGCGCTCGTGCGCCGACCCGGCGTGCTGCTTCTCGACGAGCCGTTCTCGTCCCTGGACTTCAACATGCGCGAGCGACTCCACGCCGACGTGCGACGGATCCAGCGGGCGCGAGGCCTGTGTGTGCTCTACGTGACGCACGACCTGCGCGATGCCTGCTCCCTCGGCGACCGCCTGGCCGTGATCTCGGACGGCCGTCTCCTCCAGGAGGGCCCGCCGCTGGACGTGCTGCGGCGTCCCGACAGCTGGGACGTGGCCCGGTTCGTCGCGGTCAGGAACCTGCTCCCCGGCCGGGTCGAGAGGGCGGGGCCGGAAGGCCTGGTCGTCGGCTGCGGCGGGGTCCGGCTCGAGGCGAGCCCGCACGGGGACTTCGCCCAAGGGGACCCGGTCGTGGCCTGCGTGCGGCCCGAGGACATCGTCTTCCTGAAGCCGGATCGGCCACTGCGGTCTCCCGCCGACGAGAACGTCCTGGAAGGCGACGTGCTCGAGGAGCGTCTGTTGGGGGCATCCTACGCGGTGCGCCTCGCTCTGCGCGGGACCGGGCCGGCGGCGGGGCCGGAGCTCGAGGTCGAGCTCCCCGCCCGCTCGCGCGAGACGCTGGGCCTCCGGCCGGGCGACGCGTGGCGGGTCTCGATCCGTCGTTCGGCGATCCGGATCGTGGCCGCGCCGCCGGCCCGGGTGCCGATGTGACGCCGCGACGGCCGGACTCGTCAGTCCGAAGGATGGAGGCATGAGAGGTCCGCAGCTCCGGGAACGTTCGGACGCCGAGCTCGTCGAGGGCTCGCTCGCGGGCTCGGACGGCGCGTTCGGGGAGCTCGTGCGCCGGTACCAGGATCTGCTGTACCGCCACGCCGAGCGGATGACCGGACGTCCGGACGAGGCCGAGGACGTGGTGCAGGCGTCGTTCATCAAGGCGCACAGGCGGCTCGCGAGCTGCCGCGACCCCGAGAGGGTGGGCGCGTGGCTGTTCCGCATCTGCGCCAACGCCTGCAAGGACCACATCAAGCTGCGTCGGGCCGACGGCGTGGCGCTGGACGAGGTGCCCGGGCTGGCCCGGGACGAGGACGGCCCCGACCGCGCTCTCGCGCGCTCGGACCTGCACCGGGAGATCGAGGGAGCGCTGCGCCGGCTCGCGGACGACCAGCGCGAGGCGTTCCTGATGAAGCACGTGGAGGGTCTCTCGTACGAGGAGATGGCGGAGATCCTGGACGCGTCGGTACCCGCGCTGAAGATGCGGGTGCACAGGGCGCGCGAGGAGCTGCGGGTTCTGCTGGAGGGCGCAACGTGAACGGCATGGACGAGAGGCTTCAGGCGTACCTGGACGGCGAGCTGCCGCTCGAGGCGCTCCCGGCCGAGCTGCGGGCGCGGGCCGAGGAGTGGGACGGTCTCCTCGCGCGGGTCCGGGAGACGGCGCCGGCGGGCGCTCCGCTCGGCCTGGACCGTCGCGTGATGGCCGCGCTCCACGACCGTCGGCGATCCCGCGGTCCCGCCTGGCTCGCGTGGCTGCTGCGCCCGCGCCCCCTGCCCGTGTCGCCGCTCGCGGCCGCCGCCGCGGTCGCGCTGGTCGCGCTCGCCGTGGCCCGTCCCTGGTCCGGCCCGGCCACGGACGACGGGAGCGTCGCCGGGAGGGTCTACGTCCAGTTCGTGGTGGACGCGCCCGGGGCCCGCTCCGTGCACCTGGCGGGCGACTTCAGCGACTGGCAGCCCGGCGTCGCCCTGTCCGACCCGGAGGGAGACGGCACCTGGACCGCGCGGGTCCCGCTCGAGCCGGGCGTGCACGAGTACATGTTCGTCATCGACGGGTCCCGATGGGTTCCCGACCCGAACGCCCTCACGTCGACGGACGACGGGTTCGGCCGGAGGAACTCCGTCCTCGCCGTGGCCCCCGCGAACGGGACGTGAGGCGGCGGCGGGCGTCCCGTCGTCGGGGCGGCGTGCGCCCGTCCCGGCGCGGAGCGGTCCGGGGCCGACGGCGGGTCACCGCCCTCGCGGCCCTCGGAACCGTCCTCGCCGCCGCCGCTTCCGCGCGTGCCCAGGAGGGCGCGCTGACCGTGGACGCCGGGGCCTCGTGGTCGCTGCCGCCGGCGACTTCGGTGGCGGAGTCGACGCCGTACCTGAACCTCGGCGTGCGTCTCGAGGTCCCATTCGGCGGTTCCGGGTGGGGCCTGCTCGCGGCGTCAGGCGGACTGGCCGTCCAGGACTCGGGCGCGAGCTGGGTCTCCGTCCTCGGGGGGCTCGGGACCGGGATCGGCCTCGGCGGCCCGGCGTACCTGGACCTCGTGGCGAGCGGCGAGGCGTTCTCGGTCGGCGACCCCTGGCCCTACCGGGGCGTGCTGGGCGAAGGAGAAGCCGCGCTGCGACTCGAGCTCGGCCGCGCCACGGCGCGGCTCGCCGGGTGGGGGGGGATCGGCAGCTCCGAGACGGAAGTGCTCCAGACGTTCACCCGCACCACGCGTCGCGGGACCTACACATACGAGCGAGGCTCGATCGTGGCGGCGGACCTCTGGTCGTGGGGGGGGCGCCTCGAGCTGGCCTGGGCCGCGGGCCGCTGGCGACCGTGGGCGGGCCTGGAGGCGTATGACGCGCCGCAGGGGACCTACTACGGGGGGCGCGCCGGAGTCGGGTTCGGGGCGGGCGGCGTGATCTGGGACCTCGAGGCGGGGGCGTGGGACACGCCTGCGGGAGGCGAGGTGTTCGTCACCGCACGGCTCGCGCTGCCCGTCGGGCCGGGACTCGCGGCTCGGGCGAACGCGGGACGCTACGGGCCGGACCCGCTCCTCGACCTCGAGCCCGCGGGCGGCGCCGGCGCCGGTCTCTCCTGGACGGTGACCCGCATCGGCCCGGTCGAGGCCACGGCGCCGACGGCTCCCAGCGTCGCGGCCGACGGCCGGACGCGGTTCTCCATGGAGGCGCCCGGCGCGGTTTCGGTGACGCTCGCCGGCGACTTCACGGAGTGGGAGGAGGTGACGCTGCGCCGGGAGGGCGCCGCGTGGACGGCGACGCTCCGACTGGAGCCCGGAGTCTACCGGTACGCCTACCGCGTGGACGGGAGGTGGCACGTGCCCGAGGGCACGGCCGGGCGGACGCGGGACGAGTGGGGCAACCCGGTGGCCACCCTCGTGGTGCCCGGATCGTGACCCTCGAGGCTCCGGGGTCGTCTTTGCGGGGAAGGGATGCCGCGTCCGGACGGGCGCGGATCACAGGGCGACGGGAGATGGATGCGATGAAAGCGAGAGTGGGCAACGCCAGGGCGGCTCTGCTGCTGGCCCTCGCCGGTCTCGCGGCGGCGCCGGTCGCGGCCCGCGCGCAGGACGCGGGGGACAGGGACCGTCTGCGCACGGGGCTTTCGGCGCAGGACGCCGACCGCGTGCGGGAGCTGGCACGGGACCTCGAGCGCGATGGCATTCCGCCCGCCCTGATCCGGAGGAAAGCGCTGGAGGGCGTGGCGAAGGGGGTGCCGCCGGAACGGATCCTCGCGGCGCTGGACGACTACGCCGGGCGCCTGCGGGAGGCCCGGACCCTGATCGGTCCCGACCGGACCGGAGCCAGCTTCGCGGCGGCGGCGGACGCGACGCGCCGGGGCGTGCCCGCCGACGCGATCCGCGACCTCGCCGGCCGCCAGACGCGGCTACGCGAGCTGGCCGTGCCGCTCATCGTGCTCGGCGACCTCGTGGAGTCGGGTGTCCCGGTCGGGAACGCGCTCGGGGCGGTCGACGAGGCGCTCGCGCGCGGCGCCGGCCCCGAGGGGATGATGGCCTTCTCCGCCGCCGTGCGGAGGCGGATTCGGATGGGCGAAGACCCGTCGCTCGCGATCGACCGGGTCCGGATGCGGGCCATGGAGCGGTTCGACCGCTCGCTCGACGGTGGGGGGGGCACCCGACGCGGAACGCCCTCCGGACGCCCCACCGACGGAGCTCCGGTTCCCCCGGGCTCGCGGCCCCCGGCCGCCGGAGAGGGCGGCGGGGGGGGCGGCCCCGGCTGAGCCCGGAGGCCCTCGCCCGCACCCACGGGCGTCCCGCGCTGGCGCGCGAGGCGCCCGTTCCGTATTCCAGAGACGGAGTCGGACCGGCCGTGGGCCGCTGGCCGATCGGTCGCCGTCCCGCGCCACGAACCCGAACCGGACAGTCTCGCGCACCATGCACTCGACTCATGCGCCCGGGCGGGCGCCGGGCACCTTCCGGTCGACCGCGCGCCTCGCGAGAGGGATCGCTCTCAGCGCCACGTTCGTCGCCGTCGCCGGCCCGCCTCGGTCGGCGTCCGCACAGGAGGCCTCTCCGCGGACCGGAACCTCGGTCCCGACCCGGGCGGAGACGGTGCCCTCGCGCGTCGTGCTGTTCATCGCCGACGGGACCGGCGTGTCGCAGTGGACCGTGGCGCTGTTCGAGGATTCCGACTCCCCGCTGCGACGCTTCCCGGTCGGCGGCCTCGTGGACACCCGGAACGTCGAGGACCGGATCACGGACAGCGCGGCATCCGCCACGGCCTACGCCACGGGCGTCCTGACCCGGAACCGGTACCTGGGGGTCGACTCCGAGGGGGCCCGCCTCGCGACGATCCTCGAGCGGGCGGCCGAGCGGGGCCTCGCGACGGGACTCGTCGCGACCTCCACGGTCACGCATGCCACGCCCGCGGCGTTCGCGGCGCATATCACGGACCGCAACGCGCACGCCGAGATCGCCTCGCAGATGGCCGCGGCCCCGATCCGCGTCCTGCTCGGCGGTGGGCGGCAGTGGTTCGACCCGGTGTCCCGGAAGGACGGCGCGGACGAGCTGGGGCGCCTCCGGAGGGGGAAGATCTGGGCGGGAAGCGCGGCCGAGCTCCCCGCCGCGGCCGCGGCGGCGGCCGCATCCGGCCAGGGCCTGGCGGGCCTGTTCGCGGCGGACGCGATGTCGCGGGCCGCCGACCGGAGCCCGACTCTGGGAGAGATGACGGCCGCGGCCCTTCAGGTCCTGGATGCCGATCCCGAGGGGTTCTTCCTGATGGTCGAGGCGTCGCAGGTGGACTGGCGCTCGCACGACAACGAGGAGTGGAGCGTCGTCGCGGACGAGATGCGCGACGCGGATGGCGCGCTGCAGGTCCTGCTCGACTACGTGGAGCGGCACCCGGGGACGCTCCTCGTCGTCACGGCCGACCACGAGACGGGTGGGGCGGCGGTGGTGGAGTCTCCGCACGACGGCTGGGCGCTCGACTGGGCCACCGGCGACCACACCGCCGACATGGTGCCGTTGCTGGCCGCCGGCCACGGCGCTGCGCCGTTCGGGGGGGTCCGACGGATCGACGCCGTGGGCCGACTTCTCGGGGAGGCCCTGCTGCCGGTCGCGGCGGCGGCGGATTGAGCGCCGGCGCGACAGCGCCTACCTTCGGGCCGCGAGGCGTCCGAACTCCGTCGGAACGTCTCCGCGCGCCATCGGGAGGGGAGGACCTGCGTTGAGCGGAACCCTGCGGGACGTCCACATCGCCGGGACCGGGCATTTCCTGCCCGAGAGCACCGTCACGAACGCCGACCTGTTCGCCCTGCCCGAGATCCGTTCGGGATTCGACGTGGAGAAGGCGCGCGGCTCGCTGCGCTCCCTGGACCCGGACGTGGCGGCGGGACTCGCGCCCGACGAGGTGTTCGACCGGTGGGCGCTTCAGCTCACCGGCGTCTCGGCCCGCCGCGTCCTGCCGGACGAGCCGGGTCGGACGACCGAGTCGATGTGCGTGGAGGCCGGCCGGAATGCCCTCGCTCACGCCGGGATGGACGCCGCGGAGCTCGACTTCCTCGTCGTCGCGTCGCTCACGGCGTACGAGGACGTGCCGAACGCGGGCGCCACGGTGGCGGCCGGAATCGGGCGTCCCGACCTGCCCGGATACGTGATGAACGCCGCCTGCGCGGGGTTCCTCCACGCGCTCTCCGCAGCCCACGCCTACGTCGCGGCCGGCCTCCGGGACAACGTGCTCGTGATCGCGGGCGATGCCCTGTCCCGCATTACGAACCTCGCGGACCCCAAGACCGCGGTTCTGTTCGGGGACGGCTCCGGCGCCGCGATTCTCACGGCGCATCCGGCGCGGGGGCGTCTGCTCGGACCGCCGGTCATCGAGGGCGAGTACTCCCCCGACCATCTGAACCTGACCGGCCTCGGTTGGGGCACGCCGACGGGACTCGAGCACAAGCTCAGTATGGCGGGCGGCGCGAACGTCCTCCGGCAGGCCATCCGCACGATGGAGGGCGTCGCCGAGCGGGCACTCGCGCTGACCCCGATCGGATGGGACGACGTCGACTTCCTCGTTCCGCACCAGGCGAACGAGCGGATCACACAGGGCCTCGAGAAGTCGCTCGCGTTGAGCAAGGGGCGGGTGCTGCACCGGATCGCGGGAATCGGCAACGTCTCCGCCTCCACGGTGCCGATCGTGCTCGACGAGCTCCTGCGAGGTCGTCACGGGGACCTTCCTCGTCCGGCGCGAATCGTCCTGACCGCCGTGGGCGGCGGGTACGCGTCCGGGGCCGCCGCGCTGGAGTGGGACGAAGGCGCCTGACCCTCGTCCGGCGCCCTTCTCTCAGGGCGCCCTTCTCTCAGTCGGCGGGCGAGGCGGAGACCGACAGGATCTTGGGGAGGTGCGCCGCCACGGCCCGCCAGCGCGTCCCGTCCGGGCTGGCGTACAGGTGTCCCGTGGCCGTGCCGAAGTACACGCCGCAGGGATCGAGCCCGTCCGTGTCCAACGCCTCCCGCAGCACCGTGACGTAGGCGTGCTGCTGCGGGAGGCCCTCCGTGCGGGCCGTCCAGCTCCGCCCTCCGTCCGCCGTCTCGTAGACCCGGAGCCGGGCGTCGCAGACGGCTCGCATGTGGCTCGACGTCTCCGGGATCACCCACGCGCGCTCGGGATTCGACGGGTCGAGCCCCACCACGTACCCGAAGTCGCTCGGAAGCCCGTCCGAGATCTCCGTCCAGCTCTCCCCGGCGTCGTCGCTCCGATAGGTCCCGCAGTGGTTCTGCTGGTAGAGACGTCCCGGACGGGCCGGGTGCGCCCGCAGGGCGTGCACGCACTGACCCGCGTCCGGCAGCGGGTCGGGAAGGAACTCCGCGCGCACGCCCCGGTTCACGGCGGTCCAGGTGCGTCCGTCGTCGTCGCTGCGGTAGCAGCCGCCGGCGGAGAGCGCCACGTACACGCGCCCGTCCCGGTTCGGGTCCGGCTGGATCGAGTGGAGGGCGAGGCCGCCCTTGGCCGCCTGCCAGGTCGCGCTCGTGGGGTGCCGCTGCAGCGACTCGGCCCAGCGCCAGCTCTCCCCACCGTCCACGCTCACGAACAGCCCGGCAGGCTCGACACCCGCCCACAGGCGCCGTGCGCCGCCCCGAAGGTCCGGCGCCAGGTGCCAGATCGCCCGGACCTCGCGGCCCTCGTCGCCGGGGAACGAGGGCCGCGCGGCGAGCGGCTCCCAGCTCCGACCGCCGTCGACCGTCCGATAGATGTGGGTGCCCCAGACGTCGTGCCGCGCCGCCGCCCAGCCCGTCCGGCCGTCCGAGCGGTCGAGCACGGCGTGATAGATCTCGTAGCCCTCGATGTGCGGTCCGTCGATCGTCCAGCGTTCCCGGTCGGGGCCGGCGACGGCCCGGAACAGTCCGCGCCGCGTTCCGACGAGGAGCGCGACGCCGCTCACCGCCCGGCCCCGGCGCGGAGAGGAAGAACCCGGAGCTCCGTCCCGGTCGCGACGCGATCCGTTCCCTCGGGCACGATCGCGAGCCCGTCCGCACGGACCATCGACGTGAGGATGCCCGAGCCCTGGGGACCCGTGAGGCGGGCGACCGGCGGAGACGGGTCGGCGCGCTCCAGTGTGACCCGGAAGAAGTGCGTGAGGTCGGCCGGCGACACGATCTCCTCCCCGGCCACGGCCCCGATCGTGACGGGGATCGATCTCGCGTGTCCGGCGAGGCGCCGCAGCGCCGGGCGAACGAAGACCTCGAACGTCACCATCGCGCTGACGGGGTTCCCGGGGAGGCCGAACACGAGCCGGTCCCCGAGCAGGCCGAAGGTCATAGGGCTCCCCGGTCGCATGCGGACCCGCCAGAACACGGGGCGCAGTCCCATGCCGGCCAGGGCCGCCTTCACGTGGTCGTGATCGCCCACGCTGACGCCGGCGGACGTGAGAAGGACGTCGCACGCCTCCGCCTCCCCGAGTCGCGCCCGGACGTCGTCCGCGTCGTCCCGGGCGATGCCCAGCGCCAGCGGCTCGGCGCCGGCGTCCCGGACCTGCGCGGCCAGCGCGTGCGAGTTCGAGTTGACGATCCGGCGGCCGGCCAGCACCGGCTCGAGATCGTCGAGGTCGGCGAGCTCGTCGCCGTTCGACAGCACCGCCACGCGGGGCCTCCGCCGCACCGCCACCTCCGGCCGGGCCATCGCGGCGAGCGCCCCGATCACAGCGGGCGTGACGTCCGTTCCGTCCGCGAGAACCCTCTCCCCGCGGCGGAGGTCCTCGCCCGCGTGCCGCACGTTCCGCTCCGAGTCGGAATCGGAGAACACCGTCACCCGGCCATCCGTCCCGCCGTCGGTGTGCTCGATCCGGATCACCCCCGTCGTCCCCTCCGGCACCGGGGCGCCGGTCATCACCCGGGCCGCGCTTCCCGGCTCCAGCGGCCCGCGCGGAAAGGCGCCGGCCGGGATCTCGTCCGAGACGGGAAGCACCACGGGAGCGTCCCGCCGTGCTCCCGCCACGTCCGGTGCGCGCACCGCGAAGCCGTCCATCGCGCTGTTGTCCCACGGGGGATGGTCGACGCGAGAGGCCACGCCCTCCGCCAGGGCGCGCCCGAGGGCGGCGGCGATCGGGACCCGCTCGATCGGAAGCGGCCGCGCGGCGGCGAGGACCCGCGCGCGGGCCTCCTCGACCGCGAGCCAGTCGGCGAGGGGGGGGGCCTCGCCCGGGACGCCGGTCAGCGCCCGGTCTCCCGGTACGCCGGCCATCCGGGCTCCACCGGCCGCCGGTACAGCGCCAGCTGTTCCACGAGGAGGTCCTCGAGGGCGACCGCGACGTCGCCCGGCGCGTCGTACCCGTTCAGGAGCAGCGAGAACACGAGCGTCTCGCCCGCCCCGTCCCGCAGGTAGCCCGACAGAGCGCGAACCGAGCTCAGCGAGCCCGTCTTCGCCTTCACGTTGCGGGCGCCCGGCGTCCCGAGCAGGCGACGGCGCAGCGTGCCGTCGACGCCGGCCACCGGCATCGACGACTCGAACGCGTCGAAGTGCGGATGGCGCCACATCGCGCGGAGAAGTCGGACCACGGCGTTCGGCGTCACCTCGTTGTAGCGGGAGAGGCCGGACCCGTCCGTCAGCGACACGGCGCCCGGCTCGATGCCCCAGGCGCCCAGCGTCCCCTCGACCACCCGGAGGCCGTCCGTCGCGGAGCCCCCGTCGCCCGCCTCCCGTCCGACGGTCCGGAGCATCGTCTCGGCGATCTGGTTGTCGCTCGGCTTCATCATCTCGGCGAGCACCTCCGACAGCGGCGGGGATCGGTGCTCCGCCGACCAGCCCGGGCGCGCGGGAGCTTCCCCGTCGCGGGCCCGGCGCACCGCGCCGCCGACCTCGATCCCTTCCGCGGCGAGCGCCCCGGCGACCGTCTCCAGCAGGTAGACCGTGGGGTGGGGTGCGGCCAGAAACAGGGGAACCGTGTCCGGTCCGGCCGGCACCCATCCGACGAGCTCCACCGGGCCGCCCTCGGGCGGGGGAAGAAAGCGGAGGCGGACCTCGGAGCCCGGGGCGCCCGTGCGCACCCGATTCCGCATCGGAAGCGGCGGCGTACGCTCGGGCAGGATCAGCCGGGCCGGTTCGCCGAGCGCCGCCGCCGGAATCAGTCGGGCCCGGACCGTGTTCGGGTGCAGCTGGAGGGCGCTGACGCCGGCGGCCCAGCCGCCGTAGAGGTCGTCCCACATCCAGCCCTCGCTCCACTGCCACGGCTCGAACGCCCGGTCGTCGCCGATCAGGGCGCCCGTCACGCGCCGGATTCCGGCGTCCCGCAGCAGGCGCGGCCATGCCGCGACCACGCTCCGCTCGAGCACGGGGTCGCCACCACCCACGATCCAGAGATCTCCCTCGAGCACGCCGTCCCGGATCGGGCCGTCGGCGACGAGGCGGGTCGTCCAGCGAAAGTCCGGGCCGAGCGCGTCGAGTGCGACGGCGGCCGTCACGATCTTCGTGTTGCTCGCCGGCACGAAACGCTTCTCCGCCTCGCTCTCGTAGAGCACCTCGCCGGTCTCGGCGACCTGCACCGCGAGGCCGACGTGCGCCCGCTCGAGCGCCGGGTCCTCCAGCAGCCGATCGAGCCGCGTCGCGAGGGCCGCCTCGCCGCGAATCGGCGTGACGCTCGCACCGCCTGCCGGGTCGACGGCGGGCTCCTGGCCCGCGAGCGGCGCGGCGACCAGCGCCACGACGACGAGCGACACGAGTCCCTGCCGCCGTCGGGCGCGCGCCAGATCAGGCATCCTCATCCTCCCTCTGCGAGTCCGTCGGATCGCCCGCCGCCGGTGGCACGGCCCACGCCTCGGCCGTCGCCCGGTCCTCGGGCCGATTCACGTTCCAGAACATACGCTCGGGCGCCCCGAAGCGGTGGACCTCGTCCAGCGCCAGGATTCGCACCTCGACGGCATCGAAGAAGGAGATGACCGCCCGGTCGCCGCGGTCGAGCGCCGCCGCGATCGCCGCGGCGGTCCGGGTCCCGTACACGCCGCACAGCGGCTCGAGGCCCCGCGGTCCCGGGCTCGCCGGGACCGAGACCGTCGCCGGGTCGGCCTCCTCCGCCAGCCGGCGGAGTAGGCCGCCGGGCACGAAGGGCATGTCGCAGGCGAGCACGACCGCGGCTTCGCAGCCCTCGTCTCCGGCCCACTCGACCGCGGTGAGCAGGCCCCCGAGCACGCCCGTTCCCGGCCGCAGGTCCGGCCGAACGGGTCGGCCGGCCGGACCGTACGGGGCCGGGTCGTTCGCCACGATCCCGATCCGTTCCGTGACTCCCGCGAGAGACGCGAGCCCGCGGTCGAGGATCGACCGCCCGCCCACCCGGGCGAGCGCCTTGTGCGAGCCGTAGCGCCGGTTCTCCCCCCCCGCCAGCAGGACTCCGAGCAACGGCAGGTTCACGGCGAGACCCCGTATCGCCACGGCCGGCCGCGGCGAGCGCGGCCGACGAGGAGGACCCCGGAGCGGGCCGCGATCTCCACGGCCAGGGTGGTCGGGATCGAGATCGTCGCCGCCGCGGCGACGCCGGCGCGGGCGAGCTTCGCCGCGATCGTCCCCGAGATCCGTCCCGACAGGAGATACAGGGCGCCGGTCGTCCCGGCCGATGCCCCGGCGCGGAACGCGGCCCCGACCAGCTTGTCCACCACCGCGGACCGGCTCACGTCCTCCACGACGTCGACCACGGTCCCGCGCTCGACGCGGGCCCCGGTGTGGACCCCGCCGCCGACCTCCTCGCGCAGGGTGGCGCGGGCGAACGCCTCCGCGAACAGGGCCTGGAGGCGCAGCGGGTCGTCGAGCAGCCCGGCCAGGTCGGGATCGGCCCGGGGGGACGCGGCGGGACCCGACGCCACGAGGTCCCGGGGGGCGGGCCCGGGCTCCCGGCGGTCCCGCGCGCCGTGGACGCGGGCGAGCGCGGGGGCCGCCAGCTCCGCCCGCACGTCCGCGCCGCCCCGGACCTCGAGGCGCAGGATGTCGCCGCGGGCGCGCACGAGGCCCTCGCAGACGAGCCAACCCGCCGCGAGGTCCTCGAGTCTGGACGGCGTGCAGAGCCAGCGGGCGAGAACCCGGTCGGCCGGGCCGCACAGCGTGACGACGGATTCCGGGGCGGCCGGGGCCGGACCGGTGCGCGGGAGGCGCGGATCGTCCGTCCCGGCGGGATCCATCAGAAGTAGTAGTAGAGGGTCGCGCCGAACTCGAAGTTGTTCGTCCAGTACGCCTCGGACGGGGCGGTCGCTCCGGAGGCGTCGATCGCCTCGAGCACGTCGAGCCGGAACCACGCGTCGGGCGTCTGGATCCGCCACAGGTGATCGCGGACCTCGAAAGCGAGCCCGAGGCGGTCGGAGACGTCCCACTCGATGCCGGCCCCCAGCGCGAGCGAGGGTCGGGTCCCGAGCTCGAACCGGAACTGTTCGTTGGTGCCGGTCTCGTACTCCTCGGAGACGTCCTCGCCGATGCCCAGGAGGATCCCGCCACCCAGCTGCAGGTAGGGCTGGAGGCGATGCAGCGAACGGGCGCCGGTCAGGGCGAGCTGCAGGTAGCCCTCGAGCAGCAGGTAATCGACGCCGACCCGGTCGACCACGGCGGGGCCGCCTTCGGCGAGGGGATACACGACGTCCCGCTCCGTGGAGGCGTAGCCGACGTTCACCTCGAACGAGAGCGGACTGCTGAGGCGGACCCGGAGGCGGGAACCGAACAGGGGCGACGATTGCGGGCCCTGCTCCAGCCCGCCGGGGTCCGTCGCGATGTAGGACGCGTAGAGTCCGACCCGGAGCGAGCGATCGATCCAGCGATAGGGGGTGTCGATCCGCTCCTCCTGGGCCCGTGCCTGCCG
>Ga0316578_10000587_pt1 | contig 12660 bp, 14 predicted proteins | sample J0NA_2_FD_203076 | JGI IMG/M metagenome (GOLD analysis project Ga0316578, IMG submission 203076) | Rhizosphere microbial communities from salt marsh grasses in Alabama, United States - J0-2_160517rDrC | ecosystem: Host-associated > Plants > Roots > Rhizosphere | place: USA: Alabama | collected... | reverse complement strand
TTGACGGTTTTGCACCTATCGGGCCTTATATTGTTACACCTGACGAAATCGGAGATGTGAACAATTTAAGACTCACCGCCAAGGTCGATGATGAAATCATGCAGGACGGAAATACCCGGGACATGATTTTCGATGTTTGTACCATTATAGAGGATATCAGCGAAGATATCACCCTTATTCCCGGTGACATTATTTCAACAGGAACCCCCGCCGGAGTAGGGATATTCAGAGATCCTCCGGTTGTCTTGAAGCCTGGCAATGTGGTTGAATGTTATATCGAAAACATCGGTGCCATTGTCAACAAGGTAATACAGGAAAATTAGATATTGGGTTTTAGTGAAATAATGACATCTTCCCTTTTGTGTGTCCTGCTTCCCGGTGTTGAAATATCTTCATATTTTTGCAGATAGATACGACGGATATTATACCCTTCTTCTATGTGCTTGGACAGAGATCTTGCCATATTTTTTTGAACATTTTCATCATTGTAAAATGCAAGTTTCTTACGAATCGTCACAGTCTCCTGCATTTCGCATTGATCGTGGGCGTGAAGCATGTTTCCATTTGTGTTCTCTTTGGCCGACAAAAATATGGTTGAGATTTCCTTAAGACCTCTCTCCAAGCTCTTTTTTTCCATTCAGAAAGCGCTCCTTTATCTCTTCTTTTCATTTAAGCAGCGATTAATTGATCTTAATCCCCATCTTTATACTTTTGCATATATTCGGCGGGACTATTGGCAATGGTATCAATCATATGTGAATAATTGGATTGGGAAGAATGTGCAGAAAATTCTTCTAATTCCAGAGCCTGTGATTCCTCTTCGGGAAATTCCTCCACTTCAGAGCCGGCCAGTTCATCCTCAGACAATTCCGAGGCAGAATCGATATAGGTCTCTGTCTTCTGCAACATATCTTGTGCCGCGTTGGTGATGTTGAAATTCTCGTAAGTTATCGTTTCCGCTGAGCGAATAACCTCCTCTGCCAGGTTTTCGTAATCCATGTGACCAATGGCATTTTTATCATAATCTCCGACAGGCAGACCAAGGTCTGCTGTTTCTCTGAGACGAATATTGTAACGAATGACCGTGTCAAAGACATTGTTCCCGAATTCTGCCTGAACTTTTTCCAAAACAGTTCTGGAGTACCGTGTTCTGCGATCATACATCGTGATAAGTGCACGAGATTGAATATCATGTCCGATTTCGTCTTTAAGCAGGACGATGATTTCTATTAGTTTGGCAACACCACGAAGAGAGAAAAGGCTCATATCGATGGGTATAATGACTTCATCGCAGGCACGAAGTGCATTAAAGCTCAAATGCCCGATGCTTGGGGGGCAATCAATCACAATGAAGTCATATTGTTCTTTGATAGATTGAATGGCCTGAAAGAGTCTGTCTTCTCTCCCTTCCAGTCCTGAAAGCTCTTGTTCGAATGCGCTGAGGATCAGGCTTGAAGGAGCAAGATCGAAGTTGTCTTTAACAGGCAGCAAAATATCCTTGATTCCCAAGAATCCATTTTTCTTTGGTGTTATCACATCATAAATGGTTTTATCGAGATCTGAAGCCTTTACGTTTAGACCCATGGTGGCGTGAGCCTGAGGGTCAAAATCGATGAGCAATACCTTTTGTCCTTTAAGAGATAATGAAGATGAAAGGTTAATAGCTGTTGTTGTCTTTCCACATCCGCCCTTTTGGTTCGCACTCGCAATAACTCTCATAAGCTACCTCCTTCTTTATATTTATGAATAAGAATATCTTGTATAGTAAACAAAAAGATCTTTCAAGGAAAAATACTATATATTGTGTAAGAAAAAATAAAACATACAACATAAAGTTGACAACAAGGTTATAATAGGGTAGGAAGTCATATCTGGATGTCGATTTTATCTATTATCAATTGACCTGGAAAATACATCATGCATAATATTCTGATAATTGAAGATGAACAATCCCTTGCATTCTTGACCACAATCGCATTATCAAAATCCGGTTTCAATGTCGAAAAAGCCGAAGATGGTTTGGAAGGAATTAGAAAATTCGATGAAGGTCATTTTGATTTGGTTATTACGGACATTTTGATGCCGGGTCTTGATGGCAATGGAGTCGTCCGGCATATCCGTAATTCAAAGAGACAATCTACACCGGTTATCGGTGTTTCTGGAACTCCCTGGCTTCTTGAAAGCAACAATTTCGATGCCGTCCTTTCCAAGCCCTCCTCGATCAAAACTCTTGTTGATACGGTTAGGAATCTGACATCATCGGTACCCAAGTGAAACTATGAGAAGAAGTGATAAAGAAATTACCGATAAAAAAGCGATTGAAGACATTATTTTGAGATCAACAGTGTGTAAACTTGCGATGTGTGAAAAGAACATGCCCTACATCGTTCCCCTGTGTTTTGGATTCAAAAATAATACCCTTTATTTTCATAGCGCCTCGAAAGGCAAAAAGATTGAAATTCTCAAAAAAAATCCTAATGTTTGTTTTGAATTTGAAATACTTACACAAGTCATCAAATCAGCTGAGGCATGTAAGTGGGGAATGAAATACAGAAGTGTGATTGGGGTTGGCAAGGCCAGCTTTATTACTGATGATGATATCAAACGGCAGGCTTTTGATGTCATTATGAATCAATATACTGACGGTTCATTTATATATGATGACGCAATATTGAAGTCTGCTGTTATAATAAAAGTTGAAATTCACAGCATGACCGGAAAACAATCTGATATTTAAAACTGATTTTCGTTCACCGAGACTTCGAGAACCATTTTGTCTTCCGAGCCGAAATGCCTGCAAAGCGTTTCGAAAATCTCAGCACCATGCTCGATGAAATAGCAATTCTTAAAAACACCGAGATCAACCATACCCTCTGATGTCAGATGAGTGAGCAAATCTTGAAGCGGTTTGTAAAATTTTCCCACAAAAATCTGGGGCTTGTAGTAGCCAATACCGAGTTTTTTCTTTACAAAGGTAATGGCATTTTCAAGGTTGGTGCCGACCCCGCCCTTGAAATAAATGTCTGCCTCGGTGGTTTCAGATAAAATTTCCTGCCTTTCCAACAAATCGTTTCGCCCCAGATGCGCTGCAAAATCCACATTGGTATAAATGTCTACCCCTGGAATCTTCCAATATACGGCACCACAGAGCAATCCAAGAGAAGAGGCTGTTTTGGACACAAACGACATAATACTTCCTGCGCTTCCCCCGGTGAGGATACCGCAAATGCCGCCATGGAAATCCTTGAATGACTTGATGCTGTCTATGATTTCTTTTCGGGTGTCGGCATCTACGGCTCCCGCAGTACCGTAAATTGCAGCCAGTTTTCTTGAACTGAAGGCCTCGTGAAATGAGGGAATTATCGAAGACCTCATAAAGAACCGTTTGTATAAGACCAAATCACCTTGCAGAGGGCTCTTCCAATAAATCTTTACCCCCATATCCTGAAGAGTATTCATAAAGACAAGATGCTCTGACCGGAAAAAGTATTCCTCTTCAGGAGCCTTTCTGAATGTCAGCTCGCTGAGAAGGCCCAGATCAGCGGCTACAATGAGATAAGATGCAAGGCGACGATTAGGGAAATCCTGAAGAATCAATGTGGTATTAGGTTTCAATTCATGCAGCAGGTGATCGTACCTATCATTTAGCTTGATAAATCTTTGTCCTTCGGATTTGCTCACGGCTGCGATGGTTTTTTCGTTAACGGCCTGCTCCGTGTAAAGTTTTTCCAACAGGGCAGAGTTCAGATCTATATAGAACTTTCTCTTTTCGTTTTTTTGGAAGAAAGCCGGTTTGTAGACTTCGAAATGCGCCATCTCTTTGATTAGGTCTTTTTCGTTACCGACAAGTTCAAGATAAATGATCCCGTTGGTATGTCTGCTTCCCACTCTGGCATCAGAGTGTTCCGGATCTATAATATAAATTTCGTTTTGCTGAGTAAAAAGGGTTGTATGGGATATGACACCGCTCCCGGCAGGCACGACGACGTGGTCCACCTTTTTTTCCGGTTGGGCAAAATATAGATCTTCACGAGGGATATATTTTTGAACGGCAGCCTTCAAATATTCGGGAGTCAGGACTTTTGGGTTCGGAATATGCACAAAGGGCATCACCGGTACAGCCAAAATACCTTCTTCAAGCACCTTGGTTCCTTTTGGAACAATGATGATGCGATTTGAAATCAAGTTGATGAGTTCCTGTGCCGTGTATTTAAGCTCAGAATTCCTCAAGTATATCTTACCGACTTCAAGGCCGGGGATCATCAGCTCGTCAATGGTAAGATTTGTAGCGTATTCGGGTATATAAAACCAGAACCTCGCTTCATAAGAAATCTTGTTCCCTTTGAGCTCAAAGGGACTTAGTTTTTCCTGGTTAATTCCGAGTCTCGCCTTTGTACTATGCAGATCCGTTGTCAGACAGTCATGATTGCGCGAAAAATACTGCATTTGTTCATCTTTGAGGGTTGTGGCGACTTTAGCTATAACCTCGATTTCGTTAGCATGAATGATCTGTTCGATTTGACAATCGGGGCTTTCATTAAGAGACATAATAGAACTCCAAAAAATTTTCACCGGGCAGATAGCCCGGTTCAATGTGATGCTATTCAATTTTACAACATGCTAATAATATCACGAATATCGACTTTTATCAATCTATTATCTTTAACAAATTTGATAATATAGAACTATGATATGTCTTTATTTTCAGCCACTTCAGTCGCTTGCTGCTCATGTTTGACCGTGATTTCCGGTCCTAAGAGTATGGCTATCCATCGCGTTTCTTCTCTACTATCTAATGCGATCTTGGCCGTCATGGTCAACGGAACGGACAACAGCATCCCCACCGGTCCCAAGACCCATCCCCAGAAAATGAGCGATAAGAAAACCACCAGTGTGGATAGGCCTAGACCACGGCCCATGAATCGAGGTTCAATGACATTTCCTACCAGTAGATTGATCACAACGAAACCAGATGCCACGATAATCGATTTGACAAATCCGAATTGTATAAGGGCGAGCAATACGGCCGGTACGGCCGCGATAATCGAACCAATATTGGGAACATAGTTCAAAAAGAATGCCAGCAAACCCCAAAGCACGGCATAATCGACACCAAGAATGACCAGCCAGATAAAAACCGCAAGGCCGGTGAGAAGGCTCACCCAAGTTTTAATGGCCATATATTGTTTAACCGTATTGATAAACTTGTCGAAATTTTCCAAAGAGTTTTCTTCATGTCCAAAAATTGTATATAACTTGACCGGTAAACTTGATGCTTCTATGAGCATAAAAATTACGATCATCAGGATTAAAAGCCCATTGGTGACAACCTTTCCAAGACTGTTCAATCCTTTGGCAACAAGCTTCATGGCCGCATTTGTATCAAAAAGTTTTGTAACTGCGAGTCCTGCCGTGTCTATTTTGTGAGATTTAAGCCAAATCGCCATTTTAGAGATCAACTGACGAAGATTGGCATCATATGTTGGAAGGTTGTCTGAAAAATCTTTAATTGATGAACTGACCAGTCCTGACACTAAAAAGCCGATCAATAAAACGCCTGAAATTACGATAAGCAGGGCGAGCCATATGGGAAGGCCTTTTCGGTGCAACCAGAATAACGGTGGGGCACTGATGATAGAGATAAAAGCCGCCAAGAGGAAAGGCACAACGATGGTTACGGCGGCACGCATGCCTGCGATAACCACCACAAAGGCCGCGACGGTTAACAAAATCTGGGATACCGTTGCTTTATGAGAAATTTCTTTCATAGGTTACTGCCGGCATGCTCCCTGCAAGCCCCGTCCTTTAGGGCGGGAAAAGCTTCACCTGATGGATTTGAGAAAAAATAAACGTCTGTTGATCAAAAAAATTAATTGCAACCATCTATTTTTAATATGGATTTTTAAGCACTAATTTTGTTTTATTATTAAATATATGAACTGTCAATCCTGATAAACTATTGGTTACCTTTTTGACGATTTGATTTTTTATAAACATTTGATATGATGCTATATAATCTTTAGAATAATTCTTTAAAAGAATTTTAAAATAATGCTGAAAACATAGGGAACCTAAATATGAAAAAAATACAGGATAAAATTAAAATAACACATCAGAAGCTAAGAGAGATCCAAGCCCCCATTGTATCATCTTTAATATATGGTTTTGCAGAAGAAATTGGCCATGAAAAAGCAATGAGAATCGCCGGGAACGTTATCAGAGAAGATGCAATAACATCAGGGAAAAAGATGGCAAAGGAATTTAAAGGCAACACACTTGCCGAACTGGCTAACATCGTAAAAGACGTATGGGCCAAAGATGGCGCACTAAAAATAGAAATGATCAAAGAAACCGAAAGCGAATTGTTTTTTAATGTTACGTATTGTGAATATGCCCAAATGTACGAAAAAATGGGGATAAAAGATATGGGATCCACCCTTTCGTGCATCAGAGATTTTTCTTTCCTAAAAGGGTTTAATCCACAAATCGAATTAAAAAGAGCACACACCATCATGGAAGGTGCCAAGTATTGTGACTTCCGATTTAAAGCTTTAACATTTTCAGACTAATGAACATTCGAACAAAATCCATATTCGTTTTAATCCTGCTTGGACTGGTTGATATCTTGATTCCCATACCCATCATCGGCCTGATCTTGATTTACGTTGTCATCCAAAAGCCTTCCTGGTTTATGGATCTTGTCCAAGAAATCTACCGATGATCGTAAACTTACGCTCGATTGAGGTCATCATATGGGACAAACAGGATGAAACGATGTCGTGATCGGCAATCATATTATACTACCGAGTATAGAATTTATTGATATGTTTACCAGCGAATCGCCGAACTTGAAAAGTGAGCAGATAAGGAAGGAGCAAAATGAAAAGATACGTTTGAAAAAACGTTTAAACATTTTGTTTTGGTGTATGTCTCCTTTTTTGTTTTTAGCATTTCTGAGACTTTTTTGGATGCTTTTTCAATTTGTTTACGGTACGTTATTCATTATTCTGTTCGGAAAACAATTTACCGTCGCAATTAGCGCAATTGCCATAATCACATCGATAGTATTTACCGTTTTGACATTTAAGTATATATATAAACAGTATAAAAAACATATTGTAGAATCGTAATAAGCAGTACAAATCCTATTCTACATTTTTTACTAATATGTTAGCCTTTGACAAAGGAACGACAAAAGTTGAAAGTGCCTAAAGTGAACTAAAGTGAGCTAAAATTAAGGATTTATTTGGACAATTATATTTTAATGTCAGTGCGTTAGCGCTATCCCATCTCAACTTTAGGCACTTAAAAGAGAGATTCGATAACATTTCCATTAGCAAGGGTTATGGCGAGTATCAAAGTTACTTATGGGGTAGTTATATGAACTTTTATTTAGAGAAGTAAATTATATAAGTCACATGTCAGAAGTAAAAATAACAAGCGGTTATGTTCCGGGTTCCATCGGCAGAGTGGTTGAACTTCATGGGACCTACTACCACGCCCATTGGGGATTCGGTCCTTTTTTTGAATCAAAGGTGGCATCAGAAATGGCCGAATTCATCGGGAGGTATGACAAAAGTCAGGACGGATTCTGGACAGCTTCGCTGGAGGACCGTATTGAAGGCTCCATTACCATCGACGGAATCCATGCAAAAAACGAAGGTGCGCATTTACGGTGGTATATCATGTCCGATCGCTTGCGGGGAAAAGGTGCCGGTAACTTGCTTATCCAGACGGCCATCGACTTTTGCCGCAAGAAAAACTATGAGCGGATTTATCTCTGGACTTTTGAAGGACTTTATGCGGCAAGGCACCTGTATGAAAAGTATGGTTTTCAGCTCGTAAAGCAGCAAAAGGGAAAGCAGTGGGGAAAGGTGGTCACAGAGCAGAAATTTGAGTTGCTGATCAAAAATCATCCAATTTAAAAAAATCATCCATTCCGCTCCGCTGGGTCGATGCTGAAAGCGAGATCAATCTACTCGCCGAGAGTTTTAATTAGGTAGCGCCCATAAATAAATGAGGATTTTTGTTCAAGATCAAGGCATGCGAAAAAAATAACCACAGGCATATATGTAATATTCCGAGGATTTATCCGCCTCCGGAGGATTATTTTTTGAGTATAACCCCAGAGAAATAGGCTCCGCATTTCACAGGGCAGGCGCAGAGACTTGTCCGCCTCCGGCGGGTTGAGCAAAAAGACCATTTACGGGAAAACACTAAAGATAAAAATTGAGGACAAAATGGCTGAGATACTTATTACCAGAAGTGTTTTTAAAGAAGCCGTGAACCTATTAGAAAAAGAACTCCATATCGTTGACATCAACGACTCAGACAGAATTCTGCCTATTCAAGAACTGGTTAAAAGAGCTCACGGAAAGGCAGGTCTTATCTGTTTGCTCAACGATAAAATTGATGCTGAGGTCATGGACAAACTGCCATCTCTTAAAGTGATTTCCAACATTGCCGTGGGATATGACAATATCGATATCGCCGCTGCGACCCAGAGGGGTATTATGGTAACCAACACCCCGGGCGTGTTGACAGAGACAACCGCCGATTTAACCTTTGCCTTGCTGCTTGGCGCCGCCCGCAGGCTACCCGAGGCGGATCAATACATAAGGGCAGGGTTATTCAAAAACTGGCAACTCATGCAGCCTCACATGGGGGTGGACATCAATGGAAAAACCCTGGGCATCGTGGGTATGGGCGCCATTGGACAGGCGGTGGCCAAAAGAGCGACAAAAGGGTTCGGTATGCGGGTGATATACTATAGTTCTTCTAGAAAAGAAAGCGCCGAGAAAGAATATGGCGCCGAATTTGTAGAATTCGATAAACTCCTTAGCTTGAGCGATTTTATCAGTATTCATGTTCCGCTAACAGAGAAGACAAAACATCTGTTTTCGACCCAGGAATTCCAGGCGATGAAAAACACGGCCATTATAATCAATACCGCCAGAGGACCGGTTGTGGACGAAGCAGCCCTGGTTGAAGCCATCAAGAAAGGCCAAATCAGAGGGGCGGCGCTGGATGTGTTTGAAGAAGAACCTAAAGTGCATCCGGAACTTGTCAAAATGAAAGAGAATGTGGTGTTGGCGCCCCACATCGGCAGCGCTTCCATTGAAACGAGACTGCGGATGGCAATGATGGCGGCAAGGAATATGGTGGAAGGTTTGAAAGGAAACCGGCCGCCTAACCTGGTCAATGAAGACGTAACTTCCCTTTAAATTGAGCGGTTGTCGAGTTTGCCGGAATTGCAAGGATAGACTTGTCCACTCTATTTCGGCCACTTTTGGAATCAAGCTGTTTTTTTTGCCTGCTCAAATGGATACCCGGCTCATGTCTGAGCATTGAGAAACGAATTTATTCTGTTGTTAATTCATGGAAAAAATACAGCGCACTCCGGCATCTTTTCCTATTCATTTGATTTTGACAAATTCTTTACAGTAATGCCAAGTAACTCTTTGCCAATGGGCTTGTCGGGGTGTTTCTTAACCATTTGCATGGCAATAGTTTTGGCTTTTTGTAATTCTCCTCTTTTAAAATAAAAATCCCACAAGGCATACAGATAATTCATATTATCAGGCTCTATTTTCAATGCCCTGAGCAATGCGTTTTCTGCTTCTGCATCTTTGTTTAAATACTCCAGCAGTAACCCAAGGTTATAGTGAACACGTGAGCGCTCCGGCATCCCTTCTGCTGCTTTTTTCAGATAGATCACCGCTGAATCATATTTCTTTTTCTCCGCCAGCAAAAGTCCCAACGAATACGAAATTTCATGCAATTCAGGATGTGCATTTACAACTTCTCGCAGAAGAACTTCTGCTTTTTCATTCTCACCCCTTTTGTTGTAAAACATGGCCAGGTTGACTTTGGCCGGATAAAACAGGTCATCTATTTTAATGGCAGCCAGATAATTTTGGACGGCTTCCTCCGGTCGATTCAGTGCGACATAGAGATTGCCCAGGTTATACCGTCCAAAGGAAAAGTCTGCACTATACTCCATGGATGCTACAAACTCTTTCAAAACGGCTTTAAAAACCTTCTCATGGTCAGGGGCCGGCCGCCAAGAGGGTTCCTCGGCCAACCGGCGGGCGGCTTCAATACGTACCGCTTTCACAGGATCATAAAGCAAAGGAGAGATAAGTTCGGTCATTTCTTTTTGATTGGTCGGAGAAATATTCTCCACCGCCGTCCGACGAATCAGGGCTTCGTCATCCATCAATGCCAGCTTTAATGCCTGGGACGTATCTTTTCCCGGGTAAGCGGTTAAAAGGGATATGGCCGTGGCTCGAACGATGACGGGATAGAGCGGATCTCCGGTCAGTCGGATGAGGTCCTTACGGACATCCGGACGTCCTTTGCGTCCGCCGTCAATGATGCTCCCATAGTGTTGCTTTCGGCCCGGCCCGTACCACTTGCTAATGTTCTGATCGGACCATTGATCAGTTTTATTGAAGTGACAGCGGTTGCAGGCATTGGGCACACCTATTTTAACGCTCAGGTCCGGACGCGGCACCCGAAAACTGTGATCCGGCCGGTAATCGATCCCCATGTAAATACGACCCGGCATGTGGCACTGGACGCATTCGGCACCAGTGCCCACGTCAAACAGAACACTTCCGTCAGCAGACTTAATCGGCTCTCCCTTTTCATCTTTGTTCTTGTGAAAATGATGGGCTTTTGTATCATACTCTTTCGCTCTATGACACTGCAAACAAAGCTCATTTCCCTTTTTGACCAATTTTATACTATGAACGTCATGGCAGTCATTGCAGCGCACATTCCGATGATACATTTTGCTTTGGGTAAACGATCCGTAAACATAATCCTCTTCTAGAATCTGACCGTCGGCAAAATACAAATTCTCAGAAAGCAGACTGGGCAGCATGCTGTCCAGAAAGTCGGGTTCTGCGTGGGTGTAATCTCCAAGTGCGGCCCTTCGCGAGTGGCAAGGCGCACAAAGTTCCACCATTTTACGTGAGCTGATTCCAGAAGTTCTCACCACCAACTCATAGTTTTCCACCCGGGGACGGGCCATATCCGGCATCTGAGCCCACTGCACATGACGAGATCCCGGCCCGTGACACGCTTCACACCCCACGTCAATATCCGACCAGGTCGTCTGGTAGGTGTTGGTTTTTAGATCATAGTTCTTTTTTAAATTGGTGGAATGACATTCGGCACACATGCCATTCCAGTTTTGTCCTGCATTTGTCCAGTACAACCAGTTTTTGGGATCAAAGGGTTCTTTTGGATAAAGGTGATACCATTTTTTTTCTCTAACATCCCAGGCGATGGGAAGACATTGCAAACGACCGCCCGGAAAGGGAACAAGGTACTGTTGGAGCGGGTACCAACCAAAGGTGTAAGTGATTTCAAACTCTCCCATCTCTCCGTTCGGCCCCTGGGTGTGAACAAAAAACTTGCCATCATTTTTATAAAAACGTGAGGTGACCCCATGGCTTTTAAAAACAGCATCGTTAAAATCGCCCAAAACGGTATTTTTATCGGCAACCTCCATGGCGTGATCGTGGTGGGAATACGTCCACTTGTCGTATTCTTTTTGGTGACAATCCTTGCACTTGAATGAGCCGACAAAACTGGGTATTGGTTTTGGTTGAACCCTGTCTATATCCGAAAAGGTTGACTTGTGTTTCAGCAAATAAAAAGGCACCGAAAGGACTATGACAACAGTTGCAACAATACCGGTAATTTTCCATCTTGTCATATTTAAGCCTTTTTATTGTACACCACCTGGTCAGTGTGAAAACCACTGCGTTTGACCCGCCTGCCGGTGTCTACCTTGACGATGTTGTTTTCGATATATAAGTGATAAATATCCAAGGCGCGGGGGGCAGGCGGACTGATCACTTCTCCAGTGATATCAAATGCCGAAGCGTGGCAGGGACAGACAAATTTCTTTTCTTTATCCGACCAGGGAACGGTACAGCCGAGGTGGGTACACTGGCGGGAGACAGCCAGAAAACCGCCGTCTTTCAATCGGCACAGGTAAAACTTGCCTCTGATGAAGGCTGTTACGGATTCTTTGGGGAACTTATCCACAGTGCCCACGTCGATGATGGCCCCAAAATGTCCGGTTTTCGCCCTTTTTTTTCGAGGAAGGATGAAGGCGGTCACGATACCGATGAATTCGATAAAAGCGACAAACCCCAAGCCGATCCAGATCAAGGTAAAAAAAGAGCGACGAGAGGATAATTGTTCAGTCTCATTCATTTTATGTTCTTTTTTCGGTTTAGACATGGTGGTTACATCAGCGCCGTTCTCAGCAATCAAAACGGCAAAATTAATTTCATTCCCTGTCCTCTGAACCATATACCGGTAATCGTCAATATGAGAAACACGAATAAAATGACGACAAAAAGCGACTGAATGGCTTCATTGTTCGTGGCGGAATATCGGTGTTTAATCAAAACATAAAATCCTGCACACCCAAAAAAGATGAGTGCAAACGGGATGAGTCCGTTGCCGATAACAGCTGGAACACCATGCAGACCGCCAACAACATCAAAAAGATAGTCGTTCACCAGAATTCCCATAGGTACAACGACTATTGCAGCAATAGCAGAGATCAGGGCAATCCTCCGTCCTTTTTCGGAAGCAAACCATATACCTTCGGTGCTGGTGTCGTATTTCAAATAG
>Ga0316578_10000586_pt1 | contig 12666 bp, 14 predicted proteins | sample J0NA_2_FD_203076 | JGI IMG/M metagenome (GOLD analysis project Ga0316578, IMG submission 203076) | Rhizosphere microbial communities from salt marsh grasses in Alabama, United States - J0-2_160517rDrC | ecosystem: Host-associated > Plants > Roots > Rhizosphere | place: USA: Alabama | collected... | reverse complement strand
GGGACGGCGTTGGATCAAGGCTCCCACTGGGAAAAAAGTTGCTAGCAGGGTGACGGTTTTCCGGTGCTGATTCCCCCAGACCAATCCGGTGCTGCTCTGAAGGAGACGAGGAAACCCTTGCAGGCGTGAAGAAACGGAACCATTATAGAATCAGAATTCTTGTTCTTTTCCTGTCTTGCCCTCCGAGGAACGGTCTATGATTGAGGATCCATCCGGTGAGAGGGTCCCGGGTTCTTGGGAGACGGGCCCCCCTGCTGAGCTGGATACGCCCTTCCGTCCTCCGAAGCAGGACAGAAGTCGATTGACGCTGGACCGTATCGCTACGGCGGCGCTGGAGCTGATGGAGGAGGTGGGTGTAGAGGGCGCGACCGTTGCGGCGATTGTCGAGCGAGCTGGGGCCTCGGTGGGGTCTTTCTATGCCCGGTTTCCCGGCAAGGAGGATCTTGTCCGATACCTGCAGAACCGGGTGTGGACCGACGCGCGGGAACGTTGGGACGCGGCGCTTTCCGCGGAGGCATGGGAGGGGTTGCCCATGGCAAGCGTCGTGGAGGGAGTCGTAGGTCTGCTCCTGCGGTCGTTGAGGGCGGATTATCAGCGTCGACGGGCTCTCGGGGGAAATGCGGCCGTGGATCCCATCGGGGCCGAGCATGCACTATCCTTCCACCACCATCTCCTCTCAACGGTGACCCCTCTCCTTCTGGCCCGGAGGGGAGAGATCAGCCATCCGGAACCTGAAGCAGCGATCCCTTTCGGATACAGGGCGGTGGTGGGTGCCATCCGGGAATTCCTTTCCTTGGAGGAGGCCAGGACTCTGGCACCTGAAAAGGTGGGTGTTCTCCTCCAGGGAGACGATCTCGGACGAGAGCTCGCCCGGTTCTGGAACGGCTACCTGGATCCTGGCATTCGCTCCGGTCTGGAGGCGGGGGAAGGGGACGTGGACTTCTTTGATCCCTGGGGGTAGGAGTCCCGTCTGCGCCGAAGAACCCAAGTCCGACCTGGGATTCTAGCCGAACGTGACCCTCTCCTCCACTTCAGCCGGGATCCGGATTCGATGATTTCGCCTGAAGTGCTCGTGTGAGGAGGGTCAGGGACGCGGGCAGGATCTCCGTCACCGCCGGGTCCATTCCGACGAGTATATCGATGTATGCCTCTGAGAGGTCGTTGGCGATCTTACGAAGAAGGCGCATCCCCTGTTCGGTCACCTGAAGAATCACCTTCCGATCATCGGAGCCGAAAGACCGTTTCCGAAGGAGGTCTTTCTGGAGAAGACCCTTGGCAAGCCGGCTGGCGGTGCTCTTCTCCAGCTGCATCTCCTCGCCGAACCGGGTCACGGGCATGGGCCCGGTCTTCCCCAGGACCAGCAGCGCGTGTAGCTGACTCACGGTGAGACCGTATCGTTCCCCTCTCTTCCGGTCCATGGACTGCACGACCCGGACGAGGGCGGCCAAGGATTCCTGAAGCAGCGCGGCCCGGCGGATCAGGGCTGGGCGACTCGCCGGGCTGAGTAGGTGCTCGTCCATCCGTCCTCGTTCTCCTGGCCCCACGTGAAGATATCGTTGTATATACCAACGGTTGTATAATACAACGATATCTCAGGTCCGCAACGAGAAAGGAGATCGTGGACCGGTGGAGATCGCCTCTGATGGCCCGGCGCCCCTGCCGGCTCCGGACCATCGATCGCCTGGGCCGGGCCCACCTCGACCCTCAATACCACCACCAGTCGAGGCTCCGCCACCCTCCCCCATCGGCACCGAACGATCTCCAGTCCAGCCAACCCATGTCTGGCTCTCCGATGGGGCTCCCGGGAGGAGCGACAACGGGCTCCGGGATCTGGATGGGCTCAATGGGCCTCTCAAGGAGCCGGTCGATGTCCTGCTTGAGCAGGAGATAGTGCGCCTGGTTGGCCGGGTCCATGGCGGTTCCTTCCTCGTCAAACCGGTCCCGGAGTTCCACCAGGGCTTGGGTGGCCAGGGCTCGGACCTGGGGCATGGGTGCCCTGGCTGAAAGAGCCATTGTGCGGTCCACGAACACACGTTCTACGGCCCGATTGAGCTCCGCCTCGTAGGCGTCGCCAAAGGAGGGTCCGAAGAGCGAATCGGCCAGAAACTGAAGGACATCCCCCAAGCCAGGGAGATCAGGGTAGAGCGCTTCCTGCTGGACCATTCGAGCGGCTCGCTCGGGATGGAGGAGGAAGGACAGGGTCATATCCGCCGCCGCCACAGCCGGTGCAACTGCGTCGAAGACCAGGCCGGTGTTCCGTCTGAAGAGCTCTTGGTGAAGATCATACCTGAAGGGTCTGGGGGGCAAAACCTCCAGGAGCCGCCGGGGGATGGCCAGCTCCGCCGGTTGAAGCGTGCGCAACAGAGCCTCGAGGGCAGCGCGCTGCTCAACAGCCGGGACTGGGTGCAGAGGCTCCTGGCCGTCCCCTCGCATGGCATAGGTGTAGTACTGGCCAGCCACCACCTTGGTAGTTGCCTCGGCCTGATACCGGTGATGCAGATAGAGGGGAACCAGCGCCTCTTCCATGGTGGCCAGGGGCATGCCCGTCTTGATGGCCGTCTCACCGAACTGGTCCAGCGCCACCCGACGCACTTCCAGCATCCGGTTCAGTTCGGCGGCAGCGTTGGCGCCATTGTCCCAGAGATGAACATTGGGATGGGCACTCCCGGCCGGTCGGGCGTCCTGGTCGCTGATGAAGGTCAACCCAGAATCGGCCGCGTCCATGAGGACCTCCTCCAGGGCAGCATCCTCATCGACCCCCGGGGCGAAGTCCGTGTAACCATATCGGATATAGATCTTATCCCAGTCACCGATGCCCCGGGGATAAGCGTCTCGAAGTTCGACGTTGCCCTCGGCGTCCAGCTGGATCAGGGGATGCGGGTAGTCCATGACGGAGTACTGGCCGGCGGCGGTCTGGGCACTGGAGATGTAGTTGTGGGAAAGACCCAGAGTGTGCCCAACCTCGTGGGCGCCCAGCTGGCGGATCCTGGCGAGGACCATCTCCCGGATTTCGGAAGGGTCCTCGTCGCCCCGCACGTAGGGAGAGGTGAGGCCTTCCCCGATGAGCCAATCCTGTCGGGCTCTGAGCGAACCGAGGGTCACATGTCCCTTGAGGATCTCGCCGGTTCGGGGATCCACAATCGAGTTCCCGTAGCTCCATCCTCTGGTGGACCGATGAACCCATTGGACAATGTTATACCGCGCGTCCATGGGATCGGCTTCTTCCGGCAGGATCCGAACCTGGAAGCCATCGATGAATCCCGCGGCCTCGAATGCCTCGTTCCACCACGACACTCCTTCCAGGAGGGCGGAACGTATGGGCTCGGGAGTGCCCGGATCGATATAGTAGACGATGGGCTCCACCGGCTCGCTCATGGCTGCTGAGGGATCCCGTTTCTCGATCCTGTGCCGAGCGATGTATTGCTTCTGCAGAGGCTGTCCCAGTGGGGCTGCATAGTCCATGAAGTCGATCCCGTTGAACCCGGCTCGGGGATCGGCTTTCCTCATGGGGAAGGGGTCGGTGGGTAGCTCCACGAAGGAATGATGCTCCCGGAGGGTGAGGGCTCCCGCGGTGGGGGTCACGCTCCTGACCAGGTTTCCTGGCTGATCGGAGGTAAAGGTCAGGGTGAGCTCCACTTCGGTATTCTTTGGGAATCCCCTCGTCCTGGGGCGGTAGATGGCACTCCGGTCGGTGTCCAGACGGAACGTCCCCTGTTGGGATCGTCCAAGGGCGGGGATCACCCCGTGGGCGTCACGGATGAAGAACTCCGTGGCATCCACCAGGACCGCCTCCCCTGTTTCGGCCGCCACGTCGAACCCCCAGAGGACCGACGTCGGGAATCCATCATCCACCGATTTCCGCTCCATGGCGTCGTCGCTTACCGCTCGGTAGGCGTAGTTGGGCTCCACCATGAGAATCTTGGGGCCGACACGCTGGAACGTGACGACGGCAGACGGGCCAAGGTCCCCCCGGTTGAGGCCGATATCGTTTTGCCCCATGCCTGCCGGGAGGGATACGTAGTAGAGAAGCTCCGTATCGAAACGGCTGATCTCGAGCCATATCTTCCCGGTCTTGCGGTCCCAGTAAAGGGGGACAAAACCGTCGACCTTCTCCATCCCTTCGGTCTTGTCGGCGATGGAAGGGAGGGTCTCGGGCGCCTGGGAGGTCGGGACCTGGGCGGACGCTGTGGGGAGAAGGGTGGGCTGAACAGCCATGAGCACCAGCAGGACGATGAGGCCACGCATCGTTCCTCCTCCTTGGAATCGGGATATGTCGTGAGGGGGTGGAAAGTAGGGGGCTCGGACCGAGTGGTCGAGGGGAGGAAGCTCGGTCAGCGACTCATCACGTCTCGGCACTCCAGTTCCCGGATTCCCCCGACACCCCCGAAGACCCCTGATTCGGAAGTGAGGAGGATTCGGGAGTCGGTGCCAAAAGCTACCCCTTCCCCCTGGGGCTCCTGGAGCGTTCCCAGGGCGACCCGTCCACCCTCCACCGGCTGGAGTCGTCCGTCCTCGACCCGGTAGAAGAAGAGGGCTTCGTAGCTTCTCAGCACCACCAGCCGGCCGTCGGTTGAGGCGTCGGCCCCCGTGATCTGGGCCGGAATCGGCATCGATCCCTGGGAGAGGGTCTGAACCGCCTCCAGCCTCACGGTCTCTTCCGGTCGGAGGGGGCCAGGGTACCGGTACACGGTGATGGGGTCCCGTCTGCCCTTCGAGATGAAGAAGACCTCCTCTCCCGGCAAGACGAAGATCGCCTCGATGTCCCTGGGACCATCGGGAAGGGTGAAGGGGAAGACTTCGGCCTCCATCACCCTGGGACGATCCAGGGAGCCCGGCTCAGGGAGGCGCAGGAGCTGTAACTGAGGTCGGACCTCTTGATTGTCCCCGGTGTCGGCCAGGTAGAGGCAGCTGCCCTGCGGGCATTCGCCGGTGGCAAGATCCTCCAGATCCGAGACCCGGGGGGCTCCGAAGGGAACCAGGCCAAGGAGCTGCCCCTCCGCGTTCAGCGCGTAGAGAACGGACACGTCACCATCGTTGTGACTCCAGAAGACCCCGGGGTGAATTCGGCTCAAGGCAATGCCCGAGCTCTCCTCCAGGCCGTCCGGAAGGGGATAGGGGGGAACCACCGTAGAACACCCGGTTCGGCCCGCCGCGTTCCACGCGCAAGCGCCGGTCAAGGACAGAAGGAGAAGAAACGGAGATCTCGAGAACATGGGCGTAGAGAGGTTAGGGGATCCCACGGTGAGAATCCGGCGAGGCACGTCCGATGAACCCTGGAGGCCCGGGCCGGGAGCGATTCGGCCCGGATCAGCCCTCTTCCTGTCCCCTGGGGGGGGGAGTTATCCCTTTCTGCCTCAGAGCGATGTCTAGGATGTCCCGGAAGGTGTCCAGGGGAAGCGCGCCGGAGATGGGGATCCCCTCGATGAGAAACGTCGGCGTCCCACGGGTGCCGACCTCCCGTCCAAGACGGATGTTGGCCCGAACCCGGTTCTCCCTCCATCCACCCTCCACGCACCGATTGAAACGGTCGACGTCCAGTCCTTCCTCCTCCGCAAGCCCGGCGAAGAAGGGAAGGGGATCCTGGCTGTTCTTCCATCCGGCCTGATCGCTGAAAAGCCGTCTCTGCATGGGGAAGAACTGATCCTGCTCTCCACCGCATTCTGCCGCCATGGACGCCTCCAGCCCGTTGGGAAACATCCCCAGCACGAAGGGCACGTACTTCCACTGAACCAGACCCGCATCGACGTAGAGCGCAAGGAGGGTGGGAAAGGTCTCCTGGTGGAACAACCGGCAGTATCCGCATCCGAAGTCACTCAGCTCCACGACTCGCACCGACGCCTCGGGGGAGCCAAGGTCATATCCTATCTGGTTGAGGTCGAGGGGTTGACTCTCCTGGGCCTGGCAGGCCAGGTCGGATGGCGCAGCCGCAGCGGCCAGGAAGAGTATCGAAAGCACCTTGATTCTTCGGACCAGCATGGATTCCCCGGGGCTTGCCGTCGAAACGTGGTAGTCAGGAAAGATGGCCTTGTCCCTTCTCTTTGTGTACTCCTCCTCTGGGCATTCCGCCCGTGGACGGGCGCCTCTCTTCCCACTGGGCCTTCCCTTCGGCGATCCATGGCCCGGGTACCGGGTCTTTGCCGACCTGGATGACGAAGGTCTCCGAGACCTTGTCGTGGATGGCTTGCCGGTTCGGATCCCAGAAGATCTGGGCGAATCCCAGAAGGCCGGTGGCGATGCCCGCGGCATATCCCCCGGCCCGCTCGAAGGAGAGCCACCAATTCAGTGGTCGCTTGTCGATCATGACCACCCGGATCCGAAACAGCTTCTTCCCCAGGCTGCTGCCTTTCCAAAGGGCGTGGGTGATGGTCATGTAGAGCGCACCCCATCCGAACCCCAGCCCCAGGTCGTCGATCAGGTTCCAAAGCCAGTCCAGAATCCCGGCGTTCTCGGCATCCTCGAGCTGGGCCTGCATTCGGTCGAGTTGCTGCTCTGCGTCCTGCCGTTCCTCGTCCAGGGTGACTACGAGCTGGTTCAGGGCCAGGATGCTATCCAGGGCAACGGAGTCGGAGATGACGGGGACCTCCTCGGTTTGGGGAGCAGCTTGGCTTCCCTCCTCGGCGGGTGTCCCGGGGAGGCCGAGGCGGAGGTCGGCCATGACATCGTCGATGATGCCCTGTGATTCGTCGGACCATTCGACGTTCTTCGGCATCAGCTCGGTCAGTGTTCCCCGGATATCCTGGAGGGACATCCCGCTATCCCGAGCGAGCCGAGCCAGCTCGGCGGCGGTCTCCCTGGCCTCCTGGGGGCTGCTTGCTCGGCGCAGGGAAGCGAGACCGGGAAGGAGACTGACGAGCCGGCCGATATCCAGGGTGTCCGACTCACCCAGGCCCTCCAGACCCAGATCGACGCCCGCCGAGTCGGCGAACGCGGCGGCTTCTCCGACATAGCGCTGGAGCCTCTCAGGGTCCTGGGCGAGATTGACCAGCCACCAGACAACAAGAGTGCCCGTGAGGACCAACACTCCGAGACACCCTACGGTGAACCGGAAGAGCTTGCCGAATACGTCCCGACCCGGCTTTCGGATGGCCAGCCAGAAAAGGAGGAGGCCGGAGGCGATAGCCAACGTCCCTGCTCCGATGCGGGACAGTCCTACGATCACCAGCCCGTCCAGGGTGATGGCTCCCAGACGCTGCCAGGGGGTGGCCAGCGGCAGGCCCAGAAGGTCCGGGTGGACCGAGAAGGCATACGGTGTAACGATGGTGCGGGGGTCGTACCGCCGATCCATGGAACCCGCTCAGCTCCGGGTGCGTTTGCACTGTGGAAGGTGGAAGTGTGGTTACCGCTTCCTGAGATAGGCCCCCAGAACCAGGCCGGCGGCAGCGCCCAGCAGAGCCGTACCGGCGATGATTCGCCCTCGTGGGCTCAGGCTTGACACTCGCTCCCGTCCCGTCTCCACCGCCTGATGAACGGCCTGCCCGGCCCGTTGCGCCAGCTCTCGGGACCGCCCGAAGACGGGACCTTCATCCGCCTCGGCCTCGTTCTCCCAGTAGGCCTGTACTGCAGATTCCTCCTCCTCCATGCCACACTCGGGACAAGCCAGAAAGCCCTTCTCCCTGGCGGTTCGGTTCGGGAATACCATCTCCTCACCGCATTTTGGGCAGGGGAGTCCCGCTGGAAGCGGGGCGATGAGCCCGTAGAGGACGCCCTTGGAAAGGCTCAGGGCTTCAGCGATCTGATTGACGCTCTCTTCCGACTCCCAGTAGAGTCGATTCGCCTCGTCAAAAGGGGCGTCGTGATCGGAGTTCTGACCGGACATGGGATCCTCCTTGGCCTGACCTATTGACCTGCGTCGGGGGTACGGACAACATAGCCCGGCCCGAATGAGGGCGCGAGAAGTCCGTTCGGGAACCCGCCGGGCCGCGACCCTCGGGGCTCCATCGAAGGGACCGTCCGCTCCGGAATACACTTCATCACCACGATGGAGCCCCTCCTGGACTCGACATGGGCTCCACGGGATGCGGGAGAGGGCACACGTGAAGATTCCAATCTCCCACGGACATCTGGAGGCCGCCCTCCGGGACCCTGCTGGGACGCCGAGAGGGGGAGCGGTGTTCTGCCATCCTCATCCCGTTCAGGGCGGAACCATGCATACCAAGGCCGTTTACCGGGCCGCCCAGGCGTTCCTGGATCTGGGGCTCCGGACCTTGCGGTTCAACTTCCGGGGAGTCGGGTGCAGCACGGGCACCTTCGATGACGGGATCGGAGAAGAGGAGGACGTGCGAGCGGCACTGGATTGGCTGGAGCTGGGCGGGATCCGAGAGTTGCCGGTGGTGTTGGGAGGACTCTCCTTCGGTTCCATGGTTGGGATGACCGTGGGTGTGCCAGATCCCAGGGTCGTGGCCCTCGTGGGTATGGGAACGCCCATTCACGTCTACGACTACTCGTATCTCTCGGATGCGGCGAAACCGGTGCTCATCATTCAGGGGGAGCGGGACGAGTTCGGTTCGGCTGATGAGGTCCGCCAGGTCATGAGACCTCTGGGGGACCACATCACGGTGGAAGGTATTCCCGGGTCGGGGCACCTCTTCGAAGGTCACTTCCAGGAGGTGCAGACGGCGATACGCAAGTTCTTTTTGGAGGGTCCCGGAGCCCGTGCCCTGGCCGGTGCTCTTGAGAAGGCCTCCAGAGGGTGACGAGATGAGGGACCGTGACAAGATCCTGGGGAATCTGGAGAGCCTGTATCGTGAAGGTTTCAGGAGTGCGGAGGAGAAGGGAGACGAGGGCCGCATGGCTCGGTTGGATTTTGATTTCCAGAAGGATCAGCTCTACCTGGAGATCCTGCTGGACATCCGGGAGCTTCTGGCGGCCACGGAATCCGGAAAAGACTCCCAGGGTAAGACCACTTCGCTTCTGGAGAGAGCGCAGGCCATTCGACGCCTGACCAGGCTCCGGTGAGGATCCTGAAGAGAAGAGAGAGACATGAAGATCTACACTCGGAGTGGGGACGAGGGAGAAACGGGCCTCTTCGGTGGGGGGAGGGTCCTCAAGAGCCATGTCCGCGTGGCAGCGTACGGGGCCGTGGACGAGTTGAACGCGGCGTTGGGAGTGGCGGTTTCTTTCCTCACCGATGTGGGGATGAGCCTCAACCTCACGGGAGTCCAACAGGACCTGTTCAATCTGGGTGCTTCCCTGGCCACCCCGGGGGCCGAGGATGGGTCTGCGAAGCCCGTGACTCCGCCTCTTCCCGTCGATCGCGTGCAGCAGATGGAACGCTGGATCGACTCGGCGATGGCGGAGATGCCCCCTCTGGAGCACTTCATCCTTCCGGGAGGGACTCAGGGGGCAGCTGCCCTCCATCTGGCCCGGACCATCTGTCGAAGAGCCGAGCGGGACGTAGTCCGCCTGGGGCAGGAGGAGTCCATCGACGGCGGGGTGGTTCGGTATCTCAATCGTCTTTCCGACCTGCTCTTCGCCTACGCCCGGCTGGAGAATCACAGACGCGGGGTTCCGGACACCCTCTGGCAGAAGGACGCGCTCTGAACCCCTCCCTGATCAACCTTCTTCTTCCCCTCACCTCTCGGCCGGATGACGGTCCCGTGGGCCTCCTTGGTGGCGGATATTCCCTCCCGGCTCTTGACGAACCTTGCGCCGGATGTAACCTGCTCTAATGATGGTCCGGCACCATGTTCAACCAGGGCACCCTCACGACTTGGTCGGACGATCCAGGGAGGCGGAATGACGTACATAATTGCTGAGCCATGCATCGGGGTGAAGGACGCTGCCTGTGTGGAGGTCTGCCCGGTGGACTGCATCTACGAAGGTGAAGACCAGTTCTACATCCATCCGGAAGAGTGTATCGACTGTGGGGCTTGTGAGCCGGAATGTCCCGTCCAGGCCATCTTCCCCGACACCGACGTACCCCCGGAGTGGACCTCCTTCATCGTAAAGAACGTGGATTTCTTCGAGTGATGGGCCCCCGGGGTTCAGGAAGGACCCGGCGGGGGCCCGGCGCTGTTTCCGGCCTCCGCCGATTGCTTTTGGCGTCGGTCCTCCTGCCGGCGGGCATCGTCGGCTGCACGCTGAGGGAAATACCTCCCCAGGGCGAGGCGCCGGGAGAGAGCAGTGAGGAGGGAGTCGTATCTGAGATCAATGGAATGCTCCAGGCCTCCTCGGCCTCCTGGAATGCCGGGGATCTGGACGGGTTCCTGGACGACTACTGGCAGTCGGAAGAACTCACCTTCTCAGGCGCCTCGGGAGTGACCCGGGGGTGGGAGGGCGTTCGTGAGCGATATGTGAGGGGCTATTGGGCGCCAGGAGTGGAGAGGGACTCTCTGCGTTTTGAGGATCTGGAGGTAACACCGCTGGGGGACGACCACGCGTTGGTCTTGGGGCGGTACGTGCTCTTCCGTCCCGATGACGGCGGGTCGGTCCAGAACACGGGATACTTCTCCCTCGTCCTCAGGCGGATGGAGGATGGGTGGAGAATCATCCACGACCACACTTCCGCCACGCCGCCGGAGGACAGTGGGGGAGAGTAGGGATCTTTCAGCAGCCCTCAGGGCTAGAGGCCCAACTCCCGCAGCTTCTCCAGAGACACGGTACGGGCGGTCTTTTCTCCGGCAGGGATCTGTCCCTTCAACTCGGTCTCGGCTTCTCGGTGAAACCGAAACGCCAGAAGGCCGGCGGCCACGGCTGCTGCTCCCAACAGGCTGACAATGAAAGTGCGAATAGGTCCTCCCGGGTCGACGCAACTTCACAAAGCGAGCGATCTTCTCAAGTGCATATTTCGTGCCGAGAATGTCTGCGTGTAGCCTGTGTTCGGAAGTCGTTCAGACACTTCGAATTGGCCGCAGGGAGGCTGGGTAGGACGAAGTTGAGAGGCTCCAAAAATCTGAGGGACTGTCCCAAAAGTTGACAGATTTTTGTCGGAGCATTGCCCCCTTCCCAGGGAGACAAGGATGGGACCCAACCAAGAAGGCTTCTCCGCCAGAGAATCGGATGTGCCCAGGAGGGCCGCTGCAGGCGACCCGGTAGCCCTTACCCGACAGATGGTAAGGATTCCGTCGGTGAACCCGGCAATGGAGGCGGATGGCACCGGGGAGGCGGCCCTGGCCAGGCAGGCTCATGCATGGCTCTCCGAATGGGGATTTCGCTCCGAGCTCCAGGAGGTGGCCCCGGGCCGGTGGAATGTGGTGGCTTCCCGGGGGGAGAGAGGGAGACGCCTGGTTCTGAACGGGCACCTGGATACGGTGGGAGTGAAGGGGATGCAGATCTCTCCATTCTCCGGTGAGCTGAGGGAAGGGCGGATCTGGGGGCGTGGGGCATGTGACATGAAGGGAGGCCTGGCGATCATCCTGGCCACCGCGGCTTCCATCGCCCGGGAAGGCCATCCCGGAGAGCTTGTCGTGGCGCTGACCGCCGACGAAGAGCATGCCAGTATCGGCATGCAGGCCTTTGCGGATTCCATCGTTGGAGCCGACGGGGCGGTGGTGTGTGAGCCCACGAACCTTGCGGTCATGCCCGCCCACAAGGGATTCCTCTGGGTGGAAGCGGAGTTCAAGGGGAGGGCTGCCCATGGCTCTCGCCCTGAAGAGGGAGTGGATGCCATCCTCCACGCGGGTCGATTCCTGGCGGCCCTCGAAGGCATGTCGGACCGATTGTCGCGAGGAACTCCCCACCCGATCCTATCCTTTCCTTCTCTCCATGCAGGGACCATCGAAGGGGGCTCTGTACCATCGGTCTACCCGGCTTCATGCAGGCTCGTCCTGGAGCGCCGGACACTACCCGGAGAAGATCCTGCCGCCATCCTGGCGGATTTCCAGGCTCTCCTGGATGAGGTGGCCGCGGGGGTCCCGGGAATGGACGCACGATTGACTCCGGGGCTTTTCCGGCCGGGCACAGAGGTGGCGGCGAGCTCATCTCTCGTCCGGGGTCTTCTCGCTGCCATCGAGACCGAGGGGGTGGCGGGTCGAGTCGGGCCAATGACTGCCTGGGTGGATGCGGCATTCTTGAACGAGGCAGGGATCCCGGCCGTCTGCTTCGGGCCGGGGTCGATAGCAAACGCCCACGCTGCCGTGGAGTGGGTAGCTGTGGGAGAGGTGGAAGCAGGGGCCCGGATCCTCACGCGGTTCGCCGAGGGATTCCTGAAGGGTTCCTAGCCCGGCTCCTGGGTGGGATCCCCCCTGCCCCGTTTCTCAGGGGAGACACCAGGATACCGAAACGAGGTTGCGTGGCTTCAAGCCTTTGTGCGGAGGCGGGTTGATCCGATGGTCTGTGGAGGGATAACCTTCCTGTTGTTCCGTTGCGGGCGTTTTCGAATGAGGCATCTGACCGGAGGGAGTCTCCACATGTCCACCCTGGGGCGCACGACCCTGATCGTACTCCTTCTCGGCCTTTCCTGTGCCCCTGCCGATCTGGATCAGGCCGATCTGCTCCTCCAGGGTGGGGTGGTGTGGACGGGGGTGCCGGGCACTCTTCCCGCAGAGGCCGTAGCGGTACGGGGAGGGAAGATCCAGGCAGTGGGCACGACCGAGGCGCTGGGAAGACTCACGGGACCTGGCACCAAGGTGGTGGAGCTCGCCGGCAGGATGGTGGTGCCGGGGTTCGTCGACAGTCACACGCACTTCATTCCCGGCGGTTTTCAGCTCTCCTCCGTGGATCTCCGGG